>Ga0114129_10000545_pt1 | contig 46186 bp, 68 predicted proteins | sample RhiMetdeltSRZDD1_FD_80071 | JGI IMG/M metagenome (GOLD analysis project Ga0114129, IMG submission 80071) | Populus rhizosphere microbial communities from Tennessee, USA - Rhizosphere MetaG P. deltoides SRZDD1 (version 2) (version 2) | ecosystem: Host-associated > Plants > Roots > Rhizosphere >...
CACCCTTTATACATCAATCTGGAATCAACCTTCAATCCTCTCTACGGTCTGACGGGCACAGACTTCCAGGACCCCGCCAAGCGCACGAATTGGGCGACCGCCACAATGGACGACATGGGCAAGTTCGGCCCGACCATGTGGGCGCCGATCCAGATGGCCATCGCCGCCAAACTATATATGGACGGCGAGACAGACGCCGCCAGCAGGTGGGGTAATCGGCTGATTCCAGAGACGGCCCAGGTCAAGGCAGTGACTTCGCTCTTCGGTCATCCAATAGAACTGGACCCGGCGGTAAATTTCTTCTCAGGCGGCAAAGACCCGTATGAGCGCGGGCGCATGGGCTACGCCGCTTCTCAGCTCATCCAGGAAGGCAAGTACACGCCAGAGCAAATACAGGAGCAGTTCCAGCAGCAGGCCGGCCCAGCCTGGGACGAGTCCTACCAGATGGCCGTGCAATCCCGGGCGGCATCCTCCATCTCTTCCTACTTCCTGGGCGTGGGGTTCAAACCCCGCTCGACCAATGATGTGATGGTGGAAGATATGATGACGAACCTGAACAAGCTCTACGCCATGAGCGACACGATGAGCCCGGACCAGTACAAAAGCGAGTGGGAGAAGCTGCGCTCAAGTTATCCCGACGGGCTGGTGGATACGGTTCTTTTGGCGAAGAAGGGCGGGGATAAACGGGATGCGGCCTATGCCTTTTCCGTCCTGGGGCGTTTGCCTCCGGGCGAAATGGGCGATGTGTTCAAATCGATCGGCATATCACAGAAGGACATCTCCCGCTTCTATGACTCCAAGGGTTTTGCGGACCCGAACGCGAAATTTACCACAACCGAAAAGCAGCGCTTCATGGCAGCCATTGTGGACCTGGGGGCGATGCTCAAAATTCCAGACACAGCCACACGCTCAGAATGGAACGATGCGCGGGAGGCGTACCAGGAAGTGTACGCGCATATCAAGCAGTCGCTCGGTGATGACATCTGGGATAAGGTCAGCCACTACTACGACCTGAAGGACGACAACAAAGACGCCGCCGATCAGTTCAAACAGCAGCACCCGGAGATCACGCAAGCATTGCAGATGAAAGGTGAAGCCGTTGCGCAGATCCCCACCCTTTCGGCCTACTACGGCGGCATTGATAACATCGAAGCCTATATTTCCGGCAAGGTTCGCCAGCAATTATCCGACAAGTACGGAGCGGACATTTACGACATCCAGACTGAATACTTCAATGTGCCGAACCAGAAAGCCTATCTTCGGGCACATCCCGAGCTCAAACAGTTCTGGGCAGACAGCGCCCTGTTGAACAAGCAGGGGGACCAGATGTTTATTGAATTCGGCTCGAAACTGCCGCAAGGCAGGAGCGCACAGTTCCGCCCGGACTTCACACCGGAAAGCGGCGTGCAGCAGACACTGTATGACCAATTGCAACCCCAAAACGCTGTCCCGGCCTGGGAAGATGTTGCCCAGGGAATGCCAGGCTGGTTACAGGATGAAGTCCAAAATTACTGGCAGGCGGGCGGTGGTGGGAAGTTATCCAAGCGCGCCGAAAAGGAACTGGATTTCCTGGCGAGACAGAACGGCTTTTATGACCGGAAGGATTTACTCAGAAGCGCAGGGCTGGCGTTGAACACTTTGCAGCCGCAGGTACAAACGGCGGGTAATGTGTTTGCGCAGCCGTAGTATAATGTCGATTATGGATCAAATGACGAGCGACCTTATCACTGAACTTCGCAAAGGCAACCACGAACGCCCGGCCCAACTTATAGCGGCGTGGCCTCTTCTGTGGATTACTCCTGGAGAGCGAGAGAAGATGAAAGCCGCTCTGCCGCATTACCTGCGATACAAGGATCTCATGAGACAAGCCGCGACCGAAGAAATGCTGAAAGGTCAGGCATTTGGATTATGAATATGCTGTTCGCTCCCGCTGAACTCAATCCTTATCCATGGCATGAGATTGTCATGGATAGATTGTGGGGCGAGCGATTGACTGCAAGGCGTGCGAGATTATTGAAAGTCATTTCAAAACATCACCCAACAGCAACGCCTGAAGAAGCAAGGAAAATACTGCAAGTGATTGAAGAATATGAAACTAAAAAATTTGTGGTAAGATAGCGCAAGTGCGGCGACCAAAGCCGCGCAAATAAAGTGAATAAAAGCCGCTTCCTACATGGAAGCGGCTTTTTCTATTTCTACAACCGAAAGGATTTTACACAATGCTTCCCAATAATTCGACTGAGGGAAACCCCCAGGCACCGGCAGGAGCGGCGGAGCAGCCAACTTCTCCGACTTCGGGCGCAACAGGCGGCCAACCTTTACCCGAATACGTTACGGCTATGCAAGGTCAAATCGAGCAACTGACCAAACTTGTGAGCGGTGTTCAAAAGGGCACCGACAAACAGATTGGACAGGTTCGAGGCGACATAAAGCGCATTTTGGAACTCGGCGGGAAGGGCCTGGATGAGTCACAGATCCAACGTGAACTTTACCTTGACCAACTCATGAGCAAACAGGATGCGCCGGTTCAGCAAGCGGCTGGCCCCGCTGTGCAGAACACAGGTCTTGACGTAGAGGCAACTGTGAAGAAATTGCAATTCGCAGACAATGATCCGGCGCTCGCTGCACTCAGAATCAAGTATGCCAACAACCCCACGGAACTTTTGAATGCCGCGGCAGAACTACGGATCAGCCAACTTCAAACCCCAAGCCCCACCCCCGCCACGACCCTGCCCCAATCCGGCACGCCGATGACCCAGATGACAGACGATCAGATCATCGAGAAATCTGCCAGGCTGGAAGAGTTGTACAAGAACTATACCTTCAACAAGCCCCAGATCATGGCTCTTGAAAAGGAACTGGAAGCGGCAGGTGTCATCAAGCAAAGGTGAGGCTCTCTCTCAGGAGTAAACCATGCCTCTTACTGGTCCACAGACCACAAGCAATCTAACCAATGCTCGCTGGGCAAAGTATCTGCCGGAGTACATTCGTGCGGCAATGTTCGAGCGCACCTATGATTTCTTCGCCTCAGATGCGGTTGTCCCGGATGAGCGCATGGCAGACTTGTTTCGTTCAAGTTCCATCAACTTGAACTTCCTGTCTGACATGGAACCCGGCACAGACACCATCCCAGAAACGTTGGATGTGCCCTCCACCGCCGTGCGGGATGCGACATTCCAGATCACACCGACCTCCCGCTTCGGCCTCGTCGAAGCCTCCGAACTGCTCATGAACACCGCTTCGACCAACTACGCCCTTGAGCGCTATTACCTGCTCGGCAAGAACCACGCCGAAACCGTTGACCTGGTTGCCAAGAACAAGGCAACCCAGGGCGGATCGGTCAACCGGGCCGCGGCCCGTGCGTCACTCGACGCAGGCACTTCCACCCATCGTCTCGCGCGGTCGATCTTCATGAACGCCGCCTCAGACCTCATGACCAAGAAAGTACCCGCCTTTATGAATGGCGGGCGGGCCATGTGGGGAGCGATCCTGCCGCCCTACTCTTTCGATGACCTGCTTACTTCAACGGGTATTTTGGAGACAGGCGAATATCAAAAAGCCTCCATCATTCTTGCGAATGAACTGGGAGAGCTGGGGAAATTCAAACTATTCGTCACCCCCTGGGCCAAGACCTTCCATGCCGCGGGCGCAGCCAATGCCTCGGCCGTGAGCACGACCCTGAACGGTGCCGTGAACGCCCTGGCAAAGACCATTGTAGTTACCGCCAACACCAACATGGTCGTGGGCGGCTGGCTCATGATCGGCACCATTGAAACAGCCGATACTCACCAGATCAACAACGAGCGCGTGCAGATCATCTCCATCAACTCCACCACCATCGGTATCTCAGGTGAGGGCGCGAATGGTGGTTTGAGATTTGACCACGCTACGGGTGTAACCGTCTCCAACGCGGACAACGTTGGAACCGTGACCTTCGGTGGCACCAAATCCCTCGCCAAAGTCTATGACCCGCTCACTGGCGAGCTCGGCGAAGTGCTGCCCCCTGAAAAAGTGGGCGCCCTGAAGCACATTTACCAGCTCGGCTGGAAGTGGTACGGGCAATATGAACGCTGGAACGAATCCATGCTCCTGCGTCAAGAAGTCTCATTCAGTCGGGACGCGTAAAGGAGATATGAAATGTTAGCAAGAAACCTTTACAACAAAATTGTAGCCAAGACGACCACCTATCAGGTGCTCCCCAGTGACATCGGTACATTGTTCACCAACCGCGGCGGGACCGCCTCCTTCATATTCACCCTGCCGACCGTGGCAGATTTGACGGCTGGCTGGTGGTGCGAATTCTACGGCATAAGCGCCACTGGATTCGTGGTTGCCTCAGCCGGGTCAAGTGACAACATCGTGGCCTTGAACGATGCGGGCGCAGATACCGTCACCATGACCACCACCTCCCGGATTATCGGTGCGAATATCCGCGTCGTTTGGGATGGTACGAGTTGGCTGACCTTTGAAGGTGCTGGCGCAACCTACGTGGCTGCGTAAGTAGCAGCGTAATTAGATATGAGTATTGGGGCAGTACGGTTGTACTGCCCCAGGAGATAAACAATGGCTGAAGATAAAGAAAAAACTGCGGCGAAAGAACCAGAAGCGCCCAAGGCAAAGGGTCCCATTCTGTGCGGCCACCAGAACAAGCACTTCACCCCTGCCACGAAAGACGGCCAGCCCGTCCAGGGTGACAAACTGACTTGCACCCTAGAGCGCGGACATCAACCCGTGCGCGTGGTGCGGATCGGGCCGAAGGGTGAAGACCTATCCACCTATGAAGTTGTGCACTCCGCGCCGTATAAGACGGTCAAGGGTGGCGCAGTGGTAGATGACATTGCCTACTGGTCCGACGCCGCGGGCGAGAAACCTGCCTAACAAATATTATGCGCTGCTTTGTGATCGGCAACGGAATCAGCCTGAAAGCATCTGACCTTGACCTGATCACAGGGCAGCCGTCCATTGCCTGCAACCGGATCAATCTGCTCTATCCTGAAACGAAATGGAAGCCTACGGTCTACGTGCATCCCGAATCTCTTGCACCCGACCTGCCTTTCATTCAGGAAAATATCAATCTTGGAATTGAGTGCTACATTGGCGAACACTACGCCAAGCCTCCCCGTGGCGTGATGGACCTGAGTGACGCGCCAAACATCCACTGGATCAAGGATTGTCATCACCATCTGATCAACTTCGATGATCCCGAAGTTTTGGACGAATGGCACTTGCCGCAGTTGTGTTCTTTTGGCGGCTCCGTGAATATCGCCATGCAAATCGCGGTGCAGAAGTACGGCTTTGACGAAATTGTCTTACTCGGTTGTGACCTGCTGTATCGGGACAAGAAGCCCAGCCACATGCACCCCGACTATGAACACGGCGGAGAACAGCCCGCCTTTTATCAATCCCGCAACGCCTTCTATGGACACATCCAGGCGTTGAACTGGATACGCAGAAAAAAGAAGGACATCAAAGTTTATAACGCAACTCGCGGCGGCCTGCTGGAGTTATGGGAAAGGGTCAAGCTGGAAGATGTCAGTGGCTAGTTACTTTGATTCGGTGGCGCAGGAATATCACAGACACTATGACAGTGATCTTCTGGATATGTCCATGCCTTACCCCGCCAACAACATTCGCCGCAAGATGTTATTCGAGTCGTTCAGGGATGTAAGAAAACCCATTGATGTGGGCGGCGGAGATGGAACCATTCTGGAGCATTGGCCAGGCGGATGTGGATTTGACATTTCCCCCAGAATGGTCGAGATTGGACGCGCGAAACACGGTGATAGATTTATTCAGGCAGACATCACGAAGCCCGGAACCTACGCCCCCCTGCGCGCTTTTGGTCCCTTTGACGGACTGATCGCCATGGGCGTAATGCCGCATATCGAAAGCACGGAGTATGCCCTCAAGAATATGAAAGCCCTGGCGAGGGGCAAGTTCTTTATTGAATTCCGCAACAGTCTTTTTGCCATGTTTACTTTCAATAAGTACACCGTTGAACTGATGGTGAATGAGCTAGTGCATCCGAAGTTCAGGCAGGAGGCTCACTCTGCCTTGAAACAGATGTTGCCCGACTTTCCAAAAGAACGCCCTTATGACAAGATCCTTTCAGGCTTTCACAATCCTTTGGAAATGGCAGATATGTTCGAGCGGCTTGGCTTTACAGACGTAAATATCCTTTGGTATCACTATCACCCAACCATCCCCTGGCTGGAGGCTGACAGTCTTGCGTTCAGGAAAGCCGCGCTGTCTATGGAAGGAAAGCCATCGTGGAAAAGCATGTTTCAGTGTAGCGCTTTTGTGATCGAGGCGCGCAATGACTAACCGAATTTTCCTGGTCGGCAACGGCGCAAGCCTGAAACAAACAAATCTTGATTTGCTGGTGGGTCTGCCATCTATGGCGGTAAACAAGATCCACAAGCATTATCCGAAAACAGCCTGGCGGCCAACCCATTATGTCAAGGTGGATTACTCCATATTCGACCCCGAACACCCCGACGATTGGCGCAGCGAGATCATGCAGCACGTGGCGAGCGGAGAACAATGTCTGTTATGGGACGCCTTCCGCGCAGGCGCTGACCCGCGTGATGGAAACTATGAATGGATACCAAACGGCATTGGAGACTTTGCCAACGTCCGCTACATCCCGCGCTGTGAGCATCACTACCAGTTGAAGGGCGAATGGCACAATATTTGCACAGGGACAAATTCCATTCTTACCATGGTGATCTGGGCGGTGGAGCTGGGGTATGAGGAGATTGTGCTGGTAGGGTGTGACGGGAAATATACAACCCCATCAGAAGATCATTGCACCCCAGACTATTACGGCATAGTGGATGATGAGTACACCACGCGAAACAACGATTGTGTAGGGCGTGCCCACGAAGTCATTTCGAAATTCTGCCCAGTCCCTGTATACGACGCCACGGTGAACGGCTATCTCACAATGTACGAAAAGGTGAAACTGGAGGACTTATGTTCATCAAATTGATCTCACACGGTTACTCGCGTGTGAACGTGAAACGGGCGGGTGAGAAATTCTATGCGCCCACCATTCGTTCATTTGGACGCACCCGCCACCTGAAACGAGTGACGAAAACTGCCACTGAGGCGAAAGCCTACGCCGCAAGGTTCGCCGCCCGACTGGAAAGATTCTTGACCAACCCACAGGGTACTTCGTAATGCAGAAGAAAAAGTTTAGGGTCATCAAGAACACGACCAATCCCGAATTCACCGGCCTGGAAGTGGATGGCAAGCAGATGAAGTTCAAGCGCGGTGGCACCTTTGTGATCGACGCGCCAGGGTTAGCCCGCGACATCGACAAGACCTACGGCCGGAGGGGAAATCAAACCGTGGCAGTCGTACCCTACAACGATCATGAGACAAGAGAGCTCGGACATAACTACACATTTTCGTTCCCCAATTTGCCTGCCCTGAAAACCACCCGCGACAACGGTTATGTATGGGTCAAAGTGGACAGCACCAGACAGGTCCGCATGAAGCGAGAGCGGGCCGTTGCAGAAGGCTATCTCAAACCGCCCCGGAAAGGCGCACGGAGGTGAAGCATGCCGTTGAAAAAAGGTAAATCCAAATCTGTTATTTCTTCCAACATCAGGGAATTGATTATTTCCGGCAGGCCTAAAGAACAGGCCGTGGCCATCGCTTTGAATAAAGCCGGCAAGTCCAAGCCGAAAAAGAAGAAACGCAAATGAACCTTGGAAAACTTCTCGAAGAGGTATACACGGCGGCTGGCCTGCTGGCTTTGCGCCGCGTGGCAACGGGTGGAAGCGTAACCACGGTTATAGATACGGGGATCATCAACCGCAAGGGTGACGGTTACTATGCTCAGGGCGCGAACGGTGGTCACATCCTGATTGTTTCCACCACCACTGACGCGGCAGCTCCCCAGGCACAGTTCGGGGAAGTGTCTCAATTTACCCTGACCACCACCACCCCGACCTTTACTGTTCCAACCATGACCGCCGCGGTGGGTGCGGGCGATGTGTACGCGGTGTTCAAGCCCATCATTGGATTGCAGGAGATGATCGGGCGGATCAATGAGGGACTGAGGCGATTGGGAGAACATGAAACCACCAACGACTTTTCTCTGACCACCCTGGCAGATACCCGTGTCTATGCCCTGCCGGATGGAATTCACGCCAATAACATTCTGGATATCGAGATCGGCAACGATACGGACGGCTGGGAGGATGCGCCGGGCTATTCCATCGCTCCCTACGGCACGACCGATTCCCTGATCTTCACCGCCCTGCCCCCCACCGATACCACCACCCCGGCCAACAAGAAGATCAAGATCCGCTACCACAGAGTACATCCCACACTTGCGGCTTATAACGATGTGGTCATGCAGTCCATCTCAGACGACCTGGCGATTGCCGTGTGCGCGGAGGCAGCCTATGAACTGCTAATGCGAAAGCGGCCAGCTTGGTATGCAGATAAAACCAGAATGGCAATGTTTCAGGATATTCGCAATCAGGCAGCACAGGCGCGCGCCGAACACCCGGTGAGGATGAAGCCGGCCAGCAGGCAGCCGAGAGTGAATTTGAGTGAATACTAAGGATTGAGAAAGGATTGATGAATGAAACTGCAACCGCTAGGCGATAGAGTCGTTGTCCAGGTTATTGAAAAACCCAATCAAACCGAAAAGGGTCTGTATCTTCCTGAAGCATCAAAAGAGAAACCGCAAACAGGGAAGGTTATCGAGGTGGGCCCAGGTCTTGAAGGAATCCCCATGACTGTCAAGGCTGGCGACACGGTTTTGTTTCAAAAGTTTTCAGGAACAGAAGTTGCATTGAACACTCTCCAGGTTCTTGTGATGAATGAGAGTAGCATCCTTGCTATTGTGAAATAACTATGCCCCAAGAAATTTATGGAGTGGAACCCAACTCTGAAGAATACAGCCACGAAGTGATTCTCTCCGCGCGCGGGCGCAAGTATGGCCTGAAACTCCTCAACGGTACCCAATCCGTTCACATCATCCCGCCGCCCCGCCAACCCCCTGTCATCAAGCTCGAACAGAACTCATGGCACCAGGGCCGGGGCGCAGAAGTGTGGACACCCCAGGCATACAACTTCTACGACTCACAAAACGCCTGGACATCCACCCCCAACAAACTCCATCCCACCCTGCTTATGCAATGGTATACGGGTTTTCGGGATGCGGAAATGAACATGCCCTCGCCGGGGGATACTCACAAATGGGTGCCGCTTTATGCAGGCGCGGGGTCGGACACCAACCGCCGTTATCTGGATGTAGCGTTCACCGTTTCGGCCACAAGTGCCCGTGAGCGGGCTTTCGTCATTATTCGTAAGAAGGGCACGCCGACCGGCAACCTGACAATGGAATGGTGCGATAACTCGGCGGGTAATCCGGGCACGGTCAACAAGACCATCACCAAGGTAGCCGCCGATCTCGCCGACCCCTACACCAGTTATTATGTCGAATTCAAGCCGTCGTCTGTCTGGAACGTGACCGCGGCGGGCATCGGGCATATCAAGGTCTACGGCGCGACCAACGACAACCCGAACAACTGCTGGGAAATCCTGTGCGATAGCGCGGCAGCCGGCCTCAACTCCTCCAACGGCTCATCATGGAGCGCGACCACCTACAGCCCGTACTACCGCATTACGGATGCAGATGTAGACCAGCGGATCTTTATGTTCCCCTTTGATGGCGCCTGGTACGCCGTGACTTCCAGGGCCGACCAGAGCACCTCGAAACTCTACATTCACGGCTGCCGGGGCCGGGCCACTTCAGGCAACTTTTCCACCCTGACCGACACAGGCTCCGGGCAATACGGCGGTGCCTGGACGACCAACCAGTGGGCACCGACCGCAGCCTACACCTGGAAGATCCGCATTGTGCGGGGCAAGGGGCAGGGACAGGTGCGCTCCATCGCTTCCAATACCGGCACGGTCATTACCCCCACGGACGCCTTTGTCATCCAGCCGGACAGCACAACAGAATATGTGATCTATGGCGGGCCGTCGTGGAAGGAAATCACCGGGCACGGGCTGACCTGGGTATCTGCCAAGCCCGCCTACGCCAACGGCATTGTGTACTTCCCTCAGGGCGACAGCACCGACATCCGCATCCTGCAGCTCAATTACGCCAACGCCAACGACCACGGCTTTGACGCAGAGGACACCAGCCATAACCGGGCCTACTTCCTGGTGCCGTCTTACGATGCAACCCTTGGGCCGGTGATGATTCGTGCCAATGAAGCCGCGACCGCCTCAGGCGTACCCAACGGCAAGGCGATCTCGGTGGGCGTTGCGCCCACCTCCCCGGCCGGCGTGCCTGTGCCTTTTGGGACTGACCTGACTTTCCAGACTTCCATCCTGACCGGTGACAACACCTTCAGGATCACAGGAACCTACGAACACCAGAACCGGCGTTATGTCGCGAAGGAAGATTTGCTATATATCCTGTCCGGCATTGTCCCTGAAAAAGTATCCTATGGCGCAGACGCCAGCCCCAACACCTTGAACGGCGTGGCAGGCTGCACGGGCATGGATGGACAGTTCTATTTATCTGCGGAGCACGATGTGTTCCTGATCTCCAATTCCACCGCCTACCCCACCAACCTGCCTTTCAACCTGCCCTCTACTCGCTCGGGTTACGTGATGGATATGTGCTCAGTCAAGGGCTGGCTCTTTGCGGCCGTGGATGCCCGCGGCACAGGCTACTCTTCGATCATGCGCATGTCTCTGGATAATCGCTCCTGGCATGAGCAGATCCGGGGATTTGCGACCGGCAGGCGTATCCGCTCGGTGGCCTGGCTGTCGTTCGAAGAGACAAGGCCTCACCTGGCGCATGAGTGCGCCGGGGAACTGCTCTACCAGGAAATGCCGCTGTATGGCACCAGGCCGATACAGGATTCGGGGCTGGCCTACCAGCATGAGATGGTTTTGGAATTCCCCACGATGGACCTGCTGAACACCGACCCGAAGTTCTTTTCCTTCTTTGCGCTGGACAGTAAGAACCTGGCCGATGCGGCGACGGCCGCCGTCTATGGGCGGGAGATCGCCCTGGACTACCTGCTCAATAACAACATCACCGGCAGCGCGACAGGCTGGATCAACGCCGGTGCATTTGGGATCAGCCCACAGGACAAAATCCATCTCAACCAGGGGTCACAGTATAAGATACGGCCGAGACTACGGATCGAGAGCAACCAGGCTTCGAACCCGCCCATCGTGGAAAACCTGTCACTCTCTCTCTTCTCGCGCACGAAGCAAGCCAGCGCGCTCAGCCTGGACATCAACGCCGTGGAAGAGGAGGATGTATCAGGGGAGGAAATCTGGAGCTGGCTCATTTCCCGCATTCTGACGGCGGATGTGGTGAGCGTGGAAAGCGTGTTCTCGTTTATGCACAACCAGCGCATGGTGTTACCCGCCGAGCCGAATACCAACATCACCAACCTTGACCCGGAGCTGGGGTTCGCGGGCATCTTGCAGTTGTATATGGAGTACCTGCCCCAATGATCAACATAGAAATCTCTCCCCTTGAAGTGCTCACGATATTAGGGACCTGGAAGAAAACCATCAACCTTGTACCCGAATCAGGCTCGCTCACCATTGTTTCGGTTGCGGATTATTTGATGGCGCGCGACTCCACTTCCAATGTAGACAGTAGTTATGTCACCGGCTCTCCCTCCTCCTCGGGTTCACAGATCACGACCGGCGAAGTGGGCACCGGCTCCATCCCGCCCGGAAGATATACCTACTACCTGACCGTAACCACCAGCGCAAATGTATATGTGCTGTATCAGGATCTGGAATTTCAGGCGATGAAAGGACATTAGGGCCCACAGGGTTGCTACGCTTATGTTTCCTCAATCTTCAACCAATCGTTACGGTGATCTGCTCAAGGAATTCTATCAGGGCGTCAAGGACGGCTCACTCTCTGAGGGGCGCATGAGTGAAATACAACGCGTATTCAACGAATTGTATGATCGAGAACTGGTCTACAAATCATGGATCAGCGGAAACAAGATCGCCTCGTCCGTCCTGGCCGGTTATCCATTCCTGAAGGCCGTCGTCTACCAGCGCATTGACCCGCAGACCATCCCGAACGACATCCAGACCGATGTTCTGTTCGATAATTCCACCGCCGACAATCTCACCATCCTTGACGCAGAGAAGCTGCGTATCAGCTACAAAGGCCGCTTTAGCCTGATCGGACTAGCGGGAACGATCCAGTGGGAGGAGAACGGGACGGGCCGGCGGGCAATCCACGCCAATGTGTATAACTCCAGCGACGTTCTTTTGTTCGGGCAGACCCTGCACTCCATGCCTCCCACTTCTGTGCTTGACCCCACTTTGCCGTTTATCGACGTGGTGGGTATCGGGCAGGACATCGCGGCAGACTACCTGAAGATCACCGTGATTCAAACATCGGGCGGGGACCTGGATATAAACAGCGCCCGTCTGACCGTCTTTGAGATGAACACCTGATGCCCGATCCCTATATCTCCGTCAAGCTCCCCAACGGCGTAATCACCCTGACGCTGGCGCGACTGCAAGCCACGAACCAGACTACAGCCGTTTCAGGCTCCATACGCATCACCGAGCAGAACAATACCCGCGTGACACGGGGCGGCAACACGCGGGTGACACGCAGTTACACCATCACCTCCCGCCCGGAGCTGGGTGTGCTCAAACTGGATAATGGGATCATCAAGGTAAGCGTGCCGAGCGACACAAGCTACTACGCGAAGCAAAGGGCAAAGAGGTAACAATGCACAGCATAGGAGTACCTAATGGCAAACAAGAACATCAAGGAAGTAGAGGGCGGCGAAGTCACCGCCCTGGGAGACTCTGACGGCCTGGAGATCGACACCGGCTCAACAAGCGTCTGGATACAATTTCTCAACCTGGTCAAGGAGGTCTTCAAGCGGATCAACAGCCTGACGGCGGACACCTCCCCGGACTCAGCCGACGCGGTTGGCACGTATGACGCATCCGCTGCGTCTGCAAAACAAGTCACCCTTGCCAATTTCTTCAAAGTGATCGCCACCCTGACGGGAGACACAACGCCTGCAGGAGGTGATTCGGTTGTGACCTACGACACCTCAGCTGCCGCGTCCAAGCAGGTATTACTCTCCAATCTTCACAAGGCGCTGACAAATGCGACAGATACGCAATCTGGAACGATTGAACTGGCAACCAGCGCGGAGGTGCTGGCAGGCACAGATGCAGTTCGAGCGATCACCCCTGCGGGCCTGTTCACAGTTTTCGATTACTTCCCCCAGGGGACAATGTGGAACGGGAAACTGTCTGTTACGGTTGCCAGTAACAATATCACCGTGGCGCTCAAGACCCTGGCGGGGAATAACCCTTCGGCGACCGATCCGGTCTACGTCCGTATTCAGGACTCGATCCGCACGATCACTGCCGCCCTCTCAGTTACCAAGAACGCCGGGACCAATTGGTTCAATTCCGGTTCAACAGAACTCGCAACACAGGAAATAGATTACTTTGTCTATCTGGGATACAACGCAACTGATGGAGTGGTGATCGGCTTTGCTCGTATCCCCTTCGCCACCAAGTACGGCGATTTCTCTGCCACATCCACCAACGAAACCTACTGCGCCATCTCCACGATCACAACTGCTGCAAGTACAGATTACTATGAATTGATCGGCCGCTTTGCCGCAACCCTCTCGGCGACGGCCGCATTCAACTGGAGCGTGCCGACCTTCACGGCCATCAACCTGATCAACCGCCCGATCTATGAAACCCGCTGGTTGGTCTACGCGCCGCAATGGACATCCACCGGCACAGCGCCTTCCCTGGGGAACGGAACCCTGGTTGGGAAATATAAGCTGATCGGGGCAGAGATGTGGTACCACTTCCTGATGATCGCGGGAAGCACGACAACCTTTGGGACACTGCTTTATGCGTGGAGCCTGCCATTCACTCTGCCGGCCTACACCAACGGGAATCATTTTGTATCGGGCTATGCCTACGATAGTAGCGCAACCACCTTCTATATCGGCGTGTTCTCTGTAAACCCCTCCGCCTCCACGGGCAGGATATTCTCCCATGCCGCCACGACCGCAGTGAGTCAAACTGTGCCGATGACCTGGGCCCAAAGCGACCAGGCGGCCGCGTCTGGTGTTGCGGTGCTGGCATAATGATAACACCTCACCCATATAATCCCATGCCGCCAGGCACGGGAATTACGTATCAGACGTTCACTATCAAAGGGACATGGCGAAACGACACGTTTGAATTAGGAGTTTCAGAAAGGACGTATCTGCGTAACCAGCGCGGCGCATTCTCGGAAGCCGCCTACCCTCCCCTCTTCGGCTACCTGCCGCTCACGGCAGGGTATCAACACCTGATGGATGTGGACGACACGCCGATTGTCCCATCTCAAACCCTCACAGATGGCATGGCATTTGCAAACAACGAATACTATATCGGCGAAGCGTTGAACGAGTCAAATATGGCTCATGTGCCATTCATCGCAAAACTGGCTTTCAATCCCCGCCCAGGACAAGCCATAGATCAAACCAGCAAAGTATACAGCACCATTAGTCAGGCATTCCTGCTCAATTTTCATTGGAAGTATAAGACGGTTGCACATTACGACAACTGGGGAGCGTTCCCCGATGTGTGGCGAACAGGATTGAGAGAATATGACAGCGAAGTATCCCCGAACGTGCCTGATAGAGTGTATAACTACGCCTTCATGCGCGGCGTAGGGTTGGTTGATTTCTGGTATGGAAGTTTTCAGGCCGATGGGACAGTCAAGGGATACGAAATATATGCGATAGATTACTAAAAAACACAACTCCCCTCTTGGCTCTGACACCCTGGGGAGTTGCATAACTGAGTTGGCACTATGTCTCAACGCCAGAGACAGGAAGTGCGGGACACCTCCGCTCCAAGCGGGCGGCAGTCGGCGTTGGCTGCCTTTGGGAATATTATAATCCAAAATTCAGTCGCTGAATTATGAGAGTTTTAGGGAACAGAAAAGCCGCCTATCTCCATAGGCGGCTAAACATCGTACCTTCACTACGTAATATCGCGGGCAGGTCGGGCAGTCAGCAGGTCCACATAGGCATCACTCCATTCTTAGCGAGCAGAACGCTAAGGCTAGTAAATCAACGCGTTGACTTAGAGATAGAATAGCAAAAACAGGAACGAGAGTCAATAGCCAAAATTCCGCGTGTTGCATTGTTTGGAATAAATGCACTACTTAGCATTCCCATAAGTTTTTCAATTGTAAGTGTCATCGCCTGATTACCTCTATTCTTTTCTTTCCTACTCGAATCTCTTGGATCGCGGCAGCAAGCCAGACATTGACTTGCTTGTCGTCTCTCCTGTCAAGGAAGTCGTAAAGGTCAATCTGCTGGATAAGTTTCTGGGCCTCCTTCTGCGATGTTTTGCCAACCAATTCCTTTTCCAGTTTTTTGAAAAGGTGCTCGGCTTCTTTTTCCAGCTCGCGCAGTTTGGTGTTTGCCTCCGTTGCCTCATAGACGCCGTTTTCAAAACCCTCCTGCACTCGGGCGCGCCGTTTCTTGTTGGCTTCGATGGCCTGGCGGATCAATTCGGATTTGTCTGCTACCTCTTCCCCTTCATCATTGTTTACTTTTTCTGTCATCTTTTGTATTTCGAGAACTACTTCGCTATAGAAATCATCGTAGCTCCATCGGATATGTTTTGCACCTGCGGCCCGGCATACGATCACATCTTTATACTTCGTCCTGCTCCCGAATTTATGGCGCCTGGCTCGTTCCCCGCACACTGCACAACGCATCAAACCTGAAAACAAGAACTTGATATTGTTGCGCCGGCTGAGTTCTGCGCGGCGGTCGAGTTCTGCCAAAATCGCTTCGTGTTCAATTCGTGTGAATATGGGTTGGTGCTTCCCCTGCCCTGTTGTCCACTTGGATTTAGGCAGTGGGATCTGCGTGCGTTTGGTGCCCAGCCGTTGAATATATGTTTTGTTGTAGGAAACCTGGCCGATGTAATAGGGGTTGCCGAGAACTGTTGGAACACGACTGTGATCAACACCCAAATACCTGCCGATAGCAGCAAGGCTCTCGCCGGAAAGAAGCATATCCCGCGCCTGAATAATCCTGGCAGCCTTGGCCGGGTCCAATGTTGGCGGCTTTTTGTTTGAGACATATTCATATCCTAGCGGTATCCGTGAGGGAGTGAGTCCCTCACGGATACGTTTGGGCATGTTCTCGCGCAGGTTGTTGATAATCCGGTTGATGCGATAATCCTGCTTTAGCCCTGCCAGGTGGATCATGGTGCTTGTCGCTTCGTCTTTGGTGGGATCATAGACTTCAGGCGGATAGATCGGCGTAGACTCCTGCACACTGCGGAGTTGTTTCTTGAGCTTCCCCAACCGCAGAAAGACGGGATATGCCACAACGCCCAGCCGTTCGAAGTAGCGGACGATCAGGACATCGTATTGATTGTGTTCGGCAGCCAGGACCGCTTCGCGCAGTGGCGGGATCTCTGCCATGGCTTCGGACAATCCTTCGTAGAAAGAACGGGAATATCCATCTGCGACAAACGGCTCACAAGCCTCCACACCACCCAAGCGTTCTGCATACAGACGGGCATCCCTGATTTGATTGGACAGGGAGTCGTGATCCTGTGCCTGTTCATCGGAGGAGACGGCCGCAAAGGTAGCAAAACGGAAGCTACTCATGATCCCCAAAAATCGACCGTCCAGTTTTCTCGGAAAACGTCTCAAAGAGACTACAGGTAGGGGTAATGCCCTTGTAGGGAGCCCCTACAAGGGCATGTTGTTCTGCGTGACCAATGTATCCTTCAAACAACCTGGGGCTTCTGGTGGGCAAAATCACGAATCTCGCTCCAAATATTGGATGATCGCAACGACCGTTTTGATTGCATCTTCCAGGATGGTTTTATAGATGCTCAACGTGATCCGCAAGCCTACGGAGATCTCCCCATTGGGTTCCTGTTGGGACTGCAACATTTCTGTGAGAGCGGCGCGGTGGGAGTAGAGGGTTTCAAGCATTACTTCATTCCCCGAATCATGAACAACCAAACCGCACAACCAATAATCAGGACAATCCCAAGCATGGGACCGTCCCCGTTAGGGATAAGGTGGTCACCTGAAAACAACAACACAACCCCAAGCGCGATACCAATAACGAATCTCCATCTCAGGCTTTTGTTGGTGATCCAAATAAAGACGACGACGGCAATGAGAACAAGCAGACCCATTACCTCACCCAATGAGCGGGATACCAATAAACATACCTGGCGCGCTGGTTGTCAAGACGCTTGAGGATTGCGTTGCCTGCTTTGTGCGGTAAAACAATCATAAAAATCCTAAGTCGAATGATCTTCCGCTGAAACCAGTTCAGGTGAGGCCAGGCGCTAATCAGTTCTTCGAGTTGTTCTTTTTTGATGTGTTCGCTTAATGTCATTCTCTAGGGCTTGTTTCGTGGCTTGTTTGCTAATGTTCCTTCTCTGTGCAGGGGTGAGATATTCCCAGCTTTTTTGAACCGCATAGAGATCAGGATCTTCTCCAAAGGCTCTTATCGCCTCCTCACCATATATCTCGATAATGCGCTCCTTATTTTCGGGACCCGGCGTTCTCTTGCCATTCATCCACATAGAAACCAATCCTTGACTTACTCCAAATTGCGCGGCAAATTCTTCGATTGTTTTACGCCCCTCCCTTGACTGCCATTCAAAGTATTTTTTGTTGAGGAGGTCTTGGATGCTCATTTGTAATGAGTTTACTCATCATGTAATTGAGTGTAAAGACCCTTGACAAATCTATTATTCTGTGTAAAATATCATTACATGATGTTATGTCTCTTTACATAATGTAATAACTAAGGAGCCGAATGCCAAAGAAAACCGAGAGTGAGTTAGTGAGCAAGTTGCGTGGTGGTCTCTCGTTCCGAGAGTTTGAGGACTACCTGAACGAAAACATCCCCCAAGGGATGCCTGGGACCACAACCTTCGCTTCGGCCTGGAACTGGATCAACGATGTCCATCCCGTCAACGGCGCTTGCCTCATGGCATGGATGGCTTACTACCCCAAGGATGATCCCCGCAACAAATTAGCTATGGATATTCTCGAACGACGCATGAGAGCTATCCCGGCCTACAAGGTTGAAGATAAAGAAAAACTTTTGAGGGTTATCGACAGGCCTAAAGAAAGGGAAACCGCGAAATGACCCCCAATCAAGCTATGCGAGCACTGCTCCGTGATTATCTTCTCTGGCTGAAAGAGCAAGAAGCCGAGAAGCAACGTATTGAATCCCAGATGAAAGCCCATTGGATTTCCGCCCCTAAGTAACCCCTCCCCCACTGACCGACACTGGCAAATTGTCCGGCAGTGGATAACCCCAAGAAAGGTTGATCTGCAAATGACTCATTATTCCCTACGCCCTGAAACAATCGAAAAAATAAGCGCGGCCCAAACGCCGGTTCCCCCTCCGACGATTGAATTCCGAATCAAGGTTCTGGAATCCATTATCGAGAGTGCCGACAAGTGGCGCGCTTATTTGTTTACCGTTGGCAATCTTGCCAGCGCCCGGACTGCCGCGGTCATGATCGGCCGGAAACGCCATGAACTGCGCGCACTAAAAAGCGAGAGAGTCCTCTGGCAAGGACTCTCTCAAGGTTGATCTGCTCCTCCAAAGTTTTTGGAAGAACGACGCAATTATACCAAAAGGATTATTTCATGAACACAACGACACAAACACGCTGCCCCTCCGGCAGCCTGGACGGCAGATAACATGGCCTCCCCCACAGATACCACGCGCAAGATCCGCAGCGTCCAGGCTGAGAACGAAAAGCAGGCCGCGCTGACAGCTTACCTCAAAGCCTACGACGTATACGCCAACCAAAAGACGGCCATCAATCTCAAGGCAATGACCGACGCCTATGACCATTTGCAGGAAGTCAAGAAACTATATCAGGACGGCCACCGGATCAAACGGGACCGCGCCGTGTTTGGGAACAAATCATGAACACATTATCCAAACAAATCTACCTTGCCGCAGACCGCGCAAACGCGGCGCTGGCAAACAACGACGACGCAGCCTGGGAAAAGCACAACGCGGAGGTAATCCGCCTGACCACGCTGCGACTGCAAGAACTCAGGACGGGCGTTAGCGCACAAGCCGCCTACCCGCCCGTGCAATTCAGGCGCGAGCCGGATGAGGAGATGCTGAAATAAGCCATCCGTGCGGATGGGCGTAAAACCGGATGAGTCTAAAAGACAATGCTAGGTAAGCAATAAGATCGCCTATCCGCATTTTTATTCAAAAGGAGCAATAGAAAACCATGAACGCATATGACTTGTACACTTTCTACATTGAGCCCGCCGACCTGAAAGGTCAGGCTCATAAAGTCAAAGTCGAACGCGTGGAGGTTGCCGAGGTGTTCAATCCTGGGCGCAAAAAGAATGAACCTAAAATCATCCTCCACCTTGCCGGAAAAAAGAAGGCGCTGAGTCTGAATAAGACCCGCACCGGGCAGATGATCGCCTTGACAGGTACGCCTGAAATTGAGAAATGGACAGGCGTGGAAATCATGATCGAGCCCGGCAAGCAAAGCGGTAAAGACACGATATTGATCAAACCGGCTCCGCAGCCACTGCCGGGTACGCCCGCAAAGACAGGGGAACCGGAAAAGCAGAACATTTCCGAAGATGTGATCACCGCCTATTCCAATCTGTGCATTTCCGCCGGGCTGGACCAGGAAACCAGAACGGCGATCCTGCGAGAGTGCGGCGGTGACTTCGAACTGGCTTTCAATAAAGTCAGTGAACAATACAAAGAAGTTTTGATGTAGAGATCATTACGGGTAGCCCCGTTTTGACAAAGGCAGGCGAGGGTGTTCTCCTCTCCCTCGCCTGCCAAGGAATAACACTATGAAACTTGACGAAGCAGGTGTAATTGCACACAAATGGATGCGCTATCTCTCTCCCTCCTGTGAACGGATCGATATTGCCGGCAGTATTCGCCGCGGCAAGATGGAAGTAACCGACATAGATATTGTTTGTATTCCGAAGATCATCACGGAGCCGGACTTATTTGGAAACTCAGGGACACAGATCAATTTATTGGAGGATCTGGTTTACAGAGTCACACTGGATAACGGCGCAGCCCTGACCATGAACGGCCCCCGGCATAAAAAGATCGCACTCCCCGAAGGGATAAAGTTGGAGTTGTGGATCGTGTTGCCTCCCGCCCAATGGGGTGCGATCTTCATGATCCGTACTGGTCCGGCAGAGTTTTCTCATTGGATGGTGACACCCAGGCGAGCCGGCGGCGCATTGCCTTCTTACCTGAAAGAGAAAGACGGTTCTTTGTGGCATGGCTCCAAACAGATCGAGGTACCCGAGGAAGCCGACTACTTCAGGATCATCAACATGGATTATGTCGAGCCCAGGTACAGGCTGGCACATTGGATGATAGAGAAGGCGGCGGGATGAGAAAAAAGAATCTCCTCATTGACGAATACCCTCTATTAGTACTGCCGTCGCTCGCGAAAGCCATAGGATTGAATGAAGCCATTGCACTACAGCAATTACATTACTGGCTTCAAAACCCTAAAGGCGGCGTTGAGTTGGACGGCGAGCGATGGGTCTATAACACCTACGAAGATTGGCAGAAAGACAACTTCCCCTTCTGGAGTATCCCTACGATCCAGCGCGTTTTTGCGAGCCTGGAAAAGAAGGGGCTGGTTATCTCCAAGCAACAAGCCGCCTACGACCGGAAGAAATATTACCGCATCCATCATATCAACTTGATACGATGGAACATATCAGATTGGGATGATGCATCATATCAAAATGACATGATCGATGATTCCAATTTGATACCTTCTTTAACAGAGACTACTACAGAGACTACTACAGAGAGAACAACAGAGAGGGCGGCTACCGCTCCCAATATTTTCGTTGCTTACCAAAACAACATCGGCATGATTACTTCCATGATCGCCGATTCTCTCAAAGACGCCGAGGGCGAGTACGGCCCTGAATGGATTATCGACGCCATTCAGATCGCGGTCGAGAACAACAAACGTAACTGGCGGTACTGCCTTGCCATTCTGGACAGATGGAAGCGTCAAGGCAAGGACGAAGGCAGGAAGCCTTCAAAGAAAAGTAATAACCAGGACGACGGCGACCGCGCGAAATATGTTGAAGGCGAGTACGCCGAGTTTGTGGAACACTGAAATGATCTGCCCTTACTGCCATCACGATATTGAAGAACCTGTTGAATACGAAAGCGATATTGTCAAGGTGCGCGGCGAGAAGTTTATTGCCAGCCACACAGAACGGTTATCACCGTCCAAGACAGTCGGCCTCAGCCATACATTGTATGTTCCTGTTTTATTTGTCGAAAGAAAAGTGGCTGAAGAGCGAAGCAAACCTACCACGGAAAGCCTAGCTCGACAGCCGTAAAAATTATATCAGTGAAAGGAAACCTACCACATGAACCAGAACTGGATTCTGAAGAAAGACGGCTATCACAAGAAGCCTGACAGCGTAACCCGCGGCAATGCGGATTACTTCTCAAAGCCCCTGCCGCCCGTCCGCGACGGGCAAACCGGCCACCCGATCAAGAATGGGGAAGTGGACTGGAAGCGGGTGATCGAGGAGGTGAACCGTGCCGCTAAGTTGATCGTCCGGGCTCATGCCGTGTTGTTTGTGATCATTGTTTTGGTCACACTGATTTGGAAGTAAGGAGTTATTGATGACCAAGATAACCATCGGCAAAAGCAATAACAGGGACGTATCTTTCGACCTTGACGTCCTTCTGCGAACCCGTCTTCTGATCCAAGCCAGCTCCGGTCAGGGCAAATCGTGGCTATTGCGTGTTCTCGCTGAACAGGCTTTCGGCAAAGTCCAGATCATTATCATTGATGTGGAGGGCGAGTTTTCCAACCTGCGTGAGAAGTTTGATTTTGTCCTGGTGGGGAAGGGCGGCGAGACACCGGCGGATACCAGATCTGCCGCATTGGTCGCGCATAAGTTGCTTGAGTTGAATGCCTCCGCAATCTGTGACCTGTACGAGATGAAGGCCAGTGAGCGTCACCGTTGGGTGCGGTTATTCTTGGAAGCTCTCATTGATGCTCCAAAGAATCTATGGCATCCGGTTTTGGTGATCGTGGATGAAGCGCATATCTTTGCGCCCGAAAAGGGAGCAGGGGAATCGGAAGCCAGTGATGCCATGATCGGACTGGCAACCCGGGGGCGCAAGCGTGGTTTCTGTGCTGTATTTGCTACGCAACGACTCGGCAAACTTCGCAAGGACGCCGCGGCTGAACTCCTGAATGTGATGATCGGCGGAACTTTTATAGACGTCGATCGCAAACGTGCCGCCGATGCTTTAGGGATTCCGAAGAACGAAGAACATGCCTTCTTCGACGAAATGAAAGTGATCAAGCCTGGAATGTTCTGGCTGCTTGGGCGGGCAATTAGCAAAGAGCGAATCCTTTGTGAGATTGGCGGCGTTCAAACAAAGCACCCCGAATCGGGCTCATCGAAATATTCAGCTGAACCGCCTCCTGCACCAGATAAGGTGAAGTTGCTTTTGCCGAAACTTGCAGACTTGCCGAAGGAAGCAGAGACAAAAGCGCGCAACGAACAGGAATTGCGAAAAGAGATTACAGACCTCAAGCGGCAGTTATCCACCCGCCCCACATTGAGCATTCCAGAAATAAAGGTTGAGCGTGTGGAGGTGCCGGTGTTCCAGAGCAGCGAGTTGGAGCGACTTGAAAATCTTGCCAAGTCCCTCAACGATTTCTCTGCACAACTGGCAACCACAGCCCGAGACATCTTCAATACAGCCAAGAGCGCACGCTCTGCTCCGCGGCCTGCGCTGCAGCAGGTGGTTAGAAAACAGACACAGCCCGCCCGCCCTATACCGCGGCAATCTACTGCAACTTCTGAGAATAGTGACCTCGGCAAAGGCGAGATGGTGATCCTGACTGCCTGTGGTCAATACCCGGACGGAATCATGCGCGAGCAGCTCACGATCTTGACTGGTTACAAACGATCTTCACGGGATACCTACATCCAACGACTACGAGAGAAAGGACTTGTGGAGCCGCGCGGCAATTCTGTCTTTATCACAGATGCGGGCTTTGACACTCTTGGGCCGGACTTTGAGCCGCTGCCAACTGGCGATGATTTGCGTGATTACTGGATGAACCGCTTGACGGGTGGAGAGCGCAAGGTTCTGGAAGTGCTTTGCAGTTGGTATCCAAACGAAGTAGAGCGGGAACTTGTCTCTGAACAGACTGGCTACAAGCGCAGCAGCCGGGATACCTATATCCAGAGATTGTCTGCCCGTAAGTTGGTTGTATCCACTGCCCCTTCCCGCGTGAAGGCCAGCGATAGTCTTTTTGGATAGGAGTTGATTATGACCACAATCACCGACGCCGAAGCCGCCGAGCGCGCAGCACAGGAACAGGCCGCCCAGGATGAAGCCCAGACACAGCCGGTAGGGGAAGCGGTTGCGACCATCGTGATCTTCGCTGTGATCGCGGCGGCGATTCTGGGGTTGTTGGCGAAGTAAGCAACCATATATTTACCAAGGAAAAATCAAATGAAAAAACTACCCGACAGTATGACAATCCGAGAGGCGTATGCGCCGGCTATGGAAATTACCAGCCAGGCAGATGCTGATGAATACTTTGAGGCTTTAGTGCAGTGGAATATGGAACATGGTGGAAACTCGCGAGAGAAAGCTGAATCGGTTGAACGTATAAATCTTGGCTATTACGCCGGTTATTACGACAGCGCCACACGCGAACGGGTTGAACGCCTGTTCAATTGCGTTCACCCCGTCTTTGGTTCTTTGAAAGAGAATGGCAGTCCATCGGCAGAGCAGGCGATTGAAGCTGGCCGAAAGATGGCATCCGAATAATGTAAATACCTGTCTCCCAGCGGCAGGAGTCGCATCCGCGCCGGGAGACAGGCAAGAAAATTTTATCAGAGTAGGAGTCGCAAATGCAAAATGAATTAGTTACAGGGCACTTTACCAACGAAGAGATTTTGCTACCCGGCATAGATGTCCGCTGCGCCAATCACCGCAAGCTGTTGATCGAGCGCCGGGCCTACCTGCCGCGAGTGCCAAACATGGCGAGTTTCCTGGCGCAGGCAGTACAGAGCAAAGCCACGCAGGTTGGATACGGGGGCAACCCATCCGGCTTCCTGTGGATGCTCTACAGCCGTCGAGCCAGGCGTGAGTGGCTGGAGGAGTTGGTGCTGTGGGATGTGGTAAGGCGTGCCGCCGAGATGCTGGGAGGTGAGTGATGTTCGGCAGGTTCGATAGCGAATATTCACGCGGCTGGCATTTGTGGGGTCCGTTCACACTTGGAGCGGCGGTGATATTGCTGGCGCATCCGGCTCCTGAATCGGTGGAAGGGAAAGCCCTGTTGTGCTGGGGGTTGTCTCTCAGTGGTGTCTGGTGGTGGCAGATCAACGCCGGGATCGTGATCCGCAAATGGAGAGACGCAAAAGACTCGAGCGAGCCGGACCAGAGGCCGGAGCCGGAACCAAAAGCAGAGCCTGTGCTTGAACCAGGAATGAAGCCGTTTATCCGTCTGAACGGGAAATCTGTCTTTGCTTCCACAACCCTGGCCGTCAAGATGGACAAGGAGCGCCACGTCGCCATCACCCTGATACGCCAGCGCGACAACGGCTTTGCTTTTGACTTGACCGAGGAGACCTGGGCGAGGAACAAAGGCAAGAAGAAAAAGTTCATGACGCGCAGTGAACTAAACGCCATGAAAATCGAATGGGAAAGACACAGTTTGATCTGTCGAACGTCGGGAGCGAAGAATGCACCATACGACGCTTACCGCTGGGAAAAGATAGAGGATGTCGCCCGAGGCCATCCCCTCCCCCGTTGATTTAGGTCTTGGGTGGCGAAAAGCGCCCAACTGTGGGTGAGTGAGACTGTGTGAGAATGGCCCGCGAGTGGGGGAGTGGGTCAGAAAAGAGGAAAAATGGATATAGGCGAAGCGAGGACGCAAAACAAAGGAAAGGTCATTATCTGGTATCCCTTCAATCACGGCGGGCAGATTGGAGACCGTGGAATGTGGTGTGCCGAGAAGAATGGAAACGTTTTAGATTACAACAAACAAGGGCATCTAATATCGGACGCGCTTGCAAAGAGTGAGGATGTTGTCGTATTGACTTTGCATCGTGATGGTTCTGTGACAGTTACGGAGATCGAGAAATGAAAAAATTCAATCCGGTTGTTTTGCCCTATTTGGGCGCGGCTGTACAGGCGGTTCTTTTTGGGCTGGCCGGTTATCGCTATTTCAGTCTTGGGATGTGGGGCGCGGCGGTGGGGATTGGGGTAGGGGTGGTTGTCAATTTCTCAATGGCCATTGCGTCAAGCCGGATCAGTGATATTGCCAAGTCTCGCAAACTGCTTGCCTATGTCTCACTTGTTGGTTTGTTCTGCCTTAGTCCAGTGATTATCAATTCAAGCCTAGGATGGTCACTCGCAAATATTTCGTGGTCACTGGCGGCTGATTTATCAATCCTGCTTACAGGCTCGACCTTCGGCGGTTCGCTCATAGCCAAGACCGAGCCAGAAGAGAGCAAACCGAAGCGGACGAAAAAGCCAGCCGAGCCAGATCCTGAGCCAGTTCAGCCAGCTTTCGTTTGCTCGTGCGGCGCTGAGTTCCGCTCACAGCCAGCTTTGAACGCGCACCAGCGGAAACATAAGCAGATCATTGGCTACACAGCCAGCTTTGAGCCAATCACAAGCGAGAAGATTGCACACGGTAAATGACCTCCCTTGAGCGCCGGCTCATCGACCACCTGCGCTGCCAGCACAACGAACTAGGCAGAACCTATCGGGACATCGCCGCGGACTATCCGGGTGTGAGCTTCGCCACCATCGGCGACATCATCCGCATGGGCCAGATCCCGAAGAAGCCGGAACTGCGGCGGGCGCTAGGACTGGTACGGGAGCGGCGGGTGCCGTCGGAGCATGAGAAGCGAGTGAGACGGAAGATTGCAGGATTGGCGAGACAGACAAGGAAAGATGTATTGATTGCGAGGCAGAAATGAGTAGAAAAATTGTGCAAGTAGAGAATGTGGAATTAGGCGAGTGGGAACTCTTGCAGATGACACTATACACTGACGGCAATGTACAAATCCACATAATGACGGACGACGATCCGCAAAAAAATGTCACCATAGATGTTCCCAAGCGGTTATTCTTTGGGGCCGCGTTGAGATTGCTTGAAGAAGATAATCATTAGGAAAAAGAGATGAAGCCAACAAAAATCTATTGTAAAGCGTGCGGGAAGATTGTTAGCGCAAAACGATTGAAAAGTGAAAACGGCAGGTTCGTCCCTCGAAGTCATAAAGGCAGGGACGGCAAGCCGTGCATTGATGTGAGGAAGAAATGAAACCGCAAACGGGATGGTTTATGTACTCGAAAATTCCGGGAAGCGGCAAAGGCTGGACGCTGGCTGTCTGTGCTGTCAATCGTCGCGACGCAGATGCTTATATCTGCACTCATCACAAAGGCGCCAAGTTTGTCTATGATGTTACCGATGGTGGTCACATCAAGGCCGATTGTGGAGCAACGACAGAACGCGCTAAAGCAATTCTGGAAGCCAGTATCAGGAAGATGTACGAAGGGGAGTGGGATTGAATGAAAACGGCTAAGACGAAAATCAAGGAACTTCGGAAGGAACTTCGCTATCACCAAATGATGGTGCGGGTTGACTTGCGCGCGGTCCGGGCAGGGGTTGCCAAATGCAAAGAGATTGCCGCGAAGATGCGAGAATTACAGAAAGGAAGATGACATGAAAGAACATCCGATTTTATTCAGCGGTGAAATGGTGAGAGCGATTCTTGAGGGTCGCAAGACGCAGACGCGGCGAGTGCTGAAAAGACAGCCTATTGATATTTTGCCAATGAAGAATATTCCTGATATGTGGGTGACATTACAAACTCAAAACCCCAATCATGGGGATGTGATCAAATGTCGTTTTGGAGTTCCTGGCGACCATCTTTGGGTACGTGAGAGTTTCCGTGAACTGATTGACTTAGGCCCGCCGTGGAGCGACAGCAGCAGTAATTACTACGAATACAAAGCGGATGATTTGCCCGACTACAACCCCGATGTGAAATGGAGTCCATCTATTCACATGCCACGCGAAGCCAGTCGAATCACTTTGGAGATTGTGAACATTCGCGTAGAACGCGTCCAGGAAATTGACAACCATCAGTCTTGGAAAGAAGGCATTCCAGAATTTGGAAAGTGGATAGAAAACGAAGGCGTAGCGAGAGATGAGTTTTCCCGTTTATGGAACAAAATCAACGAAAAGCGCGGCTTTGGCTGGGATGTCAATCCGTGGGTGTGGGTGGTCGAGTTCAAGAGGCAGAAATGATTTACATCAGATTCGATCAAATTGACACCATTGAAATCCCGCTTGATGTGGCGGTGTGTCCTGATTGCGAAACAAAGCTGACCATTTCGCCCGACGGATGGACGGAAGATGAAAACGGCGAGATGTATTGTGATTCCTATACTTCCTGGTGCGAGAGTGAGCCAGATATAGAGGATAGGGAGGCGTGGGCGATCTTCGATAACTCTCATCCAAGTTTTGACACGCCGTATATCGACTGGATGCCCGTCAACGACAAAATAGATGAGTGGCTCAAAGCCAATTACAGGTTTATTCTAAAATGAGTCCTAATCCCATCAAACTAACCCCGGCACAATTCAAGAGAATGCAGCGCAACCTGAACCCGTCGGATATCCACTCGAGCAAGGGTGACGAAGTATTGGTTTCCCTGCTTCACAGAATGTTCTGGCATCTCTACGCGGCAATCACCGGCAAGACATACAGCCTGCATGAAATCCACAACGACGCGCGAATAAAGCTGATACGTGATCAGTTCGTGAAAACGTTTTTGGATGAACTGCGAAGGAAGATTAGGAAATGACTCCTCCTATCTGTCCACGCGGCCACGGCGAAATGATGCTCGTCCATCTCACGCAAGGCGATGGCAAAGATGAAATCAGCCTGGGCTACGTCTGGTTTTGCGTGAACAACGACGAGAGCAAGCCGGACTATTGTGATGAGGCAGAAGATGTCAAGGGAGCTGAACAATTGGAGATGGAACTGTGATCCCAACAAGGCCGGTACTTAGATACCATGGCGGCAAGTGGAGACTTGCGCCGTGGATTATTTCAAACTTTCCGCCCCATAAGATTTATGTTGAGCCATTTGGCGGGGGAGCGTCTGTGCTCATGCGTAAGCCGCGCAGTTATTCCGAAGTATATAACGACACCTGGGGAATTGTGGTGAATGTATTCCGGGTTCTTCGGGATCCGGATCTGGCGGCCGAGCTGGAGCGGTTACTCCGCTTGACTCCCTTTGCGCGTGATGAGTTCAGCGAATGCGGCGATGAGCAGCTCTCGCAAATTGAAGATCCTGTTGAGAGGGCACGCCGAACCATCTTCCGTTCCTTCGCCGGCTTTGGAAGCGCAGCCACAAATGCCAAATATGCAACCGGCTTTCGTGCCAACAGTAACCGCAGCGGCACCACGCCGGCGCATGATTGGGCGCATTACCCTGACCAGGTGCGGTTTTTTGTGGAGAGGCTGCAGGGCGTGGTTATCGAAAACCGACCAGCTATCCAGATCATCCAGCAACACGATAGCCCACGCACATTGCATTACATTGATCCGCCCTATCCACACATCACCAGAAACATGCAGCGCGGCAATGCGGCGTATGCTCATGAAATGGCAGACGACGACCATGCAGAACTGGCCGCTACCCTTCGAACCGTGCAGGGCATGGTGATCGTTAGCAGTTATGCCAGTGATTTATACAATGAATTATTTGACGGTTGGAAAATGATCGAGCGGTCGCATCATGCCGATGGTGCACAAGATCGAGTCGAGTGCCTTTGGTTTTCTCCCAACATACAGATCATGACTTTGTTGTAGAGCTGTAACCTTTTCGCGACCCGATTATATTGACATCACACGAACAATCGTTCTAAAATGCGCGTCTACGTTTTTTATCGGAGCCCGACTATGCAAAGTGAACTGGAGTACAAACTGAAACACATGAAACACAATCACAGCGACACATCGGAAAGAGTTGAGCGCGGTGTGACCCGTGCTATTGCAAAGTGGCAAGAGCAATTCGACAGGATTTCACAAAACGCAAGCCTGTCGCAGGAAGAGGCACACAAAGCCTATCTCATGGCAGAACAGGCTTACCTCACATCTCAGAAAATAGATGAACGGCAAAAGCAGAAGGTGAACGCAGAGCGACGCGCAGACGCGGCAAGATACAACACACTCAAAGCGCAACTGCCGCAGGACTAGTGTTATAATCGCGAAGTAACAATTTGACTGTGAGTGTGCTTGCACGCAATACCTTGAAGTGTCTGTTTACAGGCGCATGAATCCCTTGCGGGAGACGTGCGCCTGTTTTGTTTTCAAAGGAGTGTCCCATGAAGTTACGCAAGTTGTTCCCCGTCCTAGTGATCTGCATCCTCTTTCTCGTTGCGTGTGCCCCTGCGCAGGGCTTCGCTCAAAAGGTAGTCGAGCTGCCTTCCCCGCTTCAGATTTTCATCCTGTCGAGTGTTACTTTCCTGGTCGGCTTTACCTTTTCCAAGATCGCGGAAGCTATTCCATGGCTGGCAAAGATCCTCGGGCAATATGTCGATCAGGTCTCTGTCGCCCTGGGTGGGGCGGTGGTGCTGGCCGTCCAGAACTGGCTACATGCCATCCCGCCGGAATGGGAAGGTGTGGCAAATGCCGCACTGGCCCTGCTGGTCGCAATTCTGGCAGGCTATAGCATCCTCAAAAGCGTGAAGAGGGTCGCGGCCATGGCTGCGGCTCGGCTGGCAAAGAACTAATCCAAGCGGGCGGGTGAAGCGGAAGGCGCCACCCGCCCGAACTTTATTATTGGAATTATTGTCCACGGGATTGCTTCGCTTATGGCTGATCAAGAAGAGAAACCAAACGAATACAACGGCCCTGACCGTCGCGGCCGTGTTCGTCTCCCGATCACTGTCTATGTAGACAGGGTTGAATTTGATCCTGTTGTGGAGTTTACGACCACCACGCGCACCAGCTATGATTTGGAACTCAACGAATATGACATGAAGAAGCTGTACGAAGGGCTGAAACTAAAACTGGAAACCCAGAGTCAGTTTCCAAAAGCGACGCGCATTCGAGTGATAGGCAGGCTGGTGTCTTGATGTCTCCTGAGTTCTGGACCCTGATTGGCATCGTTGTTTTGCAATTGGCCGGAATGTATAACAATTACCAGAACGGCAAATCGGCAAGGGTGCTGGCGGAGGCGCAGGCTAAAGCACAGGAGCCGCTTACCAATGCACAGTCAGAGTCAGCAATGGGGGATGCGCTTGAGAAATTGAGTCAGGCATACGACAAGTCTCTTGAAACCATCAGATCTCAAAACGAAGAACTTTCACTCCTGCGGCCGTTGACTTTGAAGATCGCCATGCAGGAACAGGCCACTACCCAGACCCAGAAAGATAAGGAAGATTGGAAACGCTACGCCGAAAAGTTAGCCCTGCAACTGGAGGAGCACGAAATACTGCCGCTCCCTTTTCGGAGACTTCCACCGAACGGGGACAGCCAAAAGGTGAAGGCGGTCACGAAAGAGCAGATCGACGCGGCGAAAGGCACAAATGAGCCTCACTGATGCCCTTATCCTGTGCATCCTGGTCGCTTATTTGCACGCCGCGCTCACGCGGAGGGGAGTGAGATGATTGTAAAATCGCCGCCTGTATATGATGTGAGCCACTGGAAAGAGATTCTTGATTTCAATCTCATCTCGCCGCGCCCTTACCTGATAATTACCAAAGCGACGGAGGGCGTGAGCATTACCGACTCCAAGTTCGTCCGTTTCATGGACGGGATGAGGCGGGCGGGATACTTGCGGGGTTGCTATCACTTTCACAGAAAAGCCTTATCCCCACTTGATCAGGCGGATTTCTTTTGCGGATTTATTGAGCCTTATATAGATAGAGACACCTTATTGATTTTGGATGTGGAGGAAGGTGGCGAGAGCGCGGCTGCCCTGCAAACCTGGTTCAATACTGTGCGCTCCATTTATCCATTCAACAGGGTTCTGCTCTATTCCCGCCGCGACATTCTCGAGGCGATGTTGATGACTGCCGTACAAAAGGAATATTTCAAGCAAATATTCGTCTGGGCGGCTGGATACCCAACGAACCCTGATCTATACGATTATGTACCCAGTGTGTACATGCCTGACCCGTCACGCTTTGGGCCTGTTGCTTTATGGCAATACTCGGCGCATGGGGCAGTGGACGGAATCGTGGGGGATGTGGATCTCAACTGGATTAGTCCTGCATATTACCAACTCTTAGGCGGCACACCTGTGCCGCCCGACACTGGAGGAACTATGTTATACGGAACAGTCATTACAACCGCGACCCTGCAAATCCGCTCGGGTCCAGGAACTGCCTACCAGGACATCGGCGACCTGCATTACGGGGATAAGCTGGAAGCATCTGAATCTGTGGGCGGCTGGTGGAAACTGACCAGGATCATCCGCAAGGATGGCGCAGTGGAGGTGCCGGCCCTGACGGAGAGCTATGCCTACTCCAACGGTGGACTATACATCCGCACGGATACGCCGCCGGTGGTGGACCCGCCAGCCGTCACGCTGAAGCATACGATCAGGATTTATTCAGACGGTTCGTACCAGGTGGATAGCCTGCCAGTCGTGCCGTAGAAGAACTGACTAATGATTGACAACATACAAGATATTCACGAACAACTTTATAAACCGCTGCTCAATTTTACTGTTGGCTATTGCCGAGATGTTGACTTGGCTGAGAATGTAGTTGCCGATGTGTTTTCAATTCTCCTGGAAAAACAAGAACCCCCGCCCGATTTACGCGGTTGGCTTTTCTTGACTGCCAAGTATGAAGTTATTCATCATTTTAGGCAAAACAATCATTTTGAATCCATTCAATATGCACGAGATAAATCGGGTTCGCTTGATTTGCGGCCAGTTGAAGAGGAAGCGCTAGAACGGATTGCCTACGAAGAACAAATACGAAAAATTCTTCCTCTGATTGAAATACTTAGTCCATATCAGCGCCGAGTATTGCACCTACGATTATTTCAAGACAGCAGCAATCGTGAAGCAGCAGATGTTTTGAATACCACTGAAAGCCATGCAAAAACGATATATGGGCGGGCTTTGGAAAGAATTAGAAAACGCGTTGGAGTGTCACTGAAAGGTGCGCGTAATGTAGGTGTCTGTTCATACGGCGCGTGCAAGAAAAAGATTGTCTCTAACGCTGGTTTTTGTAAGAAGCATCTTGGCATAAAGCAGGCTGCATGGGTGCGTCGTAATCAGCATAAAAAATCTGGATGGCACTAACGAATGACCCTTACTCATAAGCTGAATGTGTTCAGTAACGGGGAAGTGGAAGATCAGGGGGTAATTACCATCCCTGGCACGCTTCCTGCGGGTGTGTATGTCCGCGTGCTGCATGAACTGGAGCTGGGCCCGAACCTCCCGCACACGACGCCCGCCAAGCGACCGGAAGTGCGGCCGCTCTTTCCGAATCAGTTCTCACCCTTCGGTGAGCCGTGGCAGATGCTGGCCTGGGCAATGAACCCGCTTTTGTCGGCAGGCAACATGACGGCCGTCTATGACACTCACCTGTGGATCGCCAACGACAACGGTACTGGTGACGACAACGATCCGCGCGCCAACTACTTCGAAAGGACGCACCTGAAATCCCCGCCCTTGCAAGTGGAAGCGCTTACCTGTGGCGGCAATCTTCTGCGCGTTCTGGGGGAAGTGCGGGTCAAGACGAATGCGGGGTTGGAGGACTGTTACCAGGTGGACGCCCTGAACTGGAGAATGCCCGTAGCTTTGGAATATGTCCTTGCGCGGCCGTGGCTCATGACCTGGGCGGTGACATTGGGGGGAGATGGGATGCCCCGGCGGTTTTCGTATGGCACACAGCCGAATGGATACGTGCCGGGGGTTCGTCATCCGCTGGTGTGTGGCACGCCGGTCTATATACCGAAGTGGCGGGTGGTGCGCTGGACGGAACCAACGCCCCCGGACCCGTACAAGATTTACATATAGAATTCCGTGCGCTCCGACTCTTTTTGCTCTGGCCGTAGGAAGCGGGAGCATGAGAGAAGGAGCGCACGATGGGGAGGAGGGCTAGTACGGCACATGCAGCAATTCTGCTGCTTTGCGCCTGGCTTCTTCTGGCCGTCTATCGTAGCGGGCGGTAGTCTGAACGTTGGCGTGTCCGGCCATCTTGGAAACGGTCGCAATGTCTGCGCCGGCAGAGAGCAGGTGAGAGATAAAGGTCCGGCGCATATCATGGGGAGAGAAGTTCTTTACGCCTGCTTCCTGGGCACGCTTGATCAGCGTATTATAAACAGCCTGGGGGGATAGATGGTCAAATGCGGAAATCTTCCCTTTCTTGTCAACCCACACGAACAGCGCGCCGGTGTCAGAACCACGGATGGCGAGCCACGCGTTCAAAGCGGTTTGTGCGCCGCCTGAGATATAGGCTGTGCGTTGCTTCGAGCGCTTGCCTGTGAGGGTAAGTTTACCTGTTTCGGGATCATAACTGGAGAGGGAAAGGCTCACGACTTCCTCACGCCTGAGGCCGGCTGCGTACATCATGCCGATGATCGCCGCGTCGCGTGTGCCGGCTGGAGAATGGTCCGCCTTACAGGCGGTAATGAGGGCCAGGATCTCGCCCTGAGATAGTTCTCTGCCGGCAGGGAGGGTATCGCCCGTCACGGGTTCGAGCTCGATGGCTTTCATGTAGTCGTCAACGTCCATCTGGCCGAGGAGCCAGGCCTGCTTGAGAGTTTGGCGGAGGGCCGACAGGATCTTGTTAGCCGTGGCAGGGCTGTAGGACTGGGAGAGCTGGGAGCGGATCATGGCCGTGTGCTGGTAGCGCAGCGCGCCCCAGTTGAGAGAGTCGGGGGAAGTGTTCAGGATGGAGGCGACGACGCGCAATGCCTGGGCCTGAGTGCGGCGTCCAGTTTCAGCGGGCAGAGATGCGATGTACACAGCGGCCGCGTTCTGGTCGAGGGGCAGGGGAGAGGAGAGAATAAGGGAATTCATGATTGCTTGCCTTTCTGTAACTTGAGGACTTTTGCAATAGCTTTCTCTGCAATATCTTTTGAGTAGGGGATGATCTCGCCGCTCATGAGTTTGGTGTGCAATTGTTCCCACGATGTAAAGCCGTGAGCAGAGAGCCATTCCTTTTCACGTTTGCGGCGGGCTTGTTGGCGAGCGGTGCCGGTCTTGTCTTTGTTGGTCATGAGTTAGCCTTTCGGTTTTGGTTTTGCTGCAGCCACTTCTCAAGCCAGGCGGCTTTGAGTGCGGCTGTGTCGAGTGTCGGGTCGAGTCTTGCAGCGGCATGGATAAGCAGGTGAGCGGTAGATTGCAGATCGGCTTCGAGTGCTTGTTGGGCGAGATTGGCAGCGGCTTGTTGTTGGTTGTTCACTATAGTGCTGTGCATGTTGGCTTTCCTGTTTGCGGGTGAGTGGTTATAATTGGAGCGGCTCTCCTTTGCGGGTGAGCCGTCCCCGACTTGTTAGTAGCAGGTCGGGGATATTTTTATATTACCATGTCGTTACTGTAACGTCAAGGGTTAGAGAGAAACTCGCTGGATGGTTTTAGTACCTATGTAATGGATTTGTAAGGTTGTTGTGAACAATTGAATAATCCATAGTTTGTGATAGAATACGGCAAATAGTTCGGCGGGCGTGTTGCCTGCCGAAAGAATATATCAAGCCGCTTCCTACATGGAAGCGGCTTTTCTGTTTTGGAGGAACGATGTCAAATCTATTCTTTGTGCTTGCTGTGATCTTCTGGGGTATCGGAGCGCTTGACCAGTTGATAGGTGGAACCCGAATCAATTGGCTGTGTGCCGGGTTGTGTGCGGCCGGTATTGGATTGTGGCTGGCGTAGATGTTGGCTTGACGCACTCATAGAAGCAGAAGCAGAAAAGGAGTGCATAAAATGTTGACAATAAAAGTAATCGAGGAAGATGGACATGAGTTTGTGAAATCGGAAGTCAGAACGGTTTCATTCAATCCACCCGGGATAGACACTGACAGGGCTGCATCGCTGTTTGTTTGGTACAAAGATGAACCTGCAGAAACGTTCCTCTCGGGAAAGATTTTCGTGATGAACGAGAACGGAAAGACTGTTGCCGACTATCAGTTATTTGCTCTTCCCGCCAAAGATGGCGTAGGCAATAACAAGCCCAACTAACTAATTATTGAGTGCGTCAAGCAAATTATGACAGAAGAAACCCAGATCCAGCCGAAACAGCGAGCCGTCAGAGTGCGAGAAGTCACACTACCAGACGGCCGGCAAGGCTGGGAGTACAGCGACGGCAGCATCAGGAACGAGAACGGACATCCAGTTCCAGGCACCAAGATACCCAACGCTGGACACGAAATCACCCACGAGAACGCACGTGAGCTTTTAGCCCGCCGCCGTGTCATTGGCTTGCGCGCCCAGATGCGCGGGCTGGCAAAATCAATCGGTGTGGACCCGTCCGAAGTGGACGACGAACTATTGCAGCAAGCTGGATCGGCAGTTGAGGCGCTCACACTACACATGGCCGGCACATTCCAGAAATCCAACAGCTTGCGCGGCATGGCGGAAGTCTACGGTGTTCTATCGGCTCCGCTTGTTGGTGATCGCCGGCAGAAGGACGAAGGCGAAAGCGGCGCGAGTGATCAGCCGACAATCTTTATATCCATCGCCCAGTATATCCAGCAGCTTGTTGCGCCGGCTGATGTGGTCGAAGGTGAAATCAAGGAATGATGTTGAGAACGTACATTCTCATAAGCGACTTAGGGTACAGAATGTGCGTATAGTAGAAAGGATAGCGGCATGATGAGAGCTGATTGTAACGGTGGTTGTCGTCGGCTGGTGTTGGTCAAGCAAGGTGCTGAATGCAGGAAGTGCCGACGCAAGCGCACACACGCAGGAGCGAAGCGGCTGTTCAAGTTGCGCCGAGCCGAGCGCGCCGCGTCCAGGTCGTAGCCTCCCCTGCCCTGCTCACCTATCCGCACCCACCCATGCACGGCACGGGCTGCCGAAAGTGGCACAAGGCTTTGACTTATTTTTGGAAGCGCGCGGCGCATCCCCCACCCCCAGGGATCACGTCCACTCGTATTACTTATACTTAATAATATCCACCCGCGTAAAAATATGACCCATTTTTCTCCCTCCAAGGGATACAAATTCTGAAAGGATAATCTGATGGGAAACGATTCGAAAGCATTGGAACTGTTGAAATCTGCGCTTGAGGCAATGCGTGAGCAAAAGCCCAACGACCGTTCAGAACGTGATCGGCATTGCGCTATTGCCATCACAGATTTGGAAAAGCTCATCGCCTATTACATGGTTTGCGTGGAGGCGTGATATGCCGAATATGCAGGCACTTCCTGCCGACCATCCAGAAATGAAAGCGTGGGAAAGATACAAGAATACGCCAGAGCATGAAAACACCCTCAAGTGGGCACATGAAAGCAATTACACAGAAGGCTCTCTGTGGGCGGCGTTTGATGAGGGTTGGCGCGCGGCGATGGAAACGCCCGCCAACCCTGTACCTGCCCCAGAGATTCAGCACATCCTAAGCAGTAAACAAAGAAACTTACTCATTACTGCCTGTGCCTATCTGCGGCTGATGCAAGAGCACTATCCTAAAACATACGGTTGGATCGAAAGCACCAGGAAACAAATCTATGAAATGGTGAACGGCAAATGAAATCCCTCATCGCTTTCCTCTTCGGCGTGGCTCTCGCTCTCTTCCTGCTCGACAAGCTGCTGATGCTCGTCCTGCAGCCGGACTGGCTACCCGTCCGCTGTGACGGCGGCGAGAATGGCTAAGGCGTTCTGTAATCTGCTCCTGGCGGTTCTCACGTGTGAGTTCCTGTTTGTTTATGCGGCAGTCGTTGTGGACTGTGTGAAAGGATTTTGAAATGGTAAAGAAACTTCAAAGCGCCTGCTGTTTTTCATTGGGAGCATTTTCTATTGCTCGTCTAAATTCTATGCTCGGGGACTCGGCAACGTTCTCAAACTTTTCGCCCGCAGTGTGGTTTATCTTGCTTGCTACCGTGTTTTTCTTCTATCTAGCTGTAAAAGACATAAACTTCAAATGACCCTTGGCCTATCCAAGTACACCCAGATACGTGAGGCAAATATGGACGAGAAACTTCAATTCCAATACGACGACAGCAAGAAGCGGCTCAACGACCTGTCTGAACGACACCGGGCAGCCGTGTTGTATGCCGATGCGAAAAAGGCGGAGTGGGACGACGCGACGGCGGAGGCGAGCCGATTGCTTCTGGAACTCAACAAAGAGAATGAGAAGTATATGGAATTGGAAAAGGCAGTGGAGGCTGAGAATGCTGGGAATTGATTATCTTGGCAAGAATGCTATTGCCAGAACTGGAGCATACCTACAAACGGAAATAGGCAAGGGTAAGGTGATCGCGTACTGCGATGCTCCCACTGTCACTATTCAACGAACCGACGGCAGTCATTTCAACTGGCGCGCTGATTTGTGCGAATTCCTCCCATCTGACGATGAGATTATCAAAAAGAGAATTGCCGCGGTAGCCGAAGGAAAATTCGACAAGTAAATGACCACCGACCTGAAAGCACTTGAACAACAGATCCGCGACGGGCTGAAACAACAGTTCGGCGTAGAGTTGCCCGACGACCTGGGAGCGTTCAACAAGGGCTTGCTCGACCTGTGGGCGCAGGCTCCGGCGTCGGAGCGGGAACTGGCCGATCTTGCCTGGCGGTCCAGGATTGCGCGGGAGGAATTCACAGTCGAAGGGTTCAAGCATTTCTTCTGGTGCATCTGGCGACGGGAGGCAGCACCCTACGCCGATGAATGGATTGAGTCTTTCATGTCGGGTCAGTGGACAATTCTGGAATGCTTCCGTGGCTCTACCAAGTCCACCACCCTGACCATTACCTTCTCGGCGTTTATCCTGGGCCACTTACCCCACTCATCCGTGCTGATCGTGCAAGCCAACGACACAGCTGCCAACAAATCTACCGCCGCGATTGCCAATATCATTGCGCTCTTTTCGGGTTGGAAGGCAACATTCCCGAATGTGGTGCCAGATGAGAGCCGTGGCTGGGGCGCGAATGGGTTTTTCGTCAAGGATACGAATATCGAGAAAAAAGACGGTTACGGCGCCTGGGTGGAAAAGACGATGCGTGATCACGTCAAAGACCCGTCTTTCGTGGGCGCAGGCATTACGAGTGCGGATATTGTCGGTATGCACCCCCGCTGGTTATTCTTTGATGACGTGCACGACAAACAGAATTCCACCTTCCCCAAAGACCGGGAGAACGTGGTAGCGACCGTGCGGGAGAATGTGATTCCAGTTATCACCAAGCCGGGAGGGGATAAGCCTTTCTTTGGCGTGGCGTGTACGTTCTGGGATAAGAGCGATGCGTATCATGTTCTCTTGGAGACGGGACTCTTTCAGCACATCAAGACACCTATTTTTACTTATGTAGAAGAGCGACAAAATAGCGACAAAATAGCGACAATAGGGACAGCCGATGCGACCTTTGAGGGCAAGCCTATCAAGCTGGCCTGGGCGGCTGGCTACCCAATTGAAGCCGTGGAGCTGTATCGCAAGTCGAATGATAGCGTGACCTTCAGGCGGGAATATCTGTGTGACGAAACGAGCGACCTGGACCGGGCGTACAAAGTCCAGAGTTACAAGAGCGAGGAGATCGACCCGCAGTGGCTGGCGGCAATCGGCGTCGATCCGGTTGGTGTGCTCAACGCTGGCGCAGGAATTTCCCACTTTGCCATGTTGGAAGGGATGCTGACGCCCTACAACTCGGTCGTGGTGGTGGATGGGATACTGGAAAAGTGCGGCTCTCTGCAAGGGGAGGAACGCATTGTGACTGCTCAGGGTAATTATTCCAATTTCTTGAAAGCAATTGTTGAAGGCAACGGCGCCGGGGCGATCTTCGCCGGCACCCTGACACGTCACCCTGGTCTTATCGTCGATACGGTCATGGTGCAGGAGATTGGCAAGGGATCGAAATTCGACCGGCAGTATAAGTTTTTGGAGCCGCTGGTCAGGAGCGGCGCGCTGAGAGTCAGTGACCGGGATACGCCGATCCTCCGGGCGGTCAGACGCTACTTTGATACCTTCCCCAACTTTGCGCCGACTGACCCCCTGGCCGATATTGGGGATGCGCTGGTGCTCCTGGCGTATGCTTTCCCGGCCATCTGGACGAACAAGGTGGTGAGTGTGGCGAGTGGCGCGGGCGTGAATAAAATAGCGAGTAGGGTTGTGCCTGATCTTGGGGCATATCATTATCTGGGACGGTAACATGAAAAGAGAATTTGCCTACATACGAGACTACGAGCGCGACCTGATCAACAAAGACAAAAAGCGTAATGAACTATTTAATTCCATCTGGAACATGGTGAATCTTAAGTGGGATTTTGCGCCGGAGCACAAAGCCAAGATGAAGAATGTCAGGACGCTGGTGGATGCCAGCCCGTCGGATGCGGTGCATAACGCCTCCATTGCCCTCTCCAACACAATCCCCCGCTGGATGGTTGCGCCCTACGGCTCGTCTCTCTTCGAGCTCATGCGGGCGGAGAAACTGGAGCACTGCATTGGTAGTCAGTTCAAGAAGATGAACGAACGAGGGGATGGTACATTGCTTTATGAAAAAATGAGAATGTCAATCATGTACGACACCATTGTTACAAGGATTGACGATCTGGAATTCCAGTTCAAGGGAGTGAAGACCCTCTCCCCTTTCCAAAGGAGAGTTCGTAATCAAGGACGGTTCCTCGGGCAGGTCTTTGACCCAAGAACAATTCACACTGAAAACAGTATGGGGACATTTGTAGCGATCCTTCATGTGGAAAATACCCGCGCGCAGGAAGTGTATAAATATTGGGAAACGTACGAAAACAATAGCACAGATGGGGGTAAGCGAGTAGCGGAAGCACGCAGAAAGATGGAGCAGAGATTTCTCGGAAAAAATAAACAACAAATAGACGATCTCCGCTTTGTGATGCTGGAGTTTATCAGCGATGACCAGATCCTGAAACATGGGTACTTCGTGGGAGATGGTCCGCATGAGAATATTCTGACGGGGGACTCTTTCACATCTTCCGACAATGACATTATCTTTGCCGATGAAGAAAATACGCTTGGGTTTATCAATTGGAGTATACGAAGAGGCGGCTCACGCACAGAGTCCGACCCCGCCTACCAGGTCAACCCGATGCTGGCCCCTCTGCATTGGGGCAATACCTGGGAGACCCTGAATGTGGTGAGAAGTCTCGTGATGAGTGAGCCGATCAAACGCATGTTCGAGGCGCACCAGTTCCAGACCACAGCAGACGGGCAGCGACTGGCCGAATCTGATGACGGGGTAATTGTAGGCCGGCGCGGAGATGAAGCGCACAACCTGCCCCAGGCGCAATTAGACCCAAACACGATGGCGGTGGTTCAGGCTCTTCAGCAGGAACTCACCCGCACGACCGGCGCAAATGTGCTGTCGGATGTGACCTCAGCCAAGACGACGCCCTTTGCCACACTGAACGCCATGATCCAGGTAGCCATGAGCAGGCTGGATATAAACCGGCGGGATGGCGCGCTGTCCTGTGCCGATGATGCCCTGCTGATGCTGAGATGGGTGGAAAAAACCAAGGTGCCGCTGTTGTCTTATCGTTACCAGAACAAGACCATGCAGGCACAGGGGTTTGCAATGCAGATGGCGCAGGGCGATCAGGTGGTGGTACAGGCGGGCGACTTCGACGCCGATCAAATGGAATTGGATGTGGAGATCAAGCCCAAGACGCCGACCGATTTCCAACAACAGATTCTCTCGGCCATCCAGCTTCATGACAAGCTGCAGGTGCCGTATGAATACCTGCTTGAATATCTGGGCTTCGATAACATCCCGCTTCTGAGAGCACAGTACCAGGCCGAGATGACCAACGATTCTGAATTCCAGACAGGGCTACAGGTCGCATCTCAGCAGGCGATGATGGCCGCAACGCAACCCCAACAACCCCCGGCAGGCCCGAACGGCGAGCCCGCCACGAGTATGCCCCAGCCGGGCGGGATCTCCCAGTCCGCAATGGGGGCGCTGGGCGGACTTGGGCAGGGAGTCAATCCGGCGATGATGGGCGAAAGTCCGCAGAACTTTATGCCGGGGATGACCCGTGAAATGGTGAGCGGCCAAACGCAGGGCGGTGAACCAATCCAGGCTGGAGGTGACTGATGGGCATGATCAATTACAACCCACTGAAGAACGCGGCGTCTACCGCACAGAGTTACTTGAATAAGATATTCAAGAATGCCCAGCCGCAGACGCCCCAGCAAAACATTCCGGCAGGGGCTTCCACATCCTTCGGGCAGCAGGCTGTCCCGGGCTACGGGTTCAATCCCTACCAGATCCAAAAAGGAGATACGTTCAAGCAGATCGCCGACAAACAGGGCATGACTGAGCAGCATATTCAGGCGGCCAATAACGGGATGCTGGTGCCGCCGCCGAGTGGGAGTTACATCAACATCCCCCGGCCTGGCTTTGCCGCGCAGTCACAAGTCCCTGGATTTGGTGAAAAGGATTATTTCCAAAGGACACGTGACGAATTTTTGAATGGCGTTTACGGCGCAAGTCAAACTAGCGCCTACCGAACCAACTCTTTCACCGGTCCAAATGGACAGGTGAATACCGCCGAACTGATCGCCAATATCCAGAACTCCCCCACTGCCCCGACCAATGTGCCCGCAGGCGTCCTGTCATCCTTGACCATCAACGGCGCACCGGCAACACCTCAATCTATGCAGGCCAACGGCTACACCTTCAACCAGGCTACCCAAAGTTGGGTATTGAAAGGATCGCAGGCCGCACAGCAGGGCTTGACGACCACAGCCGCCGGAACGGGCAGCGCGGAGTTTATGAATACAGGCTTTATGCAGAGATATGCAGCCAATGGCACGCCCTTCCTGCAGCAGAAACGCTGGAGCGACCGCACTCATCGGTATGAAACCATCGGGCACCTGTTGAAGATCGGAGAACTGGACCTGAAAGGCCGCACTCACAGGGTCAAAGGTAGAGGCGGCGGTCAACAGGTGCAGCCCGTGCAGGCCTCCAACGCCGGCGGAACGCCCGGCACGGTTCTTGAATTGCATCTGGGAAGCGGCTAGTGCCTAATCCCTTTGCTGCACAACCAACAGGCCAGCCAGCCGGCCAGCAGCCTGCACAGCCAGGCGGCAATGCACACGCCGCGCCAAGCAGCGGCAGTAGCTCCGCTAATCCCTTCGCGGCTGCACCACCCAAAAAGAAAAGCGATCAGCAATCAGCCCTTAGCTCTCAGCCAGGCGAGGAAGTTGCGCAGCCTGCAGAACTCCCCAAGGGCGCGGTAGGACTGGATTCCAACGGTCAACCCTTTTTTGGTGATGGTATTCCCGGCATCATAAAAAAATGGGCTTTCAATTTCCACAAAGACGTAAAAGACGTATCCGACACCGACTGGAACGATCTCAAAGCGAGATGGGCGCAGTCTGAACAGGCCTCCAAACAGGCCGGGTTCAATATCAACCCCGCCGCGGTCAAGACGGATGAACAGAAACAGGTTGCGGGGGAACAGTCCAGGATCATCGGGGAGGCGATCTCGAAGGGCTGGCAGGATATTACAGCATCTGCGCAAGGCTCGGCTCTTGCCTTTCCACTCAAGGCTATCAACGCCACTGTCCCGGCCATCGCTGACGCATTCTCCCTTCCTGCAAAATATTTGGAACAAGCCATCGGAGCGAAGGAAGGATTTCAGGAAGCGGCGAACGAAGTGGACTCCATCCTGCCGAAACTTGATGCAAACCATTTCACGCAGGCTGTTGAAGAAATACCCGTTCTGGGTGCGGCGTATGACTTCGCCCGCATTGCCCTCTCCCCCTCCGATGACAAATGGAAGTACACCCAGCAGAAGATCGAAGAGGGCTGGAACTCTGGGCGTATTTTATATTCTCAAGTTTTTGACGCAACGCTCAAGGAAAAATATTTACAGGAATACCGGGAAGGCAAAGACCCAACCCTGATCGCAGAGAAACTACAAAACCCCATGGCAGAGCTGGCGGGGCAGCTGGTGTTCGACCCGACCAATCTGGTCGGTGCGTTCTTCAAAACCGCCAAGACGGCCAAAGAGCTGGAGATGGTGCACGACTCTCTCACTGCCTCCAATGTTCTCAAGACAGAAAAAGGGGCGGAGGCTCTCAAGCTGGTACAGAGTGCGGAGGACGAAGTATCTGCGATCAAAGCGCTGGACACCCTGACGGAGGCGCGCATAGAAGCCAATGCCGCAGCCATGGGCAAGAGCAAGCTGCTGAATGTGGGCTACGGCATAAACGACCTGACGACATCCTCGCGCCTGAATGCCATCGTGACCAAGGGCAAAACCCTGATCGGGAATATGGCGCTCGTCCTCAGGCAAAACGGCATGAGCAACGACGCGATTGCGGAGGCCATTGTCTACGGTGCGCGCTCGGTCAGCGACAATGCCGATGAAGTAAAGCAGGGACTGGCAGCCATCTCCCATTTGCCCAACGCCAATATGTGGCTCTCGGATGATTACGCCGAGACCTTTACAGTCATCCGAAATTTACTCAAGGACGAAAAGGGCGCTCTTACCGGCGCACAACTGCCCGGCCTCATGAAGGCCTCCAACCCGGCCGAGTTTGCAGAATCGGCGACGAAGCTGCTGGCAACCGCAGCCAAATCACAATTCCCGGATGTGTCTGAACTGGCGAAAGCGGCAGAGCTGGCAAAGAAAGCCGCCTCAGGCGCGGGGGAGGTTACAACGCAGACGCTGGAAATGGCACAGAAGTACGAAAGCCTGCCCAACCATGTGAAGTATTTGAACAAGATTTCCACGGCCATAGATAAAGTCAGAAACCCGATCAATAGTTTTCTGAGCCCGTTGTACTTCAATTTGCAGGGCGGCGTGGCGGTCAAGAACATCGTGGCGAACAATGAACTGATCCTGATCGACAAGGGCGCCGGGGCATGGTTCAAGGATGGCAAGTACTGGTCACAGGAAGGGGTGGTCAATTATCTCAAGGATGTCTTTGGGGATGTGCCGGAAAGCGCGCACGGCTTCAAGTCTTTAGTCTCGGCTCACACAGACAAGCCGGCATTCCTGTTTGGAAAGCTGATGGAAAAAGGCGAGGAAGGCGGCGCGGCGCGGGTGGTGGCGGCCAGTGTGCGGGACACGTTCAAGACCATGATCCCCAAGGCTTTCCCTAATTTAGCGCGCGAGGTGGAGGCCGGGGTACTCACCCAGAAGCAGGCCGACAAACTGGTCGGGATGCTGATCAAAAATGGCGGCAACGTGGAAAAGATGGTGGGTGAGTTTCGGGATCTGTACAAGGTCGGCGCGGTGGAAGCCTGGCGCAACCTTGACCACGTATCTCAATTCGAACGGGAGGCGCTGGAATCCCTGGGCTATTGGGATGAGATCGAAAACCTGGCATCGAAGGGCGCAAACACGACGGACGAAATAGAGCAGGTATTCGCCAACATCCAAAAGAGTATTGATTCACGAAGTGAGCTTGCAACCAAAGATGTGATTGGGTTGTCATCCGATCATCCCAACGCAGAGACCTGGGGCGACCTGATGAAAGCCGTGGAGGATGGACACCTTGACCCATCCCAGCACCAGGTGTTTACCGCCGTGATGGAAAGCGCAGAACAGGCCCGGCTCGAATACCAGACCCTGCTGGATGACGTGGCACTCAAAGCCCAGAACGCACTATCCGGGGAAGGCAAATTGCAGGAGGCCCAGCACATCGGGCAGGAGATGAACCGGGTGCGGGACATCCTGCGTAAGTCTGGACCGGCCACGGCCAAAGAAACACACACGATCACGCAGGATGCGTGGCGGTGGTCAGATGCGATCAAGGCCGAGAAGAACCCGAACCCAGAGACTCTGCGAACATTCTGGACAAAGGCCGGCCTGAACGGTGATGCGCCATTGGATTTGAACAAGCAGACGCTCCTCAAGGAATTGTGGAAGCAACGCTTCGAGAAGGTATCTGCCGCCTGGAATTCTTCCTTTGATGCGATCGTGGGGGAGAGTGAAACCATCCTGAAACAAATGGGCGGCGTGGTGGATACGACCGAACTGGACAGCATGGCAGCCAGAACAAGGCACGTCACGCAGCAGGCGCAGGCATTGCGCGGTGCGGTGTATGACGGGAAAGCCCTGCGTATTCGCCCGACTCAGGATGTGGCGTATGTCGCAAAGCAGTACGGCGTTTCAAGCGAAGAGATCCTGAACACGATCAACAACAAATTACCCGAAGGCACACAGGCGTTTGGGAAGATCGAAGATGTACCAACGAATCAGGTGATGGATGTCCTGGAGCAGGTCCGCAACGAAAAAGGACTACCTGAAATCACAGGCGTCGAAGTCCCTCCCCCGCATGCACTCGGCTCGCAACCCTCCCTGCCCCGGGCATGGAACGAAAGTGCCCGCGGCGCAAAGTACACGCTGGATCGGATCAAGAACGGCATCCTGGAACAGTGGGGCAAGACCGACGATGCGCGGGCGATCTCGCCGGAGATCGAGCAGGTACTTGGCAAGATATCTTCAGAAGTCACGCCCAAAATGAACGAGATCAAAGCCGTGGCGCTCAGAGTAGCCGAACAGCAGCGAGAATTTACCCTTCTCAACTACGGCAAGAAAACCTATGGGGATGTGGCGCTGAGTTACGTTATGCCCTACCACTTTTTCTATACAAGGAGTTATAAAAACTGGATTTCCCGCATTGCCACCAACCCTGAAATTTTGGCAGGCTATGGGAAGTACAAGAGCACGCTGGAGGACATCAACAAGGATTTGCCCGACTGGTACAAACAGCAAATGAACATCAATCCACTGACCGGCAATGAGGCTGTCAAAGGGAAATCAGTCTTAGGTATTCCGCTCGACCACCCTTTATACATCAATCTGGAATCAACCTTCAATCCTCTCTACGGTCTGACGGGCACAGACTTCCAGGACCCCGCCAAGCGCACGAATTGGGCGACCGCCACAATGGACGACATGGGCAAG
>Ga0114129_10000546_pt1 | contig 46081 bp, 41 predicted proteins | sample RhiMetdeltSRZDD1_FD_80071 | JGI IMG/M metagenome (GOLD analysis project Ga0114129, IMG submission 80071) | Populus rhizosphere microbial communities from Tennessee, USA - Rhizosphere MetaG P. deltoides SRZDD1 (version 2) (version 2) | ecosystem: Host-associated > Plants > Roots > Rhizosphere >...
CCGCCTCGGTCGAGCAATGCGCTCTCACGGCCACATGGCCGGGCGTGACCCGTACGGCGCTCGTATCACCGGCGACCGGCTCAGCTCTTCACCGGTAGCCGAGCCGACCGACGTGGAGATCACCATGGGACGTGCGATGCCAGAGGTTCCGCTCTCACAGAGCCAGCGAGAGGAGGTCACGCTGGCACGAGCGGTCGACGAGGCCGTCGCGCGGGTGGTCCCCGCCTCGTGGCGCGATGACTCCGACGAGGAGGAGGTCGCCGTCGTCGAGCGGGTCGTGGCCGAGCTCGACGAGGCCGGGGCCGGCCACGCCGCCGCGCCGAAGAAGAAGCCGCGGCTCGTGTTCCTCGACGCGCTCGAGGTGACGCAGGAGGTGCAGGACCTCGCCCATTCCGTTCCGCTGGTTGCGGGCAAGCCGACGATCGTCCGGGTTTATCTGCGCTACGCGCCGGGGCCGGTCGCGGTCCGTGGTGAGCTGCGGGTGAGCCGCAGCGCTCACGGGCCATGGCACAGGATCGCCTCGCTCGGGCCGGCACAGCTCGACCCGTCCCGGACCGGAGGATCCCTTGCCGACCTCCGCTCGCGTCGCGCCGACCTGGGCTACAGCCTCAACTTCCGCCTACCGCCCAAGCTCACGTCGGCCGGGAAGCTCTGGCTGCGCATGGGGAAGGTCACGCGCTCGACCGGCACGCCGCTGCCGTCGGTCGCACACGTGCCGGTCCGCCATGTGACCTTCAGGCCGGCGGTGCCACTGCGCCTGCGTCTCGTCCGGTTGCGGTACACGATGGGCAGCCCGCCCGTGACCCATGAGCCGGGCGCAACCGACGTCGCCCTCATCGGGTCGTGGCTCCGGCGGGCCTACCCCATCGCCCAGCTCGCGCTGACGACCACGACCGCGACGGCTACGGCGGCCCCGCCGTTCGGTGCCGCCCTGATCAACGCCCAGCTCATCGCCTTGCGCGCGGTCGACATCAGCACCGGGACCGACGCGAGAACGCACTACTACGGCATGGTCTCCGACGGTGGGTTCTTCATGCGAGGCCTCGCGTCCGGCATTCCGCAGACCCCGCAGCCGGGGACCGTCGCCTCCGGCCCCACGGGGCCGTCGACCTTCGGCTGGGACTCGGACGGATCCTACGGCGACTGGTACGGCGGCCACGAGCTCGGACACACGTTCGGCCGGTTCCATGTCGCATTCTGTGGGGCGGTTGGCGGCGGGCCCTACCCGTTCGCGAACGGGCAGCTGTCGAACGCCGACGAGGCGTACGTCGGGATCGACGTCGGCGACCCCGGCCTCGGCCTGCCGATGCGCATCATGGGCGGCGTCGACTCGCACGACGTCATGAGCTACTGCGACGACCAGTGGCTGAGCTCGTTCACCTACGGTGGCGTCTACGACCGCCTCGTCGCCGAGAACGCCCTCCCCGCCGGAGCGGGTGGCAACCTGGCCCTGACGGCCACCCCTGCGGGCACCGAAGGAGCGGACCCATCGGGAATGCGGATCATCGCCGCCCTCAACCTGACCCACACGTCCGGGACGATCACGTCGGTCCTCCCCGGGGCCGGCGCCGGCGAGACGCCGGCGGGCGGAGCCGAGCCGCAGCAGGTGACTGTCCGTGTTCGCGACGGGGACGGAGCGATCATCGACGAGCGCCCGGTGGCGTTCCAACCCAGCGTGTGCGAGGACCCGGCCGACGATGTGACGGGCGTGGTCGACGCGGTCCTGCCCGAGTTCGAGCACGCGGCCACCGTCGAGCTTCTGGTCGACGGCCAGGTCGTGGACAGCCATCCGGTCGGCGGTGAGGCGGTCGCGGTCGGCGAGCCCGTGCGAGCCGACATCGCGCTGACGGGTCCCGGCGAGGCGCCCGGCGGCGCCTTGGAGCTGAGGTGGGAGGCACCCGAGGCGCCGCGCGGTCAGCGCTACATCGTCCAGATCAGTGACGACGCCGGCGCCAGCTGGCGGACCGTCGCAGTCGGCCTGGCGGAGCCCGCCGTGACCCTGCCGATCGACGAGCTGACGGGCGACGAGGTCACCGTCAGGGTTCTCGCCACGACCGGGTCGGGCCTCACCGTCGTGCGCACCGACACGCTGCCGGTGCGGTGACGACGCCGGGCACGGCCGACGCAACCAACGACGGGCGCGCATCATCGGTACCGTCGGTCGGCCGCGCCGCACGTCGCATCGCCAGGGTGCCCGCGCGTTGACTTACGTCACCCGCTCCGAGCGCCGGCGACGATCGTGGCGGCGAGGGCGGTGCGGTGGTCTTTGGTCCACGGCGGGCCCAGGGCGGCGCGGGGCCCCCGGAGGACCTCGTCGGTGCGGTCGGCCAGCAGGGTGGTCGCCTGGCCGACGACGTCCTTCGCGTCGTAGAGGTGGACGTCCCAGCCGCGGGCCTGCGCGAGGTCGGCGAGGATCTCCCGGTACATGATCGCGTCGGCTCGGGCCTCGTGCGGCGAGCGACGTTGGACGGCGATGTCTCGCGGGAAGTCCGGCGGCCAGGTTCGGAGCGAGATCGAGACGATCGGCTCGGGGAGCGCCTCTGCGAGGTCGTCGAGCGACGCCGAGGTTGCGCGGACGACCGATGCTCGCACCTTGGCGACCAGCTCGGTGGTGGCCGCGACGTCGAGGCGGGCGCTGTCGTAGTGGATCGGTGCGGCCGTCACGCCGGGCTCGACCAGTTCGATCCTCCGGCGGTCGACCACCGCGTGGTCGGGCGAGGCCGTCACCGCGACGGCCCAACCGAAGTGATCCGCGATGCCGAGGCGCATGCCGCCAATTGTTCCAAGACCTAGCCTGCCGGCGTGGCCCATCCCCGGATGTACCAGGACGACGATCCCTACCTCGCCGACGTCCGCAAGGTGTTCCTCGCCTTCCCCGAGGCGCTGGAGGTCGAGGCGTGGGGGCGGCCGACCTTCCGGGCCGGCAAGAAGATCTTCGGCGTCTTCTCCGGGACCGACGAGCGACCCTGGGGCCTGATCTTCAAGCCGGACGGCGACGAGCGGGCCTCGCTGCTGCAGGACGACCGGTTCTACTCGCCGCCCTACTTCGGCCCGGGCGGCTGGCTGGCCCTCGACCTCGAGGCCGGGCCCATCGACTGGGACGAGGTCCGCGAGCTCGCCGACGCCTCGTACCGCCAGGTCGCCCTGAAGCGCATGCTCAGGGCCCTGGACGGCTGACGCCACAGCCCCGTTTGAAGTAGCGGCTGCCGTCGATGTCGTCGTGCGGGGCGAAGCCGGCTCGGGCGGCGACGGCCAGGGACGGCCGGTTGTCCGGGTGGATGAGCAGCGTCGCCGTGTCGTACGGCGTCGATGTGGCCAGGTGCTGGAGCAGCAGCCCGACGGCCCTCGTTGCGTAGCCCCTGCCCCGGTGCGGCGCGAAGACGTTGTACCCGACGTTGACCTCGCCCGCTTCGAGCCAGGCGCGGTCGGTGTCGTAGTCGATCCAGCCGACGACCTCGTCGCGGGCGACGATCACGGCGAGCGGGGCCGGGGTCTCCGCGCCGCGGCCGAGCCAGCGGTGGAACTCGTCGTCGCGGCCGGCCACCAGCGTCTCCGCGTCGCCGCCGGCCGGGGGACGGAGGGTGACGACGCCGTCGGAGAGCGGGACCAGCGGCGCCACCGCACAAGCATGGCTCCGCCGGCCTAGCGTGGGGATCGTGGTGCGGGCTGCTGCGCTGATGTTCGTCGCCGCCGCCACCGTTCTCGCGTTCGTCGGGCGCCTCGTGCTCGTCGGTGCGACGCGGCGGCGGTGGCCGGCGCTGGCGGCCGCCGTCGAGCGCTGGTGGGTGTGGGCGCCGTTCGCCGCCGTGTGCCTGTTCCTGATCTGGGTCGTGCCGCCGGTCGGCATCGTCGCCACGATCGTGGCGATGGTCCTGCTGACCCGGGGCGACGCGGTGGGGTCGCCGTTCAGGCCGCGCCGCTGACCCGCCGCTCGCGGTCCACCGCGCGGTCGGGCGGTCGGCGAGCCCTAGTCCGCCGGGCGGCCGGCGCCGACGAAGGCCGGGTCCTCGCTGCCCGGCCCCGGGGCGATGTGGACGTCGCCGGGGCTCAGGCGCTCGCCGCAGTGCTCGCAGACCTGGACGGGGCGGGTCGGGGCGCCGCAGGTGTCGTGGACCAGGAGCGTCGTCGGTCCGCCGGGCGTCGGCGAATGGCGGTCGCCCCAGAATCGCAGGGCGGCCAGGACCGGGCCGAGGTCTCGGCCCTTCGCCGTCAGCACGTACTCCTCGCGGCGGGGGGCGGGCTGGTACTCGCGGCGCTCCAGGATGCCGGCCTCGACCAGGCCGTCCAGCCGGGACGCCAGCACGTTGCGGGCGATGCCGAGCCGGCGCTGCCAGTCCTCGAACCGGGTTACCCCCAGGAACGCGTCCCGGACGATGAGCAGCGTCCACCACTCGCCCACCACCTCGAGGGTGCGGGCGATCGAGCACGGCATGGACGCGAACGAGGTCCGGCGCACCCCGTCAGATTATCAGTTGCTTGATGCAACTGACGACTCCTAAGGTGCGTTCCATGATCGAACCCACCGACGGCGCCGTCGAGTCCGCCCCAGGCACCGACGAGCTCGATCCCCGCCGCTGGTGGACCCTGGCGGTCCTCTGCACGTCCGTGGTGCTGATCGCCATCGACACCACGATCCTCAACGTCGCCATCCCCACGCTGGGCCGCACGGTGGCCGACTCGACCGGCGAGCTCCAGTGGATCGTCGACGCCTACACGGTCGTGTTCGCCGGCCTCCTGCTGACCTGCGGAAGCATCGGCGACCGCAGCGGCCGCCGGCGGGCGCTCACCGTCGGCCTGGTGATCTTCGCCGCCGGCTGCCTGGCCTCGGCCCTCGTCGACACCGCCGGTGGGCTCATCGCGATGCGGGCCGTCACCGGCGTCGGCGCCGCGCTCATCTTCCCCGCCACGCTCTCGATCATCACCAACGTCTTCACCGAGCCGATCGAGCGCCAGCGGGCCATCGCCGTGTGGGCCAGCACGGCCGGCATCGGCATCGCCCTCGGCCCGCTCACCGGCGGCATCCTGCTCGAGCACTTCTACTGGGGCTCGATCTTCCTCGTGAACCTCCCGGTCGTGGCGCTCGCCCTGGCCGGCATCGCCTGGGCGGTGCCCGAGTCGAAGGACCCCGAGAAGCGACGGCTCGACCCGCTCGGCGCCGCCCTCAGCATCGCCGGCCTCGGGACGCTGGTGTACGGCGTCATCCGGGGCGGCAGCGACGGCTGGCTCGACCCCGTCACGCTGGTGGCCCTGGCGCTCGGCGCCGCCCTCGTCCTCGCCTTCGTCTTCCACGAGCTGCGCAGCCGGTCGCCGATGCTGGACGTCCGCGTGTTCCGCAACCCCCGCTTCACCGGCGCCAGCGTGGCCGTGTCGGCCGTCTACTTCTGCCTGTTCGGCACGATCTTCCTCGTGACCCAGCACATGCAGCTGCTGCTGGGCTACGGGACGCTGGCCGCCGGCGTCCGCACCGTCCCCTTCGCCGTCGTGCTCATCATCGTGGCCAACCAGACGCCCCGGATCGTGGCCCGCTTCGGCGCCCGTCTCCCGATCGTCGGCGGCCTGCTGGTCGTGGCGGTGTCCCAGCTGCTGCGCATCGCCTCGACGCCCGACACCGGCTACGGGCTGATCCTGCTCAGCCAGAGCGTGTTCTCGACCGGCATGGGCCTGCTCATCGCGCCGGCCACCGCCTCGATCATGGGGGCCCTGCCGCCGGGCCGGGCCGGCGTCGGGTCGGCCATGAACGACACGACCCGCCAGGTCGGCGGCGCCCTCGGCGTGGCCGTCATGGGCAGCGTGGCCGCGGCCGCCTACCGTGGCGAGGCCGAGGACCGGCTGGCCGCAGCCGGCGTCACCGGGCGGGCCCTCGCCTCCGCCCGGGAGAACCTCGGCGCCGCGCTCCACACCGCCGGCGGCACCCGCGGTGCCGCGGCCGACCTGGCGACCGAGGCCGGCCGGGCCGCGTTCATCACCGGCCTGCGGTGGGCCTCGCTCGTGGCGATCGGCGTGGCGCTGGTCGGCGCGGCCGCCGCCTGGCGCCTGCTGCCGGCGGGCACGACCGCCGCCGCGCCGGCGTCGAGCCCCCCGCCCGAGCCGCAGCCGGCGGACGCGCCCGTGGCGCCGGGGAATCAGCCGGCGGGCGTGCCCGTTGGTCCCTGACATGGCGACCGAACAGCGAGGACGCGTCCGGGTCGAGCCGGGCGCCAAGCGGGTGCGGGCCTACCTCCACGGGGAGGTCGTGGTCGATACGACGCGACCCCTGCTCGTCTGGGAGATCCCCTACTACCCCAGCTACTACCTGCCCCTGGCGGACGTGACGGCCGAGCTGGTCGACACCGGGGACACCGCCCACTCCCCCAGCCGGGGCGAGGCGCGGGTGCTCACGGTGCGGGCCGGCTCGGTCGAGGCGCCCAAGGCTGCGTTCCACTACCCGGACAGCCCCATCGAGGCGCTGCGGGACCACGTGAAGATCGAGTGGGACGCCATGGACGCCTGGTTTGAGGAGGACGAGGAGGTCTTCACCCACGTCCGCAGCCCCTACGCCCGGATCGACATCCTGCCCTCGTCCCGGGAGGTGGTCGTGACCGCGGGCGGCGTCGAGCTGGCCCGCACCACCCGGGCCCAGGCCCTGTTCGAGACCGGGCTCCCCACCCGGTGGTACATCCCCAAGCACGACGTCCGCATGGACCTCCTGGAGGGGTCCGCCACCGTCACCCGCTGCCCCTACAAGGGCACCACCGTCCACTTCTCCGCCCGCCCGCCGGGCGGCGACGCCATCGAGGACGTCGCCTGGTCGTACCCGACGCCGCTGCCGGAGAGCACCCGCATCGCCGGCCTGCTGGCGTTCTACCCCGACAAGGTGACCGTCACGGTCGACGGCGAGCCTGCCTGACTCGCCCCGCACCAAGGCCCGGCACGTCGTTGGACCGGGCCTCGGGCGGTGGTGGGCGTTTCAGGCGGCCGGCACCAGGTCGGCGAACAGGACGAAGCCCGAGCCGACCCGGCTGATCTCGACCGGCGCCAGGCCCAGCCCGGCGAACCCGGGCAGTGGGAAGGCGGGCAAAACGTCCTGCACGGCCCCGAACACCTGCGGGGTGAGCTGGGCAAAGACGGCGTCGATGAGCGCCGGCGGGATGTTGTTGGGGTTCTTCGTGACGGTGAGGTCCAGGTCGCCCGCGGCTGGCGTGTCGAATGTGAGGGCCAGGCCGTCGCCGGTCATCTCCATGCCGACGCCCGTGCGGAAGTCGAGCACCAGCTCGAGCCAGACCTTGGCATCGTCGGTCGTGAAGATGGTGGCCCGGTACCCGTGGAGCAACATCTCGCCGAGGGCGCCCCCCGGGCCGTCCTCCTGGGTGACGATCGGCGCCACCTCCGGCCTCAGCTGGATGACCATGGGTCGGTCCTCGGTCACCGCCCCGCCGGCGCCGACGAGGTCGAGCAGCGCCTTCAGCGTCAGCGGCACGCCGGCGATGCTGGTGATGTCGACGTTGAGCAGCCCCCGCTCGGTCTCGCCCGCCAGCAGCTGGTTGAAGCCGGTGGCCGACGCCCCGACGGCCACGTCGAACGGCGCGCCGCCCGGCGTGGTCGAGGGCAGGGCGCCGAGGGCGTCGCCGGGGAAGCCCACCGAGCCGGGCAGGTCCGGGGCGCTGAAGGCGACGCCGTCGGACGTGAAGGAAGCGGTGGCCCGCAGGCCGATGCCGGCGGGGTCCTCGTCGGCCGACTGCAGCGTCGAGTCGAGTTGGAGCCCGAGGGCCGAGCCGATGTCGCCGGCGATGTTGAGCTGGCTGAGCGCGCCCTCGACCGCCTCGGCGACCGGGGCGTCGACCGGCCCGGGGCCGTCGGCGTCGCCGAGCAGCGTCGTCAGCGAGGCGCGCATCATCTGCTCGACGTCGGGCAGGAACAGCCCGACGATCTGCTCGATGCCGGGGATCGAGCACACGCCGCCGACGAAGTCGCTCTCGACGCCCCCCAGCGTGACGACCGGTGTGGCGCCGACCAGGTTCACGTCGAGGAAGTGCGGGTCGACCACGTCCGGCTGGAGGGCGTAGTTGCCGTCGATGGTGATCGACGCGGCGTCGACGTTCATGGTGCAGTTCACCGGGGCCCCGAACACCTGGGCGTTGACCGCCACCGGGACGTGCATGCCCGACAGGGTCACCACGGCCCGCACGTCGCCCTGGTTGGCGTCGAGCGCCACCGAGAAGTCCTGGATGCTGGCTGCGCCGCCGGTGGCCGCCCGGGCGTGCACGACGCAGAAGATCACCTGGGTGATGCACTCGTCCAGGAACACCGTGCCGGGCGGCGCCACGGCCGAGGGGTCGAACGTGGTCAGGCTCTTGACCACCGGGCCCAGCTTCGAGAACGACCGCTCGTTGACCCGGAGGCCCACCGCGTCGGACAGCGTGGCCCCCTCGGGCAGCACCTCGGCGTGGTCGCCGTCGCCGTAGACGACCGTGCGGCGCTCGCGCCGCACCTCGCCGGACGAGTAGGTCGCCACCACGTCGACCGCGTTGAAGATCGCCTCGCCGTCGAGGGGGACGTCGGCCGACCACCGCTTGCCCTCGACGGCGGCGTCGACGCTGTTGACCGTCAGCGACACGAGCGTCTGGCCGCCGGCGACCGTGACGTCGCCCGTGATCGTCGTCGTCGGCTGGGCGGTGTACACGCCCCGCTGGTCGACGTTGAGCCCGTTGCAGCCCGCGGCGATCAGCACCACGGCGGCGAGGGCCGCCAGGCTCCGCCGCGCCCTTCCCTGCGCCATCATCCCCCCCGCTGAACCAGTGGCGCAGAAGCTAGCTCATGTTGACCGTCAGGCTCGTCCAGGCACCCACGAAGATCCTGTCGCCCGCCGCGAGCACGTGGGCCTGACCCTGAGGCAGTGGCGCATCGGCGTCGTTGATCCAGGTGCCGTTGGCGCTGTCGGTGTCCCGCACGGACCAGGTGCCGGTCGCGGGGTCGCGGACGAACTCGCACTGGTGCTGGCTGACCGCGGGGTCCGCCCCCGGCCCGGTGAGCTGGAGGTCCACGTCCGAGGTCCGGCCCGGGCGGACCCGCCCCAGGGTGCGCCGCTCGCCGGTCAACTCGAACGTCATCGTCGGGGCGACGTCGGGGAACGCCGGCTCTCCCGAGCCGACCATCCGCTCCCAGTGCGCCCGGTCGGCGCCGAGCGCCAGCGTCACCGTGCTGGCGGCCGCCGGGACACCGGCCACGACGTCGTAGCCGCACGACTCGCAGAACTGACCCTGCACGTCCGCCCCGCACCCCGGGCACGTGACGGCGGCGGGCTCTGGCGGCGCCTCGGGAGCGGGCGGCGGGGGCGCCGGCGCTTCGGACGCGGCGTTGATCGGCACGCCGCACGTGTCGCAGTAGTCGTCGGTGGCGGAGGTGTGCCCGTCCGGACACGTGGCCGTCACGCCCCGCTCCCCTCGCCGGCCGGCTGCTCGGCCTCCGGCTTGCCGAGCCGGACCGTGCGGGTCGAGCGGGTGTCGAGGGTCATCTGCGCCGCCTGGTCGGCCTCGCGCTTGAGCCGGACCGTGCCGCTCTCGGCGTCGTCGACCTCCACCATCTCCTGGAGCAGCCGCATCGTGTCCTCGTGCCCGGACTCGGTGGCGAGCTGGACTGCCCGCCCGAGCTTGACCGTGGCGGTCTTCTCGTCGCCCGCCTTGGCCGCAGCCAGGCCGGCCTGGATGGCGTCGGCCAGCTCGGCCTGACCGGTGTAGTGGGCGACCTGGCGGTCCATGCGGGTCGACAGCTCGCGGTCGTCGGTCCAGATCGCCTTGACCAGCGCCTGGGTGGCGACCGTGCCGTCGGCGAGCACCAGGCTGACCCGGCCGGCCAGCATCTCGTCGCCCACCCCGCCGGCGCGGACCTCGATCCGCAGGTGGTAGTCCCGCGACTCGCCGGGGGTCCACCCGCCCAGCAGGAAGTCGCGGGCCAGCTTGACTCCGGGCGACGTGGTCCCGGTGGCGGTCAGGTCGACGACCTCGGGGCTGACCTGGCGCAGGAACTCGAGCGTCGCCCCCTCCGGCGACCACAGCCGCAGGCTGACGTGCGGCAGCGCCCGGGACTGGCTGGAGGCGATCATCGCCTGGAAGTCCGCCGCCAGCCGCCCGGGGTCGGCCACGATGTCGACCGTGCCGAGCAGGGCGGTGGCGATGCCCCGCAGCTCCTCGACCTCCCAGTCGACGCCGACGCCCCGGCAGTCGCACTGGAACACGCCCCGGCACGCCTCGACCGCCGCCGCCAGCTCGCCGGGCTGCTGGTGCTCGTTTCGACCGTCGGTCAGGAGGATGGCGTGGGAGGCCTTGTCCGGGACCGCGGCGAACAGCCGGCGGGCCAGGTCGAGCCAGGTCCCGATGGCCGTGCCGCCCGCGGGCTGGAGCTGCCCGATCGCGTGCTTGGCAGACAGCCGGTCGTCGTCGTCGGCGATCGCGAACGACCGCCCGTCGACCGGCCACAGCATCTTGGCCTCGTGGTCGCCGGCGACGATGGCGAAGGACACCCCGTCGTCGAGCACGTCGACCGCCGCGGCCGCCGCCTCCTTGGCCGCCTCCATCTTGCGGCTCGAGCCCATCGATCCGCTGCAATCGACCACGATCACCTCGGCCCGATCGCCCGCACCCGCGGTCGCCGCCCCGACCGCCGCGGGATCACCGGCGGCGGTGACCGTCACCACCGCGTCGACCATGTCGGCCCCGGCCGCCAGGTACTGGTTCTGGAACGTCTCGGCGGTGAAGGGGGCACCGCCCGGCGCGTCGGTGGTGGTCACGGTGTGGGTTCCTCCCGCTCGCTCGGTTCGGCGGCCGCCGGAGGGGCGACGGGCGCCAGGGCCACGCAGATGTTGTCGGCGCCGCCGGCCTCGACGGCCCACGTCACCAGGGCCTCGCACACCGCAGCGGCCGGCACCGGCTCGCCGGGCGAGGGCAGGAACCGGCCGGCGACCTCGCCGAGGGCGGCGTCGGTGGGCGCGTAGTTCCACAGGCCGTCGCTGTCGACGAGCACGAGGTCACCCGCGGCGGCGGGGACCTCGGCCACGTGGGGATCCAGCGCGGTGGCATCGGCGCCGAGCCAGGCGGTGATGGCGTGGCCGGCCGGGCCGGACAGCGCCTCCTCGGGGTCGGCGCCCGCGGCGACGGCTGCGGCGGCCAGGCTGTCGTCGGTCGTGAGCTGGCGGGCGGACCAGCCGCTCGGGGCCGCCGGGTCGGGACCGAGCAGGTGGCCGCGGGCGTCGCCCACGTTGCCGACCACCACACGGTCGCCCGCCGCCACCGCCACCACGATCGTGCAGGCGGGGTGGGTGCCGTCGTCGGGCCAGTGGGGGTCGCCATCGGCGGGCACGGCCACGGTGGCCTCGTGCGCCGCCACCACGGCGGCACGCACGGCGTTGGCGCCGCCGAAGGGGACGCCGGCCAGGGCGACGGTGGCGGCCTCGACCGCGGCCGCGGAAGCCCGGTGCGGGTTGGGGCTGGCGGACACGCCGTCGGACACGACCAGCACCGGCCAGCCCTCGGCCGTCGTCGCCACCGCGCCACTGTCCTCGTTGCGGTGGTGGCGCCGGCCCCGGTGGGTGGCATAGGCGATCGCGCCCCGGTCCTCCACGTCGACCGGCTCGACAGCCTTGTGCCCGCAGCTCGTGCAGTAGCCGTCGTCGTCGATCGGCGCGTCGCAGCGGGGGCAGGTGCCCGGGGCGGCGGCCCGCGGGATCTCGACCGGCTCGGTCGGGTCGTCCAGACCGGGGTCGGGGACGATGGGGACGCCGGTGGGTTCGCCGCACGCCTCGCAGAAGCGGGCGGACGGGTCGAGCGACTCTCCGCACGAGGGGCAGGCGAAGGTTCCGGTCTCGGTCACGGTCGGGCTCACCACAGGCTCCACGGGCGGGTGCGGGCGGCGGCGTCCAGCAGCTCGTGGCGCCGCGTGGGGTCGGGCGTGGCGTCGGCCAGGTCGAGCAGCGCCGCCTCCGCCTCGGTGGCCATCTCCTTGGCCGTGCCCGGATGGCCGGCGACCTGGCCCACGTCCTCGCCCCGGGACAGGGCGGCCAGGGCCGCGGCGTAGAGGGCGGCGGCCAGCGCGGCGTCGGCCGCGGTGCGGCGCGCCGCCGGCGTGGTCCGCACGGCCTCGCCGGCCACCGAGGCCACTGCCGGGTCCCAATGGCCCGCCTCCATGGCGCGGCAGGCCCGGGTCAGCGCCTCGGTGCGCAGCGGGTGGCCGGGCGGGATGGCGGTGAGCACGCGCGGCGCGTCCTCGGGCCGGCCGAGGGCCACCAAGGTGTCGGCCAGGCCGGCCACCGCCGCGCCCCACGACGGGTCGGTCACCGCCACCTGCTCGTACAGGTCGGCGGCCTCGGGCAGGCGCTCGAGGTCGCTGCTGGTCACGAGGGCGGCCGCGTAGGCCAGGGCGGTCGCCGACTCGCCGGGCGCGGTGGCGTAGGCGTCGGCGAGCAGGGTCGCCGCCCGGGGGCCGTCGCCGGCGGCCAGGGCGGACACGCCGTGGAGGTAGGAGCGGGCATTGTCGAGCACCGCCCCCGCCCCGATGCCGGCCGCGTCCTCGGACGCCGGGTCGAGCCGGCCGATCACGCTGTCGGCGGCCGCCGTGTCGCCCCGCTCGCAGTGGGCCCGGCCCAGCGCGGCCAGGTCGGCCCAGCTGACCTCCTCGTCCTCGCCCACCAGCCGCACCGCGGCCTCGTGGTCGCTGTCCGCCACGCCGGCCACGCGGTTGGGGAGTCGGGGATGGTTGGGCAGCAGCGGGGCCGGCATCGCCCGCCACCCGCGGCCGTCGAGTTGGGGGCGGGGCGGGCTGAAGCGGGTGCTGGTCCGGGGCCGCGGCACGTTGTCGGTGGCCGCCGCCACCTGGCACAGCACGCCGTGGAGCGCGTCGGTCATCTCGTCGGCGTCGGCGAAGCGGTGGGCCGGGTCGGGGGCGCAGGCCCGCTGCAGGAACCGCCACAGCCCGTCGTGCTCGACCAGGACGTCGTGCTGCTCGCGGACCGGCAGCTTCTCCTTCTCCGAGCCCTGCCACTGCGGCCAGTCGAGGATCAGCACCAGCAGCGACCGGCCGACGGTGTAGAGGTCACTGGCCACGGTCGGGCCGGTCTTCGGGACCTCGGCGGCCTGGTAGCCGATCGTCCCGAAGATCGCGGCGTGGGGATCGTCGATGCGCCGCACGCCGCCGAGGTCGATCAGCTTCACCGCGTCGCCCACGTGGATGACGTTGTCTGGCTTGAAATCGCAGTAGACGAGGCCCTGGTCGTGCAGGTACCCGAGCGCGGGCAGCACCGACAGCATGTAGGCGGCCGCCTCGGCCGGGGGCAGCGGGCCGCCGCCGCTCTCCCGGCGCCGCTTGGCCAGCTGCTTGATGCTGGGCCCGCCCACGTACTCCATGACGATGTATCCCTGGCCCTCGTGCTGGACGAAGTTGTAGATGTCGACGATCGCCGGGTGGCTGACCTCGGCCAGGAACCGGCGCTCGGCCACCGCGGCCTCGGCGGCCGCGGGGTCGGCGGTGTCGAGCAGGCCCTTGAGCACGCACCACCGGGCGGACACGTTGCGGTCGCGGACCAGGTAGATCCAGCCGAGGCCGCCGTGGGCCAGCGCGCCCGCGACCTCGTACTGGCCGGCCACGAGGTCGCCGGCGTGGAGCTTGGCGCCGAAGTCGAACCGGGCCCGGCACTGCGAGCAGAACCCGGACTGCCGACCGGGCTTGCCGTCCTTGCCCCGGCCGACCGGGGCGTCGCAGGAGGTGCAGAACCGGCGGCCCTCCGGGACGCTGGGATCGGCCATCACCACGGACGCGGGGTCGGCGGTCGGCATCGGCGCCATCTCGACCACGCCGGCGCCGACCCGGCTGCGCCGGGCCGTGCTGCCGCTGCTGGCGGACTGGCGGGAGCGGGCGGTGAGCCGGGACACGTCGACCCGGCCGGACACCCGGCCCGACTCGGTCACGACGCGCCCGGAGGCGCTGCGCCCGGACGTCCGGGCCGCGGGCGCCATCCCGCAGGTGTCGCAGTAGCCGTCGACCACGATCCCGGCACAACCGGGGCGCCCGCAGGCGGTCTCGGTGACGGTCATCGGGTGCCTCCGGGGCGGGCCTCGAGGACGGCCGACACGGCGGCGAGCGCGGCCTCGGCCCTGTCCAGGTCGCACGGCGCCCGCCACAGCTCCTCCTGGGCAGCGGACAGGGCGGCCGCGACGTCGGGCTGCTCGTCGAGGTGCCGGGCGCCCGCCTTGGCCCGCAGGGCGGTCCACAGGCCCCGGCCGGCCGAGCGGCGCTGCAGGCCGTCGCGGCCCGCGTCGAGGGCACGGTCGAGCTCGGCCCGCCGGGCCGCGGCGGCGGCGAACCAGTCGTCGAGCGCGGCGGCCGCCGCCGGCCGGTCGCTGCCGCCGGTGGCGGAGATGCGGTCGAGCCACTCGCCCAGCGCCGGCAGGTCGCGCGCCGGCGTCGGGACGTCGAGGCCGGCGATGCGGCTGGCGGCGTGCGCCAGTTCGCCGGCCGCCGCCTGGACGTCGGCGTCGAGGGTGTCGAGCGTGGCCTTGGCCCGCTCCATGTCGAGGTCGAGGCGCCCCATCGCGCTCTCGGCGGCGGCGTGGCGGCCCGTGGCGGACTGGGCCAGCGACTCGACGTGGGCGACGTCGGCCTCGGTCACCGCTAGGGGGTCGCTGACCAGCAGGTTCGTCACCGCGTCGGCCGCCCGCTGGGCGGGGCCGTCGGCGGCCGCCAGCGCGGCGGCGGATGCCACCTGGACCCGCGACGCGAGGCCGCCCCACGCCGCCGCCAGCCGGGCGACGACCGCGGCGGCCGCGTCGACCAGTTCGCCGGCCCGGGCCAGCGCGGTGGCGGCGTCGGCGTTCCCGGCCGGCGTTGCGACCGTGGCGGCGGCCAGCAGCTCGGCCGCCTGGGGCGGCTTGGCCTCGGCCCGGCCCAGCAGCTCGTCGACCGCCCGGTAGACCTCCCAGGCGGCGGCCAGGCCGGCGTCGGCCTCGGCCCAGCTCGCCCGGGTCCCGCCGGTGAGCCCGCCGCCGCGGGCCACGGTCACGGTCGCGTCGGACTCGAGGTCGACGAGGCGCTCGCCGAGCGCGGCCAGCTCGGTGCGCCGCAGCAGCACGCCGGGATCGGTCACGGGAGCCACGTCAATCGCTGTACACCGCCGGCGGTGCCGTCTGCACGTCGAGCGCCCCGCTGAGCCACCGGGCGTACAGGGCGTCCCACCGGCCCGACGAGCGCACATCCTCCAGCACGGCGTTCACGTAGCGGACCCACTCGTCCTTCTGGGGCGGCAGGCCCAGCCCGTAGTGCTCGACCGTGAGGCGCTGGCCCACGATCCTGACGTTGGGGTCCTGAACCTTGAACCCCGCCAGCAGCGTGTCGTCGGTGCTGACCGCGTCGACCTCGCCCTGCTGCAGCAGCGCCAGGCACTCGGCGTGGGTGGTGGGGGCCACCGCGTGGGGGGCCTGGGGCTGCCAGTCGCGCAGCACCCCGATGCTGGTCGAGCCCTCGGCTGCGCACACCCGGCCCCGGTCCTCGCCCTGCTGCGCGTCGGCCGCCAGCGTGTCGATCGTGACCCCGGCGAGCTCGTCCTCGGCCGGCACGAGCAGGCGCTGGCCGGACGTGAAGTACTCGGTCGAGAAGTCGATGTCCTGCTGGCGCGCGCAGTTGATGCTGAACGTGCTGACCACCATGTCGACGGTGCCGTCCACGAGCACCTTGACCCTGTCGGTCTGGGGCACGACCACGAACTCGATGTGGGCGGGTTCGGCGTCGCCGAACAGCGCGATGGCCACCTCTCGGGCGATGTCGGCGTCGAAGCCCTCGAGCTTCCCGTCGAACGGGTTGACACTGGAGAACAGGAGGTTGGTGGCGCTCACGCCCACCCTCAGCCGGCCCCGCTGCTGGATCGTGCCCATGTAGCTCGCGGGGTCGACGTCCTGGGTGGCCGGCCCGGCCGGCCGCAGGCTGGCGGTGGGGTCGCCGCACGCCACGGCCTCGGCCGGCGGGGCGGTCGTCGGCGTCGTGGGGGTAGTCGGCTCGGGCAGGGACTCGGGCACGTCGGTGCGGGGGAACGCCCGGGGCGCCACCAGCACGGCCAGCACGACGACGACCACGGCCACGACCGCGATCCGGCCCCAGCGTCGCTTCGGCGGCGATCCCGGACCCGGGGGCGACGGGGTGCTGTCGCCGTTGGTGGCGGTCATCGGTAGCGCCTCCCCCGGTCGAGGATGCCGGCGACCGCCAGCGCCGCCGCCAGCGCTCCCAGCGCCAGCGGGACGAGCGGGATGATGCCCGCCGACCCCGCCTCGTCGATGCGGTCCCGCAGTTCGGACGACTCGGTGTCCACCCGGTCGTCGATGGCGGTCGCCGCCTGCTGGTAGCGCTCGGCCGAGCCGCCTGCCAGGGCGATCTGGGCGGCGCTGCGGTTGTCGCCGCCCTCGTCGGCCGCCCGGACCTCTGCCACCGCGGTGACGTAGCCGTCCACGGTTCCCGTGAACTCGGGATCGACCTCGCCGACCTGTTCGTCGAAGCTCTCGTAGAGCGGCGTGCCGTTGCCCCGGGCTGCCACCGCCGCCAGCTCGGTGACCCGCAGCCGGGACAGGTCGGAGGAGGCGTCGTTGGCCAGGATGTACGCGTCGACGTCGTCGGAGGCCGCGGCCCGCAGCGCGCTGCTCTGGCGGGCGATGCCGACGGCCATGATCCCGAGCGACACCACCGCCACCAGCCCGGCGGCCACGAGGGCGGGGTGGAGGAGCTTGCGGGTCCGGCCGGCGATCGCGATCGCCGCCGCCGCGATGGCCACGACGGCGGCCAGCAGCAGCACGACGGCCACCAGGCCCACCGGCCCGGCCACGTCGTTGGCGGCCTGGGCGACCCGGCGCTCGCCCTCCCGGCGCAGGTGGCCGGCCCGGGGCACGAGGTCGTCGGCGGCCAGCCGCCGCGCCTGGGACAGGTAGGTGGCGCCCACGGGGAAGCCCTGGCGGGAGTTGGCCCGGGCGGTCTCGACCAGGCCGGTGTAGCGGACCAGGCCGGCGGCCAGGGCATCGATGTCCTCGACGTCGTCGGCGGTGGCGCCGGCCGATGCGTCGGTGAGGGCCAGGGAGGCGTCCTGCAGGTGGTCGGCGTAGTCCTTCGCCGGCTCCGGGACGTCGATGCCGCCGGCGATGAGCGCCCCCGAGGCGTCGGCGTCGGCCGCCACCAGGCTGGCGCTGAACGTCGCGGCCGCCCGGGCCACCTGGAGGCCCTCACGGCGTGCATCGGCGATCGTGGCCCGGTTCTCGGCCGCGACCCAGGCCGCCGCCAGGCCGGCCACCACGACGACGCCGGCCGTCGCCGCGGCGAGCACGACGAACAGGCGGCGGGTCGGCAACCGGATCCGCCAGGCCCGGCGCTCGACGGCGTCGAGCAGCCCGCCCTGGGCAGGTGCCGGCCTGGTTGCGGTCGACATAGGTGGGTGACGGTAACCGCCCGTCCACCCATCGCGGGAGCGGGAGGCCCACTTTCCCCCTCACGGGCCGACCAGGCGCCAGATCTGCGGCCGGTGGCCGGCCTGGAACACCCGGAGCCGCTCTCCCACCTGCCACGACGCGCTCGCCGCCACGGCCCGCTCGAACCGGGCGATGTCCTCGGTCACGACGACGAACGACGCCCGCGGCCCGGCGATCCTGGCGGCCTCCGCCAGCAGCCCCGCGTACAGCTCGTCGGGCGGCGCCGACCACCGGACCTTGTCGCCGTAGGGCAGGTCGGCGTACAGGACCGGCGCGCCCGCGCTGCCGGCCACCGGCAGGCGGGCGGCGTCCGCCCGGACCAGCGACAGCCGGCCGGCGACCCCGGCGGCCGCCGCGTTCCGTTGCGCCACCGGCAGCGCCCGGGATCCGTCGACGTCGACGCCCACGGCCGCGGCGGCCGGGTGGGCGAGCAGGTGCTCGATCGCCAGGGTGCCGGCCCCGCACAGCAGGTTGACGGCCCGGCCGCCGGGCCAGGCCCGAGCCATGCCGACCATGTGGGCGGCGATGGTGGCGTTGAGGGAGCCGGGGAAGCGGCCGACACGCCACGGCCGCGTCGCCAGCGGCCGGGGTGTCGTGCGGACCAGGGCCTCCCAGCCCGTGCGGGCCCGGTCCCGGACGACCCGCAGCACCAGGTCGCCGTCGTCGGGGTCGTGACCGAGGCCTAGCTCGCCGGCCAGTGCCTGCCCGAGTCGGGTCATGACCGGGCTGTCCGCACCGGCGGCGACGACGCGCACGCCGTGGAAGTCGCGGCCGGCGGTGGCGCGCCGGGCCTCGCCGACCAGCCGGGTCAGGTGCTCGTGGCCGAGCAGGCCCCGGGGCCGGGGCACGTCGACGTGGACCACGAGGTACACGGCGACGACGCGTCGGGCCCGCTCGAGCGCCGTCTGAGGGACGCCCCAGGCCCGCAGCGCCCCCTCGCCGTGCGGCCGGACCGACGCACCGCGGGTGCCGCCGGCCAACGCCTCGATCTCGGCGCGGGCGGCGTCCTCCAGCCCGGGCAGCACATCGATGTGCCACACGGGCTGCGTCGCCATCGCCGACCGACCGTAGCCCTGCTGTCACGGCCGCGGCGTACGGTCCGGCCGTGGACGGGACGCAGCTGCGCGATCACCTGACCTCGGCCTACGGCATCCAGGTCACGGGCACAGCTGCGCTGGAGGACGGCGTGTTCCGGGTCGACCGGGCCGACGGGCCGCCCTGGGTGGCGCGGGCCTTCCGGCCGGGGCGGCCCGTGGCCCGGGCCGAGGGCGACGCCGCCGTGCTCCGATTCCTCGAGCGAGCCGGCTTCCCGGCCGAGCGTTGTGCCCATCCGGCGCCGGTGACCGAGGCCGGTGGGCGGGCGGTGCTCGTCACCATGTTCGTGCCCGGCTCCCCCGCCCGGCACGACGACCCGACGCGCCGGGCGCTGGGCGACCTGCTCGGGCAGCTCCACGCCCTGCCCGTCCCCGACGGCGTGGCGGTGGCCCGGCCCGCGGGGTCGCTGCACCACGACCCGCGGCACGAGGGCGGCCCGGGCGAGGACCTGGCGTCGGCGGCCGACCACCTGGCGGCGGTCGAGGCCAGGGTCCCACCGGCGGGGCGGGCCGCGTTCGAGGCGCTGCGGCACGGCGTGGTCGCCGCCGACACCTGCGCCGACCTGCCGGCGGCGATCGTCCACCCGGACCCGGTGGTCAAGAACGCGATCGCCACGCCCGGCGGCCCGGTCCTGGTCGACTGGACCGGCGCGGGCCTCGGTCCCAGGGCCGCGTCGCTCGTCGTCCTGCTCCAGTCGGTCGCCGCCGGCCCGAGGGGTGTGGACCTCGCCGCGGTCGACCCGGTCGTCCACGGTTACCGCGGCCACGTCACGCTCGAGCCCGACGAGCTGGGCCGCCTGGATGCGGCCCTCGGGATCCGGCAGCTGTGGCTCGCGAGCTGGATGTTCGCGCTCGCGGCCGCGTCGGGCGGCGTCCCGACCGGGCGCGAGTGGTGGTGGCCCGACCCCGGGTTCGCCGGCGCCGTCGCCGACCGGGCCCGGGCGGCGTTCGCCGCCGCCTGAACCCCGAGGGGCTGGCTTCCGCTCGCCCGATCCCGGTACGGTAGATATTGACGTTACGGACGGTTTGCGGCGGCCGTACGCAGATGTCTGTCAACAACATCAGCGTCCAGGCACCGGGGGGTAGCCCGTGAGACGTTCCATTGTTTTCAAGACCCTGTCGGCGGCACTCGCCTGCGGGGCTCTCCTGCTGGGGGCGACGGCCTGCGAGCCGGTACGCAACGCCCCGCCCGGAGGCGGCGCCGTCGTCCAGGGCACCTTCCGCATCGGCCCGTTCAACCTGAGTCCGGTGGGCCAGGCCGGGTCCGAGAACCAGGGGGTCCAGGGCAACATGCCCCGGCCCACCGGGGCGTTCGGCATCAAGGCGATGGATTTCGACATCGTCTACGCCAACGGCGATCCCGTGCCCCACTCGGCGGTCCACCTGCACCACATCGTGATGATGAACATGGCGCGCCAGTCGCCCAACTGCTCGCAGTGGCCGGAGCGCTTCGCCGCCGCCGGCAGCGAGCGCACGCCCATGAGGGTGCCCGACCCGTACGCCTACCTGGTGGGCGCCAGCGAGTCGTGGAGCAGCATCTGGCACATCATGAACGAGTCCAGCAGCCAGCAGCAGGTGTACATCCAGTACAAGATCGGCTACCAGCCGGGGGCCAACGCGTCCAACACCCGGGGCGTGTCGCCGTTCTTCCTCGACGTCACGGGGTGCGGCAACTCCGAGTACAGCGTCCCCGGCAACGGCGGCCCCGGCAGCGTCCACACCAACACCCGCACGTGGACGGCGCCGTGGGACGGCATGGTCGTCAACTTCGGCGGCCACGTGCACGGCGGCGGCATCGACATCCGCCTCCAGAACGACACCACCGGTGAGGGCTGCACGATGAAGGCCCACTACGAGCACAGCCACAGCCACGGCTCACCCGGGTCCATCGACACCTGCTCCGCCCACAACAGGGTGCACGCGGGCGACCGGTACTCGCTGATCACCCGCTACGAGAACGACGAGCCCCTTCAGGGGGTGATGGGCATCGTCCTCGCCTACGTCTGGCGGGGCACGCAGTAGCGGACCGCGGTGGCCATGGCCCGTCCGGCGGGTCATGGCCACCCCTTCTGCTCCGGTTCCGCAGTGTTCAGGCGGGCGCGGGGCGTGTCTCACCCGGCCGTGGTCCGCTGCCGATGCGAACCATGCGGGTCACGGTGGGGGCGGTGGCGGCGGCCGCGGCCCTGGGTCCGGCGACGGTGGCGGCCCTGGGGGCCGGCGCCGGACCCGACGGCCCGCGTTCGGCTGCGGTGGCGGCATCGGCGCCCGCCGGCGCGCCGGTCCAGCCGTCGGCCTCGCCCGCGGGCGGGGGCGTCCCACAGGCCGAGCTGATCGAGCGGTCGGTGCTGCCGGCCGAGACCCACCGGCCGGGCAGCGCGCCGTCCGGGTTCCCCGCCGGCCCGTCAGCGCCGATCGCAGCGCCGTTCCCGGACCGCGCTCTCGACGTGGAGATCTGACGTATCGTCAGATCGTGCGAGATTACGAGGTGGCCGGCCGGACGGTCACGATGCCCTGCGTCGTCCGGTACGCCACGGCGGCCACGGCGATGTTCGAGGTGGACGCGGGAGCCGCGGCGGCCCTCGTCCCCGACGACCTCCGGATCGTCGAGACGAGCCCGGGCCGGTGCCAGCTGGTGCTGGCGGTCATCGACTACCGGGACAACGACCTCGGCGACTACCGCGAGGTGGGCGTGTCCCTGTTCGTCACGCCGGCGGCCGACCCGGCCGCGGAGCCGGGCACGTTCATCGTCCACCTGCCGGTGGACCAGGAGTTCACCTGCGAGGCGGGCCGGCTGATCTGGGGCTTCCCCAAGACGGTCGAGGAGATCGACCTCGACGTCACCGGCGACCGGCTGACCGCGACCCTGCGGATGGACGGCGAGCTGGTGTTCGGCCTGACGCTCCCGGCCGGGGGCGACGACGACATGCCCGAGCTCCCGATGGTGACGTACTCGATGATCGACGGCGTCCCCCACGTCACCGGCTTCATCCAGGGAGGCGCGGCCTCGGCCGTCCGCCCGGGGCCGGACGGCGTGGCGCTGGAGCTGGGCGACCATCCCGTCGGGCGCCGGCTGGCGGCGCTCGGGCTCCCCGCTCCCGCCCTCCTGTCGACCTGGACCGGGCACATGCGGGGCGAGTTCCAGTCCCCGACCCCGATCGCGGCGGCGCGCTCGTGACGGCCGAGGCCGAGGCCAACGAGGCCCTGGTCCGCCGGTTCTGGACCGCCCTCGCCGCCCGGGACTTCGACGCGGTCGGCGCGTTCATGGCCGACGACGGCCACTACGTGGACGTGCCCGTCAAGGACGTCGAGCCGGGCGCCCGGGGCCCGGCGGAGACCGCCGCCCGGCTGCGCCTGGGCCTCGGGCCTCTGCACGCGTACGAGCTCCAGGACGGCCCGATCGTGGCCGCCGGCGACATGGTGGTCACCGAGCACAGCGAGACGTGGACCTGGGAGCCGGGTGTCACGGTCACGCTCCCGTTCACGTCGGTCATGGAGGTCCGGGACGGCAAGGTCACGCGGTGGTGGGACTACCTCGACCTGGGCACCCTCCTCAACGCCGCGCCGCAGTGGTGGCTGGACCACATCGCGGGGGGCTACGCCGCCACACCCTGAGCGCACGCTCCGCGGTCCCTCTACAGTGCGGCCACGCGAAACGGGAGGAGAGAGGCGTGCGAATTCCCAGGCAGCTGTGTGGCGCCCTGGTGGCGGCTCTGCTGGCCGCAGCAGCGATCGTCATGACCGGAGGGGCGACGGGGGCGCAGACGCCGCCCGACGAGCCGAGGTTCACGCCGGGTGCCGAGGGGGCCGGCGACGCCTACTTCCCGTTCGCCGGGAACGGCGGGTACGACGTCCTCCACTACGACCTCGACCTCACCTACACGCCCCCGGCGCCCGCCCCCGCGCCGCTGGTCGGCCAGCTGAGCGGCGTCGCCAAGATCGATCTCGTGGCCACGCAGGACCTCGACCGCTTCAACCTCGACCTGCGTGGCCTGGACGTGCAGTCGATGACGATCAACGGCAAGCGCGCCGACGAGATCGAACCGCCCGACTCCGGCACGACGGTCGAGGGCCGGGCCTACTGGCAGGTCCAGAACGACGCCGCCCGGGTCTGGGAGCTCACGATCCAGCCCCGCCCCAAGCTCAACGCGGGCGAGCGGGCCGAGCTCGTCGTGCGGTACGGGGGCGCGACGACGCGGCCGCGGGACATCGAGGGCGTCCTGTACGGCTGGGTGACCACCCGGGACGGCGCGATGGTCGTGGGCGAGCCCGAGGGCTCGATGACCTGGTACCCGGTCAGCGACCACCCGACGGACAAGGCGACCTACAGCTTCGAGATCACGGTGCCCGAGGGCAAGGTGGCGGTCGCCAACGGGCTCCCCACCGGCCACCCGGTCGCCCGGAACGGCTGGACCCGATGGTCCTGGGAGGCCCCGGACGCCCAGGCCAGCTACCTGACCACCGCTTCGGTCGGCGACTACGACCTGCGGATGTCCGAGACCGCGAGCGGGCTGCCGATCATCGACGCCGTCGACGACGCCCTCCGGCCGGACCGTGCCGCCATCACCGAGGCCAGCCTCGCCCTCCAGGCCGACATGATCGCCTTCATCGAGGGCGCGTTCGTGCCCTATCCGTTCAACTCCTACGGCTCGATCGTCGACGACGACTCGGTCGGCTACGCGCTCGAGACGCAGACCCGTCCGGTGTACTCCCTGGTGGCGAGCGAGGGCACGACGGTCCACGAGCTGGCCCACCAGTGGTTCGGCAACGCGGTGAGCCCGGCCCGGTGGCAGGACATCTGGCTCAACGAGGGCTGGGCGACCTACGTCGAGTGGCTGTGGAGCGAGCACACCGGCGTCGCCACGGCGCAGGCCAGCTTCGAGGAGATCATGGCGATCCCCGCCGACGACGATTTCTGGGACCTGACGATCGCCGATCCGGGCGCGCTCGGCCTGTTCCTCGACCCGATCTACAACCGCGGCGCCGCCACCCTCCATGCCTTGCGCCTGGAGGTCGGCGACGACGCGTTCTTTGCGGGCGCACAGGAGTGGCTGACGCGCTTCGACGACGCGACGGCCACTTCGGAGGACTTCGAGACGGTCTACGAGGACGTGTCGGGCCAGGACCTCGGCGCGTTCTTCGACACCTGGCTGCGCACGCCGTCGAAGCCGGTGATCTGACGACGGGTGCTCAGGGGGCGTCCCCGCCCCCTGAGCCCGTCCCAGACGGCTGGGCGTCGTACTCGTCGTGCCAGTTCCACCACTCGTACGGCGGCGTCTGCGGGTAGCCCTCGGGCGAGTCCTCCCACAGCTCCTGGCGACCGAGCGCCGTGATGTCGAGGTAGTTCCACGTACCCCCCATCGCCTCGTCGCCGCGGGCGTCGATGAAGTAGGTGCGGAACACGCGATCGCCGTCGCGGATGAACGCGTTCGTGCCGTGCCACTCGTCGACGCCGAAGTCGCGGTCGAAGTCGTCCGTCACGGTGACCCACGGCATCTCCCACCCCATCCGGGCCTTCAGGCGCTCGATGTCGGCCTGCGGCGCCCGGGACGCGAACACGAGCGTGGTGTCGCGGGTGTTGAGGTGGGCGACGTGGGCGACCTGGTCGGCCACCATGGAGCAGCCCTTGCACGCGTGGTCGGGCCAGCCGAACACTCCGGGCTCGAAGAAGGCGCGGTAGACGATCAGCTGGCGGCGGCCTTCGAAGAGATCGAGCAGGCTCGCCGTGCCGTCCGGCCTCTCGAAGGCGTACTGCTTCTCCACGGCCAGCCACGGCATCCGCCGCCGCTCGGCGGCCAGCGCGTCCCGGGCGCGGGTCAGCTCCTTCTCCTTCACGAGCAGCTGGTGGCGTGCAGCATCCCACTCGTCCCGCGACACGATCGGGGGTGTGTGCATGGGCGGACTCCTCGCATGTGTCGGGTGCCAGGGGTCGGCCGGCGGGGCGCGGCCCCTGTGCACGCATCCTTTACCCGGTAGAGATCCGGCGGCGTCCGCAAACTCATCGCGCCGCGGGGATCTCCGCGTCCCGGGTGGTGCCCCGCACCCAGCGTGGTGGCGGCGGCACGGTGTACCTTACGCTCAGCTGAATCGATCGTTACCGCACGCGCCGGTCCCGCGGAGAGGAACGAACGAGCATGACGAACCGTCGCCGGATCCCCGTCGTCGCCGCCGCGGTCGCCGCCGCGCTGGCCACCGCCGGGGCGTTGATGGGCCCCACCCCTACCGCTGCTCAGGAGGCCGGCGGCATCCCCGAACTCGGGGTCAACGTCACCGTCTTCGATCCCAGCATGCCGGTGGACCAGATCCAGGCGACCCTCGACGCCACCCACGCGGTCCAGGTCGACAACGAGATGGGCATCGCGCGCTACGCCTACCTGTTCAAGCCGGGCACGTACGGCACCGCGGAGAACCCGTTGCAGATCAAGGTCGGGTACTACACCGAGATCGCCGGCCTGGGCGCCTCGCCCGCCGACGTCGTCATCAACGGCAAGGTCGAGACCTACAACCGCTGCCTGGCGCCGGACAACTGCGTCGCGCTGGTCAACTTCTGGCGGACCCTGTCCAACCTGTCGATCAACGTCAACGCGGCCGGCCAGGACGGCTGCCGGCAGACGGCGAACTTCTGGGCCGTCTCGCAGGCGGCATCCATGCGTCGCGTCGCGATGAGCGGCAACACCCTGTCCCTGATGGACTACTGCACCGCCGGACCGCAATTCGCGAGCGGTGGCTTCATCGCGGACTCGAACCTGCCGACCGTGCTCAACGGGTCGCAGCAGCAGTGGCTGACCCGCGACAGCCAGATCGCGGGGTGGACGAACGGCGTGTGGAACCAGGTCTTCACGGGCGTCGTCGGCGCCCCGGACGACGCCGGCTTCCCGAGCCCGCCCTACACGACGCTCGACACCACCCCAGTGAGCCGGGAGAAGCCGTACCTGTTCGTCGACGACGGCGGCGACCTCAACGTCCGCGTGCCCGCCGCCCGGACCGACACCCGCGGCCCGACCTGGGCCGGCGGCGTCACGCCGGGGCGCACCCTACCGATCGGCGCCTTCTTCGTCGCCACGCCGTCGGACTCGGTGCAGACGATCAACAGCCAGCTGGCCCGGGGCAGGCACCTGCTCCTGACGCCCGGGGTCTACGACATCGCACAGTCGATCAACGTCAGGCGCGCCAACGCGGTCGTCCTCGGGCTCGGGCACGCCACGCTCACGGCCGTGAACGGCTCGACCCCCCTGGTCGTCGCCGACGTCCCCGGTGTCGTCGTCGCCGGCGTGACGGTCGACGCCGGCCCCGTCGAGTCACCGGTCCTGTTGCGGGTGGGCAGCCAGCACGGCGGGAGCCGGGGCTCGGCACAGAACCCGACGACGCTGTCCGACGTGTACTTCCGCGTCGGTGGGCCGCACACTGGCAGCACCGACGTCGCGCTCGAGGTCGACAGCGACCACGTGCTCATCGATCACACCTGGGTCTGGCGGGCCGACCACGGCGTCGAGGGCCTGACCGACACCGAGCGGTGGAGCACCAACCTCGGCCGCAACGGCGTCGTGGTCAACGGTGACCACGTGACCGCGAACGGCCTGTTCGTCGAGCACTTCCAGCAGTACAACACGGCGTGGAACGGCGACGACGGCACCACGATCCTGTACCAGAACGAGCTGCCGTACGACCCGCCGACGCAGGCCGACTGGATGAACGGCGCCGTCGAAGGGTGGGCCGGCTACAAGGTCGGCGACGCCGTGCAGACCCACACGCTCTTCGGCGGCGGGGTCTACGTCTTCAACCGCAACGACCCGTCGATCCACACGGAGAACGGCTTCGAGGTGCCGGACACTCCCGGCGTCCGGCTGCACCACATCATGACGGTCAACCTCAGCGCCGGCACCGTGGACCACGTCGTCAACGGCGTGGGCGACGCAGCCGACACGACGAGGGTGGGGTCCCCCGTGTACGTCCTGGACTACCCCGCGCCGTAGCCCGGCGCGGAGGTCAGCGGCGGCGGTCCTGCCGTCGGTCCCGCCGGTCATCCCGGCGGTCCATGCGGCGGTTCACCCCGTGGGACACCACGGCGGCGGTGCCGACGACCGCCGCGGTCCGGGCGACGGGGGCGCCGATGACGCCGCGCCGCGCCACTCGTGCGGGACGCAGGGGCATGTCAGACTCCTTCGCTCGTGGCGTCGTCGGCCTCCAGGGAGGCGACGATCGCCTGGATGGGGATCCGCCCACTGGCGATGAGCTGGCCCCCGGAGCGCCGCGCCGCCGACGCGAACGGGGCCGCCCACGTGTTCTCCCAGACGAGCACGCCGGCCATGCTGCCGTTGTCCATCGCCGCGGCCAGATGCTCGACGTCGTCGGCGGCCAGGATCTCGGCCACCTCGGTCTCCAGCGCCCGCAGGTCGTCGACCTCGTCGAGGTCGTCGATCTCGAACGCGTCGACCCGGCCGTCGTCCCCCTTCTCCAAGATGATGAGGTCGAGCAGGCGGATCGTGCCCGCCTCGACGAGCGACGCCAGCTCGGCGGCCATCTCGCCGGAGAAGTTCCTGGTACCGGCGGGGAACTCGACGACCAGGTAATCCACCGGGCCGAGCTCGTCGATCGCTGGGTCGCTCATCGACGGCCTCCTCTCGTTGTGCCGTGTCCGGCACGTCCAGCCTCGCCCCGGCCCGCGGGGGACGTCGTCACCCCGATGAGGTGACCGATGCCGGCGGGGCTCCCCGGATCACCCACCGCTGTCGCAGTCCTGCGACAGCGCCTCCGAGAGGGCGCCTGTGGCCTCCGCGAGCTCCGTGACCGCGCTGCTCACCCCGGCGACCGCAGAGCTCGTGGACTCCTGGTCGCCGAACGTCTCGACCGCGCTCTGGAGCTGGTCGAAGGCGGACTGCACGTCGTCGACCTCGTCCTCGACCTCCCCCTGCGCGGCGTCGGCCACCGATTCGATGTCGTCCCCGACGTCGCCCATCGCCGCATCCAGGGCATCCGTTCCCTCGGCCGACACGTCGACGTCGCTCAGCGTGTCCAGCGACGCGTCGAGGTCGTCGCGCGCGTCGCAGACCGTCGCGGCCTCGTCGCCCGCGCCATCCGCGCCGTCCTCGTCACCCTCGCCGCCGTCGTCGCCGCATGCCGCGGCGAGGACCAGCAACGAGGCCACGACGGCGGCGAGGCCCCGCCGCTTCCTCTTCGTGAGCTGCGATCGCACGGGCGGATCATGCAGGTGGCTGGCTGCCGGTGCCTCCCCCGGAGCGGGTGAAGTTCGGGCCTGGCGTGCCCGCAGGTCGCCCCCGGGAGACCCCGGGCACAGCTACGGTCACGTCCGGCGGCCCACCCCGCGAACCGGGAGGAGGCGCGATGACTCGACGCGTCATGAGCGGTGCGCCGGTTCCGGTCTCCACGCGTCGCCGGCTGGCGGCGGTGGCGGCGCTCGGCGGCATGCTCATGCTCGTGGTGCTGGTCGTCGGGCTGCTGTTCGACAACCTGGGCACCGTGCTGATCGGCGTGCTCGGGCTGTCGCTGGCGATGGCGGGCGCCTGGTGGGTGGTGACCGAGCCCGGACCGCGCCGGGCCGCCGGAGCGATGGGGCTGATCGTCGGCCTGGTCGTGGTCGCCGGGTCGGTCATCCTGGCGGTGGACGGCACCGACCGGATCGGGTTGCGACTGGCCGCGATCCTGGTGCTGACGGGTGTCACGCTGCCGTGCGCACGGGTGGCGGTGGTGCGGCCTCGGCACGGCGCGCGGGTCCGCGCCGGTGGCCGGCCGTCCCGGCCCGTGCTGCTGTGCAACCCGTGGTCGGGCGGCGGGAAGGTCGAGCGCTTCGGCCTGCTCGAACTGGCTGCCGAGCTGGGCGTCGAGACCGTGGTGCTCGACCGGGGCCTCGATCTGGAGGCGCTCGCCCGCGACGCCGTGGCACGCGGCGCCGACTGCCTCGGCATGGCCGGCGGCGACGGGTCGCAGGCGTTGGTGGCGTCGATCGCGGTGGAGCACGGCCTGCCGTTCGTGTGCGTGAGCGCCGGGACACGCAACCACTTCGCTATCGACCTCGGGCTGCACCCTGAGGATCCCCGCGCCTCGATGGACGCGTTCCGGGACGCCTGCGAGAGGGCGGTCGACTTCGCGACCGTCAACGGCCGCGTCTTCGTCAACAACACGTCGCTCGGGGTCTACGCCAGGATCGTGCAGGAGGAGTCGTACCGCGACGCCAAGGTCGAGACCACGACGACGCTTCTCCCGGAGATCCTGGGCCGGCAGGCCGAGCCGTTCGACCTGCAGTTCACCACCCCGGACGGCCGGGAGATCGACGGGGCGATCATGCTCATGGTGTCGAACAACCCGTACGTCGGCGCCGGCCGGGACGCCGGACAACGCCGTTGCCTGGACCGTGGCGTGCTCGGCGTCGTCGCAGCCACGACCCGGACGGGCGGGGAGGCGGCACGGCTGCTCGCGGCCAGCGCCCTGGGCGAGCGGCGACGCAGCGCGTTCTGGTGGGAGTTCACGGCGACCGAGTTCGAGGTCCGCTCGCGTTCGGGCGTGGCGTTCGCCGGGATGGACGGCGAGGCCCTCGAACTCGACACCCCGCTGCGCTTCCGCATCCATCCCCGGGGGCTGACGCTGCTCGTGCCAGAGGGCAACATCGAGGCGGCGGAGCGGCGCCGGCGGCGGGATCTGCGGGCGACGGACCTCCTCGAGATCGCGGCGGGGCGCGAGCCGTGGACGGCGTGAGGTCGGCGCGCCGGTGAATCCTCGATCGATCCGGCACCCACGTCGGTGGGCCGAAGGTCGGGTTAGGCTCGGGCCGACGTGGCCGCGCCGTGTCGCTCGGTCCTCGGCGACCACGCCGCCGCGGGAGGAGGGCAGCATGGCCATCGACACGTTCGTCGCCTACATCGGCGTGTACGAGAGTGCAGACGACGCCGAAGCCGACTACCGGGCCGTCAAGGACCTGCACAGCGAGCTCGGCCTGCTCGACGCGTACGACGCGGCGGTCATCGCCCGGCGCGACGACGGCAAGGTCAAGATCACCAAGAAGCACGAGACCCCGACCCGCGTGGGTGGCGTGCTCGGCGCCGGCGTGGGCCTGGCCACGGGGCTCGTCGTCGCGTTGTTTCCCTTCGCCGCGATCGGCGGCGGCCTGCTCGCCGGCACGACCGCCGGCGGGGCCGCACTCGGTGCCGTCGCGGGTCACGCCTCGGCCGGCATGAGCCGCAAGGACCTCAAGGAGCTCGGTGAGGCCCTCGACGCCGGGCAGGCCGGCCTCGTCGTCGTCGGGGTCGCCGACGTCGGCGCCCGCGTCGAGGAGGCCATGAAGCGGGCCCGCAAGGTCGAGCAGAAACAGCTCGAGGCGGACACCGACGCCATCGAGACCGACGCGAAGTCGGCATCCTGAGCCAGGCGGTCGGCACCCCAGCCGGACGACACCTTCGTCTACGGGGACAACGGGCGCGCCGTGCGCGAGGATGTGCTCCGCATCGGCAGGCGCATCGTTGACGCCGCCGGGGGGACCGATGTCGTGATCAGCGAGGGGAACGACCACACGATCGGCGGCTGCCGCACGGGCGACCCCGGCACGTCCGTCATCGACGGCGACCTGCGCTGCCACGATCATCCGAACCTCTACATCTGCGTCGCCAGCGTGGCCGCCACCTCCGGCGGCGCCCAACCGTCAGAGACGATGCAGCCCCTAGCGCCGCGGCTGACCCATCACCTGGGCGGCCCGTCGCGCTGATACCGGGAGAGCCCCATGGACACCACCGCCACACCACCCGACGAACCCGTCGCCACGACGGCGCGGCCCGACGAACCCGTCGCCACGACCGCGCGGCCCGACGCCAAGCGGCCGCTCACGCCTCTGGCCGGCCCGTATGGTCACCCGTTCCACCCCATCCTCGTCACCGTGCCGATCGGCGCCTGGGTGGCGAGCATCGTGTTCGACCTCGTGTCGCACAGGTCGGGCGAGGCCGAGGTTTTCGTCAAGGCGTCCTTCTGGCTCATAGGCCTCGGAATCCTCGGCGCCCTCGCCGCAGCCGTGTTCGGCCTGCTCGACCTGCTGACGATCCCGCGCGGCACGCGGGCCTTCCGGCGAGGGCTCACACACATGGCGCTCAACCTCGCCGTCGTCGCGCTGTTCGCCATCTCGTTCGCGCTCCGGCGCGACCACCTCGACGAGGGCGACGTCACGATCGCGGGCTTCGTCTTCTCTGCCGTCGCCCTGGCACTGCTGGCCATCTCGGGCTGGCTCGGCGGCGAACTGGCGTACCGCTACGGCGTACGCGTCGCAGACGAGGAGACCCAAGCCGAGGGCTACACCTGACCGGCACAGCGCTCGGCGGCGGGAACAGCCCTAGCGTCACTCGTCCACGTTGGTCGGACGGGGGCGGACCTGCTCGGCTGGGGTGGATGGTCCGGGCGATCCCTACCCCGCGTCCCTCTAGGCTGCAGTGATGGCCCTCGACCAGGAGGCCGTGGCGGCGTCGGCCGCCGATGTGGCGGGCGCATGGCGGGCGGATCGAACCGAGCGGCAGGCGCGGCGCCACCTGGAGCGCGCCGACTTCGACCGCCTGCGCGACGCCGGCCTGCTCCGGTTGCCGGTGCCCGTGGACGCCGGCGGCCTGTGGGCGGGAAGGGCGCGGTCGCTCGGCCCGCTGTGCGGGATCTACCGCACCCTCGCCGCCGGCGATCCGTCGGTGGCGCTGGTGTCGTCGATGCATCCCGCCGTCGTCGCCTTCTGGCTCGCGTTGCCCGACCCAGCCCAGCCGGATTGGGAGGAGCAGCGCCGGGCGGTGTTCGCCAGCGCGCTCGCGGGCGACCAGTGGGGGACGATCACGTCCGAGCCGGGCAGCGGCGGCGACATCAGCCGCTCCCGGGCGCTCGCCGAGCCCGGTACCGACCCCCCCTTCATGGCGGGCCCGTCCTACGCGGTGACCGGTGACAAGCACTTCGGCAGCGGCTCCGGCATCACCGACCGCATGATCACGACCGCGATCCCGGCGGGCGAGGATGAGCCGACCATCTTCGTGCTCGACGTGCGGGGGCGGCCGTGGGACGGCAGTGCGGGCCTCACCCTGGTGAGCGAGTGGGACGGCATCGGGATGGCTGCCACGCAGAGCCACGCCATGCGCCTCGACGGAGCGCCGTCGGTGCGCCTCGCCCGTGAGGGGCCCCTCGACCCGGTGACCCGCGCCGCGGGGCCGCTCATCGCCATGCTGTTCACGGCCGTCGTCCTCGGCATCGTCGACGAGGCCGTCGCCCTGGCCCGCACGCGGCTGCGGCCGAGGGCCGACGACCTGCGCGCCTACGAGCAGGTCGAGTGGGCCCGGGCGGAGCAGGACCACTGGCTGGCCGTCCAGGCCTACGAGGGAGGACTGCGGGCTGCGGCGGGCGACGACCCCGACCTCGCGCTGCACGGGTCGCTGCGAGCCAAGCAGGCGGTGGCGGGCCTGGCGGAGGACACGCTACGGCGCCTTTCACGCGTGCTCGGTGGCGGGACGTTGAGCCGGCGCTCGCCGTTCTCGCACTGGTTCGAGGACGTCCGGGCCCTCGGCTTCCTCCGGCCGCCGTGGGGCCTCGCCTGCGACAACCTGTTCGCCACCTCGTTCCTGCCCGGCGCCGAGGGGTGACGCCGAGTGGCACACTGTCGGTGATGCCCCTCTTCCTGGTCGAACGGAACTTCGCCGAGGAGCTCGAGCTCACCGCGGCCGACGTGTCCGGCATCACGGCCGTCAACGACGACGCCGGGGTGCGCTGGGTCTACTCGTTCCTCAGCGCCGACAAGCGCAAGACGTACTGCCTGTACGAGGCGCCCACCGCCGACGCCATCCGCGAGGCGGCCCGCCGCAACGACATACCGGTCGACGCCATCATCGCGGTGAGCGAGCTGTCGCCCGACGCCATCCTCGCCGGCCGCTGAGCCGCGCGCCGCCCGCCGTCAGTGGCCGGCGAGACCCTGCCGCAGCGCCCAGGCCGCGGCCTCGGTGCGGTTGGCGCAGCCGGTCTTGAGCAGGATCGACCTGACGTGGTTGGCCGCCGTGTGTTGGCTGATGTGTAGCCGCTCTCCGATCTCCCGGTTGGTGCGGCCCTCGGCCAGGAGCGGCAGCAGTGCCAGCTCTCGGGCGGTGAGGGCGCCGACCGCCCGATCCCCCGCCGGCCGTTCCTCCGCGCCGGGCGCGAGTGCGTTCCGGGCGGCGCTGAACCTGTCGACCAGCGCGGTGGTCTCGGCCGTGAGCCGGGCCATCCCGAACGCCAGCCCGGCCTCCCGGGAGGCCCACAGCATGGCGTTCGCCCGCTCGCGGTCACCGGGACCGCCCCGCTCGCCGAGGAACCGGCCGTAGGCGAGCTGGGTGCGCGCCAGCCACACCGGCATCCGCGCGCGGCGCTCGAGGCGGAGGGCAGCCTCGAAGTGGGTCTCCGCGTCGCGGTGCCGCCCGAGCAGCACGCACAGCTCGCCGAGCGTGCGGTCGGCCGCGCCGTACGCCGCCAGCATGTACGCCGCCTGGACGACGAGTCCGCGCGCCGGCACCAGCTCGCGGTAGACGGCGAGCGCCGCGTCCCGGTCGCCGAGCACGACGGCGGCGTCGGCGAGGTAGGACAGCGACGCCCACCACAGCGAGTCCCGGGGCACGGCCGCCAGCCCGTCGGCCACCAGGACACGCAGCCCAGCGCGGGCCTCGTCGTGCAGGCCCAGCTCGGCCTGGAGCACCGTGAGGGCGGGCCGCCAGGTGGCGCCGACCCGGTCGAGCCGGGCGACCGCCTCGACCAGCGGCCGGGCCTCGTCGAGGCGTCCCTGGTCCCGTCGGAGGCTGAACAGTTGGACCCCATACCCGCCGGCGACGTCGTTGCCGGAGAGGAACCCCGCCAGGGCGTCAGCCTCCTCGGCGTGCGCCTCGGCCTCGACGAAGCGACCTTCCCCCATGGCCAACAGCGCCTGGGCCTGGAGGTCGAGGACCCGGAACAGCGGCTGCCCGATCCGGCCGGTGAGCTCGCCATGGCGGACCCGGAGCCGGCGGGCCTCGTCGAGGTAGCCGGCCGTGATCGTGCCGAACAGCAGCTTGTCGATGGCGCCGAGCTCCCACTCGAGGTCGCCCTCGGCCCGGGCCAGGTCGATGAGCTCACGCGCGGTGCGGCGCAGGCGGTCGAGGTTGTCCGGCGTCCACGGCACGAACAGCGCCGCTGCGTACGCCATGCGGACCGCCTGGTAGACACCCAGCTCCCGGGCCTCCGGGACCGTCTCGGCGACGAGCACCTCGGCCTCGTCTCCCTTGCCCGACAACGCCAGCGCCCGGCTGAGCGCGGCGCGCACGCGGACACTGGCCACGGGGTCGGCGGCCAGCGGCAGCGCTCCCCGCAGCAGGTCCTCGGCGACGCCGCCGTGGAGGGCCGCGCGCCAGTTGGCGTCCTCGAAGGCGAGGGCGGCATCGACCACGAGCGTGCCGTCGTCGTTGGACCGGCCGAGCTCGGTCGCCTGCAGGCAGCGGGCCTGCGCGGACGACACGTCCCCGGCCCGCATGCGGGCGTCCGCCACTTCCAGCAGCAGCACGCCCCGGCGCCGCCCGGCCGGGACCAGCGGCAGCACGGCCTCGAGCAGACGGGCCGCGTCGTCGTAGGCCACCGCGCGCCGGGCCGCGGCCGCCGCCCGCCGGGCGACGTCGACCGCCTCGTCTGCGGCGACAAGGGGGACGGCGTCCAGCAAGTGGAACGCCACCTCGGCCACCGAACGGTCTCCGTCGAGGCGGGCGAGCGTGCGGGCGACGTCACGGGCCAGCGCCCGCCGCTCGGGCGTCGGCAGGTCGTCGACGACGGCCCGGCGGACGAGCGCGTGCAGGAACCGGTGCTCGCCGGGCGCGCTCTCCTGCACGATGCGGGCCCGCACCGCCGGTTCGAGCGCGGCCACGGTGTCGGCGGTCGTCGCCTCGCGTGCGGTCGACAGCACGTCGGTCCGGAACGTGGTCCCGACGACGGCGGCCAGCCGGACCATGTCGCAGGTCGTGTCCGGCAGTCGGGCGAGGCGGTGCGCCACGACCTCGCGGACCCCCTCCGGGCTGACGAACGCGGCCGGGGACGCGGGCCGGCCCGGGCTGCGCGGGGCGGGAGGGGTGCCAGCCTCGACCAGCTGGCGCCACAGCTCGCCCACCAGGAACGGATTGCCCCCCGTCTCGCTGACCAGCACGTCGACCGCCCCCGGCGGGTCCGCCAGCCGCTCGTGGCCGCCCGCGAGCTCGACGAAGCGGCGCACTTCGTCCCGGTCGAGACCGCTGAGCACGAGGCGGGCCACGCCAGGCTGGCGCCGCAGATCCGGAAGGGCGGCCTTGAGTTCCTCGCCAACCTCGGAGGGCGTCGACCGGAAGGTGGCGACCACGCACAGCCGCTCGACCCCGGGACTGCGGACCAGGTGGTCGAGCAGCTCCAGCGTGGGCCGCCGGGCCCAGTGGAGGTCGTCGAGCACGAGCAGCACCGGCCGCTCGGACGCGATGGCGCCCAGCGTGTCGACCACGGCGCTGAACAACCGGTACCGCTCGGTCCCCGGATCGTCCGAGATCTCGCCCGACGCCCCGGCCGGTCCGGGCGGTCCGGGCGGTCCGGCCGGACCGGTCAGCCGCGGCACAAGCCGGGCCAGCTCGGGGCGCCGGTCGCCGACCAGCCAGCGCCGGCCGTCGGCGTCGAGCCCGGCGACCAGCAGGTCGAGCGCGACGGCGAAGGGCTCGTACGGTACCGGCGACTGCTCGCTGCACTGGCCGTAGAGCACGGCGGCTCCGCGCTGGTGGACCCACCGGCTCAACTCCGTGACCAGCCGGGACTTGCCGGTCCCGGCATCGCCCCCGATGAGCACGACCCGCCGGGCGCCGCCCGCTGCTCGGTCCCACGCCTCGACGAGCGACTCCCACGCCGCGGCCCGCCCGACGAACGGGAACTCGGGCTCGAGCCCCAGCACGGCGGGCAACGTCATCCTGGGCGGCGCCGGCCGATCGGCGGGCCGGGCAAGCTCGACACAGTCCACGACGCCCGCCCGTCCGGTGTGCAGCGGCCCGACCGGCACCCACGTCAGCCCGGCGCGCCCCTCGTGCGGGCTCAGCGACGTCAGCCCGGCGACGGCCGCGGTGGCCACGATGTGCCCCTCCCCCGGCCGCCTCCCGTGCCGCGCTCGATCCGCGAGAGCCACGGCCACATCACAAGCGGGCCCGGTCCACACCGCGCCCCCCGCCCCCTGGGCCTCGCCGACGCCCTCGCCCGGCCCCCGGCCCTCGTACCCGCCGTGGCTCGCCCGGTCGCCGCGGTCGCCGCCGTCGCTGCCGGGGCCGTCCGCACGGTCGACAGCCGTCAGCTCCCCGACCGCCAGCCCGACGGCTGCGCCCGCGCGGGCGACACGGGCCGCCGCCGACAGGGCCGCACCGACCGACGTGTAGGCGCGTGCGACCTGGCCGGGGACGGCCGGCACAGCACGACCCTCCTCGCCCAGGTCAGCGACCGGGGCGTCGAGGGCGACGAGCACGATCGACGCCACGCCCGGCACGCTCACGGCCAGCAGACTAGTCAGATCTGATCAGTCAGCCGACCGGGTTTCGACCCCCGAACCGGAGGGACAAGATCCGTCCTGGTCATGTGGGCGGTGGCCGCCGTTTCCTACCGTCGTCCGGACGAGACATCGCAGGAGGCGAGCCATGACGACCACCGAGCGGGCAACCGCGCTGCTCACCGAGGACATGCTCGGGCGATTCGACGAGCGGGCGCCGGTCTACGACCAGGAGAATCGCTTCTTCCACGAGGACTTCGACGAGCTCGTGGCCAGCGGCTATCTGAACGCGCCCCTGCCGGCCGAGATGGGTGGCGCCGGGCTGACGCTGAGCGAAGTCAACCGCCTGCAGCGACGGCTGGCGTACTGCGCACCGGCCACGGCGCTGGCGGTGAACATGCACCTGTACTGGGTGGGCCTGGCGGCTGACCTGCGCCGGATGGGCGCCCCCGGCGGTGACTGGATCCTGCGCCAGGCCGCGGACGGGCACATCCTCGCCGCCGGGCACGGCGAGGCCGGCAACGACCTTCCGGTCCTGATGTCGTCGGCCAAAGCCGAGCGGGTCGACGGCGGCTGGGAGATCACGGCCCACAAGATCTTCGGCAGCCTCTCACCGGTGTGGACCTACCTCGGCGTTCACGGCCTCGACACCAGCGATCCGGCCGGCCCGCAGGTCGTGCATGGTTTCTTGCACCGCGACGCCCCCCGCTACCACATCGAGGACACGTGGGACGTGCTCGGCATGCGGGCCACCGCCTCGCAGGACACGCTCATCGACCGGGCGTTGATCCCCGACGACGCGATCGTGATGGTCTCACCGGCAGGGTTCGGCGGCGCCGGGCCGTACCACGTCGCCCTGTTCGCCTGGGCGCTGCTCGGCTTCGCCGGGGTCTACCTCTCCCTGGCACGGCGGGCGTTCGACGAGGTCGTCGCCACGCTGCCCCGGCGCAGCTCTGTCGCGCTGACCCGGTCGATGGCCTACCACCCCGAGGTCCAGCACGCCGTGGCCGACATGCGCATCGCGCTCGAGGCCGCCGAGGCCCACCTCGACCGGGTGTGCGACGACTGGAGCAACGGCGTCGACCACGGCATGGACTGGCCCGTGAAGATCATCGCCTGCAAGCACGACGTGGTGACCCGGGCGTGGTCGGTCGTGGACAACGCGCTCGACGTGAGCGGCGGCGCGGGCATCTTCAAGCGCAACCGGCTGGAGCAGATCGTGCGGGACGCCCGCCTCGGCCGCATCCACCCGGCCAACTCGTTCGTGACCCACGAGGTGGTGGGCAAGCTAAGCCTCGGGATCAACCCCGACGAGCAGCCCCGCTGGGGCTGAGGGCGTTCCCCGGCGGGCGTGGGCGCCTCAGTCGTCGGGCACCCGCCCTTGTCGGACGCGCAGTACTGAGAACTACCTGGTCAGAGGTCCGAGCGCGGGTCTCGATGGCGGTCTGCTCGGCCATGGGAAACGGCTGCCGTGCCCCGCCGCCGGTACCGGGTTGATACCGGACCGGCGGCGGCAGCGATACCCGCAGCGTCCACCGTCACCTTGCGGCGGCAGCAGGCCTCCGCCGATCCCGCAGGGAGACGCCATGACCATGACGACGACAACCACCACCGCCAGGCTGACGACCCCCGGGCCTCGCCGACGGGGGGGAAGCCTGGCGGCGGCCCTTGCCCTGTCCTTCACAGCCGGTGTCGGCCTCGCCCACGTCGCCGCCGACGATCCGTCGCCCCGAACCTCCACCGGGCCCGCAACGTCCCAGGTCGAGCCCATCAACGGCAGCGACGTGCACCTCTACAACCAAGCCGAGGACATCGAACACGCCCGGCGCTGCCAGCCATCCGGCGCCTGACCCGCCTAGCCGGCGCAGCGAGGGGTTGGCCCCCGGCCCCGACAGCTCGGCCATATACCAAGGTCGGCTGCTGCGAGCGTCCTACGGGCAGCGGTCGACGTGGAGGAACTGGCGGCACTCTTCGTGCGTCAGCGTCCTTGTGAGCTTGCTCTTTGCGATGTCGATGAGGTCGTCGAGGTCGAGAGCCCAGACCCGGGCTGTCCCGTCGCCACTCACGGAGGCGAGCTTGGATCCGTCGGGGCTGAACACCACCGTACCGACGACGCCCTTGTGCCCCCGGAGGACGAGGGGCTGTGAGCCTCCGTCGGCGTCCCACAGGCGCACTGTCCCATCGAACCCCGCCGTCGCGACCGACGCGCCATCGGGGCTGAAGGCGACGTCCAGGACGCCGCCGGTGTGACCCTCGAGCGTTGCTAGCTCGTCTCCCGTCCGGACATCCCAGATCCTTGTGACGCCCTCAATCCCGCTCACGCTCGCGATGCGTCTGCCACTCGGATCGAAGACCACGCGGCGCGCCATGGTCGTGATCGTCGTTACAGCTTCGCCGCTCCGCCAGTCCCACACCTTCAGGCCGTCGAACTCTGGATCGAAGCGACCCGTCGGCCCGCGAGCCGTTGCCAGCAGCCTTCCGTCGGGACTGAACGCCACCGACATGATGTCGACTCCGGGATCGTCGGGAAGTTCTGCCACGGGCGCGCCGGAGCGGTCCACGATCGTGACAACGCCCCGCCCGTCCTGAGATCGCGCCGTCGCGAGTGCACCGTCCGGGCTCCACGCAAGCGGGTTGACCGCGCCCGTCGGACGGTGGTGGACCCCGGCGGGCTCAGCGGCGTCCAGGGTCAGTGTCTCGGTTCCCGTCCTGATGTCCCAAAGTCTCGTCGCGCCGTTAGCAGCGGCTGTCGCGATCAGCTCGCCGTCGGGGCTCGCGGCGCTCGCGAACACGTCGCTGCCCGATGGCTGGTCCAGCAGAATATCGATGGCGAAGATGTCGGCGCCTGACGTCGGGATCGAACCGTTCGGGCGCAGCGTCGTGACCAGCTCGCCTGTCTCCGGGTCCCAGACACTCGCCGTGCCAGCCGCGCTGCTGGCGACGAGGCGCCGGCCATCGGGAGTGAACGCTGCGCTTCCGAGGAACGACGGAACCGCGGGAAGGTTTGCCCACTCAGCGTCGCCCGTGAGGCTCACGTCCCAGACCTTCACGGCGGTGACGAGTTGATCGCCGGTCATGACGCGGTCGCCGGCGGGCGAGAACGCGACGCTCCAGACCCCGCCGCGGGTGTCTTGCGCGGAGAGCGAGAGTACCTGCGTGGCGCCGTCGTCGGTGATGCGCCAGAGCTTCGCGGTCCCGTCCCCGCTGCCGGTGACGAGGCGGGCGGAGTCCGGGCTCCAGTCGATGTCGACAACGTCTGCGGCGTGGCCAAACAGCGTGAATCGCGCCGCGCCCGTCTCTGCCTCCCACAGGCGAGCGGTGCCATCCATGCTCGACGTGCCGATCCACCTGCCGTCCGGGCTCCAGGCGACATCTCGGAGTCCTAACCTGTGACCCTGAAGGGAGAAGATCTGGTCGCCCGATCGGGCGTCCACCACTGCCGCCGTCGGCTGGTCGTTACCGACCAGGGCGAGCCGTTCGCCGTCGGGACTGAAGTTCGCGAAGTGCGCGCCGCCCGACGGAAGCTCGAGCAGCGCCCGCCCGGTGGCGAGGTCGAACACCCTCACGATCTGTGCATCCAACCAGACGACGGCCAGCCGAGAGCCGTCCGGGCTGAAGGAAAGCCCGAACACGGTCGTCGGGTCGCCTGTCTGGAAGCTCCACAGCTCCTCACCGGTCCGGGGATCCCAGACCCTGGCCGCGCCGTCGTCTCCTGCGGTGGCGAGCATCGACCCGTCGTCGCTGAAGGCGACATAGTTGATGTCGATCTCGTGTCCCTGGAACGACCGCTCGGACTCTCCGGTGTCCGCAGCGCGGATGTCGACGCGTCCGCTGTCCTCCGGCCCCTCGGTCACGAAGCGCGAACCGTCCGGACTCCAGTCCAGGCTGCCGCCGAGGCCAGGTACGTCCAGCACGAGGCGAGAAGCGGTCACGGCGCGGTGTAGCGCCTGTTCGGCTTCGGGCAGAACGGACCCGTCGCTCGATCGGGTCAGCTCGACGGCTTCGAGCGCTAGCAGGATGCTCCGTTCCGGGTCCGCGTCGAGGTTCAGCGTTGCCGCCGCCGCCAGGTCCCGGGCGGTCGCGACCCGCCGTTCCTGCTCGGCCTCGTGCCGCTGGTCCACGACCACGAGCGCGGCACCGGCAGCGACCACGGCGAGCACGGCCACGCCGGCCACCAGGCCCCGGAGGCGGTGAACGGATCTGCGCTCGCGGCGGAGCTGGGCGCCGGCCTCGGTGAGCTCGGCTTCCTCGCGGGCCCGGGAGGCGTCGAGGAACTCTCGCTCGGTGGGCTCGAGCGCGATGTCCCCGTCGTCGACGGCTTCGAGCGTCGCGACCATGCGGGCGCCGCGGTAGAGGCTCGCCTCGTCGCGGCCGAAGTCGTCCCACGAGCGGGCCGCTCCGCGGAGCTGGGCGGCGAGGCGGAGCTCGGTGCGGCTTTCCTCCAGCCATCCCCGCAGGCGAGGCCAGGCGCGGGTCAGGGCTTCGTGCGCGAGGTGGACGCTGTCCTCGTCGGTCGTCACGAGGCGGGCTCGGACGAGCAGATCGACGACCCGGCCCCGGGCGGGATCGCCACGGAGACTCCGGGAGGAAGCCCGGGACCGCACCGGTTCGCCCTCGGGCAACAGCGCGACGAGTCGCAGCAGCACGGCGCGGAGCGCCTTCTGCTGGCCGGCGGGCAGGGTCTCGTAGAGCCGCTCCGCAGAGCGGGCGACCGCCCCTCGGATGCCGCCGGTGGCCTGGTAGCCCTCGACGGTCAGCACGCGACCCTCACGACGCCGCCAGGTCTCGGCCAACGCATGCGACAGAAGCGGCAGCGCGCCGGGCTCGCCCTCGAGGTCCCGGCCGAGCAGGTCGACGAGGCCGTGCTCGAGGCGCAGGCCGGCTTGCTCGGCAGGGCCTTCGATCGCTCGGCGGAGCTCGTCGCCGGCGAGCGGGCGCACCAGGTGCAGCCCGTTCTCGACGAGGCTGGCGAACGCCGCATCCGCGCTGAGTTGCCCGAGGTGGTCAGCCCGGATCGAGACGACAACCGGGGCACGGTCACGGGCGTAGTCCGCCAATCGTCCGCAGAACGGGCCCGCCGCTTCGCTCGACTCGCCGATCGTGAAGAGCTCCTCGAGCTGGTCGACGACGACCACGGGTGTCCCAGAGGCCGACGCCAGGGCCGTGGTCATCGCCCCCTCGGGGTCGACCCCGGGGCTGAACATGGCCACGGTCTGCCCGGCCCGGAGGAGCCCCGGCACCAGGCCAGCGCGCACCAGCGAAGACTTCCCACAGCCCGACGGCCCGGCCACCACCAGCACCGACGTCCGCTCCAGCCGCCCGAGGCAGGCGGCGACCTCGCCATCGCGGCCGAAGAACGAGTCGGCGTCTCCCACGTCGTAGGGTACGAGCCCCTTGTACGGGCAGTCTCGGGACACCGTCACGCTCTCGGGGGGCGCTCTCAGGCCGCTGTCCTGACGCAGGATCGCGGCCTCGAGCGCACCGAGCTCGGGGCCGGGCTCGATGCCGAGCTGGTCGACCAGCGTGCGCCGGGCCCGAGCGATCGTTCGCAGTGCGTCGGCCTGGCGTTCGCATCGGTACTGGGCGAGCGCCAGGATCGCCCACCGGCGCTCCCGCAGCGGCTCCTCGGCCACCCGGACTTCCCCCTCGGTGGCCACATCGCGATGCTCGCCGGCGGCCAACCGAGCGTCGAGGATGTCCTCTTCGACCGTACGGCGCAGCTCGGCCAGCCGCACCGCTTCGTTCCGCCCTGGGGCCCATTCGTCGACGTCCTCGAACGGATCTCCCCGCCACAGCCCGAGCGCGCGACTGAGCATGATCGCAGCCCGGTCGAACTCACCGGTGGACGCCAGAGCCCGCCCCCGTTCGACCAGATGCTCGAAGCGACAGGCGTCGAGGTCGTCGCCCGCGAGGGTCAGGCGATAGCCGCCCCCCGTCGTCGCGATCGCCGACGGACCCAGGGTCTTGCGTAGCCGGACCACGCAGCTCTGGACCACCTTCGGCCATGACACCGGCGGAGCCTCGCCCCACAGCGCATCGGCCAGTTGATCCGCGCTCAGGGCGTCACCGCGCCGGACGGCCAGCGCCTCGAGCACCACCCGGTCCCTGGGACTGATCGACGCGGACTGGCCGTCGACCAGAAGCGGACCCAACACGCCGATACCCACGACCACGCACTGTGAGCGTCCGGGCCAAAGGAGTCAACGGCGCCGATACCGAGCTGATACCGAGACCGCGCGGTCAGGGGTTGGTGGTGCCGATGTCGAAGGTGGCGAGGCCGGACTCGTGCACCTGGTCCGGCAGCTCGGTGAGGGGGTCCTTGTTGTCGTCGAGGTAGAAGTCGAAGAAGGCGATGACGGCTTCGTCCATCAGTGCGCCTTCGCGCCCGCCCAGCAGGGTTGTGTGGTCTGCTCGATCGAAGCGCAGGTAGTAGGTGGGCGGTAGAGCCTTGGCGATGAGCTCGTCGCTGCCCGTGACCGGCAGGACGTCGTCGCGGGCACCGTGGACGGCCAGCAACGGGACGTCGGGCCACACGCTGTAGTCGCCGTTGGGGAACGGCCACTCGACGCCAGAGATCTCCACAGCGGCGTCGATGCGTGCATCGTGGCAGCACGAGTTGTAGGTCACGCCGATGGTCGTGATGGCGCCGAGCGAGTGCCCGGCGACGCCAACGCGGTCGTCATCGATGTGCCGGTAGAGCGGATCGCCGGGCTGGGTCGCGTCCGCCAGCAGCTCGTCGATCACGAAGCTCACGTCGCCGGGCTGGTTGAGATAGTCGCCGGGCGCTGCGCCGGGCCCGCTGGTCAGTGGGAACGTGGGTGCAGCGACGACGTAGCCGGCACCGGCCCAGACCTCGAGCCGCTGCTGGTACGCGCCTGTGCCACCGCTGGCCGTCCAACCATGGGCGAAGACGACCAAGGGGAACCCGCCGTCGGCGACGGGCGCGTCCTCGACGGGCTGCGGGTGCGGCCCAGGGGAACCCTCGGCCGGGTAGAGCAGCGTCACCGGGATCGTGCGGTCCGACCTCTCGGCCCGGCGGCGGTTGGGGTCGGCGGCTGTTGGTCGAGTTCGATCGACGAGCTCGGTCCTCCGCTTCCCCACCGCGTGCTCGACACGAGTGGCCTCGGCGCTGTCCGATGCAGTCGAGGTGGTCGCCGACCCGCCGACATCGCCGCCCGACGTGCACGCGACATGCGTGACAAGCGCGAGCACCGCGGCGGCGATGGCCGGCCGGCCAGACCGCCGTGTCATCTCAGCTCCTGCTTCGTACACCATGCCATCGACTCCTCTGGTCGCCACCGTTCCGGCCAGCGTTGGAGTCGTCGTCGCGCCGACGGGTGTCCGCGACGCCCCATCTTGGTATCAGCTCGGTAGCGGTGCCATGCAGTCGCACCGCTACTACCACGAGTCGGCCGTCTCGCACAGCCCGCGGCCATGCAGCCGCCATGTTCCCCCGAACACTTCTCGTGCGTGGGGTGGCGTCAGCACGGCCCACCCGGCGGCCGGAGCCATCGTCCGTGGTGCTCAAGCCGTGAACGTGTGGAGGAGGCCCCTTGGGGTTGGACCGTACGCGCTGGCCCGAGCTGTTGGTGGGACTCGCGGAGGGCGTTCACCGCCTCGGCGCTCCGACCCGCGTGGCGCGCCATCGCATCCCCGGTATGGCCGGGTCTGCCCACCCGAGGATCTGTGCGAGAAGGTCATCGCGGGTCGCGACGCCTGGGCCAGGGTGGTATCTGCGGAAACGACAGGCCCCGGCCTCCGGCTGGCCTTCTCGTGGGCCATTGACAAACCTGTGTTTTACGTAAAGACTGAGTTTGTCATGAGAGACGTCGTCTACCTCGATCAGCTCGAGCAGGCCGAGGCCCTGCTCAAGCCGCAGCGGATCGAAGTGCTGCGGCAGCTCGCCGAGCCCCGGTCGTGCACCGAGGTGGCGGCCGAGCTCGACCAGTCCCCACAGCGGGTCTACTACCACGTCAGGCGCCTGGTCGACGCCAGCCTGGTGAGCCAGGTCAGCGAACGCCGGGTGCGCGGCATCCACGAGGGCATCTATCAGGCGACCGGCCGGTCTTACTGGCTGTCGCCACGCCTCGTGGGCCGTATCGGGCTGCGCCAGACGCGCGACCGGCTCAGCCTGGGCTACCTGCTGGACCTGATGGAGGACGTGCAGGCCGACGTCGCCGCGCTCGACCCCTCCCGCTCCGACCTGCCCTCGATCGGTGTGTCCGGCGACATCCGGGTCCGGCCCGAGCAGCGCGCGGCGTTCCTCGACGAGCTGCAGCACCTGCTGCGGGACCTGTTCACCCGCTATGGCGGCGCGGAGGGCGACGCGTTCCGCCTGGCCCTCGCCTGCTACCCGAACCTGCCCCGCCAAACCGACGTCGCCCCGGACGTCGCCACAAGCACCGGCGCCGCCCCGGATTTCGCAACTACCACCGAAGGAGATTCCGATGACAGAGCTGAGTGAGCTGCGCCTGTGCGCGGTCATGCCGGCGCCACCCGAGGCGGTGCACGCCGCGCTGACCGGCGCCGCCGCGCTGCGCGTCTGGCTGGCCGAGCACGCCGAGGTGGCGCTGCCCGACCGGTACGAGTTCTGGGGCCGATTCACGCCCGACGGCGCCGAGCCGCACCAGCGTGTGCTGCACGCCGACGAGCGCACCCTGCGGTTCGCCTGGACCGTCGACGGGTCCGAGACCACGGTCGAGTTCACCCTGACCGAGAACGAACCCGAGCACGAAGCCGAGCACGACGATGCGGGCGGCACGCTGCTCACGCTGACGCAGAGCGGCGACCTGCCGACCTTCGACGAGATCCTGGCCGACACGGCGGGGCCGCGCGGTGAGCTGGAGACGTTCTGGTCGCTCGCGATCGCCAACCTCTCCGACTATCTTTCGGGCCGCGAGCTGACGCCGAAGTGCGACTACACCTCAGCCGAGCTGCGCGCCTCGGTGGTCATCGACGCCGCACCGGAGGCGGTGTTCGACTCGCTCACACAGCCGGAGCATTTCCGCAAGTGGTTCGGCGCCAACGTCGACATCGAGCCCTATGTGGGGGGCCGGTTCGCGATGGGCGGCTTCGAGCTGGACCCCGGGGGAATCAAGTTCGTCGAGTTCGAGCCGGGCCGCAAGGCGACCCTGCGGTTCGCCGACGGCCAAACCGACAGCTGGGAGCTGGCCGGCTCGGACGGCAAGACCCGGCTCACGCTTGTGTCGAGCGGGTTCGACCCGGACAACCCGCCCTACCCCGGCTGGGCCGGCTGGCTCGGTGGCGTCGCCGAGCTGCGGCGCTACCACGAGGTGCCGCGGTGGCGCACGATCTGGCGTCAGATCGAGGCCCCCGGCGTCCCGGCCGAGATGCTCAGCATCGACGTCTAGCCGGACTCCTCACAGCGAGTCCGTTTCCAGCGAGGCGCCCCGGTTCACGAGAACCGGGGCGCCTCGCTCTGGTCAGACTCGGCATCGATGACGAACGCGACGGCTAGGTGGTGGAACGGCGGATCGCTCCGACCCGGGGGCGCGATGACCGATCGGGCCGGCCGGTGGGTGTGCGAACAGGTCGGCCGTCTGGGCCGCACCGTCGTCAGCCGCCGCGCGGACCGCTCCTTCCAGGAGCCGGACCCCGCCCGCCGTCGCCGCTCTGGGCGCCATCCGCTCGGCCAGCTCTCGGACGATCCGGTCACCCCACAGCACCGCGAGGGGGACCCGCACGTCGCGCACGTGAGCGAGCGCACCGTCAAGGGCCACATCTCCGGCATCTTCACCAAACTCGGCGTGCGTGACCGAGCCGCAGCCATCATCTGCGCCTACGACGCTGGGCTGGTGAACCCCGGCGGGTGACGCCGGGGCCGGCCGGCACGACAGTCGCTGCCTGCGCGCCGACGGCAAAGACGCGTTCCTCGATTACTTCGAGCGAATAGCCGCGGCCGAGCGGTCAGATCCTCCACTCCATGGCCGCCGGCGAGTCGGGCAAGTAGACGCAGTATGTGCCGGTGCGGATGGCTCGGTCGAGGTGCGTCCCCATCGGCGGATGGTGCTCACGGA
>Ga0114129_10000548_pt1 | contig 45992 bp, 33 predicted proteins | sample RhiMetdeltSRZDD1_FD_80071 | JGI IMG/M metagenome (GOLD analysis project Ga0114129, IMG submission 80071) | Populus rhizosphere microbial communities from Tennessee, USA - Rhizosphere MetaG P. deltoides SRZDD1 (version 2) (version 2) | ecosystem: Host-associated > Plants > Roots > Rhizosphere >...
AACACCCGATACGTCGGACTGCCCGCCGAGCGCCGCAACTCCCGCAACGCGACGGCGAACCGCTGCGCCGGCCCCATGCCCGGATCCACCGGGCGCTCCGGACGCGGCATTTTCCACCCCCACCGAGACCGGGCCTACAGAGCCTGTGTGAAACTCTTATATCCGATTTGTGCATGTCATTGCTGGGTATGAGCGCGACTCTCAATAGAAAGCAGAGGTTGTCCACGCCACCGCGACTGTCAATGCCCGCTATGCCATTGAACCGTGCCCGCCGGCCTGAGGAAACGTCCACGAGGCCCGACTCGCCGGTGAGCCGGCCCGAGCGCAGCAGGCGTAGACCCACAGCGAGCCCGCCAGCCGGATCCCGGCGATCCGCGGCGGGCCCCGCGACGGCTACTTGGTCCCGGGCCGCGACCAGGGGCAAGTTTCAGTCCAGTGCGCGGTTATTCCGAATTCGGTACCAGGGCGGTGAAGGCCCGCCGGCTTCTCGCCATCATTGGCACTCTCGCGATCATCGACGGAGCCGACAGGGGCCCCGGTTGTTGTCCGGAGTTGTTTGTCCGTCCGTCACTCCCGAAGCCGGACAACCCGTGACGCGCTAGACACGGACCTGCCGGCCTTGCGCCACCCGACCAGCCGTGGTCAGGGACAACACCCGAAGCGATTGTTTCCTGCCTCCCACCTCGGGGACGTGTCACGTGCTCAAAAAGAAACCGCAGCAGCGCACCGTGCCCGTACAGACGTTGACAGGTGACCGTCCCGACAGTGCGGTGTTGACCCTGCGCCCGAAAGGGGAGTCCCATGTCGTTGCCTGCTGCCAGCACCGCCACCCCGCCACCGACGCAGCCGCCAGAGTCGATGTCAGCGGCGCGGCCACGAGCGGCGTTCACCGCGGCCGCAGCCACCGCGATCGTGGCTGCCGTCGCGCTGTCGTGGGACCGACCAGGCATCGGCTGGCTGCTGACCGCGCTCGTCGTGCTCGCCGCGGTCTTGGCAACGGTGCGAAGCGGGCGACGCGGTGGCGAGGTCGCCCGTGTGTGGTCAGGACGGGCCACGGTCCGGGCCGGCTATGCCGTGGCCGCAGCGACGCTGCTCGCCGTCGGTGCGGTACGCGCGGCGGGATGGCTGTTCGTCCTGTGCGCCCTGACCGCCGGTCTCGTCGGCTGTGTGGCACTGACCGATCGATGGTCGCTCGGCGGCATGCTGCTGGCCCCGCTACAGGTGGCCGGTTCGGTGCCGGCCGCCCTGCGGTGGCTGGTCCGCGGCGGGACCCGGGCGCCGGGTCAGGACCGTGACACGTTCGTTCGGACGCTCGTCTCCGGGCTGATCGCGGTGGCTTTGCTGTTCGTGTTCGGCTTCCTCCTGGCCGGCGCCGACGCGGCGTTCGCCCAGGTGTTGTCCACGATGGTCCCGTCAGTGGACCGCGGCACCATGTTCCAGTTGATATGGTCGGCCGCGGTCGCCGTCACGGTCACCGCGGCCGCCGCCCATACTCTCCTGGCCGGCGCAACCGCGCCCGAGGAGCAGCCCCGCCTGGGGCTGGTCCGTCGGGTCGAATGGGCCCTGCCGGTCGGCGGCCTGGTCGCGCTGTTTGCCGGCTTCGTCGCGGTCCAGGCGACGGTCCTGTTCGGCGGCGACGACCACGTACTGGCCACGGCCGGGCTGACCTACGCCGAGTACGCCCGCAGCGGCTTCTGGCAACTGCTCGCGGTCACCGGGCTCACTGTGATCGTGGTCGGCCTGGCAGCCCAGATCGCCCCCCGATCCGCCGCGGCCGACCGGGTGCTGCTGCGCACGTTGCTGGGACTGCTATCGGCCCTGACCCTGGTCATTGTGGCCTCCGCCCTCTCCCGCATGGCAGCCTACGAGCAGGCGTACGGGTTCACCCGGCAACGGTTGCTGGTCACCGCGTGCGAACTGTGGCTCGGTGTGGTGTTCCTGCTCATCCTCGTCGCCGGCATACGGCTGCGCGGACGATGGGTACCACGGGCCGCGCTCGCTGCCGCCGTCGCCGCGCTGCTCGGCCTGGCCATACTCAACCCCGACGCCTTCATCGCCCGGCAAAACGTCGCCCGGTTCGTCGAGACCGGCCGCATCGACGTGGACTACCTCACAACCCTGTCGGCCGACGCGGTCCCCGCGCTCCAGTCGCTGCCCGAGCCGTACCGGTCCTGCGCGCTGGCCGCCATCACCAACGAACTGGCCGGTGACCGGCCGGAAACCTGGCTCGAATGGAACCTCGGCCGCGGCACAGCCAGAATCCAACTCCACGACAACCCAGCGGCCACGGTCTCCTGCCCACCCTGACCGTCGCGGCGTGCTCGCGCCTGCGGCCACCGTCTTGTTCGTGCGGGCGCTTACGTCGTGTGACCAGGCGTAGGGTCAACGCCGTTAGTGGTGCCGGGTGCGTCTGGGCAGTTCCGGGCTGAGGGGGTGCGTCGCGAATGCCGATTCCCAAGATCGTAGGCCGGCTGAACCGCGTGGTGACCAACCGCGTCACCGGGCTGTTCGCCGGGCGTGCGCCAGGCTTCGGGATGATCGTGCATCAGGGGCGACGGACAGGTCGGCGGTACCGGACCCCGGTCAACGTGTTCCGCGTGCCGGGCGGTTACCTCGTGGCGCTTACGTACGGGCGCGACAGCGACTGGGTCAAGAACGTCGTGGCCGGCAATGGGTGCATCCTGCAGGTTCGGGGGCATCAGGTACGCGTCGTCGACCCCCGCATCGTTCATGACGAGTCCAGACACGAGGTACCACCCATCGTCCGCGCCATCCTCGGCCTGCTCGCGGTGACTGACTTCCTCCACCTGACCCCCGAGTCGAACGAGCCCGAACACGACTGACGCGCGATTCGCGGATCCAGATCAGCACGGCCGCGCTCGGGTCGCGGCACAACCGGTCGTCTCTGCTCCGCCGCCCGACTGACGACTACCCGGTCGACCCGATGCAGACTCGGATCCCGTCGTCGCCGGTCGGTGAGCACTGCGCCGCCCGGGACGCGAGGTCGCAGATCGCGGCCCCAGCCGGGGTGGCGACGACGCACCGGCGAAGCTGTTCCCACGGGCTCACCATGGCGGGGACGCCGCCTGGCCCGCGTGCCAGGCGGCGGCGAAGGCCCGTTCGCCGAGCGTAGCGCGCGCCGCGGCGAGCAGTCCGTCGTGGCGTGGCCGATCGACGGGGGGCGTCGGCGCGCCGATCGATTCGCGTACTGCGGCCGCGGCGGCCAGCAGCCGGACCGCGTCGGCGGGTTGATCCCTGCCGGCCGCCAGCTCAGCCAGGCCCTCCAGCGCGGCCGCAACGCCACCCCGTACGCCGAGCGCCCGGAACTCGGAGAGTGCCGCCCGGTACCGGTCGGCCGCCAGGTCGAGGTCGTGCTCCATAACAGCGATCGCGCCCTGGACGTAGCGCACCCACGCGGTTCCGTGCCGGTGGCCGAGTTCGCCGTACCGGTGTTCGCTGTCCGCGACCGCGACGGCGGCGCGACCCGGTAGCCCGGCCCGGACCGCGGCCAGCGCGAGGCCGAGCGACGCGGTCGCCCGTCCGAGTCGTTCGCCGAGATGTTCGAACAGGGCCAGCGCGTCGGAGTACCCGGTCATCGCCGCGGATAGGTCGCCGCGCATCAAGGCGAGTTCGGCCTGCCCGCAGCGGGCGTACGCGATCCGCTGCCGGTCGCCGGCCTGCTCAGCGACCGCGCCGCTCTCCGCGAGCAGGTCGGCCGCCTCGGCGTACGCGCCGCGCAGCGCGGCGAGCCTGCCCTGATGGGCCAGCACGATCGCCAGGCCGTGGCGGTACCCGAGCCGTTGGCGCAGGGCTCGGCTCTGCGCGCACAGTTCGCCGGCTCGGTCGTAGTCACCGGTGATGATGAAGACCTCGCCGAGGTTGCTGAGCGCGCTGGCCACGCCCTGCTCGTCGGCCAGCGCGCGGTAGTGCTCGGCGCATTCCTGCCAGGTCGCCACGGCCAGCTCGTACTCGCCCTGCTCGCGCGCCACCAGCCCCAGGTTGTTCAGCGCGGTGCCCATCCCGCGCCGGTCCTCCAGCTCGCGGAACAGCGCCAACGCCTCGCGCCACGAGGCCCGCGCCTGCTCGTACCGGCCGCGTTCCCACGCGACCACGCCCAGCCCGTTCTGCGACTGTGCCTCGCCCAGCCGGTCGGCCAGTTCGCGGTACCCCGACAGGCAGCTCCGGAAGGCCGCCTCCGCACGGTCGTAGCTGCCGTCGGCGTGGGCGAGGATGGCGGTGGCGCGCAGCGCCGCGACGCGCTCGGCGGCGGAGGCACCGGGTGCGTCGGTGAGCCTGGCTAGCCAGCGCAGGCCCTCGGCGACGTACCCACGCAGCCACCAGAACCACCACACGGCGCTGGCCAGCCGCAGGCCGCTACGCGGGTCGCGGGACGCCGACCAGGTCAGTGCGGCCCGGATGTTGTCGTGCTCCAGCGCGATCCGGTCCAGCCACAACTGCTGCTCCGGCCCGCGCAGCTCGGGTGCCGCGCGTTCGGCCAGCGCCAGGCACCAGGTCAGGTGCGCGTTCCGCGCCGCGGCCGTGGCACCAGCCGCGTCGAGCTTCTCCGCCGCGTACTGCCGGATCGTCTCCAGGTACCGGTAGCGCACGACGCCGTCGTGTTCCTCGGCGACCACGAGCGACTTGCCGACCAACGACGCGACCCGGTCCAGCACGGCCGGGCCGGGTGCCGCAACGACGGCCTCGGCCGCCTCCAGCGAGAACCCGCCGGCGAAGACGGCCAGCTGGTCGAAGACGGCGCGCTCCGGACCGGGCAGCAGGTCGTAGCTCCAGTCCAGAGCCGCGCGCAGGGTCTGGTGGCGCGGCAACGCGGTACGGCTGCCGGTGTTGAGCAGGTCCAGCCGGCCGCCGAGGCGATCGGCGATCTGCTGTGCGGACAGCACGGCCACCCGCGCCGCGGCCAGCTCGATGGCCAGCGGCATGCCGTCCAGCCGCCGGCAGATCGCCGCGACGGCGGCGGCGTCGTCCGCGAACCTGCTCGCGAACTCGGGCCGGTGCTGGCCGGCCCGTTCGGCGAAGAGCAGCGCGGCCTCGCTGTACGCGGGCGAGGTGTCCGTCGGCTCGAGTGACAGCGGTGGGACCGGCCAGCGCGCCTCGCCGGGTACGCCCAGCGCCTCCCGGCTGGTGGCCAGCACGGTGACGCCGGCACAGGCGCGCAGCACGGACTCGGCGACCGACGCGCTCGCGTCGATGAGGTGCTCGCAGTTGTCGAGCACGATCAGTACCTGCCGGTCGCGCAGGTATGCGGTGACCGCGTCCAGGTCGCTCGCGGGTTGGCCGATCGCGGCGGCGACCCCGGCCGCGACGAGGGCCGGATCGGTGAGCGCCGCCAGCTCCACCAGCCACACTCCGTCCCGGTACCGCGGCCGCTCGGCCTCGGCCACCCGCAGCGCGAGTCGGGTCTTGCCGCAGCCGCCGGGGCCGGTCAGCGTGACCAGCCGGCAGGTGGCGAGCGCCCGGCGCAGCCCGGCGAGCTCGCGGCGACGGCCCACGAAGCTGCTGGTCGGCGCGGGAAGGTTGGTCGGGGGTCCCGGTTCGGTGACCGGCGGCGCTTCGGTGCGGAGCCCGGCGCCGGGCTCGGCGAGGCGGCCGGCGGCGACCGCGGACCGCAGCACGGCGGCGGTCAGCTCGATGCCGGCGAGCGGGCCGCTCTGGTAGGCGCGGAACATCCCGGTCCGGTGACAGTGTTCCGCGATCGCCGCCTCGGCGGTCGGGTCGGGTGCCCGTTCGCCGGTTTCCCAGCGCTGTACGGTGCGCCGGCTGACCCCGAGCCGTCGCGCCCAGTCCTCCTGGGACAGACCGCTCGCTGAGCGAACCGCGCGCAGCATGGTGGGCCACGGCGGGTCCGCGGTTGGCCGAAAGCCGACAGCACCCGCCGGGCGCGTTTCGGGCGCACCGGCGGCGCGGTCGGCCGCCCCGCCCCTCGACGCCGGTACGCTGGCGGCCGCTCCTCCGGCGGTCGCGATCGCCGCGAGATCACGCCGGTTCGCCACCGCGAGCTTGGCCAGCAGCGCCGAGACGTGGGTTTCCACCGTGCGGACCGAGACCACGAGCCGCTCGGCGATCTCGGCGTTGGTCAGCCGCGCGCCGAGCAGGGCGAGCACCTCCCGCTCCCGGCGGGTGACGCCTGCAGCCGCCAGCACGTCCACCACCCGAGTCAACCACGCGGGTGAAGACCGGTGGAAATCACGGACGCCCGGCGTACGCCGGCCCGACACCATGGGTGCCCTGTCGATCCGAGGAGGCACGACATGCAACCGCGCCGGACCCGGCGGACCGTGGTGTTGGTCCAGACCGCCGTGCTGACCGCCGTCATGCTGGTCGTACCGCCGTCCAGCGCCCAGCTCGTGCCGGCCGCGTTGACCGGCGGGCTGGTGAACAGCATCGGCTGGGGGTGGACCGAGGGCAGGTTCGCGGTGAGTGACGATGGCGCCGCGACGTACACGATTCCGCTGTGGGTGCCCAAGGGCCGTGGTGAGCTGCAGCCCGAGCTGTCGCTGGCCTACCGGAGCGGGGGCGGCAACGGCCTGCTGGGGGTTGGTTGGTCGATCGGCGGGTTCTCGGCGATAGCGCCGTGCCCCCGTACCCTCGCCCACGACGGCACCCGCGCCCGGGTGACGTTCTCCGCCGACGACGCGTACTGCCTCGACGGCACCCGGCTGCGGCCGGCCGGTTCGCCCGCAGCCGGCCAGCGCGAGTACCGCACCGAGCGCGACCCGTTCGCCCGCGTCATCGGGTACGGGTCGGCCGGCGTGCCGGACTACTTCCGGGTCTGGACCAGGGACGGCAAGGTGCTCTCGTTCGGCGCGCCGAACAGCCTCGCCGGCCGGCTGGTCGCCTACCAGCTGCGCGCCGGGCCCGACGTGCAGCGGCCGTCGCTGCTGCGCAGCCTGGAACGCGTCACCGCGTCGTGGCACCTGACCCGCATCGAGGACCGCAACGGCAACAGCGCGACCGTCAACTACCAGCGGATCGAGAGCTCGGCGAATCTCTGGTCCGCCGAGCTCCGCCCGACATCCATTGTGTACAGTCCGAATAGGTCGGTCCGGTTCTCCTACGAGGCCCGGCCGGACCCGATCGACGGGTTCTCCGCCGGCGTGCACACCAGAACCGGCGGGCGGGTCAGCCGCATTGCCATGTACGCCGGAGCCACCGGCGAGACCTCGCAGCTGCTGCGCGAATACCGGTTGAGCTACCAGAACGGCAGCGTGACCGGACGCAGCCGGCTCCGCGAGATCCGCGAGTGCGACCACAACGGGGTGTGCCGCAAGCCGTTGCAGCTGACGTGGTCGCTGGGCGGCCACGAGTTCGACGTCATCGACACGAACGTGACCGACGTCGGCACCGGCTGGTCGGACGACCCGCCGCCGGCTACCGCCGGCCGGCGCCTGATCACCGGCGACATCGACGGCGATGGTCGCGACGACCTGCTCTACCCGGACGAGCAGTTCACCTGGCGGATCCGGCGCAGCAGCGGCAGTGGCTTCACGACGTCGACGCCGGCCGGCATTCCCCGGGTGGAGTACGGATACCGGGCCGGGATGCGCCCGATCGACGTGGACAACGACGGCAAGCTCGACGTCATGGCCGAGGCGCGGGACGACGCCGGCCAGACCGACTGGTACCTGTACCGCTCCACCGGCTCGGCGTTCGCATTGCAGCCTCCCGGCGACCTCGAACCGGGGCACACGACGTACGACAACGAGGAGCCGGTGTACTTCGCCGACCTCGACGGCAACGGTGCCGCGGACTACGCCGCGCTCACCCACGACGGCGACAAGGTGCGCTACCGGCTCAACACCGGGGCGACCGGGACGGGCCGGTTCCAGTCACCGGTCTACACCGCCGAGGTCGTCCATCCCACGGTGGGGACCTACAGCGTCGATAGCGACGGGGACGGCCGGGTCGAGCTGCTCGGCCTCTCCGAGCAGCAGGCGCCGTACCGGTACAAGACGGTCGGGTTGGGTGTCGACGGTGCGCTGGTGACCCGCTGGCCCAACCTGCCGACGCAGGCCAATCTCACCGGCCTGCATTTCGCCGATGTCAACGGCGACGGGCTCGCCGACGTGGTGTACACCCACCGGTGGGGCACCGACGCGCTGACCGTGCAGCTCAACACCGGTAACGGGTTCAGCCCGCTGATCGTCGCCACGACCGAGTACCGCGCGCCGGCGACCTCCAACGGTCAGTTCGAGCCGTACGACATGGGCGTGCGCATCGTCGACTTCGACAACGACGGCCGCCAGGACGTGGTCGTCGTCCACGGCGGTACCCCGACCGGGCCGAGCGACTTCCAGCACGGGCTTCAGGCCTACGTGTGGCGGGATGGCCGGTTCGCCCGCCTGCCGCTGGACCGGCCGGCCGGTGAGTGGACCGGCTACGGCTTCCCGACCGCCCAGACGCTGGACGTGGACGGCAACGGCGTGCTCGACGTGGTCCACCAGGAAGGTGACCACCTGCGGATCCTCAAGCGCCGGCAGGGCCGGCCCGACCAGCTTGTCGGCGTCGCGATCGGCGACGTCGGCCCGCGGGTCGAGGTCGAGTACGCGACGCTGAGCCGGGCGGCGTTCGCCCACCTGCCCGGCTCGTGCAGCTACCCGGCGGCCTGCCTGACCGAGGGCGGCAGCGTGGTGCGGGAGCATCGGGAGTACCACGGCGACGGCTGGAACGTGTTCGTGCACTCCTACGAGGGCGCGCGGGCCGATGTGACCGGCCGGGGTTGGCTCGGCTTCGCCAAGCACACGGTGGTGGACCTGCGGCTGGGCTCGATCACCGAGACCGAGTTCGACAACGTGACCAGGGTGCCGGGCTCGGTGGACCTGTACCCGTACGCGTTTCTGCCCCGGCGCCGGACGCACACCCTGCACGTCGACGCGGACACCGAGTACCAGCGGACCGTCACCAGCGCGTTCGCGCTGCGCCGGCTCGGGACACCTGGCACGCACACGGTCGAGCTGCGCAGCTCGGTCGACGCCGAGCGGGAACGCCCGGTCGGCGCGGCCGCCTGGCAGGACGTCCGGGTGTCGACCACGCAACTGGCGCACGACGCGTTCGGCAACCCGCTGCTGGTCGACTCGTCCGTCGCCGGAGGACGGCGCACGGCCGAGCGGATGGAGTACCGCAACGACGAGAGCACCTGGCTGATCGGCCGGCTCGTCCGACGCCAGACGACGGGCTGCCTTGCGGACGGCACCACCTGCCTCACCCGAGAGTCCACAATGGATTATGACGAGCAGGGAAACCTGGCCCGGACGACGGTCGAGCCCACCGATCCCGCGCTGCTGCGGCGGACCACGATCGCCCGCACCGAGCACGGCAACGTGCGGTCGATCCGGGTCTCCGACGCGGCGGGGGCCGCACGCATCGAGCGGCTGCGCTACGACGCCGACGACCTGCACGTCGTCGCGACCACCAATGCGGCCGGGCACACCACCGGCACGCGGAACCACTCCGGTCTCGGCGTGCCACTGGAGAGCACCGACCCCAACGGGGTGGTCACCGCGATGCGTTACGACTGGTTCGGCCGGCTGCGCGAAACCAACTACGCGAACGGCGACTTCGAACACATCCAACACCAGTTCTTCTTCGGCGCGCATGCGCTGTTCACCCGGACCGGCAGCGGCGGGCTGACCATCACCCTGCTGGACGCGCTCGGCCGCGAGACGAGCGTCATCGAGGAGGCGTTCGGTGGCGGAAACACCGCGACCGAGACCAGATACGATCCACTCGGTCGGGTGTCGGCCTATTCCCGGCCGACCCGGATCGGCGATCCGGTGCCGTTCACCACACTCGGGTACGACCGGCTCGGCCGGCAGGTCAGCGAGACGGCGCCGGACGGCGTCGTGGTACGCACCGAGTACCGCGGGCGGGAGACGCACACGTACGACGCCAAGGGCGTGCACAGCTACCGCGTCGACACGCCCGACGGCGACGTGGCCGCGCGGTACGAGGACGACCCGCGTTCGACCGCCTGGCTCGTCACCGGGTTCGAATACGGCCCGTTCGGCGAGCTGACAAGGACGGTGGCGGCCGACGGTACCGCGGCGACGCTCGGGTACGACCGGCTCGGCCGGCGGATCCGGCACACCGATCCGAGTGCGGGCACCACGGTGTCGGAGTACAACGCGTTCGACGAGCAGGTCGCCACGACGCTCGGCGACGGGCAGCAGATCACGTCCGACTACGACGCGATCGGCCGGCTGACCCGCCGGTGGTCCGCTGACGGCGTGGCCACCTACACCTGGGACACCGCACCGGGTGGCGTCGGCCGGCTGGCCACGGCGACGAGCGCGGACGGCGTCGTGACCCGGTACGGGTACGACCCGCTCGGCCGCAACACCGGCACCGCGTGGTTGATAGGCGGCGATGAGTACGAGATCGGCCGCTCCTACGACGACGTCGGCCGGTTGGCCACGGTTACCTATCCGGCGGTACCGGATGCGGGACGGCTCGAGGTGTCCTATGTGTACGACGCAACCGGCCGCGTGCACCAGGTCAGGAACGCCAGGAACGGCACGCTGTACTGGCAGGCCGAGGCGATCAATGCGGCGGGTCAACTGGAACGCGAGCGGTTCGGCAACGACGTGGTGACCACCCGCAGCTATGATCCGAGAACCGCACTACCGCAAGGGATTCTGACCCAAGGGCCGGGCACGGTCGGCACGCTCGACGAGATCGAGTACCGCCACGACGTGAACCGCAACCTGAGCCAGCGCAACGACAAGACCGCCTTCCGGTGGGAGATCTTCGAGCACGACACGCTGAACCGGCTCACCACCTGGCGGTCGGTCATCTCCGGCCCCGGCCAGATTCTCTGGAACATGACGTTCGCGTACGACTCCGTCGGCAACCTCGCCGAGGAGGTGGTGCACGGCTCACCCGACCGCAGCACCGTCTACCGGTACGGCGAGCGGGGTGCCGGACCGCACGCGCTGACCTCGCGTGGCGACGACCAGTACTCGTACGACGCGATCGGCCGGCAGACCGGCGGTGTGGGCCGCACCGTGCGCTACACCGGCGCGGGGCTGCCCGCGGCGATCACGACCGGACCGGGCCAGCGCACTGAGTTCGGGTACGACGCCGACGGCCTGCGCGTATTCAAGCGGGACCGGGTCGAGACGACCGTTACCGTGCCCGGGTTCTACGACCGGCGCACCGCCGCCGACGTCCAGCACGTCCACCACATCGTCGTCGACGGCACCCCCGTGGCGCAGGTGGTGCGCGTGCAGGACAGCCCGAACGGGCCGGTGGTGGCCACGCGGGTGGCGTACCTGCACACCGACCCGCAGGGCAGCGTCGTGCAGGTCACCGGCGCGGGCGGCCGGCCGGCCGAAAACCTGTACTACGACCCGTTCGGGCGGCGGGTCAACGCGGCGTACCGGCCGCTGGCCGACGAGCGGCGCGCCGACCCGCGGCTGGGCTACACCGGCCACGCCTCCGACGACGAGTTGGGACTGGTCGACATGAAGGGTCGCGTCTACGACCCCGCCGCGCGCCGATTCCTCACCCCGGACCCGGTCCTCACCGACCCGCTGTCCAGCCAGGGCCATAACCGCTACAGCTATGTCCGGAACAATCCGACGACACTGACCGACCCGACCGGGCTGTGGCCCGACGACGAGCCGGATCCGTGGGGGCCGCCGGAGCCCGAGGTCGATCCGGAGGCTGACCCCGACGCGTGGATCGACTGGACGAGCGAGTGGACCCAGTTCGCCGAATCGTTGGACGCCGGCGAATCCGCGCCCAGCTCCGACGACGACACCACGGCGGAACGTGCGTGGCAGGCGCGGCCAGAGGTCATCGTCATCACCGGCCGGCGGCCCAACGATGTCGAACGCGACGAGGACACCGCCGGCGCGGCGGTCGGCACCGGACCCGTCGACATGGCGCCTCGCCGCGACCCGGTCCGAGCAGGCGGTGGGATCAGCGGATCCGACGCCGACCCGCCCGTGGCCCTGGTGGCCGCCGCGGCTCCGGCCAGCGGCACCCTGACCAAGCTGTACCACTGGATCAACAAACGGCTCGGTGGCCGGCTCCTCGCCACGTACCTCGACGCCAAGGGCGGCTCGGTGACCGTGGTCAACGAGGTCACCGAGTACGTGACGAAGGCGCAGGGAACCGAACGGACCGTGTCGAAGGCGCGCACCCCCAACAAGACCACCGTGCGCGCGAAACCGGCACCGGGCCCCAAGCCGACGAAGGTGCGCGGTGGGTTCGGCTTCGGATGGTCCGCGGTGCTCGGTCTCTTCGGCGACCTCGACGTGTGGATCCGGGCTGGTGAGAGCGGCCGCAGCTTCGACGAACAGCTGCGCGAAGACAGCAAGGACGCGAAGTACGTTGTTCCATTGGGCATCCCCCTTCCGCTGCCGAACCCGTACTACCGCGAGGAGGCGTAGCCCTCAGCCCGTCCTTGCGCCCGGATGTTCGGCAGAGAGATCCGGCATCGCGCGGTGTATTTCGGGAGCACCATGCGTCCTCTATTGACTCGAAGGCGACGCGGAGCGGAGAGGGATGCGGCTGCGGGTTGGCTGGCCGACGCGCCTGGACATCGTTATTGCTTCCCGGTGCGTCGTGCGCGGACCTGGCGGCGCGAATCGGGCGCCCAGGCGAGCGGCGCTCCCTCTCCCGACTGGAGGTCTTGATCATGGGAACTGGCCCGCCGGCCGTTGAGCGGCTTGCCGTGGACTTCATGCAGCATCCGTTCGAGCTCTTCGAGCGTTTCCGAGCCGAGAGACCTGTTCACGAGATCGTGATGCCGCACGGCGTCAAGGTGTGGATGGTGACCCGGTACGACGACGTTCGCGCGTTGCTGATGGATCCGCGTATCAGCAAGGACGGGCACCGGATGAACGAGATGTCCGCGCGTCACTCCGGGGTGTCCGTGGAGAACGACGAGCTGGCCGGGGGTGGCTTCGATGACGACCTGACCGCGCACATGGCCAACACCGATCCGCCCCGGCACACCCGCCTGCGCACCCTGGTCAGCAAGGCGTTCACCGCGCGCCGGATGGAGGGTCTGGGTCCCCGCATCGAGCAGGTGACCGACGAACTGCTGGACGCGATGGCCGATCAACCCGAGGTGGATCTCATCAGCGCGTTCGCGATGCCGCTGCCGATCACCATCATATTCGACCTGATGGGAGTTCCTCAGCAGGACCGCGAGGTGTTCCGGAGGTGGGCGACCACGCTGGTCGGTACCGGCCACGACCCCGACGAGGTCGCCGAGGCGTCGCGTCAGGTCGTCGACTACGCGAACGCGCTCATCGACGCCAAGCGGGCCGATCCCGGCGACGACCTGGTCAGCGCGCTGGTGCGCGTCCGGGACGGCGGCGATCGGCTGTCCCAGAGCGAGCTCGTGGCAATGATCTTCCTCCTCGTCATCGCCGGCTCCGAGGCGCCCATGAACCAGCTCGGAAACGCCGTGGTCAGCCTGCTCACCCACCCGGACGAGTTGGCGAAGCTGCGCGCGGACCTCTCCCTCATGCCGGCGGCCGTGGAGGAGCTGATGCGCTTCGACGGTGCCGTCGGGACGTCGAGCTTCCGGTTTACCGTGGCCGACATCCCGGTGGGCGACGTGGTCATCCCGGCCGGGGAGATCGTCGTGTTGTCGTTGAGCTCGGCCAACCGCGACAGTGCGCGCTTCGCCGAGGCGGACGGGCTCGACGTGCACCGCCACCCGGTGGGCGGCCTGGCGTTCGGCCACGGCATCCATTACTGCATCGGCGCGCCACTGGCGAAGCTGACGATGGAGATCGGGCTGTCCCGGCTGATCACCCGGTATCCCGATCTCCGGCTTGCCGTCGATCCTCAGCAGCTGCAATGGAAGAACAGCACCCTGATGCACGGCCTGGCAGCGCTGCCTGTCCATTGCACTCCTGCGCCGAGCGACCGGCCACAGTAGACAGCGCTCAGCCCACCGGCGCCGGTACCGGTTCGGCCGTCGGCCTCGCCGACGGGGTGCGGATGCCGATCGCGGCGGTTATCGTCGCGAGCGCCCCGGCCAACCCGATCCACAGCCACACCGCCTGGCCCACACGGTTCCAGAGCAGGATGCCGACGATCGGCCCGACCGCCGCGCCGAGCCCGAAGAGGCTCTGCATGGCCCCGATGTAGCGGCCGCGGAGGTGCTCCGGTGCGGCGATGCCGGGGTAGGCGAACGCGGTGGGCGCGCCGATGGTCTCCGCGATGGACCACACCAGAGTCGCGATGATGAGCACCGCGGGAATCATCCCGATGGCGTAGAGCGCGTACCCGACCGTGATGAACCCGCTGCCCACGAAAGGTCTGACCCACAGCGGCCAACCCTGCACGAACTTTGTCATCAGCAGCTCGCAGGTGATGACGATGAAGCCGTTCAGCGAGACGACCGCGCCGTACCACCACAGGCTCAGGCCGGCCTCGGTGATCGCCAGCGGCAGCGTCGCGGTGTACTGGCAGTACACCGCGGCCAGCAGGAAGACCGAGACCAGGAAGACCAGGTACCGCCAGTCGGCCAGCATCGCCAGGTATCCGGTGCCACGGGCGGGTGCGGGGGCAGGCGCCGACTCCGTGCCGGCCGGCCCGGCCGTCGCCGCGCGGCGGGGCAAGGCGACGAGCGCGATCAGGCCGTAGGTGAGGGCGGCCAGGGCCTCGCCCCAGAAGAGCAGGTTGTACGAGCCGGCCACGAGCGCCGCGCCGACCAGTGGTGCGGCGGTCGTGCCGAGGTTCAGGGCGAGCCGGTACATCGCCGTTACCATCACGAGCCGGGCGGGCGGAGTGAGCTCGGTGATCATCGCCTGCGCCGCCGGCCGGTAGAGCATGCCGACCGTACTCACGAGCAGGACGGCGAGCAGCAGCAGCGGGTAGCTGGGCAGGTAGAGGATCGACACGATCAGCACCGCCGAGCCCATCATGCTGATCAATGTTGCGTTCCGCGGGTCGAGCCTGTCGCTGAGCGATCCGCCGACGAAGGTGCCGAGTACGGCGCCGACGCCGTACACCCCGAGCGCGAGCCCGGCCTGGCCCACCGAGAATCCCCGATGCGTCAGGAACAGCACCAGGAAGATCTGGATGAATCCCGCGAGCCTGTTGACGAAGACACCCAGCAGCAAGGCCTTTGCCGCGCGGGGGGTCTCTCGCCAGGTGATGAGGATGCCGTCGCCGGTACCCATCGAGCTGCCCCCTTCCGGAGCGGAGCGCGCCGCGCTCAGCGTGTGCCCGCAGGCTCGTCGCCGGTCTCCACGTCGATGACCAGGATGGCCTCCATCGGGCACAGGGCCGCCGCATCCAGCACCGCGTCGTCCGGCGCAACCTCAGTATCCACGGCGTACGACTGGTCGACGTCGTCCAGCCGGAAGTGGCGCGGTGCGATGCCGATGCAGCTGCCCGAGCCGACGCACCTGTCGTTGACGGTCACTCGCCACATCGCATGCCCTCTTTCACCTGGTCCGCACCCGCTATGCCGCCCGTCGCGCGCCGGGTTCCGCGGCGGCCCGCCGGTGAGGCGGGTCGCTCGCATCCAGCGTCCGGCGCAGCATCCGCAATGCGCGCATGCGCATCGGGCCGATGCTGCCGATGGGCAGGAACAGCTGATCCGCAATTTCGGTGTATGTGGGCCGGCCGTCCGACATCAGGAGTCGCAGCAGGGCCTGGTAACGCGTGGGCAGGCAGGCGAGCGCCTCTTCGACCGCCGGTTCGTACTCGCCGTCGGTGGCATAGGCGTCCGTGACGGCGCCGCGGCCTTCCACACCGTGGTCCTCGGTCGGATCGGCACAGAGCATGTACCGCTTCGCGACGATCGCGACGCGGAGCGCCTCGCGTCGTGCCGTCGCCGCCAGCCAGGCCGGCAGGCACTCGGGCTCCCGGATCTGGTGGCCGTGCTCCCACAGCCTGAGCCAGGTGAGCTGCGCGACGTCGGCGGCATCGCTGTGGTTGAGGCCGACGCCCCGCGCGGCGTGCAGGATCAACCGTTCGAAGCGACTCACCAGCACGTGCCAAGCGGCCCAGTCTCTATCGGTCGCGCGGCGGAGCAGCTCACCGGTTGTCTGCGTGGTGACGTCTCGCCAGAGCGTCGCGTGATATACCATCGGCCCGCCTCGTGGGTATCGGTGACGTCGTCGCGGGCGGAGCCCCGGTCACACGCCCTTGGTGGCACCGAACCAGAGCGTCCGTCACGTTCCCGTTAACGCGCCGTCACAACGCCGAGCGACGGCGGTCCACGGGCCCCACGGTGAGGGGCGGGCTGCGGGTTTCGTCGCGCTTGCCGGCCGCCGGCGCGCGGTGGGCCAGCACGTCGTGGACGATGTCCGCTGCCCGGTGAGCGACCACGCTGAGCAGCGAGTCGGCGATCCCATGCGTGGCCTCGTTGACGCCCTGCAGGTAGCACGCGGCGGTGGCGGGTTCGTCCACGCGCAGCCGGTACCGTCGTGACACCCTGATGTGGTCGAGGCCGAGGGACGCCGCCAGCCGGCGGATCATCGCCGGCATTTCGCGCACGAAACCCGTGCCCAGGAACACGAGGTCCCGGCGCAGCTCCGTGACGGCCCCGGTTCTGCGGTCGGTCAGCTCGAGTACCGCCTCGTCGGCGACCTCCCGAGCGGCCGTGACGTTGGCCAGGGTGATGATGCGTTTCCGGTGCTGGCCGGTCAACCGGTCGAGGTAGAGGTCGGAGTACAGGCTCTCGAGCATCCACGGCGAGGTCCCGGCGTAGTTCGTCCGGTACATCTCCTGGAGGATCTCTTCGCGTCCTTCCGGTCGTGCGTCGTAGAACTGGTCGACGTACGACGGGTAGTACAGCTCGTTGTTGAACCTCGTCCCCTCGTCGGCTCGCAGACCGCTCGAGCGCATCACCCACGCGATGTCGCTGTTGGGCAGATCGTCCTGCAGCGCCTTGAACATCTCGGCCGCGCTCTGCGCCCCGCCGACCACCGCGATCCGGTACGGCAGCTGCCTGGACAGCGTCGCCACCCGCTGTCGGTAGTGCGCGCTGTGGATCAGCCGGCCGGCCGGCACACCGCCGAAGGCCGGCGGTACGTAGGGGTCGCGTCCGGCGCCGATCACGAGGTACCGGCTGGAGATGGAGCTTCCGTCGGAGAGCCGGGTGAACCATCCCGTCAGCGTTCCCTGAGGGTCGCGGCGGGGCTCGATGGACGAACACGCTTGCCCGAGCTCGATGCGCACCTTTGTGAGGGAGTCTGCCACCCAGTTCAGATACCCGGAGATCTCGATGCGGTAGGGCGTGAAGCTGCCCATGTTGGTGAAGTCGTCGAGCCGGCCGACCGCGTGGAGATAGTTCAGGAAGGAGAACGTGCTGCATGGGTTTCTGGGCGTCACGAGGTCCTTGAGGAAGGAGACCTGGCTCCTCGTCCAGGGCACCAGCAGGCCCGGTTGCCATTTGATCGAGTTGTTCCGCTCGATGATGACGGAGTTCCGGGCCAGGTCGGCCGGTCCAAGCTCCTCCAGGGCTATGGCGAGCGCCAGATTGGAGGGTCCCGCGCCGATGGCCAGCAACTCGACTTCACGGTTCGTCATTCGATCTCCCGGGATCTCGCCCGCCTCACGCGATTCCTCTCCGCGGTTCTCTCCGCGGTTCCTCTGGTAGAAGGATGACGAAGAACGTCGCCGCTGATACAGCTCAGCTCCCCCGTCTCAGGCCCGCCTCGACCAGGCGGGCGAGATCGGCCGTCGGCTGGACGCCGAGCTCGGTGGTCAGACCGTCGCGGAATGACTCGAAGCGGCGTACGGCTTCCGCGACGTTGTTCTCTGCCAGGTGGGCCGCGATGAGCGCCCGCGTGGCACTTTCCCGTAGTGGCTCCAGCCGGACGGCGGCCAGCGCGGCCTCGATGGCCTCCGAGTACCGCTGGACCCTGGTCAGCTGCTCGGCCATCGCCTCCAGCGCGTGCAGGTGGAGCTGGCGTAGCCGTTCGCGTTCGAAGAGCACCCAGTCCTCGTACCAGCCCGGGAGCAGCTCTCCCATGACGGCGAGTGTGGGCACCTGCCATCCGTTGAGCCCGCCGTCTCCGCCGTTCAGCACGCGCCGTGCCACTGCGACGAACGTGCGGACGTCCACCTCCATGGCCGGGGTGAGAGTCAGGATCTCCCGCCCGACGACCAGCGCGCTCGCGGCAAGCTGGCGCAGGCGCCAGAGCACCGTCCGCAGACTCCCGTGCGCCTTGGCTTCGGGCACCTCCGGCCACAGCGTGCCGGCGATCTCGGCGCGGCCGATCCGGCCCCGCACACCGACGAGTGCGAGGAGCCGGCTGGCACTGTGCGGCGTACGCAGGACGCGGCCGTCCTGTTCGAGGTGGAAACCGTCGAGTAGCCACAGCCGGAACCGGTGGCCGTCGGGACGAGCGACATAGCCCTCGGCGGGCGGTGGCCGGCCGAGCAGCGCCACCTTCGGGGTCGGAAACTGTGCGCGATCTTCCATAGATCGACTCCAGTACGAGATGTGCTCACGATGGCTCGCCCCCGATTGCATCGTGGGGAGCGCCGGGCGTGGAACTTTGTCGTATTTGATGGAATACGCTCTGTTGGGCTGATCAGGCATCCTGACCGGAGGCATTGCGCATTCCCCTGACTCGCTCGTGGCGCGTCAAACGGATTCGATGTTGCCAGCCCCATCAGAGAATTCCCGGGTGCGCCCGGGGGGAATCAGACGCTAATAGGCTATCGAGGGCCATGGGGTCACCGGTGGTGGAGTGTTCGTCGCCACGAGACGTCACGCATCCGCCACCCGGGCCTGGTGGCACGACTACTGCTTGTTTGCGCCGATGTAGGCCGCGGAGCGCCGCGGTCGACTGACCGGGCAGCGCATCTCGAACACTCCGCAACGGCTGGCATGCGGGGTCTGGGCAGGCCTGGGCGCACGTCTATTCAATTGACGATCAAGTGGTGACGATCGACACCTGATCAAATAGGCACGCGACAATCCTAGCAGGACACGACGGTGGTGACTGCGCCAATCATTGCCGCGGCAACCGTGCCGCTCCGCGGCGGCCGGTGGATCGCGGCGGGCCCGCAGGTTCTTCGCGACCTCGCGCAACCGCACCGGGAATCCAGGCCGGTACCGTCGCGAAGATCACCTTCCGGCCACGCGCCCACTGGTACCGGGCTCGGTCGAGTGGGTACCCGCCCGGACCACTGCACAAGAGCCCCCGAACGGCGCGTCGAACACCGCCCACGGCTACAGCCGCGGGGTGTCGACCCCGTACCCGTGCCGGAGCGTGTCGCGGTCCAGGCGGACGACCTGTACTGCCACGACTACCTTCCCGAAATCTGCTCGAGGATGTCCGGACCGTTCCTGGTATGGCGGGTGCGGATTACCGCCTTGTGCGGATCGTCGGCCAGGACGGCGTCGATGACATCGTTTCCCCCGCCGGGACGCCGTACCGAGCTGCGGTAGAGCATCCGCAACTGTGGCAGCTCGAGCCCGCTGATGCGGACGAGATCACCGGCGAGGTGCGGGGCGTCACCGGACTGACCGGCCAGCAGCGCTTGGATGTCGTCGGAACGTCCGGCCAGTGCGGGGTGCTCGCGCTCGAGAAACTCGTCGAGTCCCGCTCCTTTCTCGGCGAACGGGGAGTAGGTCATGCAGACGAGTTGCTCCTCGGCCAGCCCGTAGGACTCCAGCGCGAAGTCGTTCGCGGCCTGCCGCATGCGGGAGACCGCCTCGGCGCCCTCGTACCGCACGCGCATCTGCTCGACCAGCTCGGTCGGAAAGTCCTTCTTGCGCATGAGGCCGAGGGCGAACTTCACGTACTCGGCCATTCCCTCGGCGTAGGACCGCTGGTAGACCCGCTCGCACTTGAGCCCCCGCAGGTGGGCCATCAGCGCCGGGTTGCCGCAGTCGGATTCGGTGAAGCTGAATGCCAGGTCGTCGAACTGGAAGCCTAGAAAGCCGGTCAGCATCCCCATGTGGTCTCCGGCCGCGTAGTGGGTGTCGGAGTAGATGGAGAAGAACCGGAGCCGGTCCGGCACGTCGGCGCTCACCCGCCGTTCGACGAGGGCGTCGTCGGCGTCCGAGCCGTGGATGTCGGCGAAGTACGACTGCCCGATACCGTCCACTTGGGACAGTAGGCGTCCGACACCGCTTCTTCGGGCCCCCGCGGTGGGCGGGGCGAACTGGCGGGCGAGCCGGCTCACCCAGCGGGCGTACAGACGCTGCTCCTGTTCCGAGTCGCCGGTGATGATGAGGTCGGCGCCGTCGCCGTACGACGCGGCCAGACCGAACGAGTTGACCACGCTCAGGTTGCAGGCGTTGCAGAACGTCGGGCGACCATCGGCGAACGTGCGGTGGCCGGTCATCAGGATGTCGAGCCGGTTGCGGCGGACGACGTGGTCCCGCTGCGGCGTGTCCACATCGAACGGAGTCACCTCGTTGCCGTCGATCAGGAGCAGCTCGCAGTCCGGGTCGGCGGTCAGCCGCAGCGCCTCGTACTCCCGGTCGATGTTCTCCAGGACCGCACGGGGCATCCCGGCGTGGCGGTTGGTGGCCACCCGCAGCCGGAACGTGGTGCCGTGGACCCGCAGCAGGATGAGCTGCATCGCGCGGACGAACGCCAGGGTGTACGAGCTGTCCTTGCCGCCGCCGTATGCCACCAGGACCCGGTTGCGGTCCAACTGCTCGCGGTGTGGCAGGGCGGCCTGCAGCCGGGCGCTGCAGCGCAACGCCGCTTCCAGGTTGGCCGGCGGCATGGCCGCCCGCAATTCCACGAAGACCTGGTCGCGCACGCTGGCGGCCTGGGTCCGATCCACGTCGAGCGTTGCCATGGGCTCTTCCCCTCGCAGTTCCCATCCCGGTAGAGCCGGCGCGGTGCCGCCGGTGATACAACCCGCGCGGGCGGGCGGCGTGTATCAGGACAGCGAAGCCCGCCCCTCTCCTCGGCATGGACCGCTCCCGAATGCCTGCGGGTCCGGCCCGACCTCGTCGTGGTCAGCAGCGGCAACGGCACGGGAAGCTGGGCATCGCCGGACCGGCCGCGATCCTTCGGCGGGTTCGTCGCACGCGCACACCGGGCCGGCCGCACCCGTAGGAAGTTCGACAACGCGGGCTCGCTCGGCGAGCCGAGCGTGTGTTCGAGGGAGAACTGATGGCACAGGCTCACCCGGCCGGTAGTCCACGGGCGCACCTGTCCTCGCCGGTCACCCGGTCGGTGCTGACGATCCAGCACCGGATGCTGACCGCGGCCCGGGAGTTTCTCTGCCGGCGTGGCTTCACGGAGCTCCTGCTACCGATCATCGGTCCGGTCACCGATCCCGGCGCGCGGGGCGCCAAGCCCGTCGACCTGGACTACTACGGCCACCGCTACAAGCTGATGACCAGCGCGATCATGTACAAGCAGACGTCACTGACCACATTCGACGCCATCTTCTGCGTCGCACCGAACGTACGTCTGGAACCGCTCGAGACCTCGTTGACCAGTCGGCACCTCGCCGAGTTCCACCAGCTCGACGTCGAGCTGGCCGGCGCCTCCCGCGACGAGGCCATGCAGCTGGCCGAGCAGCTCGTCGGGTACGTCGTACAGCAGGTGCTCACCCATCTGCCCGGTGAGCTGGCGGGCCTCGGACGGGATGCCGGTGCGTTCGCCGATCTGCTGTCCGAGTCGTTCGAGCGCCGGACCCACTCCGATGCGGTGGCGGACCTGTGCGGTATGGGGCACGGCCAGAACCCCGACGCCGAGATCGACTGGGCGGGAGAGGCGATGCTGTCACAGAAGGCGAGCAGACCGTTCTTCATCACCGACTACCCCAAGGGCTCCCGCGGGTTCTACGACAAGGAAGACCCCGAGCGGCCGGGAGTCCTGCGGAACTTCGACCTGATCGCCCCGGACGGGTACGGCGAGCTGTGCAGCGGCAGCGAGCGGGAGAACGACTACCCCACGCTCGTCGCGCGCATACGGGAGACGGGTGAGAACCCGGCCAAGTACGGCTGGTACCTGCAGATGGTGCGGGAGGGGATCCCGGGCAGTGCCGGCTTCGGTGTCGGGCTGGAGCGGTTCACGCGGTACATCGCCGGTCTCGACTCGGTGTGGCAGGCCGTCGCCTACCCCAAGGTTCCGGGGATCGCGTCACCGTGAGGGATCTGGGTGCGCTACGGGCCGAGGCGTTCCCCGAGCCGGCGGTCCGGGCCCGCGCGCGATCGGGAGCGGCGAACGCGTTTCCGGACCTGGACGGGTACGGGCACGTACTGTTTGGTGCCGATACTGCCCATCCGGCGGTACCCGCCGACCCGCTCGACGGGCTCAGGCTGGTGCCACCCGTCTTCGTACCGCACCGGCTGGCCAAACTCGTCGAGCTGGCCAGGGAGCCGATGTACCGGGACGTGGTGCTCGAGACGATGGTGGGTGGTCTCCGGTCCACCCTGCCGCTCTACCTGTCCGCGTTCGGCTCGACCCAGGCGGCCAGCGTCGACCACGGGCTGGCCGCCAGCCGGCAAGCCGGTCGGCTCGGCATCCCCATGGTGGTCGGCGAGAACGTCATGCCGGTCAACGGTTACGGCCGCATCGAGGACGACCCCGAGCGGTCGATGCTCGGCCGGATCAACGCATACCTGGCCCAAGCGCTGGACGGGTACGGCGGCGTGGTCGTCCAGCAGAGCACCGAGGACGCCGACGCCGAGGTGTGGAACCTCGTCTACAGCGACCCGAATGTCCAGGCGCTGCTGGACTCGGGTCGGTTGGCATTCGAGCTCAAGGTGGGCCAGGGCGCCAAACCCGGGTTGGGCGGGATGACCGTGCTCGACGCGGACACCGCCGCCGGGCTGGCCGACGCGTTCGCCATGGACCCGGTCTTCGGCGCCGGCGGCCACGGGGTGGTGCTGCGCTGCAGCACCCCTGGCACGTTCACCGAAGAGATCCTGCGCCAGCAGATCCGGCTGATGCGCAATAACTTCCCGCGGGCGAAGGTCTGGGTGAAGTTGCCACCGGCGCGGGATGTGCGCGCGGCCGCCCTGGTGGCCTGGGGCGCCGGCGCGGACGCGGTGACCGTGGACGGCGCCGAGGGTGGGACCGGCTGGGCACCGTTGGCATTCCTCCAGCACGTCGGCCTACCGCTCGGGGAGTGCCTGCGCCGGATCGGGCAGCACCCGTCGTGCCTGCTCGTGTCCGGCCGGATGTGGGAGGGTACGCGGGTCGCCAAGTGCCTCGCGCTTGGCGCGAACGCCGCCGGTCTGGGGCGGGCGGCGCTGCTCGCGGTGGACACCGATCCGGAGAACGGGCTGATGAACCTGGTCGACTGCCTGGCGCTGGAACTACAGATGCTGACCAGCGCACTCGGCAAGTACCACGTCGGCGCGCTGGCTCCCGAAGACGTCTGGTCCGCCGAGGGTACGTCTGCGGGATGATTGGCCCGTGCCGACGTGGAGGAGCCCGAAGGTCCGCCGTACCCGCGACGATGCGGCCCGTTTCGTCGACCTGCTGATCAGCGAAATGGGCGACGTCGAATATCACGTCTGTGGATCCTGGCGCCGCGGTGCTCCCACCATCGGCGACCTCGACGTTGTCATCGTCACGCCAGACGGAACCATGGGGGAAGGTGATCTGTTCAACCCCGGCATCGAGTTGCCCAGGTCCTTCAAACCTCAACGCCGCGGAGACCGGACCGCCTTCGGTGACCTCCTGATCGGCGACGAGAGCTTCCATCTGGACTGCTGGTCCTGCGCCTCGCACCAGCGAGGCGCCATGACCATGTTCGCCACCGGACCGGGTCCGCTCAACATCCAGCAGCGGACGCACGCCCTGTCCCTGGGGTACCACCTCAGCCAGACCGGCCTCATCCGGGTCAGCGATGGCGAGCAGGTCGACGAGGGCACCGAGGAATCGATCTACCAGATCCTCGACCTGCCATGGTTGACACCCGCGGACCGGCAGCGCTGGTCCGCTGACCGCTAGCTCCAGGCACGTCTATGCCCCGGATCTTGGATCTGAGTCGAGAAAGTGCGGTAGGCTCGAGCGTATACCTCGCCTAATTATTTTGGATCGAGGATGCAATTTTCCGGTTGGAGAGTCGATGTGAGCAATAACAATCACTGGTTGCTGGAGATGAGGCTGTTCAAAGTGGTGCCGGGCACCCGGACAGAATTCGACCGCATCAGCCGCGAGGGCACGATTCCGCTGATGCGTCGTCACGGGATCACGGTGATCGCGTACGGCCCATCGGTGGACGACGACGACAGCTACTTCCTGCTGCGTGCGTTCGCCTCGAAGGAGCAGCGGGCCGAGCAGTCCGAATCGCTCTACGCCACCGCGGAATGGATGGAGAACTACGACGGGCCGGTGATGGCAATGATCGACAGCTATCAGACCGCCGTGACACCGGCGAACCGACACGTCGTCCAGCAGCTGACCGACGGGCTCGGGATCGCGGCATGACACGGGAGATGACGCACCTCGCGGGCATCGGGAACATCCCGGCCGAATACCGGCACGAGCCAAAGCTGATCATTCCAGGCGACGACCTGGTGCTGCCGCACGCCCACCTCAAGTGGTACGACGTCCGGGTGGCCGAAGCCGCGATCCCCGACGACCTGCGCACCGAGGCCCGGGATTTCCTGCGGTCCGAGGCGGAAGCCGGGCGCTTGGACATCACCGGCGAGCTGGGCTTCGTGATCCTTCACCTGTGCGGGGACTCGTTCTTCTTCCTCATCGTGTGCACGTGGCGCAACGCCAACGAGATGTGGGAGTCGCTGTACACCAAGGACACCACAGTGGCCGGGCCGTTCCAGATGGTCCCGCAGGGCACTCACCTGGAGATCATCTGCGTCTGGGAGCTCGGTGCCGTTCTGCACGAGCAGCAGGCCTGGACGCGTTATCTGTACTCGGCCCGGGATGAGCAGGCGAAGCTTGCGTACCTGGGCGACCGGTTCACCGGTTCCGCGTAACCATCCCGTCCCTGGTTGGTAGGTGTTCTACTCACCAGGGACGGGATGGCGTCCGCGCTCTTGTCAGCGGCCGTCGTCGGCCGTGACCAGGACCGGGCCGTCGCCCGGGGTCGCTGTACCGACCTCCGCATCACTCACCGGATCCGGCTCAACCGGCTTGGGCCGTACCGCCGCCAGCGCCAGCACGGTCGCAATCAACGAGCCGATCGCGAGCACCGGCCAGACGGCGTGTCCAAGCTCGACGAACAGCGCCGCACCGATCACCGGGCCGACGGCCGTGCCGAGCCCGAACATGAACTGGAAGCTGCCGATGTACCGCCCCTTGAGGTGCGCCGGACCGGCCACCGCCGGGTAGGCGAACACGGACGGACCGCCGATGATCTCACCCAGGGTCCAGATCAGCGTGGCGATAATGATCACCGCGGGGCCCATCGGCAGCCCGTAGAAGGCAACCCCCACGCCCACCAGCGCGAACGCAAGCCCGATCGTGAGCTTCATGGGCCACCGCTGGGAGACCTTCGTCAACAGCAGCTCGAAGGCGATCACGATGAAGCCGTTCAGCGAGACGGCGAGGGTGTACCAGAAGATCTCCAGCCCCGCGGCGCTGACGTCCAGCGGCAGCGTCGACAGGTACTGCATGTAGACCGCGGCGTTGAAGAACGTGGCCAGCAGGTAGAGCGTGTACCGCCGGTCGCGGAACATCTCGAGGTAGCTGCCGGACGGGGCAGCCTTGACCTCGCCGTCCGGTTCGGCGCCTCGGGCCCGCTTCGCCGGCAGAGCCACGAACGCGAGCACCGCGTACGCCAGGGCGACCAGCGCCTCGCCCCAGAACAGCAAGGTGAACTGCTGGTGGTTGAGGTTGTAGAGGGCGAAGCCGATCAGCGGTGCGGCGGTCGTGCCCAGGTTCAGGCCGAACCGGTACATCGCGAAGATCATGACCTGGCGGTCTTCCGGGGTCAACTCGGACAGCAATGTCGCCGACGCCGGTCGGTACATCTGACCCACGAGACTGACCAGGGCCACCGCCACCAGCAGCAGCGGGTAGTTGGGCAGGTAGAGCAGCGAGGCGATCAGTCCGGCCGAGCCGGCCATGCTGATCACGGTGGCGTTGCGCGCGCCGAGCCGGTTGGCGAGCGCCCCACCGACCAGGACGCCGACCATCGCGCCGCCACCGTAGATGCCCAGCGCGAGCGCCGCCTGGCCGGCGGAATAGCCTCTGGCGACCAGGTAGAGCACCAGGAAGATGTTGAGGAATCCGCCGACCCGGTTGACGAACACGCCGCCGAGGATCGTCTTCACCGCGAGCGGTGACTCCCGGAAGGTGGCCCAGATCGCGGCGCTCTCGCGGGGCTTGGTTTCAGTAGCCATGCGACGTCACATTCTGCTCGGAGGGACGTGGATGCTGGCGCTCGTGTTCACGCGGCCTTGACCTCCAGCGCGGCCTCGGCCGCGTCGAGCGCTCGCGCGCACTCCGCCACGGAGTCGCCCAACGCCGTGGCGAACGCGACACGACCCCAGAGCGTCCCCTTCGGCGGCGGCGATACGACCGCGCCGACCTCGGCGACGGCGGTCACCTGGTCGATCGTCGCCGGCAGGCCCGCCTCGGTGAAGGTGATCGAACCGATCGTTGTGTCGTCCTCGTCGACGTAGAAGAAGCGGACCCCGCCGACCCGGCTGCGGGTGGGCGCGACGTCCGGTTCGAGGCCGCATGCGGCGGCGGCAGCGACCAGGCCGGGGTCGATCCCGGTCGTCAGCATCCCGAGGTACGGGATCATGTCGCCACCGAGCCGGCCGTTGACCTCGATGAGGGCAGGTCCCGCGCCGGTGAGCATGAACTCGGTGTGCGTGAAGCCATCGAGGAAACCGAGCGCGGCGTGGGTGTCCTGCAGCGCCGCTACCAGTACCGGGTCGGTGAGCAGCGGATCGGCCGCGTCGACGTAGTGGCCGATCTCCTCGGCGTACGGTGGATAACCGACCACCTTGCGGCCGATGAACAGCGGGGTCACCACGCCGTCGCGCACCACCGCGTCGATGCTGATCTCTTCGCCGATCACGCACTCCTCGACCAGGACCAGGTGGTCGGTGTTGAAGACCAACGGGTCGGGCGTCGTGGTGTCGCGGGTGAACGCGAAGTTCGCCCGCAGCCCCTCGGCGTCCTCGACCCTGACCACGCCCAGGCTGGCGCCCAGGCCGCGCGGCTTGAGGATGGCCGGGTATCCGACCTTGTCGGCGGCGGCCAGAGCCTCGTCGAGGGTGGTGACCGGGATGGACCGCGGCTGGAAGACGCCCGCGGCGTCCAGCGCGACCCGGGTCTGCGCCTTGTCCCGTAGCCGCCAGATCAATGCCGGGTCACCGTTTCGCAGGTGCAGTTCCTCGGCGACGAAGGAGGCCGCGTGGATGCGGGTCTCGTCCCAGCACAGCACTCCGCTGACGGGCTGGGTCGTGTGCAGCTCGCGGGCCGCCGCGGCCATCGCCGGACCGTCCTGGGTGCTCGCGAGCACCGTCCAGCCGGCGATGTACTCCCGCTCCCAGGTGGGCTCCGCCTCGTGGAACAGATGGATCCGGAAGCGGGTACTGATCGAACGCAGCAGGTACTCGCGGTAGAGCCGCATGCCGGTGCCGATCACGAGAAGCAGCGGCCATTCGGCCGTCGGGGCGTCCCTGATCGTCGTGTTCGGTGCCTCTGTCATTTCCTGCCTCTTTTCCTGGTCGGAATGTGCATCATGCACCAGACCGCGGAACGGGCTCTCGGTAAGAGGCGCGGAAATCCCTGGTGACGCCTCTCACAATCCTCTACCTGATCCGGCCACCGTGCAAGCGTTCGGAAATCAAACTTGAAATGATTGAAAAGGATCATCTGCTGAACACTTTTTCACGCTCGCGTTCCTCCGCGGTGACCGCGATATGCTCCACCGCGTAGCGCAGCGTCGCCGGCGCCATCAGCGATGTGACAATCGCTACCAGAACAATGATCGTGTACATTTCGGTGGTCAGGACGCCCAGCCGCAGGCCGACCATCGCGACGATCACCTGGATGACGCCGCGGGCGTTCATGCCGGCGCCGAGAGCCAACGCCTCCCAGCGCGGGAGTCTGGCGGTCCGGGCGCCGACGTAGGCGCCGGCGAACTTCCCCAGCACCGCGACCAGCAGCACCACGACGGCCGAAACGAGCACCGCCGGGCGGCGGAGCGCGGTGAGGTCCATCCGCAGTCCGGCGGTGGCGAAGAAGATCGGGGCGAGGACGGCCAGGGCGAACGTTTGCAGGGGTGCCAGCCGTTCGACGTCGATCTGCCGGGATGAGCCGATCAGCATGCCGCCGAGGAGCGTGCCCAGGATGGCCTCCATGCCCAGCGCCTGGGTGCCCGCGGCGAACAGCATCAGCAGCACCACAGCGGCCGCGACACTGACGCCGGGCTCCGCGGATCGGGTGGCCATCCGCAGCGTGGCGCGCACGATCGGCCGTCCGATGACCGCAGCGAACACGACGATCGCTATCAGGTACGCGATGGACAGCAGGACATGCCCGGCGCGCAGTCCGGTCGTGGCTACCGCGGCCACGACCGAGAGCATCAGCCAGCCGGCGATGTCGTCGAGCGCCGCCGCGCTGATGATCAGTTGGCCGATGTTCCGGTGGAGCAGGTTCATCTCCAGCAGCGTCTTGGCGATGACTGGGATGGCACTGACGCACAGCGCTACCCCGAGGAACAGGGCGAACACCGTCCGGTCCGTGCCGACGGCGAGGAGGGTGCCGGGCAGGACGAATCCGATCCCGACTCCCAGGGCGAGCGGGATCAGCAGGCCGCCCGTGCTGACGTACACCACGGCGGCACCGTTGCGCCGAGCCAGGCTCAAGTCGATCCGCATCCCGGTGATGCCGACCAGCAGAAGGACGCCGATCTGGCCGACGGCGTCGATGAGGTGGAACTGGCCGGAGTCCTGCGGCAGGAGCCAGGCGGACGCGCCCGGGGCCAGGTGGGCAAGCAACGACGGCCCGAGCAGGACGCCGGCGGACAGTTCGCCCACGACCGCCGGCATCCTCAGCCGCGTCGCCAGCCTTCCCAGCAACACGGCGGTGCCGAGGAGCAGCCCGACCTGGAGCAGGAAGATCAGGAGCTGATGGGCATCGAGAAGTGCGACCGGTCCGGTTGCGGCCGCCATGCCCAGCTCCTCTCATCGATGCCATCGGCTAGTCCTGGACGTAGTACCAGTTCTCTGGATTGATCATCGCGAACGGGTTGATCGGCTCGACGCCGCGCAGTTCGTGCGCCACCTCGAGCAGCCGCAGCGGGAAGTTCGGCGTGAAGATGACCGGGACCTGCTCGGCGATGTAGTCCTGATACTCGAAGAGCGCCTCGAGGTCGTCGGTCTCCACCGACCGGGCGACGAGCTCATCGGCGCGCGCGTCGGTGTAGTGGCCGAAGTTGCCCCCGGCATCGGTCTTGAAGAGGATCTCGCCGGACGGGTGGTGGTAGACCCAGCCGCCGTTCCAGCAGCACATCTCCCACAGGCACGGGGTATCCGGACCAGGTACACAGGGGGCGTCCTCGGCCACCAGGATCGACCCGTAGACCTCCGCCAGCCGCAGCTCGATCCCGGCCTCGGCCGCGTCCTCCTTGAATTTGGTCATCAGGCGGGTCAGCGCCGGACGACCCTCGACGTACCGGAGCAACGGGCTCAGCCGCGTGCCGGCCGGGATGCCCGCGCCCGCCTGGCCCGGTCCGGTACCCGGGTTCACGCAGATCGCCGGCGTCGTACTGGTGTCCCAGCCGTTGTCCTCCAGGAGTTGCTTGGCCCGCTTGGTGTCGAACGGCAGCGGCCATGCCCCGTCGCGCTGCCGGGGCGACACGAGGTCGGTCGCCGGGATCATCGGCACCGGTCCGTTCTGCCGGTACGCGTACCCCTGGTAGATGTCCCGCACCGCGGAGTCCTGGTCGAGGGTGCTCTGCAGCGCCTGCCGGAAGTAGGTCTGCGCGAAGATCCGGCCGGCGACGGTGGGGTTGTTGAAGTTCAGGCTGAAGTAGCGGATGCAGAACCCCACCTGCGGGATCAACCGGTAGTGCTCGCTCAACGGGTTGGCCCCGCCCACGGTCGGGTCGGTCGTCGGCTCGGTGGCGAAGCTCAACGGCAGGTAGCCGACCTGGATCGCGCCCGGTCCCACCGGTCCGGCCTCCAACATCCGGTACTCCTCCTCGTCGGAGAAGGTGGGGATCTGCCGGAACTCGTCGAGGTACGGCTTGTTCGGGCCGGAGTAGTGCGGGTTGGGTACGAAGGTGACCACGCCTTCGGCGGTGTAGCTCTTCAACCGCCACGGGCCGCTGACCGTGCTCCAGATTGGACTGTCGGCCCACCGGGTCCGGTGCTCGTTGCCCTCGTCGCAGATATCGCCCTGCTCGGCCATCAGATACTCGTAGACGGCCGACACGTCCGCCAGGCCCCCGGAGGCGTTGGCCGGCCCGGAGGCGGTCCGGTCCCACGCCCTGGGCAGCGGGGTGATGGTGCTGAGTTGGTTCATCAGCACCCACCGTTTGGAGTAGACGCGGTCGAACGTGAAGTACACCGTGTCCTCGGCCAGTTTTCCGTACGACGTCAGGTTGTCCGGGAAGTACCCGGGCACGTACTCCCCGTACCGGGCACCCTTGACCTTCATCAGGTTCACCCAGAACAGCACGTTGTCCGCGCAGAGGGTCTCGCCGTTGGACCACTTCCATGGCTTCACCCGCAGCGTGACCGTCCGGCCGTCGGTACTCCACTGCGGCGCCTCGCCGATGCTGTTGGCATAGTCGACTTCGGGCGTGCCGTCGCTGCCGAAGTAGTAGAGCGTGCGGTACATCAGCGCCTGGAACTCCAGAATGTTGCGGGTACCCATGCGCTCGGCCGGGGTGAACGGGAAGATCACCGCCGGTGGGAAGCCCGGCGCGCAGGCCCACGTGACGATCCCGCCCTGCTTCGGCCGGGTCATCGCTCCTCCACCTCTTCGAGCCAGGACACGCCGGTGTCCGCGTGCGCGCCGAAGCGCTCCCACGTCTCGTGCAGCCGGATCCGGCCGTCGTCAAGGGTTGTCGGCGTGCTGCGACAGTGACCGGAGATGACCTCTCCGCTGGCGAGCACGATGCTGTACGCGAAGTCGAGCGCGCCGTCCGGACCACATATGCCGGTGAGCGCCCCGCGCCGGGCGTCGCCGCCGGAGAACTCGCCCCAGAGCAGGTCGCCGTCCTGGCGGTAGGTCGCCACCCGGCCATCGGCGCCGGCACCGTCCACTGTCGAGCGGAACCGCTTGCCGTCATACCTGTTCATGTGACTGCTCCTCTCGTGCCCGGGCTTCGGGCGCAGTTCCAACGTGCAGCACTTCGCCCCGCCACCGGACTTCCGGAGCTCGGACAGGTCGACGCCGTACGGCACGAAGCCGCGCGCCTCCAGCTCTGCGATCAGATGCGTCGCCTCCTGCGCCAGCACGACGTGCCGACCGTCGGAGACCGCGTTGAGGCCGAATGCCTCCGCGTCGGCGGCCGTAGCCAGGATCGCGTCGGGGTACAGGTTCTGCAGCACTGACCGGCTCTTCGCGGAGAACGCCGCCGGGTAGTACATGATTTCGTCGTGGTCGAGCACCGCCAACGCGGTGTCCAGGTGGTAGAACCGCGGATCGACCAGGGTCAGCGTGACCACGGGGCGTCCGAAGAGCCGCTGCGCCTCCTGGTGGGATCGCGGATCGGTCCGGAACCCGGTGCCGGCCAGGATCCGGTCGGCGGCGACGAGGTAGTCACCCTCACCTTCATTGATATGTTCGGCTTCCTGGATGTCATATCCCCGGTTCCGGAACCAGGCGAGATACGCGCCGGATTCGCCGGCGCGCTCCGCGTACCGGAACCGGGCGGACAGCACCGCGCCGGCGACGACGGTGCCGCCGTTCGCGGCGAAAACCATGTCCGGAAGACCTGGCCGAGGAGCGATTTCCGTCACCTCGTGGCCGAGGCTCCGGTACAGGTCGCGGAGGCGTTTCCACTGCACGATGGCGAGGTTGGTGTCGGTCGGCTTGTCCGGCTCCATCCAGGGGTTGATGGAGTATCCGACGTCGAAGTGGGTCGGCGGGCACATCAGGAAATGCCGGCGCCGGGCCAGACGTACGGTGTGTTCGGTGGCGGCGGTCACGGTCTGGGGTAACACGGCTGTCCTTCCGAGGTGGTGGAGCGCGGTCCGCTACGCGGAGACCGTGGCCTTGATCTTCGAGCTGAGGTGGTTCATCGTCGCGAGGGCGTCCTCCATCGACGTGCCGGTGGTGCCCAGGAAGCCGAGGATGCTGTTGCCGTTCGGCGGCCGGCGGATGACGTCACCCGACCGTGCTGTGATCTTGAGCAGGAACACCTTGTCCGACCCGCTCACCTCGACCGGCACGTCGACATGCTCGATGACACCGGCGTCGCAGATCAGGCACATCGCGGTGATGTGGGTCCCGGTCGGCCGGTAGTGCCGCACCTTCGGACGTACCCCGCGGGCGACGTCCACCACGGCTTTGATGGGGTCGTAGTCGGCCGTCAACCTGGCGATCATGTCCAGGCCGCCGCCGCCCACCCGGGCGGCAATCTCCAGCAGGTACGGCTCCCCCCGGTGGAAACGTACCTCGGCGTGCATGACGCTGCGGCGCAGGCCCTGCGCGTTCGTGCCGGCTTCGACCACCCGGTGCACCCGTTCCAGGTCCTCGGCGCTGAGCGTGGTGGGTGCGTGGTGCACGTCGTCGTCGAAAGTCTCGCCCTCGGCCGTGATCCGGTCCACCACCGAGCCGAGATAGACCTCGCCGTCCCAGGCGAGCGCCTCGATCAGGATCTCCCGCCCGTCCAGAAAGGACTCGACGAGCATGCCCTGTGGACCGAGGTCCATGCCGTCGGGTTCCGCGCACACCCAGTACATGTCCTGGACGCCTTCGACCGCCTGCGCGTACCGCTCGGCCAGCTCGTCCGGCGTGTCCACCCGGAACACGAAGTTGCTCGCGGCACCCATCGTCGGCTTGATGATGACCGGGTAGCCGAACTCCGCCGCAGCCGACAAGGCGCTGTCGAGCTCGGTGACGAACCGGAAGGAGGGCGTCGGCGCGCCGCCGCGCTCATGAGCTTGGCGCATCAGGTACTTGTTGCGGCTGCGGAGTGCCGCCGCCACCCCGATGCCGGGTAGGTCCAGCCCCTCGGCGATCGCGGCGGCCGCGACCACCCCCGCCTCGGAGAACGTGATCACGCCGTCGAACTCCTCCGCGGCGTGCCATTCACGAGCCGCGGCGACCATGTCGTCGATCTTCTTCGAGCCCAGCAGGCGGTAGCGCTCCGCCGGCCAGAAGTCCGCCTTGCCTTCTCCGTTCAACACGTACAGCTCGACGCCCAGCGCTTCCACCTGCTGGTAACGGGACAGGTAGTAGAAGGAATTCTGGCGTGACTCGACAGCGAGCAGTTTCATGACATGACTCCCGTGTGCCTGAGAGGTGGTACCGCCGGCTCGCGGTCAGCATCCGGCAGTCTCGGGAGCCGGAACGCGGCGATGGATTCCGGGTGCGCGTGCGCGTCGACCAGACTCAGGTCCACGCCGGCGGCCGCCGCCTCGGTGGCGACATCGATGAGGATGGGAGCCGCGCAGGCCAGCAGCGTACGGATCTCCAGCAGGAGGTCGCCGGGCTGGACCGGATCCCCGGCGCGAGCGCCGTCCAGGACCTCGGCCGATGCGCGCAGCCGGACCAGTTCGGCGACGATCGCCGCGGCGGCCCCGGCCTGGCTGCAGTTCGGCAGCGCGTAACAGAGCCGGAACCGCTCGATGATTCCGGTCGACCGGCGCCGTCCGGCCGCCGTGACCGGTAAGGGGGCCGACGTTTGCATCCGCGTGATCGCCGACGACATCGTCCGGGCCAGTCCGTTCCACGGCTCGACCAGTCGCCGCGATGTCACGTTGTCCAGGGCGGTCCTGCTGAAGTTCGTCCGTTCGTACTCCGGCGCGGTCAATGCCAGGTAGAACCGGACCAGATCCCGGGGCACGGTGGCCAGCAGGTCGGTGCTCCAGACCACATGGTTCCGGCTGGTGGAGAACTTCTCGCCCTCCAGGTCGTAGAACTCGTTGCAGACGTTGCCCGACGGCCTGATGTAGCGATCGCCGTGCGCCATCAGGAACACGAGATCCATCAAGCCCCAGTGGTAGACGTTGTCGAAGCCGTGGAAGTAGACCAGCTCCGCGTCGTGTGCGACCCGCCAGTGCTCGTCCGTTGCGTCGGTGCGTTCACCCAGGTGCGCGGCGGACCACCAGGTGCTGTAGATGGCCGCGGGCATGGCCTCGATCCACGGATAGAGGATCTGGCCACGGGTCTCCGGGAACGGCGCCGGGATGCCCCAGCTACCGGGGAACGTCACCGGCACGTCCGGCAGTGGCCGTGCCAGCAGGTCGCGGATCAGGCGCATGGCGCGCGGCCGCCAGCGTCCCTCCTGCGCCGCGAAGTAGGCGGTGAGCCGCTCCCGGTACTCCTCCATCGGCAACACCAGGATGCTCTGTTCGCGGTACGTCACCGGATCGGTAGGATCCACAGTGGACTTCGGATCGAGCAGCTCGTCGAAGCTGTTGGGATGACCGCACGACTCGCAGGCACCGCCACAGCTGGTGGCCAGGCACACCGGACATGTGCCGGTGACCAGGCCATCGAAGAGGTACGTGCCCGACTTCTCCGCGAACGGCAGCCGAACCGTGCGCAGGCGCAGGCGGCCCCCGGTGTGTAGCGCGGTCACGAACTCCAGCACCGTGTCACGGTACGTGTCGTCGATCGGCGGCAGGCCCGCCATCGAGATCCCCATGGCATCCAACGAGCGCTGGATCGCGGCCGTCGACGTCGAGCACAGCTGCTCCCGGCTCATCCCGCGGCGGTGCGCCGTCGACACCACGTAACTCTGGCTGTCGTCGGTACACGTCGTGTAGATCACCGACTGCCCGTTGGCCCGCAGGTAACGCGCGTAGATGTCCCCGGCGAGATAGGGCCCCGCCATGTGTCCCATGTGGAGGTCGCCGTTCGGCGTCGGGGTGGCCGCGACAATGATCGTCCGGCGCCCGTTGGTGGTCACTTATCCTCCCTGCGGCGGGTTGCGAACCGTTCGGTCATCTCCGCGTCCCACCAGAGGGCGTACATCTGGAAGTCGGCATCGCCGTCGTTGACCACCTGGTGGCGCAGGTTCGGCGGGAAGTGGACGACGTCGCCGGCGATGAACGGCACCCGCCCCTCGGCGACGACGATCTCCGCCGCACCGGACATGGCTACCCAGATCTCGTACTCGTCGTGGGCATGTGGACCCGATTCCGCGCCCGGCGGCACCACGCACCAGGAACCCTCGAACGGTGCGTTCAGCGCCGGCCACGGCAGCAACCGCTGCGCGATCAGGCCGTTGTCCTGCTTCAGGTTGTCGCGGTCAAGCTTGCGGATCTCCATTGTCGTCATCAGTGACCCTTCACTAGCGGGAGGATGCCGCGGCGTTCATCACGAGACCGACAATGTCGTCGATCTCTCGTGCGGCGTGGAAGGAGCGGAGGTCGAGGGTCACGCCCAACTGGCTCTCCAGTTGCGCGAGCGCTTCCAGCGAGGCGAGGCTGTCCCAGTCGTGCCCGGCCAGGATCGGCTGCGCGCGGAGGTCGCCGACCGGCTCGTTCAGCACCTCGCTGAGGATGTCGAGTACGGTCGCATCGACCCATGCCCGATCGCTCATTGTCTGACCTCGTTCCGTTCTCGTAGGGTGACCCACGCGGGGGCAAGGTCAGGTGCGCCGTCCACCGCGAGCGTGAACACCCCGTCGCTGCCGTCGACAAATCCCGCCGTGTTCCAGAAGCCAGCGGCCACGCCGTTCTTGCCGGAGGGGACGAACGTGCCCTGAAGCGCGTCGACTCCAGCCCGGCGCGATTCCCGGGTGAGCCACTCGACGATCGCGAGCTCGATTCCGCGCCCCAACACCCGGCAGCTCAACACCAGGTTCAGCACGCGCCAGGCGAGCGGGCCCCGGTGGACCCATGCGGCGCCGACAATTCCCTCGGACCCGAAACGGTCGCTGACCGTGAACGACGCGACCAGGTACTCGGGATCCGCGCCCATGGTGGCGGTGGTGGATTCGTCGAAGCGGACACCGGTCAGGTTGAACTGGTTCGTCCGTGCGGCCAGCTGCGCCACGCGGACCACCGCGAAGCTGGTCAGCGGCTCGGCGACCACCTCGGTACCCAGGCCGTGCAGGTAGCCCTCGGAGGAACTGAACCCGGTCGAGAAATCGCTCCGCATGGCCCGCGATCGGTAGAGCTCCGGGCGTTGCCGGTCGGTGTCGGTGAGTTCCATGACATCGAACAGGCCCGGACTCAGCAGTGTGCGCACCAGGTTCGCCGGATCGCCATCCGCGGCGACGACGGCGACCTCGGGCAGCTCGCTGAGGACGTGCCCCCGTTCGAAGGCTGAGTCGTCCATGAAGGCGAACGACTGGATCGACAGGTTCAACGACCCGGCGGCGTGACGCAGGTTCTCCACCTTCGGTGACCAGTTCACCGCGCTGACCGAGAACGAGTCGGGGCGCAGCAGCACGTCCGGATGGTCGGTCAGCGCCTGTTCCACCAGCGCCGCGTCGTTCTTGCTGGCGAGCACGAGGATGACGCCCTGTTGCCGCAGCCGCCGTACGGTGCGCTGCAGGTACAGGTAACAGTTTCCCGGGTACAGGCCACCGAGTTGGACGCCGTGCGGGCCGACGTCGCCGAGCACACCACCCCACAGGGTGTTGTCGAGGTCGAGGGCGAGGACCTTGCGGGACAGTCCCATCCTGGCCTGCACGACCCGGCGGATCTGGTCGGCCAGCGCGAGCAGCGCGCCGTCGGTGTACGGCATATCCGCGTAACGGTGCAGCCGGTCGTCCCGGGCCGGGTACGGGCTGTCGGTCAGCACACCGACCAGGTCGACGACCACCACCTGCGCGTGCTCCGCGGCTAGGCCGAGGAGCCCCGCGTTGAGCCGGTGCCAGATCTGCGCCAGGGTGGCCCGGTCCCGCCAGCCGATGACCGCGTCCCGCAGCTCGGCCGGGAACGGCACGGTATGCACCACCAGGGTTGCCGACGTTCGCCCCACGCTGGCGGCCACCAGCCCGCAGAGATCCGCCAGGCGGGTCTCGACATGCCTGCCGATCCCGTCGATGTCGACGGCGCTCCAGTCCTTGGGCAGGAAGTACGACTCCTCCAGCAGGCAGCAGACGACGTCCGGGTCGCCGTCGGACGCGAAGCCCGCCGACGCCAGGGTGAGGTCGAAGGCCCCGTAGTCGCCCGCGTCGATGGTGGGCAACACGCCGGCGCCGACCAGGCAGGCCCGCAGCAGGGGTACGAACGAACCGACGGTGCAGGTGGCCAGGACGGCGACGCGTACCGACCGGAGATCGGTGCCGTCCGGGCGTAGCCCGGCGAGGATCCGGCCCGCCTTGCGCACCAGCGCCGGATCCGTCACTTCGGCCAGCGCTCGCCGCACGCCCGGGTCCGGTGTCCGGTGTTCTGAGACCGAGGCCCGCAGGGCGTCCAGCAACAACGTCGTTTCGTTCATGTCACCGCCTCTGGTCAGATCCGGATCAGCGTGCAGTACCAGCGCATGCCGATCGAAATACCGGTCAGTGCCACCAGGTCGCCGGGTGCGAGCTCACCGCGGTCCAGGTGCTGTCCGAGCGCGACGAGCTGGTCCGCGGCACCCATGTGGCCGTGCGCCGTCGCCAGCTCCCCGTTGGTCCGCTCCCTGGGAATCCCGGCCGTCCGCACGATGTCGTCGATCCCGTCCGGGTCGTTGATGTAGATCACCCGGGCGATGTCCTCGCGCCGGACTCCCGCCCGCCGGCAGGCCCGCTCGATCACGTCGATGATCCGGGCGTTGAGCGCGTCACCGAAGGCCCGGAGTTGCTGCGGGTCTCGCTGGAAATGCTCCTGTACGCGTTCGCTCCCGCTCACCGCGGTCGCGCTCGACCAGCCGGCCGGCGCAACCGGCGTGACGCTCCCGCCGTAATCGGTACGGAACCAGTCGCACAGCTCAGGATCGGTGAACTGTTCCGTCGCCAACCATCGATTGTGGACATGGCCCCGGCGCAAAACGACGGCCACCGCGCCGTCGCTGTGCACGGCGTTGTTGACGTTCATCCGGTTCCGGTGGAACTCGCTGACCCGGTTGACCGCGACGAAGAGCACGGTCTCCAGTTCCGCCTGCAGCGCCATCAGTCCGGCCACCATGCCGAGCCCGGTCACGCCGGACGAGCAGCCCTCGGTGAGCAGCATGGTCTGCTTGCCGTGGAACTTGAGCTCCCGCGCCAGCGCGGCGGACGAGTCCCAGTACAGGAACTCCGGCATCTCTGACGTCGCCACGACGACCAGGTCGAGGTCGTCGACGCTCATACTGAGCCGGGTGAGCACGTTCTGAGCGGCCTCCGCCGCCAACGCGGTCGCGGTGACCCCGTCCGCGGCGCGGTGGAAGGTGTGGTAGCCCCACCGGACCACGCGTTCCGGATCGGCCACATAGGACCCTGCGGTCTGCGCGACGTCCTGGTCCTCGCCGAACGCGAAGCCGAAGCCTGCGATTCCGAGGTCCACGGCTGGACGGTCCATTGTTGCTCCTCTTGTTGGTTGCGACGATCCGCCGTCAGGTGACATGGCGAGTGTCCGCGATGTGTGCCGCCGCGCGGTCGGCGATGATGTCGGTTGCGATGTCCCCCGCGCGCGCCGCGAGCACGCTCAGCAGCGAGTCGGCGATCCCGTGCGTGGCCTCGTTGACGCCCTGCAGGTAGCAGGCGCCGACCGCGGTCGACGGCAGGATCAGCCGGTACGCCCGGTTGACGGTTACCTGTTCCAGCCCCAGCGCGGCCGCGAGTTTACGGATGGCCAGCGGCATCCCCACCTCGAAGCCGGTGCCTAACATGACAACGTCGCCGCGCAGGTCCTCGGACAGCCCGGTCCGCCGATCGGTGATCGCCAGGACGACCTCGCCGTCGGCGACGTGCGCCTCGGTGACGTCGGCCATCGTGACGAACCGCATCCGGCCGGTGCCGGTCAACCGGTCCAGATAGAGTTGCCGGTACAAGCTGTCGAGCAGGCTCGGGTTGAGCCCGGAGTAGTTCGTGTTGTGCATCTCCGCCAGCAGCTGCCGTCGGGCGTCGGGCAGCGCCGCGAAGAACGTGTCGATGAACGAGGTGTTGTAGAGCTCGTTGGTGAACTTACTGCTCTGGTACGCGGACAGACCGATCGAGCGCATCACCATCGTGCACCGCGCGAGGGGGAGCTGCTGGTGCACCGTCCACAGCATTTCGGCCGCGCTCTGCGCACCACCGATCACGATCACGCGGTGCGGCCGCGCCGGATCCAGTTCCGCAACCCGGTCACTGAAGTCGGTGCTGTGGATGAGACGTTCGTGGGGCAGTCCGTTGAACACCGCCGGCACGTGCGCGTCCCGGCCCCCGCCCAGGACCAGGTACCTGCAGGTGATCGTCGAATTGTCGGCCAAGCGCACCAGCCAGCCGGAGACGTTCCCGGCGGCGTCCCGGGTGGGCTCGATGTGCTCGCACCGGCAGCCGAACGAGACCCGGACCTTGGTCAGCGTCTGTGCCACCCACCGCAGATAGCTGGAGATCTCTGCACGGTACGGGGTGAAGGCGCCCAGATTGATGAAGTCGTCGAGCCGGCCGACATCGTGCAGGTAGTTGACGAACGAGAATTTGCTCCGTGGATTCCGTAGCGTCACCAGGTCCTTGAGGAACGACACCTGACTCTGCGTCCACGGAATCAACATTCCGCGTTGCCACGTCACGGATTCGTGCTGTTCCAACAGCAGCGAGTCGGCGGCCAGCCCGTCCTGATCCAACTCCTCGATCGCGACGGCCAGCGCCAGATTCGATGGCCCGGCACCGATTGCGAGCAGCTCAACATGGATGTTCATCCGACGATGACTCCTTAGATGAGCAATGAAAAAGCCGCTCGCGTCACCAGGTGGCGCAATCGAATCTACTAAGATGTAGTTGCGGTTGAACCCTACCAGCGGGCCAACGACTACTCTCCGTTTCAACCTCGCAATCTCGGGCATACCCGAGTTGTCGCATTCCCTTAAATCGACGGCAATACGACCTACCAAGTCACTTGAAACCGCCCCAATATTCTCCTGGCCGGCTCCGCCTGTTGACGAAGAACTCGAATCGTGGCAGCCTGATCGCTGCAGCCCTACATTTACCATGATTGCTGGATGGACGCAATTCTGGACCCGACCAAGACTTTCAAATGTCACCGATTCGTCACCGACCTGTCACCGCGACGATCTTGGTTTGAACCGCCGAGATGGAAATTGCCGCCAGCGCCTTCGCGCCATCTGCTGAGCGGGCCACGGAAAAGGGACCGGCGCAAAACCCAGGTGGAGTTATGGAGCCCCAATGCCCAGCTTGACGCAGCTCGAAGCCGCCGAACGCACCGCAACACTCGGCGCCTGCTCGTACCACGTGTCGCTCGATCTCACCACCGGCCCGGACACATTCCGTTCGACCACGACAATTCTGTTCGACGCCATGGAGCCCGAATCCTCGACGTTCCTCGACATCAAACCGAGCGCGTTGCATTCGGTGCAGTTGAATGGCCGAATGCTCGACATCGCCGCCCTCGATGACGGTCGAATTCCGCTCACCGGACTTGCCGCGGAGAACAAGGTTGTCGTCGTCGCGGACATGCGTTATTCAAAAGAGGGCCAAGGCATGCACCGGTACGTCGATCCCGCCGATGGCCGGGTCTATGTATACGGAGCTGTGTTTCTCGACCATGCTCCCCGCATATTCGCCTGTTTCGACCAGCCGGACCTGAAGGCGCCCTACACGTTCTCCGTACTGGCCCCCGAGGACTGGCAGGTCCTGGGCACCGGGACGGCCACCAGACTCGGTGCGGGACGGTGGGAGCTGGTGCAAACGGTGCCGCAGTCCACGTATCTCACCACGTTGGTGGCCGGCCCGTACGCCTCATTCCACTCCGAGCACGACGGCGTCCCCCTGGGCTTGCATTGCCGGGCGTCACTGGCCAAGTCCCTCGAGTCGGACCTCGAGGAGGTGTTCGAGGTCACCGGACAATGCCTGGACGAATACCACCGCCTGTTCGGCGTGCGCTACCCGTTCGGCACATTCGACCAGGTCTTCGCCCCCGAATTCAGCTACCTGTCGCTGGACCATCCCGGCTGTGTGCTGCTCAAGGAGCAGTACCTGTTCCAGTCCGCGGCCACCGCGAGTGAGCGGGAGACCAGAGCGGTTGTCATCTCGCACGGCCTGTCCCTCATGTGGCTTGCCGGCCTGGTGACGAACCGATGGTGGGACGACCTGTGGCTCGGCCAGGCGTGCGCGGACTACATGGCGCACCGGGTCACCAGCGAGGTGACCGGCTTCCCCGGGCCGCTGACGACCTTCTCCGCGCGTCGTAAGGGGCAGGCGTACGCCGCCGACCAGCGCCCGTCGACCCACCCCGTCTGCATCGACGGGCCGGACGCGCAGACCGTACTGCTGGACCTGGACCGTATCTCGTACTTCAAGGGTTCCTCCGTGCTGCGCCAGCTGGCCACCCGGATCGGCGACGCGGCGCTACGGGTGGGCCTGCGGACATACTTCGCGCGGCATGCCTACGGCACCGCCACGTTCGCCGACTTCCTCGCCGCCATCAGTGAGGCGAGCGGCACCGATATGACCGGCTGGGCAGAGAAGTGGCTCAAGACGGCCAACGTCAACACCCTGTCTCCGGAGATCACCGTCACCGACGGCCGGATCTCCGCCGCGGCGATCCGGCAGACCGCTCCGGACACCCATCCCGTGCTGCGTCCACACACGCTGGACGTGAGCGTGTACGGCACGGACGGCACGACCGTCCGCGTCGACATCGACGGATCACGGACCGAGATTCCGGAGCTGATCGGCCGGCCGGCGCCGAAACTGCTGCTCCTCAACGACGGCGACCTGACGTACGCGAAGGTCCGCCTCGACGCCCGGTCGCAGGCGGCGCTCCCCACGATGCTGTCGACACTGTCCCCGGTGAACCGCGGGATGGTGTGGTGTTCCCTGCTGCTGGCCGTGCAGGACGGCGCGTTCCCCGCGCGGGACCATCTCGACCTGGTCAGCCGGATGATCGCCAGCGAGTCGGAGCTGTCGATCATGACCGAGGTCCTCGAACAGGCCCGTAACGACGTCGCCGACCGCTTCCTGGACCCACGGGAGCGCCCGGCCGCGCTCGCTCGCCTGGCCGACAGCTGCCGGCACCGGCTCGCCGGCATCGCCGCCGGGGACGAACTGCAGATCACGCTCTACCGGGCCGTCATCGACTTCACCACCGATGTCACCGAGCTCCGCGGCTGGCTCGGCGGCAGGGGTCTGCCGGCCGGTCTCGTCCTCGACGAGGACATGGCATGGCGGATCCGGTACCGCATGGCGGTGCTCGGTGAGCTGACGGACCCGGAGATCGACGCGGCGCGCGAGGCCGATCCCAGCGCGCAGGGACAGCAGTTCGCGGTGAAGTGCCGCGCGGCCCGTCCCGACCCTACGGCCAAACGCGCGGCGTGGACGGCGATCCTGACCGATGCGAACCTGTCCAGCTACGACCTCTGGGCGCTCGCCGAGGGCTTCTGGCAGCCCGAGCAGGTTGACCTGACGGCGACCTATGTCGAGTCGTTCTTCCTCGAGATGCCCGACGCCGCACGGTTGCGTGGCGACTTCGTCCTCGACATTCTGATCCGCTTCCTCTACCCGCGGTACGCCGCGACGCAGGAAACGCTCGGGCATGCCGAGAAGATGCTCGCCCGCGACGACGTACCACTCCCCCTGCGGCGGCGGGTCGCGGACTTCACGGACGACCTCCGGCGCGTGGTGGCCGTCCGCGAGGCGACAGTCCCGTGCGGATAGCAGTCGTCGGTGGCGGCATCGCGGGCACGCTGCTGGCCTGGCGGCTGAGCGACCGCCCAGCTCGGATCGCGGTGGAGCTGTTCACCGGCAACCTGCCCGCAGGCGCGGACGCGACCGGTGCGTCCGGTGGCCTCGTCCGCGGATTCGAGCCCGATGCCGGGTCGTGCCGACTCGCGGCCGCGAGTCTCGCCGAGATCCGCGGGAGCGCGACATTGCGCGCGTGGTCCGCCTATCGGGAGGTGGGGTCGGTGTATCTGCTGCGCCCCGGAGCCGACCAGGCCGACTCGGTGCGGATCGTCAACCAGCATCTTCCCGGATCGACCACAGTGTCCGGTCCCGCAGAGCTGGCCGAAGCACATCCCTTCCGCGACCTTCCCGCCGGTACGGTTGGCGTCGTGGAACGGCACGCCGGATCAATCTCACCGGCCCGGCTACGGGACTCGGTCCTGGGCCGTCTGTCCGCGGTCGGGATCACCGTGCGGCACTGCCGGGTCGCCGCGGTCGCGCCGGATCCGGCGGTACGGCTGGCCGACGGCACGACGTTCGAATACGACCTCGTGGTGGTGGCGGCCGGCGCGTGGACACCACGGCTGCTGGCCGCCGGCGGCCTCTCGCCGGGTGGCCTGCGAACCAGACAGATCCAGTACGACATCCGCACCGCACGGTTGCCCGGGCTCGGCGCGTTCGTCGACGAGGCCACCGGTCTGTACGGACGTCCCGCTGACCAGGGAACGTTCCTCCTGGGCCTGCCGTCGTCCCGATGGGACGTGGATCCGACCACCGTCGGCCCGGATACGACGCTCAGCAGACAGGTCGTCGCGTGCGCCCGCCGTACGTTCGGCACATCGGTGCCGGCCGGCCCAGCGAGGCGCACGGTTGCCTCGTTCGACTGCTACCACGATCCGCCCGGCCTGGCATTGCGCGGATGCGGGCCGCCCGGGACCGCCCTGTTCACCTTCACCGGCGGCAGCGGCGGTGCGGCCAAGACCGTGTTGGCCGCCAGCCGCCGAGCCGCCGGTATGCTCCTGGACCGAGCGATGCCGACGCACCGTCCCGTGTGGACAGGACTGGAGAGGTCCGCGTGATACTCGGGATCGACCACATTGGACTGGCCACCGAGGATCCGGCCGGCGTCGCGAGCTTCCTGACCGCGCTGGGTCTCTACAAGAGTGACGAGGGGACTGCCGACGCGTACGGGGTCAGCTGTGAGTTCTGGCGGTACCCAGCCAGCGACCGGCCGGCGGTGGAGGTCGTCGCGCCGGCCGGTGCCCGGTCCACGCTGACGGACCACCTCACCCGGAGCGGCCCGGGCCTGTACCATGTCGCCTTCCATGTCGACGATGTCGAGTTCGAGCTCGCGAGGTTGCGGCGCAACGGCTTCGTCGCCATCGACCAGGAACCGTGCGCGGGCGCCCGACCGGGCATGCGGGTGGCGTTCATGTACATCCGCAAGCCGGCCGGGCTGCTCATCGAGCTCGTCGAGTACAGTACGAACGGTCAGCCCCGTGACAGGACGGCGTGACGGTGCCTCGGCAGCTGTGTCTCCCGTCCCACCACGCTGGCCAGCCGCCGGACGCCCTCGCGGATCCGCTCCGGCGAGGGGAGGCTGTACGAGAGCCGTACCTGCGAACGACCCGAGCCGTCGGCGTAGAAGGCCCGTCCGGGTACGTACGTGACACCGGCCGCGATGGCCGCCGGCAGCAGGTCCGCCGAGTCGACTCCCTCGGGCAGCGTCAACCACACGTAGAAGCCACCTCGCGGGCGGGTCCACCGGCTGCCGGCAGGCATCAGGTCGGTGAGCGCGGTCAGCAACGCGTCCCGGCGGTCCCGGTAGATCGCCCGGAAGGTCTTGAGCTGTTCACGCCACGGCATGGTGTCGAAATACCTGGCGACCGCGGACTGGGCGAACATGCTCGGGCACAGCATCTGCGCCTCCGAGGCGGTCACCAGCTTGTCCCGTACCGCATGCGGGGCGAGCGCCCAACCGATCCGGAAGCCCGGTGCGAATGTCTTGGAGAACGTGCCGACGTACAACACACCGGCGCGCCGGCGGGACCTCAGAGCCGGTGGCGTCTCGCCATCGAAACCCAGCAGGCTGTACGGGTCGTCCTCGACAACCAGCAGCCCGGCGCGCTCGGCGATCGCGAGGATCTCCTCGCGGCGTCGTTCGCACAGCGTGACTCCGGCCGGATTGTGGTACGTCGGCTGGGTGTAGAGGAACTTCGTCCGTCCGCCGGCACGCGCCACGGTCGACAACGCCTCGGCGAGTGCGGCTGGGATGATTCCATCGTCGTCCATAGGCACGTGCACCACGTTCGCCTCGGCCGACTGCAGGACGCGTAGCGCGCCCACATAGGTCGGTCCTTCGGCCAGTACCACATCGCCGGGATCGAGGAAGACCCGCGCCACCAGGTCGAGTGCGTGCTGACCCCCTACCGTGACGACCACGTCGTCCGGCGAAGCACCGCACGACACGTCAATCCCCACCAACGTCATGAGCTCGCAGATCCGCTCGCGGAGCTTGAGGTCACCTTGGCCGCCGCTGTACTGCAGGGACGTCGCACCATCCCGCGACCCGAGCGTACCGAGCATCTCGCCGATCGCGTCGAGCGGCAGCGCGGCCACGAACGGGGCACCACCCGCGAGCGAAACGACATCTGCCGCGAGGGTCGTCGAGAACAACGTCCGGACGTCGAACCCTTCCATATCTCCCACCCGTCGGGCGTACCGATCGGTGTAGGCATCGAGCGTCGTAGCGGTCACGTGCCTCTCCCTCAGCCGAAGGCCGGAGCGGCAACCGCAGGAACGGGGTGGCGCCGCCACCCGGAGATCAATGACGCCAATCAGAACGACGCATCACTGGGGTTTCACGCTACACCGCTCAAGCGTGTTGTGGATCGCGAATTGTCTATTTCCACATACTCAACCTGATCTGTGCAGGACGTACGTGTGTCCACATTGCACCGATGCATCGTGACGGCCGGCGTGACGACCGATGCAGTTGCCAATCCGCTGTGGACAGACGAACCGCGGGTGAGTGGACGCCACGGTCCGCTCCATATCGGACAGACGGCAGCAAGGACCCGAGCGACGCCTCCGCCCCCGAGAGGTGTCCAGCACCCGACTCACCGCTGGCGGGTGCCCGTCACTGCCGAACGCGCGCCGTCCGCGTGCCGGGCACTGTCGTGGCCGCACAACCGGCACTTCCGTCGCGT
>Ga0114129_10000549_pt1 | contig 45986 bp, 54 predicted proteins | sample RhiMetdeltSRZDD1_FD_80071 | JGI IMG/M metagenome (GOLD analysis project Ga0114129, IMG submission 80071) | Populus rhizosphere microbial communities from Tennessee, USA - Rhizosphere MetaG P. deltoides SRZDD1 (version 2) (version 2) | ecosystem: Host-associated > Plants > Roots > Rhizosphere >...
AAGGCTATGAACTGCGTGAGCAGAGGCTCGACGAGACTGAAGTCGGGGAAGGCACGACGTTGGTCCTCATCGATGGCAAACGAACTTCTGAATGGGTAAAAAACACCAGCGCCGGGGACGTTGCCAGATGGTTGGGTCTCCCTTCGAAGGCCGAAGCACTGGTCAACTGGGATGTGTTTGAGGCGGTTCTGACTCCGGGCGACATCATTCTGCTGATGTCTTGGCGCGACCACCTCCGAGCCGAAGCATTTGAAAAAAACACCTTGCTTCAGCAGGGCGCTCGGCTTCGTCGCGTACGTGTGGTGCGCGATTATGGAATGTATGACCGTCGTGAAGCACCGCAGTACTACCCCAATGTTCATCGGGACAATACAGTGAACTCATAATTTCATGACAAGAACGACACGCGCGATCTGAGACTCGACGGAAGGGCGGACCAGGTGAACCTTGACCTACTGGATCACGTCATCAGGCTCTTGTGGATGCTGATTATGACGGTCTGGCTCGCGCTCGCCTTTGAGTCCAACGAACCTGTTGAAATCAAGCGGGACAGACGATCGGATTTTACTGTCTGGATCGTGGGCATCGGCTGGCTCGTTCTGCTTTTGCCCCGCTTTAACGGGCCGCAACTGATTCCGCGCATTATGTTGATAAGAATTATCGGTTGTGTCTTGACGATCACCGGCTTCGCATTCGCATTGTGGGCTCGTTTTTACCTGGGTAAAAACTGGGATGCATTCATTAGTCTCAAGCTGCACCACAAGCTCGTCCGCACGGGGCCTTACGCTGTCGTGAGACACCCGATCTACTCCGGATTCATGATCGCGTTAGTAGGCACTACTCTTAATTTTGGTCATTTGCGCTCTTTTGTTGCCGCAGCAATGGTCATCCTGGCCTGGGCTTATAAATCCAAACTCGAAGAAACTTTCATGCGGAATCATTTCGGCATGGAATACGAGCATTATTGCAAGGATGTGAAGCGATTGATTCCGAAGATTTGGTGAAGCACTCGCTCGAAACTGCGCCGCGAGGATTACTCAATTCCCATCTTTGATCGAGCGAACGGCATTATAGAGCCGTCCGCGCGGCGGAGGGAGACGTCATTGAAATGGATTCAGCGTAGATACAGCGTTCTGTCAAAGGGTGCGCAGTGGGGCGTTCCGGTTCGGTCACGTCAGTGGATTTTGACGCCCCGGCACTCGATACACTAAAGCGTCGTGCGGTCGCAGAAGGGGTCGGAAACATCGAGTGCCTGCATGCCAATGTGCATGAGTGGCAGACTACTCGTAAGTTCGACGCAGTCGTCGGCCGGCACATTCTGATTCATACGAAGGATCCGTTGGCCGTGCTGCGTGCGTGTGGAACCATGCTTTACCCGCGAGGACTCGCCGTATTTCACGAATACGATTTCTCTGTCGTCCATCGCGGCTGGCCTCCGACGCCTTTGCGCGATCGTGTTATGGAAGTGTTTGACCAATTCTTCGCGCATGCTACACGTTCCAACATGGGCTCCCGACTTTGGACCTTGTTAATCGAAGCGGGCTTCGAGCCTCCGGATTGCCGAGCTGAATACCCAATGAGCGGTGCGACAGACAGCTTCTACTACGAATGGATCGTCGAATCCCTTCGGTCAATCCTGCCTCGCGCCGTATCTCAGAGCATCGTCCCCGACGGTGAGTTCGATATCGATACACTCGAACGGCGGATTCGCGAAGAAGCTGCTTCCAGCAATAGCTGCATTGCCGCCCCTGCAATGATTGGAGCGTTCGCTCGGCTGAAAGCGTAACGGCTGTCAAAATAAGGAATGAATATGCCACGCGTGGATAAACTGTCGCCCGGCGGCGTGAAGCTACTGCAGGAGAAGCATCTCGCCATCATCGCCACCATTATGCGGGATGGATCTCCTCAAACAACGCCCGTGTGGATCGATGTCGAACCCGATGGGACACACATCCTTATCAATACGGTCATGACTCACATCAAAGCGAACAATATCAACCGAGATCCAAGAGTCGCGGTCACGGTCGTCGATTCGCAGAATCCCTGGCGGGCTGTTGTGATCCGCGGCGCCGTCGTCGAGAAGCTTGGCCCCGATCATGGAGCGACGGAGCACATCCACATGCTCGCCAGGAAATACATGGGTCGCGACGAATATCCCCTGCTCGAGGGCGAAACCCGAGTGATCCTGAGGATCAAGCCGACGCATGTATTCGAGCGTGGCACGGACGGAGAGCGAGCGGGCCGCTGGAGCTAGGCGAGGATGAGCACATGTTGCAGGTGTGCTGCCGAAACAACAAATGAATGCTGACGCTATGACCGATGAGCAGTAACAGATCTTCGGAATTTAAAATCTTCACGGATTCTCAATTTCCTAATAAGAAATTTCGAAGATCGCCATTAGGAGGATCAGATGTACTCGGATAAACTCTCACGCGGAATCGAGAGGGATTCGCGCAGCCAAACGAAGACCTGAAACGACATCTTGAAGGGCCTGACGCGGCTGCAATCACTCCACCAGACAGGAGACAGCACATGATCAGAAAACCGTTTCTCGCGTTCGCAATCCTTTCGGTGATCACCGCGGCGGGCGGCTGCGCGCAAACGCCCCCGACACAGGCGACCGGCGCCGATGAAACCAAGCTGAAATCCGATGCGCTAAGTTGGTTCGAGTACTACGCGAAAGCCGACGCCGACGGGATGGCTAACCTGTATGCAGAGAATGCCGTGCTCATGCCGCCCGGTGCACCAGCGGTTACAGGCCGGCCCGGAATCAAGATGTTCCTTGGCGACGACGCGACCAAGTCCAAGGCGGCCGGCATCTCAGTGAAGAACAACTCCGTCACGGGCTCAGGTGTGAATGGCGACACAGGCTGGATCAGCGGAACATATGCGGTCGTCGATGGATCCGGCAAGACGATCGACAGCGGCAGCTACCTGTCCGTTCATCGGCACACGAACGGCACGTGGTTGTACATCCGCGACATCTGGAACTCGGACCGAGCATCGAGTCCGCCGGCGTCGGCCGCGGAGATCAAGAAGTAACACGCGCCTTTACATCTTTTAACACTGCCGAGAGTATCGCTATCGTCCAAAACAGGGACGACACGGCATGGTGCCGGACTCGTAACTTGCGGGGATGCCGGAAATGAAAGCGGGCAAGCCGAACGTGGTACACCCGAGCAAGGAAATCCAGACATCCCCGCGCCAAGAATTGCCTGTCCACCCGCGCGATATGCCAACCTTCCATTTCCTTCTCTTCTCTCGCCGCCGGCGGGTGACACGACGTGCGATGTGCGGGAAAAATTCGTCCTGACGATTAACAAACATTCTGCCGGCCTCGCCTGACGTGGGCTGAGGGTTGGTTGAAGGTAGAGGTCGAAAATACTAAAGCGGTTGGTCCCATTCATATTCATGGTCCTGCTTGCGTTTATGCCGGCTGCCGCGCAGAGCCTGACCGTTGGCGTCAAGTTGGGAGTTCCTATGACGGATGCTTTCATTTTGAATAACGGCGCATCTTCCATCAACAATTACACGTTCGATACGCTACGGTACACTGTGGGACCGACGGTCGAGCTCGGTTTGCCCCTGGGCCTGACACTTGAAACCGACGCGCTGTACAAGCGGTTGCGTTACGATTCTTATCCGTTCGGTTTCGATACATTTCGGGCAGAAACCACGGCGGATTCGTGGGAGTTCCCGTTCCTGTTGAAACGGCGTCTGCCCAGAGTCCCGCTTCATCCGCACGGCAGTCTGGGTGTATCGCTCCGCCATGTTAGTGGCAGCACCTATTACACGAATGGTGAGTTTCAAAGCACCCAGGAAATACAGGAACTGGTCAATACTTGGAGTACCGGCTTTGCGGTGGGTGGCGGAACCGAAATCACTGCCGGCATGATTCATGTGACGCCGGAAATTCGCTACACGCGGTGGGCAACGGAAAATTTCAGGTCGCCAAATGCCGTACTCGCCTCGAACCGCGACGCCGTTGATTTTCTTATCGGTGTGACTTTCCATAAAAAGCCGTAGCCACGGCCTTTTAAATTGCGAGGTGTGATGCAAACCAAGCGAGCCATTTTCATAAAGTCTGCGGCCGCGATCGCAACCCTGGCAGTTCTGATGCTGGCATCTCCGCGAGTCTCGATAACGCAGACAAGTCTAAACGAACGAATCACCGGTGCGATTGACGAACGGTCGCGATCTATCATTCAAGGGCACCTTCATCCACTGGCTCGTCCGCAACTTGATCAGGGCAGACTTAGTCCTGTGCGAACGCTCCATCGAATAACGATGATGTTCAAACGAACCGCCGCGCAACAACGCAACCTCGCTGCCTTGCTTGTGGAACAGCAAAATCCAGCTTCGCCCAACTATCACCGATGGCTATCGCCCGAGGAATTCGCTGATCGTTTTGGCTTGAGCTCGGCAGATCTGGATAAGATCGCCAGGTGGCTTCAGAATCAGGGATTCACAATAGACGATACAGCGCGCAGCCGCTCTTGGATCACATTCAGCGGAACCGTGCAGCAGATGCAGTCTGCATTCAATACCGAAATGCATGAATACCTGGTCGATGCGACGAGGCATTATGCTGCCGCGACGGAACCTTCAGTTCCGACTGCAATGGGTGATGTAGTGTTAGGTTTCGGGTCGCTCAATGATTTCCGGTTGAAACCTCGCGTCAAAAGCCGAAAGGTCAATTTCACATCGAACATATCCGGAAATCATTTTCTGACACCGGATGATCTTGCCACGATCTACAACGTGCGGCCTCTCTACTCTGCAGGTCTCGATGGCACAGGACAAAAGATTGCCGTGATGGGACAAACGAACATCATCGTTTCCGATATCCTCGCTTTCCGTACCGCGTCAGGACTACCCGTGACTCCGCCGACAACGGTGCTCGTTCCGGGGTCAGCCGATCCTGGCATCAATCCAGACGATCTGGGCGAAGCGGACCTTGACCTCGAGTGGGCTGGAGCATTGGCGCCTAACGCGGAAATCATTTATGTCAATTCGAGCAATGGGGTTTTTGATTCTTTCCAGTACAGCATAGGACAAAACCTGGCTTCAGCCATCAGCATCAGTTACGGAGATTGCGAAGGGAACTTCAGCCGCTCCGATTTAAATTTGCTTGGAGCCCTTGCTCAACAAGCCAACGCGCAAGGGATCACCATTTCAGCCGCAGCCGGAGACTCGGGCGCAACGGATTGTGACGGAGATTTCACGGATCGCCAGGTAGCGCGCCTCGGGTTGACGGTCGACGCTCCAGCCAGTTTTCCATACGTCACAGCGGTTGGAGGTACGACTCTTTACGACGTCGGAAATTACTGGAGTACTGCCAACAATGGAAACAACGGCTCAGCACTATCGTATATTCCGGAAGTTCCCTGGAACGATACGCTTGTTTTCAGAGAGAGTGGACTCTCAGCCGCGGGCGGCGGAAGCAGTATTTACTTCTCCAAGCCCGATTGGCAGTCGGGGCCCGGCGTCCTCAACAATGGCGCGCGAGATATACCGGACATTTCGGTGTCCGCATCCCTTCATGATGCGTACCTGATATGCAGTATGGGAAGCTGCGTCGACGGATATCGTGCCAGCGATAACACTCTGTTTGCGGTGCATGGTACATCTGCCGGTCCGCCGGTGGTATCGGGCATCGTGGCATTACTTAATCAAAGAATGACAGCGCCGCAGGGAAACGTGAATCCCGGACTCTATCGTCTGGCGCAAATCAGCCCAAGCGCATTTCACGATATTTCAACCGGCGGTAATTGGATGCCATGCCAGGCCGGAACCAGAGACTGTCCTCGCGGCGGTCTTATCGGCTACGGTGCCGGACAAGGCTACGATCTCGTCACAGGTCTGGGCTCGCTGGATGTGGCAAATCTCATCACGAGCTGGCCGCTGCTTACCTCAACCCCTTAACGGGCTTCTCCTCAGGAAGGCCGAATCGACCCGCCGATGCATCTCGGGTGCTATCATGACGGCACATGTATGCGGCGAACGCATGAAATCCCCAATCCCATGATCCGCGAGATCTTCGACAAGCAACAGGTTGTCGATGAGGCCGGCAATACCCACCGCCTTCATAGTGCGATCGTGCTCGAATATGCCCAGGCATTGTACGGTGCGGTGCTCGCCCACAGGCCTCGGGTGGTCGTCGAGATCGGGATGGCCTACGGCATCTCGACTCTCGCGATCCTCACAGGCCTCCGTGAGATCGGGACTCATGGAAGACTGATTTCGATCGATCCCTGTCAGACGTCGGTTTTCAAGGGCATCGGCGTCAGGAATGTCAGGTGCTCCGGCATGAGCGATCGCCACGAACTCATCGAGTCGTTCGATTACGTCGCGCTACCCAGACTCCTCGAACGAGGCGAAACGATCCAGTTCGCGTACATCGATGGCTGGCACACCTTCGATTACTGCCTCCTGGATTTCTTCTACGTTGACAAGCTCCTCGAGCCTGGCGGAGTCGTCGGTTTCAACGACGCAGGGTGGCGATCCGTTTACAAGGTGCTCGGATTCGTGCAGACGCACAGGAAATACATGGAGATCGACGTCGGCCTCGGGAAGGACTACCGTAGGCTCAACCCAGTCAGGATCCTCGCGAGGCAGATCACAGGACGGTCCCATGCGGACCGCTACTTTCAGAAACTCGAATCCTGGGAACCTCGCTGGGACTTCTACGCTCCGTTCTGAATGCGTTCCCCGGGAACACAATGAAGCGCTTGGATGCCATCATTCTGGCCGTAGCACTCGTTCTTCCCGCGGTTACCGGCGGCGAACCAAAGCTGGCCGCCCAGATTCCACATCCGGTAGTTGAGGTCTATTCGGGGCCGGCTGGCAACGACAATTATTTATCGAAGCTCTACACCGTCGAAGTTTTCGATGGGACCTCGTGGCTCTCCAGCTACACGTATTCCTACAGTCGCAAGAGCAAGGTGCCGTGGCACGAGAACGAATATCCGAGCGTGAATTTCACGACGTTTGGAACCAACGGTCCGCTGAAGGTTCGAATCACACGGCTCACCGGTGCGATTTCATCGATCGAAATCAGCCCGAAGAGTAAGAAGATCACTGCAGCAATTCGGAAGAACGTCGCGACATTTACGCTGAAACCAAATCACAAAGTGTGGATCACGGTGAATCACGATGACGCGAATCCGCTCTTTGTTTTTGCTGATGAGCCCAAACCTCCTGTGCCCGAAACCGGCCCTGGAGTCGTTTACTTCGGTCCCGGAGTCACGACGATCAATCGCTTCAAAGCCGAGAATAACCAGGTGATTTATCTCGATGGAGGCGCGTGGATCCGCGGAAGTATCGACCTCACCGGGACGAAGAACGTTCAAATCATGGGTCCGGGTGTGCTCTCCGGAGAATTGTGGAATTCAGAGGACATTCAGAAGCTGACGTTCGAGGAACGCCTTCCCTACACGATGCTTCGAGCGGATTGGAACGGGCGAAACATGGCCAGAGTGAAAAGTATCACTATCGTCGCCGCCCCTTTCTACAATTTCTGGAGTATCTCCGATGTCTATAGCGTGAAAGAGCTCTCTCCGTGGCACTACGAAGTGGGCGGGTTTGAGTCGGTGAACCACGTGGATCAATCCTTTTCCTTCGTTGGGGACAACGTGTTCGTCACGGCCTATGCAGGGCTCAATCAGGACAACATCACCATCACCAATTCGTTTGCTGGAAACACCAACAACTCCGTGATCTGCGGTGGATTTTGGGGAAACCCGGCGACCAATACTTACACGGCCGTGATCGATAATGTGGATATCAAGACCTATGGTAATCCCAGCAACTGGGGCCAGCCGACTCCAGCGATTTTCCAAATCTGGGTCGACAATACAGACAGTTCCAAAGGGTATGCGAATCAGACCTACCAGAACATTCGGATCGAAGGAAATCTCCGCGCGCCCATGGCACAGTTGAAAAACATGGTCTATCCGTGGGGAGGACCGAACGTGTTCGATCCGCCGCTGGGCAACAGTTATAACCTGACGTTCAGAAATATCAGCCTGCCGGGAAGTCAGCGGGCGCGCAGCGAGATCAAAGGACTCGATTCACAGAATGGCTTTCACAACGTTACGTTTCAAAATCTCACGATCAGCGGAAAATTAGTGACATCACGAAATTTTCGGCGTTACTTCGATGTAAACAGCCACGTGTCCGAACTATCTTTCATTCCGTAAAATCCCAGATATGAATGCTGTCATGCGACTGTCTTTTGAAAGCCCAGATCACTGCTAACGTATTCCTTGCCACTAAGAACCTCTTCGATAGCGAGCAGCAGTTCGTTGCGCGCGCTCTGCTTACGAACGTAGCCCTGTGCACCCAGCCGTAACGTCTCTCGCACCAACTCATGAGAGGTTTCCAAGCTGACGAATAGAATTTTTACATTGGAATCCACGGTAAGGATTTGCTTGGCCGCGTCTATTCCGCTCAGTTTCGGTAACCCTATATCCATCAGAATGACATCCGGCTGCAGTCGTCGCGCCAGCTCGACAGCTTCGGTTCCATCGGATGCTTGGCCGACCACCCGGAACTCCGCCCTTTGTTGAACTAAGGAACGGATATATTGCCGGACATACGGGTGGTCCTCGACGACAAGAATGCTGAAATACGACATACTGAAATGGTCGTTCATTTGCTCCTGGACACAAGCCACGTTACTCCTACAATGACCGCCAGAATATTCCCGACACGTTGTAGACACGTAACAATCAGGCGAGCTTGCGGTCTTCGTTAGATTCGTCGGTCTTTTTATTGTCCTGCCTAGGTATGACGCTCGTGTGCCCGCTCCCCTCGATATATGCGGCTTTTACGTCGGAAAGGGCTTCAATTCCATGTTGCCGAAGAATGCTCATCAGTTGATTTTGAGTAACGAACTGACGACGCATGTTGTCGGGAATCATGGAACCCTCTCGAGCTAGAGCAATAGGGGCAGGATGCGCGAGTTTTTCGATAAGGCTCGATCGGACCGTTAGCCAGTCGATCGCATAATTCCAAAATACAATGGTGAGAATGAGCACAAGGCCATCCAGGACGGAATGATAGTCTTTGGACATCGCATTCTGGGAAGCATCAGCAATTAGAACCACCATCAGCAAGTCCGCAATCCCAACAGTCCCAGGCTCCCTTCGAAACAGCCGCATGAGAAGAAACACCAACAGATAAACAATGGTTCCGCGAATGAACAACTCAAATGGAGAGACTGTGAATACAAATAGTCGGTCCCATTCAATTGGCGGCATGAGAATAGCGCTGCAATTTCCGCTCCGAAACTCACATGCGCTTACGGGTTGGCGGTTACCCGCCAATCGTCTGCAGCGCCGACCAGTTCATCGAGGCCGCGCGTAGTAGCCTTCCCGCGACTGACTCAGATGAAGGCTGTCGTCGTGGGTCTTGACCTGAATCCGGCGGAACGAACCGTCGGTCGAGCTATTCGAAGGCACGTATCCGAGGCTGTAAGCCGTGCCGAGTCTGCGCCCGAGTTGTTCATAAAGCCGGACCACGTCATCCAGATCTTTGGAAAACAGGATTTCGCCGCCAGAATTGTCCACTATGTGCTGCATATTCAAACGCACCGACTCGAGATATGCCTGTGTGTTTGGGAAGACAACTTGAGAGGCCAGTGGTCCAGGCAATGCGACGATGAATACCGGTATGCGCTGCTCCCGCGCGGACTGGAGTACTTTCTTGAGATCACCGTTGGAACCGCCGATCATTCGTGTGTCTTGGCCGTCCGTTAGAACGACGATGGCGCGGCGGCCAATGACCCCCTTGAACTCTTTTCTTAGTGTCTCGTCCAGCGCCGAATAGAAGCGAGTTTCGTAGCTTTCATGCGGCTGGGTGATCTCCCGCAGCGCCGCGGCCGCCAGGTTTCTATCTGACGTCCAGCTCAAGTGTCTTCTGAATCGATCATCGAAAGATCCGAACGCGAGGCGATCCTGAGGCTTCAGATTGTCGAGTAGCGCCAGTGCGGCCCTTACCATGAATTGATGGTCGGCCCGCGTGCTGTCACTCGAGTCGAACAACAGGAAAATGTTGTAAGGAGCAGATAAAGGACTGAAGAACGCTATTGATTGAGGAATCCCATTCTCGGAGAGAAGAAAATCATCTTTTGCCAGCTGATTAACCAGGTTCCCTTTCGAATCAACGACGGTCACGTCGACGGAGACCACCTGAACGTCGAGCTTCAGCGTTGAAGGATCCTGCGCCAGCAACATTGCCGTCCACAGAAGTCTGGCCCAACTCATATTCCGAAAGCCTCGTGATTAGAGTAAACCCGCCGGCGTCAGCCGCATCACCGGAGTTGCTAATAACTTGCCCCTACCCGAACGATGGAGTACAACCGCAGCGTGGCAAAATCCAAAAAGCCCCCGGTTGGAAGACGTGGCTTCATCAAGGGTGTTGCTGCTGGCGCGGCGGCAGTGTCGGCTAACTCGCCATTAACGGCAGCACAAGAGTCGACTGCTCATGATCATGAGCATCAGGCTGTTCCTTCCGATGTGGCGCTGCGCGTAAAAGCCTTGGAGTCCTTGCTGGTGGAAAAAGGGCTCGTTGATGCGGCAGCGCTTGATGCTCTAGTCGACACCTTTGAACACAAGGTCGGTCCACGTAACGGCGCCCGCGTTGTTGCACGCGCTTGGGTTGACCCGGCGTATAAAAAAAGGTTGTTGCAAAATGCGCCGGCCGCCATCGCCGAATTGGGTTATACGAGCGGCCAGGGCGAGCACATGGTGGTTCTGGAAAACGCGACCAAAGTACACAACATGGTCGTGTGTACGTTGTGTTCTTGCTATCCATGGCCGGTTCTAGGATTGCCGCCCGTCTGGTACAAGTCGGCTCCGTACCGGTCGCGGGCGGTCATCGACCCCCGTGGCGTCCTAAAGGAATTTGGGGTGGAAGTGCAGGACGATGTGGAAGTCCGTGTCTGGGATAGCACCGCAGAATTGAGGTACCTTGTGCTTCCCGAACGACCGGCCGGTACTGAAAAGATGACGGAGGAGCAGCTTGCGGAACTCGTTACGCGCGACTCAATGATCGGAGTTGCAAAAGCGACGCGGCCAGGCGGCGGAGGCAGCAAATGAACGGGGTACATGATCTCGGCGGCATTCAGAATATGGGGCCGATCCAATACGAAAAGAATGAGCCTGTGTTTCATGCACCGTGGGAGGGCCGAATTTACGCTCTGAATAGAGCCGTACGTGCTTTGCGCAAATGGAGTCTCGATACAGACCGCTACGGACTCGAGGTGCTGCCTCCTGCGGATTACCTTCGGATGAGCTATTACGAACGGTGGGTCGTGAGGATGTTTGCGCAGGTCGTCCAGTTCGGCCTGGTGTCACAGCACGAGATAGAAACCGGAAAGCCTGATACTGGTTCTGCAAAAGCCACGCCGGCGTTAACGGCAGCGATGTCTTCGCGGTTTCTCAATCGCGGAATCCCGCCAGGCAATGATCCCAATGTACGGCCGCTATTCAAAGTGGGCCAACGCGTCCGGGCGCGCAATATAAACCCGACGCACCATACGCGCTTGCCGCGCTACGCGCGGGGGAAAACCGGTACGATTTTACGCGACCACGGAGTTTACATCTTCCCGGACACCAATGCTCATTTTCTAGGCGAAAAGCGCCAGCATGTTTACTCCGTGCGTTTTGCCGCGCGTGAACTATGGGGCGAGAGCGCCTCGCCGCGTGATTTCGTTCATCTCGACATGTGGGACGACTACCTTGAGCGAGTCTGAAGAGAGATTGAATTTAGAGGACCCAGCGTCATTCGCGCGTATTCCTCGCGACCATGAAGGGCCCGTGTTCGCCGAGCCATGGCAAGCGCAAGCGTTCGCAATTGCCGTGAGACTATCCGAAAAAGGCTATTTCACGTGGAAGGAATGGGCAGCTGCACTGGCCGACGAGTTGAAAGCTGCAGCGGAACGTGGCGAACCGGATGATGGTTCACATTATTACGAACATTGGCTCGCAGCGCTGGAACGGATGGTTGCTTCGAAAGGTCTAAGTGACCCCAGCGCACTGCTTGAACGCAAGAAAGCCTGGGCGGACGCCTACCGGCATACTCCGCACGGTAAGCCGGTCGAGCTTCGGCGTGACGAATGAAATTCGTCGCTCTGCCGGGCGCTAGCCTTAGGTTTGCGCACGGAACCCCGCTGAGGCAAATTACGACAACTTTGCCATCCTTCGGACGTCGTCCATTCTCCTCAGGATGTCCTCGACTGTTTCGATACCGGGAGAGAATTGCACGTCGCAGACGAGTTCGCTGGCTCCGAGATTCTTCACTGCCTCGAAATCCGTAGCAATCTGGTCGGGTGTGCCCGTGAAGTCTGGGCGTTCTTTAGAAGTGGCAGAGGGCATGAATTCGAGATTTCCACGAACCACGAGTTGCAGAGATTTGGGATCCCGGCCAACCTGCTGTGCCATTCCCTTCAGTTGTTCAAACATTGGTCCAACGGCAGTAAGGGGAATTCCTACAGGAAACCAGCCGTTGGCTTCACGTGCGACACGTTTCATAGCCCCCGGTGTGTATGCGGCCATGTAAATTGGCGGATGAGGCTTCTGAATTGGTTTCAAACTGATGAAGGACTTCGCCAGCTTATAATCGGTGCCTTCGAACTCTACAGGGTCTTTTGTCCAGATCGCTTTTAACGCGCTCACGCGCTCGTCCGCACTCTTGCCTCGAGTGCCCCACGATGCGCCTGCGGCCTCGTACTCGTCAGGTGACCAGCCGATTCCGAAACCTAGCCGCAGTCGGCCGCCAGAGAGGACATCAAGCGTTGCGAGTCTTCGTGCGAGTAGAACAGGGTTATACCAGGGAATGTTCAACACACTCGTTCCAAGGGCGACCCGCTCAGTCTTGGCAGCGGCGAACGTCAACATTTCAATAGGGTCGAGCACCCTTTTATATGCGATCGGAAGGCTACCATCCCCGATTGGATACGGCACTCGGGGATTTACCGGGTAAAGGAGTCGATCGAGTACCCAGAGACTGTCGAAGCCAAGTTCCTCCGCATGACGAGCGACTCTAGTAATGGAATCCGGCCCTCCAATTGGTCCAATCTGTGGCAAGGCAAAGCCAATTCGCACGAGAACCTCCCTATTTGACTAAACGATCACGATCGCAGCATTTTATACACTGTACCGCACGATTCAAGATGGCCCTCGAAATCGAAGAACGCATTGTGCAATTCATCAACTCTCATCGCGTTGCCCGTTTGGCGACTGCAGATGCGGCAGGCCGTCCAGCCGTTGTCCCCATATGTTATGTGTTTAATGGCGAGTCGTTCTATTCCGCGATCGACAAAAAGCCCAAGCGCGTTGACTTAATGCAACTTCAACGAGTTCGAAATATTCGGGTCAATTCACACGTGGCACTTGTGATCGATGATTACTCTGAAAAATGGTCGGAACTGATCTACGTCGTAATCCGTGGAGTCGCCGAGATCATCGATCCGGACGAATCGATTTCAACTGAGCACGAGAGTGCTGTGGCGGCACTGCGATTGAAATATGAGCAATACCGTTCGATGGTGATCGACCGGAATCCCATCATCAAGATCGTACCGAAACAGGTGCGCCTCTGGTCGGCAATAACCTAGTGTTCGGGGCTTTAAAGCACCGCGGAAGCCAGTTCCCGCCACTCGGCGAGAGGGAGCGCGTGGCGGTCGGCGGTGAGCACTTGAATGCTGACGTGGTCGGCGCCGGCGGACTGGTGCTCGCGAATCCGATTTCGGATTGCGTTGAGATCACCCCAGGCGATGATCGCGTCGATCAACCGGTCACTGCCGCCATTCCGGAAATCGTTTTCATCGAATCCGAGCCATAAGAAGTTGTTCGTGTAGTTCGGCAGCTTGAGGTAGAGCTCCAGGAACTGGCGCCCGATCTTCCGCGCTTTCGCCGGGTCCGTTTCAAGCACGACCGCTTGCTCCGGACACAGGTATCGACCTGCACCAAGAATCTTGCGAGCCCGCGCCGTGTGTTCCGGATTCACATTGTAGGGATGAGCTCCATCGGCTCGTTCGGCAGCAAGTTCCAGCATCTTCGGTCTTAGTGCCGCCAGCACTCGTATCGGTTTGGATGCAGGCGCCGCGGAATTATACGGGGCCTGATGCATCGCGTCGAGATAGGTACGCATGCGTGATACCGGTTTTTCGTATTGGTGGCCGCGCAATTGCTCGACCAAGGGCACGTGGCTCACACCAAGCCCGAGAACAAACCGGTCTGGATAAGCTTCGGCGAGCGTCTTCTGTCCCGAAGCCATGGCCATGGGATCGCGGGCGTAAATATTTGCTATTCCTGTCGCCACAACGATCCGACGGGTTGCCGCAAGCAATAAACCCGCATGCGTAAGTGCTTCGCGTCCCGCGGCCTCGCCGAACCAAATCGCCCCATACCCGAGTTCTTCCAACTCGCTTGCCGCTTCCCGCACTTTCGCAGCAGGATGATCTTCAAATTGCCTCGTCCAGATTCCAACCGATCCAAGCTTTAATGAAGATTGCGCCATGACTAATCAGCCTAATGTGAAACGCGGCGAAACGCCAGGTACAGCATCAGCAGACATTACTAACCTTATTGAGGGAGCGGCAATTGCAGCGAACTCATTAAGTCCCGATGCCTAGCGTCGGAGCCAAGCACGCGTTTGCATCGAGTTCAAGCGCGTCGCGACAATAGCGTCGTATTTTTGAATAGCGTCGTGCGTAACAGCTAAAGCCGGTAGGTCGCGCCGATATCCTGCGCGACATCCGCTAATGGTCGATCCGCGGTCCAGATGCTGGAACTTGCGACAATCGCGGAGGCAAGAAGATGCGCGTCAATCCACCCAATTCCGCGGCCGTTGATCTTGTGATGCCAGACGAACTCAACGACTTCAGAGTTTGCGACCAAGGCCGCCTGGCGCATCACTTTGTACTCGGCAAGAAACTTTGTGCGCGCACCGCGGTCACCGATCAGCAACTCCCCATAAACGAAATCGTGACCGAGCACTTCATGGCTGGGTTGGCTCAAGGGAGACCGCATCTTCGACCCGTTGCGATCCGATCCGCGCTTTGTCGCGCTGATGAAGAAACTTCATTTCGAGAAATAACCACCTGTCAGGTGGAACGGACCGTGAGCGACGTGCTATCGCTTGGACGACTCTGAAGCTCGCCGAAGGATGTAGGCTTCGATCGAACGAACCTGGTCGGGTTTGAGAATCTCCTTGAACGATGGCATGCCGAGGGGCTCCTTTTCTCCCTCAAGCACAATGTTTTCAAAATTCTCGTGAGTGGATTTCGAGGCGTACCGCAAGTCCGGCAGGGGGCCCGCGACGGCATTCAGGCCGTGACAAGGGGCACAGTTGGCATTGAAAAGTACTCCTCCTTCCTTGATCTCCTGAGGCGATGCCTTGCGGGTGATCGCTGGAGTTGGAGGTTCCGTGTGCCCGAACGGTGTCACCTTGAGTGCGGCGTTTCCGTTTAGCGCGAATGTCAGAATTCGCCCATAGCCGGGTTTAACCTTCCCCCGATTGGGTGCATTGAAAAGCGCGTCAGCTCCGCCCCAGCCAGCCATGACGGAAATATATTGAACGCCGTTGACCTGGTATGTCACCGGAGGCGCCATGATTCCCGTCCCGGCATCGAATTCCCATAGTTGCTTTCCATCGGTCGCGCGATACGCGGCCAGGACGCCATCCGCCCGGCCTTGCACCACAAGATTTCCTGCTGTGGTGAGAACGCCTCCCCCCTCGACGACAGGATAACCGGCGTGCCATGCGGCTCGCTGTTCGACGGGATTCCATGCCAGAAGCTCTCCCGAAGGCGCAGGCATGGACTCGAGCTTGCGGATCAGCCGACCGGCGTAGTGATCGTCGGCGCCTAGGTTATATCGCTTGGCATCGTATTTCCATTTCGGGTCTGGCGCATGCACAAATTGGGTGGCGATTTTCGCCGGCAGGTAGACCAATCCCGTCGCGGGATTGAAGGCCATGGGATTCCAGTTATGGGCGCCGCCCGGATCCGGCGATACCATCACAGGTTGAGCGCCCGCATAAGCAGAAGGCGTTTCGATGGGCCGGCCCGTTTTCGCATCGAGTCCGGAAGCCCATGTGATGCCACTCACAAAAGGCGCGCCGGAGATGAATTCGCCGGTTTGCCGATCCAGAACATAGAAAAATCCGTTTTTATTCGCCTGCATGATGACTTTGCGTTGCTGGCTGCCGATCATGAGATCGGCCTGCAAGAGCGGCTGCGTTGCATCGTAGTCCCAGTTGTCGCCGGGAGCAGTTTGAAAGTACCAGGCGAGTTCTCCTGTTGTTGGACGCACTGCGAGTATGGAAGCTGCATAGAGATTCGTGTCATCGGTTTTTCCGCGCAATGTCCGATACCATGCGGTCGGGTTGCCGGTGCCGAAGTACGCCAGATCGAGCTGCGGATCATACGTGATGCCTTCCCACGCAGTGGCGCCGCCGCCGACCGTCCACCATTGACCACTCCAGCTCTTGGCGGCATCCTCCATGGCCTTGGATTCGAAGCCGAGGGAAGGGTCGCCGGGGACGGTGTACGTGCGCCAGGCGGGTTTGCCAGTCTCCGCGTCATAGGCAGAAATGTAGCCGCGAACGCCGAGTTCAGCTCCCGCGTTGCCGATGAGCACAAGACCTCTCGCGATTCGCGGATATCCCGTGATGGAGTACGGTTTCGCGGGATCGATGGTGGTCGCACTCCAGACCGGCATTCCCGTTTTCGCATCGAGCGCAATCAGACGGCCGTCGAGCGTTCCCACATAGACCTTGCCTCTGTACAACGCGACACCGCGATTCACGATGTCGCAGCAGATGTAGTAGGCACGGGAACGCTGCACTTTAGGATCGTAAGTCCACAGCAATTCTCCGGTTTTTGCATTAAAGGCGTCTACGACGCTCCAGGCCTCCGTCGTAAAAAGAACGCCGTTTTCGACAAGCGGCGTGGCTTCCAGACCACGTGTCGTGGTGAATTCGCGGCTCCACACCAGACCTAATTGTGAAATCGAGTTTTCGTTTATTTCGTTCAACGGACTGAAGCGATGGTCATCGTAGGTACGTCCATACATGAGCCAATTGGCAGTATCGTGGTCCGCTTCTCGTAGCGTCGCATCCGTCGTTTCGGCAGGGCGCTCGACTGCGCGGCTGCAGTTTGCGATTCCAAGGAATGCGACTAGAGGTGCGACAGCTAAGAAACTCTTCATGGTTTTCCCCCAGCAAGCGGCGGTCATCGTAATCCGAAAAAGTCGGGGAACCTATGAAATTTCCGGCGAGTCACAGTTTTCGACAAATTGCTGACTGTGCCTGTTTTAGCAAAGTGTGGTATTGTCGTTAGTTTCCATGCATGACGGGATTTACGACAACATTTGCCAGGTTGTTGGAAGAACACCGGTCGTGCGATTGAATCGGATTGCGAAAGATGGCTGGGCGGAGATGCTGGTGAAGCTCGAATCGTTCAATCCTGGCGGAAGCGTCAAAGATCGGATTGGCCTGAGCATGATCGAGGCTGCCGAACTGGAAGGAACGCTGAAACCTGGGGGGACGATTGTCGAGCCGACCAGTGGCAATACCGGGATCGGTCTTGCTATGGTCGCGGCAGCCAAGGGATACAAAGTCATACTGACAATGCCGGAAGAATACAGCGTGGAGCGGATCACTCTATTGCGTGCGTACGGCGCGCAGGTGGTGCTGACTCCGCGGGAGCGAGCGATGCAAGGGGCCATTGATAAGGCCGAGGAGTTGGTGCGCCAAAATCCGACCTACTTCATGCCTCAGCAGTTCAAGAATCCGGCAAACCCTGAGGTTCACCGTAAAACAACCGCCAAGGAAATCATCGACATCTGCGGTGAACGGCTTGATGCCCTGGTTGTGGGTGTCGGGACAGGTGGCACCGCCACGGGCACCGGCGAAGTTGTAAAGGAAAAGATCAAATCCCTGAAACTCTTTGCCGTCGAGCCCGCCGAATCTCCTATTTTTTCCGGTGGTAAGGCCGGCCCTCACAAAATTCAAGGTATCGGCGCCGGATTCATTCCCGCGATCTTCAATAAAGACGTTGTGGATCGATTTATCCCGGTTTCGTATGACGATGCGCGCTACGCCGCGCGCCGGCTTGCGGAGCAAGAGGGGGTTCTTTGCGGAATCTCTTCGGGAGCGATTCTTCACGCCAGTTGCCTCGTCGCCTCGGAGCTTGGGCGCGGTAAACGCCTGCTCGCCATCCTCCCGGACACTGGCGAGCGATATCTCAGCACGGAGCTGTGGTCTTAAGGTCAACGCGCCCACGGACAGGTTGCGCGGTTCCAGGGACGGGATATTAACCATGTTGGCTCCAGGCGCTCTTTGCGTTGCCCTTACGCCGCGAACGGTCGACGAAGTCTTTTCCGCAGACTTATCGGGAGCCGACTGCATTGAAGTCCGTCTCGATTACCTAAACAATCCCGGCGAGTCCGTTCTCGCCAGATGGGACAAGCTTCCGGTTCCTGTCATCGCAACTTGTCGAGGTAAGGAGAGGGGCGGCCGATTCGAGGGTTCTATCGACGAGGAAGTCCGGCTGCTTCAGTACGCCGTTGAAAACGGCGCACGTTTTGTCGACATCGATTATCGATTCGCTCGGCCTTTCGTTGGAGCTCAAGTCATAGCATCCTTTCATGACTTCGACGGAACTCCCGAAAACCTTGTCTCACTGATGGACAGAGTGTGCGCCGCGCCGGCCCAAATCGCAAAGATCGCCACATTAGTTAAGTCATGGACCGATAACCGCAGGCTTCTCGAATTGCTATCGCGTTCGTGGGCCAAACCGGTAATCGTGGCCGGCATGGGAGATATCGGTCAGATCACCCGAGTTATCGGGCCATCGCGGGGAAGCGTCCTCTCCTATGCAGGCCTTGCGGCAAATGCAACCGCTCCGGGACAGCTCTCGGTTGCCGACATGAATAAGGTTTATCGATTTCGTCGTGTGAGGCGCTCCACAAAGATTGTCGGGATTGTCGGGTATCCGGTGGGCCATTCCCTGTCACCGAATATTCACAATCGCGCGTTCGATGCCTTGAACCTGGATTTCGTTTATTTGAAATTGCCGACACCTGACGTGGCGGATTTCTGTTCGAACGCTCGAGCCATTGGCTTTCAGGGTTTTTCAGTGACTATCCCGCACAAGACCGCCATATTCCCGTTCCTCGACGAGTTCACCGCTGAGGCACGCGACGTGGGTGCGGTGAACACCGTATCTACAGCCGACGGCAAATGGATCGGCGACAATACAGACGTTCATGGCGTCCGGAAGGCGCTGGAAACCGCCTCCTTTGATCCAATCGGCAAAACAGTCGTGATTCTCGGTGCCGGCGGCGCGGCAAAAGCTGCCGTATCAGCGCTAAAAAGCGCTAAGGACGTGAGAGTTGTGCCTCGCAAAGAGGTTCCGGAAGCGGGCCGTTACCCGTGCGATCTTTTGGTCAACGCAACGCCTGTCGGAATGTTTCCTGCGATGGAAGCATCGCCTCTGGATGGCCCGATTCAGGCCGAGTTCGTGTTCGATATGGTTTATAATCCGCCAGTAACGCGCCTGCTGAGATCCGCTAGGGACCAGGGAAAGACGGTCATCCCGGGCACGACGATGTTTCTGGCACAGGCGGCCCGGCAATTCGAAACGTGGACGGGTCATCGCGCTCCCCCAGAAATTTTCGAAGAGAAGCAACTACTACTGTCATGAGCCGAAACTATTCATTTCGAGTTCCGGCGGGCACCTCCAACTTGGGCGCCGGTTTTGATACTTTGGGTCTGGCCCTTGAGATTTATCTACGCGTCAGGATCGAACCCGCATCGAAAACCGAGATTGTCGCGCTCGGTGTAGACTCCGCCGAGATACCAACAACATCCGATAATCTGATTCTCCGTGTTGCCAATCGCGTCGCCGCGCTGCGCAATCGTGAACTGCCTCCGTTCCGCATCACGATTGCGAATGAGATCCCACTCATGCGTGGCCTGGGTTCCAGTGCTGCTGCGATCATTGCCGGAATCACCTGCTATGAATTGGCTATGCAAGAGACGTTGACCGAGCGGGAAATCTTCAAATACGCCTTTGAATTCGAAACGCATCCTGACAATCTTTCGCCGGCGCTTCGAGGCGGTTTGGTTGCAGCGTGCCAGTCCTCGGACAGCGAAGTGTTCATCGCGAATCTCACCGTCGCGCCCGGCGTTAAGTCCGTCATCGTCGTGCCGGAGTTCGAGGTCTCCACTCAGAAAGCGCGGTCGGTACTGCCGCAGTCGTATACGAGAAAGGATGCGGTCTACAACATACAACGGTCGGCCCTGATTGTTGGCGCCTTGACCACGGGCAATTGGCCGCTGCTCCAGGAAGCCATGAACGATCGCGTTCATCAACCTTATCGCGCATCCCTGATTCCGGGGTTCGAGGAAATCCTGGCGCTCCGCATGCCTGGAATGTTCGGACTCGCGCTAAGCGGAGCCGGCCCGACGATCTTTGCATTAGCGGATCCGGCAAAGGCCGACGCTGTCGGATGGGAAATTACGGGTGTATTCGAGAAGCATGGCGTGAAAGCACTGCCTCATGTGGTCAACATCGATACTGAAGGGAGGGTGATTAGCCGCGAAACGCGCTGAGCGAATCGCGGGCCGCGGAGAGTGCCTATGGCAAAACTGAAAGTAGGAATAATCGGGGCGACGGGTACTGTTGGGCAAAGAATGATTCAACTTCTCGAACGCCATCCCTGGTTCGCGGTGTCTGCTGTTGCTGCTTCCGACAACTCGGCCGGCAAGAATTATGCTCAGGCAACCCGCTGGATGTTGGAGACACCGATTCCAGAATCCGTGGCTAAGGTGACCGTCCAGTCCTGCCAACCGGGTCTCGATTGCGATTTTGTACTCTCGGGTTTGCCTTCGTCGGTGGCAGAAGAACCCGAACTCCAGCTGGCCAAAGCCGGAATGCCGGTTTTGAGCATGGTGGTTGGTCCTGTAACGCCATGCGGAGTCCTCGATTACAAATTCCGTGTGCTCAGCCATAACACTATCCGTGGAGCGGCAGGAGCGGCGATTCTGAATGCCGAATTGATGTATCGGAAGGGCTTGATTGGATGAAGACATACACCCAGATTCCTCCGGGGACACAGATCCTGTTCGGACGTGCGGCGCGTAGGCGCCGGCTTCTTGAACGCGCGATCTGCTCTGTCTTTGAGGGCTGGTCGTACGAAGAGATTATTCCTCCGATCTTCGACTACTACGATGTGTTCGCCAAAGGCATGGGTGCGGGAGAGGAAGAGCACTTTTACCGCTTCATCGACCGGGAAGGAAACATCCTCGCGCTCCGGCCGGAATTCACGTCGCTTGTCGCGAAAACCGCCGCAACGCGCCTTGCGCGGTCCCCGAAGCCGATTCGCCTTTTTTATTCCGGCGAAGTCTTGCGTTTCGAAAAGCCGAAAGGTGGCCGTCAGCGGGAATTCGCCCAGATCGGTATCGAACACTATGGAGGGGCCGGCAAAACGGCCGATGTAGAAATTCTTCTCATAGCAGTCGAGGTATTTCAACGGCTTGGTATCCAAGGGTTCCAGATCAATCTCGGCAGTGTCGACTTTTTCGGCGGAATCGTTGACCGCATCGAATTACCAGCCGGCGAGATTACCGCGTTGAAGGAAGTTCTGAACATCAAAGATCAGCCCGGACTCGAAGCGCTGCTGCAGAAGCTCCCTCTCGATGATCGCAGAAAAAATATTTTGCGCGCCGTCCCGCATCTCACCGGCGGAAAATCCGTGATTGCTGAGGCACGCGGATTGGTGAAGAATTCCCGATCGGTCGAAGCGCTCGATCATTTGGAATACATCCATTCGATATTCGAGAAGCTCGACCTCGCACAGCACCTGACAATCGATTTGGGCGAGATTCGCGGCTTCGATTACTACACAGGCATCTACTTCCGGGCATATGTTCGCGGCCTCGGTTTCGAGGTCGCAAGCGGTGGAAGATACGACGGGCTGCCGGGCTCGTTTGGTGAAGATCTCCCCGCCGTCGGCTTCTCTTTCAGTGTGGACCGTCTTGAGCAAATTGCAACCCCGTCGTTGGACGCTTCCGAGCCAAAAAATTCCACAGTTGAAGTCGAACAAGGCTTTGAAAAAGCCCTGCAGCTCCGTCAAGCAGGGAAGGCGGTGAAGCTGTGCTTGTGATCGCGCTGTGCAAAGGACGATTCCTTGATCCATCGCTGGAGCTGCTCGGACGCGCGGGTATTTGCTTTGCAGAGGACGTCGCATCTTCCCGAAGACTGATCTTTGATTCCAAGGACGGTCAGTATCGCGTCGTGCTGGTGAAGCCCGCCGACGTACCAACGTACGTTGAATACGGCGCCGCCGACGTGGGCATCGCGGGACGCGACGTCATTATGGAATCACGTGCCGACCTCCTCGAGCCGATGGATTTGAATTTCGGGCACTGCAGAATTGTCGTTGCCGGTAAGGGAGGAACTGCGGGAACGGATTCCGATTCGGGCGAACCCGTCAATTCGCGGGTACCGGGGACGGCGTCCGAATCACTGCCTCCCAATTTGTTGCGAATAGCGACGAAATACCCGCGGATTACGATGGATTACTACACGGCTCGGGGAATTCCAGTGGAGATCATCCCGCTTTCAGGTTCGATTGAGCTCGCACCGCTTATCGGCCTGGCGGACAGGATCGTTGACGTCGTAGAGACGGGGAGGACATTGAAAGAAAATGGACTCGAAGTACTTGAAGTCATCGCTTCCTGCTCGGCTCGCCTGCTGATTAACCGCGCCGGATACCAGACCAAGCGAGATGAGGTGCTCGGTCTAATCGGAGCTTTAGAGAAGGCCGTTCAATGAGAGTTGTTGATCTGACAGCCGAATTCAATCTAGCCGAAGTCGATGCGCTGTTCGCCAGCGGCGACGTCGACGACAATATCGAGAAAACGGTTAAACAGATTCTCGAGGACATCCGTCTGCACGGCGATCGTGCCGTGTGCGAATACACGAAACGCTTTGATGAATTCAACCTCACGCCACAGCTGATGCGTGTACCGGAAGAACATATCGCAGCCTACGCCGCGGACGCGGACGATGAACTTGTAGACATCTTGAGGAGCGCAGCTCGCAATGTCCGTGAATTCCACGAGCAACAGATGGAAGAGTCATGGGAGTACTATGCCGGCGACGGCGTTCGATTGGGTATCCGGCGGAGCCCTATCGAAAGCGCCGGCGTTTACATACCGGGCGGCAAAGCAGCCTATCCATCCTCTGTTCTGATGAACGCGATTCCGGCTCAGGTAGCCGGAGTCGAACGCATTGTGGTCGTCACACCACCCCGTTCTCTGGAAGAAAATCCACTCGTCGCCGCTGCCCTGAAGCTGCTGGACTTGAATGAAGTCTACCGGATCGGCGGCGCCCAATCTATCGGCGCGCTCGCCTACGGCACTCCCACGGTCGCCAAAGTGGGGAAGATCGTTGGGCCGGGTAATGCGTTCGTGCAAGCCGCAAAACGACAGGTTTACGGTACGGTCGACATCGACATGGTCGCCGGTCCGAGCGAAGTAGCAATTGTCGCGGACGAAACGTGTGACCCCGCGTGGATTGCCGCGGATCTGCTGGCTCAAGCCGAGCACGATGAGATGGCCGGAGTATGGCTCATCACGTGGTCGAGAGAAGTTGCCGCGTCCGTCTTTGAGGAGGTTCAGGCCCAACTCGAAATGCTCGATCGCAATGCCATTGCGCGAGCTGCAATCGTAAATAACGGAATCACGTTTCTGGTCTCCGACGAGGACGAAGCGATTGAGCTCGTAAATTACATCGCGCCCGAGCATGTTGAGGTGCTCATGGCCGAACCCGAACACGTTTCCGACAAAATCAAGAACGCCGGCGCCGTCTTCATTGGAAGGTATGCACCGACGGTCGTGGGCGATTACTTTGCAGGGCCGAGTCACGTTCTGCCGACAAACCGGACGGCGCGTTTCTTCTCGCCGCTCGGCGTGTCGGACTTTGTCAAACGCACGAGCATCATTCGTTACTCTGGCCGTGCCATTGAGCGATTCGGAGAAATGATCGAAAAGTTTGCAATCGCTGAAGGACTAACTGGACATGCGAGATCTATCACCATCCGCCGTCATAAAGCCTGAAGTACGCGGTCTCACCGCGTACACACTCAAGCATTTTGATGCGGACGTCAAACTCGACCAAAACGAGAATCCCTATGAACTTCCTGCCGAGATCAAGCAGGAAGTTGTGGATCGTGTGCTCCGGCGCCCTTGGGGACGATATCCAGAATTCGTTCCGGCCGCCGTTATCAAAACGCTCGCACAGTTCACCGAATGGCCTGGGGACGGCATCCTTGTAGGGAATGGATCCAACGAGCTCATTCAGGCCTGTCTGACCGTAACACTGGGGCCGGGCCGTCAACTGGTCGTACCGCAGCCGACGTTCACGTTATACAAGTTAATGGCCACGACGCTTCAGGCCATAGTGACTCCGGTGTTTCTGGATGCACAGAATTTCACGTTCGATGTCGACAAGCTGATCGAATCGGCCCGCGGTGCGGACGTTGTTGTCGTTTGCACGCCAAATAATCCAACAGGCACTCTTCTCGAGCGAGAGGCCCTGATCAGCATCTTGAAGAACGCCAAAGGGCTCGTCGTGGTGGACGAGGCGTATCACGAATTCAGCGGCCAGACCGCACTTCCCTTGCTGGCACAACACCGGAATCTCGTGGTCCTCCGGACATTCTCGAAAGCCATGTCTATGGCTGGACTGCGATTTGGATACATGCTGGCCCATCCGGAAATCGCGCGTGAAGTGCACAAATCAAAGCTCCCTTATAACGTAAACATTTTCACGCTCGCTGCCGCAGAGATTGTCGTGGAAAAACATTTGCTGTTAGAGAGGGGCATTCAGGCCTTGACTCAAGAACGCGAGCGCCTGTTCGATCAACTTCAAAAGCGGCAGGCTGTCTCTGTCTATCCTTCAAAGGCGAATTTCCTTTTGATGCGGACCCCGAAGCCTGCGCGCGAATTGTTCGAGGCGCTCTACAACCGTGGAGTCCTCGTGCGCGATGTGAGCGCATATGCACTACTGGATCGGTGTGTGCGGGTTTCAATTGGAACACCAGAGCAAAACGATCGATTCCTTGCTGCACTCGATAGCGTGTTGGAGATGAAATGATGGAGGCACGACAATCAACACGAACGCGAAAAACCAACGAAACGGAAATTCGGATCAGTCTGAATCTGGATGGCAACGGTCAGCATCACATCGCGACGGGTATTCCGTTTTTCGATCACATGCTCACCCAGATCGCGCGTCACGGCCATTTCGATCTCGAGATCGACGCAAAGGGTGACCTCGAGATTGATGGCCATCACACCGTGGAGGATGTCGGATTGGTCTTGGGCCAGGCGCTTCGTGAGGCTCTTGGCGACCGTCGTGGGATCACGCGCTTCGGCCATGCCTATGTGCCGCTGGACGAAGCGCTCACGCGTGTAGTGATCGATCTGTCCGGACGGCCCTACTTAATCTACAAAGTGGAATTCAAGTCGGCACGCATTGGCGATCTTCAAACGGAATTGATCGAAGAGTTCTTGAAAGCACTCGTCCAGGAGGGACGTCTGAATCTGCATGTTGAAAATCTGTATGGCCGCAACCAACACCACATTGCGGAAACGATTTTCAAGGCAACGGCACGCGCGCTCCATATCGCGACTCGCGTCGAGCATGCCGAGATTCCATCGACAAAGGGTGTGTTGTGATCACAGTTGTAGATTACAAGCTGAATAATCTGCGCAGCCTCGAGAATACACTGCGACGACTCGGCCATGAGGTTCGCGTCACATCAGAGCCGGAGGATATCCGAACGGCAACGAAGCTCATTCTGCCTGGAGTTGGAGCTTTCGGGGACGGCATGCGCAATTTGCACAAACTCGGCCTTGCAGTTCCTTTTATTGAGAAGGTCAAGTCCGGAACGCCCACGCTGGGAATTTGCCTCGGCATGCACCTTCTTTTTACCGAAAGCGAAGAATTCGGGCATCACCGCGGCCTCGACCTCCTGCATGGGCGAGTAGTGAAGCTTCCGTCGAGCCTGCGCGTCCCGCATATGGGCTGGAATCAACTGCACGCAAAACAGACAAACGGCTTTACGAAGGGGATGCAGGACTGTTGCTTTGTTTATTTTGTGCATTCTTACTATGTCGAGCCGCAGTCGCACGGGATCGTCCTCGCAACAACGGACTATGAGATCGAATTTCCCGCGATCGTGCATGAAGAGAACATTTGGGCAACGCAGTTTCATCCAGAGAAGAGCCAGTACATAGGAGAGCGACTACTCGATAATTTCGCTCGGTTGTCGCGGCCGCTATGAACATTTATCCGGCGATCGACATTCTCGGTGGTAAGGCCGTTCGTCTTCGGCAGGGCCGCAAAGAAGAGTCGACCATTTATGGGGATCCTGTAGAAATGGCGGTTAAATGGGTTGCCAAAGGATCCGCGTGGTTGCACGTGATCGATTTGGACGGAGCTTTTGAGGGAATTCCAAGGAACCTGGGAATACTGCGTGAGATGGTCAAAGCTGTACCGCAAACGAAAATCCAGATTGGCGGCGGAATCCGTAGTATGCCCGTCGTGGAAACGCTTCTGGAAGCCGGTATTCTTCGTGTGGTCCTGGGAACAGCGGCTGTGCAGGACCCGGATTTCGTAAGAGCCGCTCTCGAGTGTCAACCGGACAAGGTTGCAGTAGGTATCGATGCACGCGACGGTAAAGCGAAGGTGTCCGGTTGGACCGAAGACTCACGCACAACAGCAATCGAGCTGGCCTCACGTTTGGAGGATATGGGCGCAACACTGGTGGTTTACACGGATATCGCGCGCGATGGTGTTTTGACAGGACCAAACATCGAGGCAACGCGAGAGATGATTGAACGTACTCGTCTTTCAGTCATCGCAGCTGGGGGCATCTCATCCATTTCCGACGTCCGTCGTCTGGCAGAACTAAACCTCCCAAGATTGGATGGCGTGATCATCGGCAAGGCTTTGTATGAAGGCCGCATCGAGATCGAGGAGGCGATGACCCATGCTCGCTAAGCGCATTATCCCCTGCCTCGACGTGAAAGACGGCCGCGTGGTCAAGGGTACCAACTTCGTTAACTTGCGCGATGCCGGAGATCCAGTCGAGGCCGGACTTCGATATTCGGAAGAAGGCGCGGATGAGTTGGTTTTTCTAGACATCACCGCATCCTCGGACCGCCGAAATATTGTTGCGGAGATGGTTCGGCGGGTAGCAGACACCATCAATATTCCATTCACTGTCGGCGGTGGCTTGCGAACTGTCGATGATATCCAAGACATCCTCCGCTGCGGCGCCGATAAAGTCTCGCTGAATACTTCTGCGGTCGATGATCCTTCTCTCGTCCAACGGGCCGCGGAACGGTTCGGAAGCCAATGCATCGTTGTTGCGATCGATGCTCGCAGAGAGAACGGCAACGCCAAGGTCTACACGCATGGCGGGCGCGAACGCACGGATCTGGATGTTGTCGAATGGGCCAAAAAGGTTGCGGACCTCGGCGCGGGCGAGATTCTTCTCACGAGCATGGACTCTGATGGAACCAAGAACGGTTACGATCTCGACCTGACTCGCCGAGTGGCCGAGGCCGTGCGTATTCCCGTAATTGCCTCCGGTGGAGCAGGAAATCTGGAGCACCTTTACAAGGGCCTCACCGACGGCTCAGCCAGTGCCGTGCTGGCAGCGTCTATTTTCCACTTCCGCGAGTTGACGATCGGCCAGGCGAAGTCATACCTGCGTGAACGGGGAGTCGTGGTGCGATGAAAGACATCCTCGAAAAGGCAAAGTTCAGTGCCGATGGGCTCATTCCTGCCGTTGTGCAAGATGCGCGTACACGAGAGGTCTTGACCGTCGCATACATGAATCAGGAGGCGCTGCGCCTGACGCTGGAAGAACGCGAGACGTATTTTTGGAGCCGAAGCCGTCAAGCGCTCTGGCATAAAGGCGAAACGTCGGGAAATTCTCAGAAGGTATTAAAGGTAAGTCTCGATTGCGATAACGACGCGGTTCTCGTCGAAGTCGAACCGGCGGGCCCCGCGTGCCATACCGGTTCGTACTCATGTTTTGGCGTCGAACCGGGGCTCGAAAGCGTATTGAATGAGTTGTATTCCGTCATCGAACGGCGAAAGGAAGAGCGTCCCGACGGAAGCTACACGACATATCTCTTCAATAGTGGCCTCGACAAAATCTTGAAAAAGGTCGGCGAAGAGGCGACTGAGACAATCGTAGCGGCAAAGAACAACGACGGCAGACTTTCATCCGAAACCGCGGACTTGCTGTACCACTTGCTCGTTCTGCTCGTACAACGCGGCATCAGCCTCGATGAGATCAGCCGGGAGTTGAAACAGAGAAGAGAAGGTAAGAAGGACGGGGGCTAAAGAGCGTGTTATGCGCGAGGTCATAGAAGGTGTGAGCGAATTGGTTGGGATGCGCCGTACTCCCCTCCTTGCAAAGGAGGGGTGGACGCGACATCAAGAAAATGGTGCGAAGCCACTTTATTTGGAGCGGACGGGGTGGTCGCTCACAAGCAACGGTGCGGGAATGCATTCCGAAACTTGCGTTGTGAGCGACCACCCCGTCTGCGCCTGATTCACACGCTTCGTAATTTGTTCACAGCGGTGATTTGTCATCTATATGCAACCAAGTCTGGAAGACGTTAAGAAGCTTCGATCACAGGGAAACGTAATTCCTGTGTACAAATCGGTGATCGCCGATTTTCTGACACCGGTGTCTGCGTTTCTGAAGCTGGAAAAAGATCGCGCCTATGCTTTTCTGCTCGAAAGCGTCGAAGGAGGCGAGAGAATCGCCCGCTATTCCTTCCTTGGAGGCGACCCTTTTCTGATCATGCGGTATCGCGATAACCATCCGGCTGACTTCATCCAGACGCTTCGGACGACGATGGATCGCTTCAAGTCTGTGAGGTTGCCGAACCTGCCGCCCTTTACGGGCGGCGCTGTAGGTTATTTCGGCTACGACATGGTGCGCACCATCGAAGACATCCCAAAAACCGGAATTGATGATCTGGGCGTTGACGATGCGGTGTTAATGTTCTACAAAACCGTCCTCGCGTTTGATCATCTGCGTCATCAGATTCACATCATTTCCAACGTTGTCTCAGACGACTCCAGGGAATCCATCGAGATTCAATACGAGAAGGCCGTCTCGGAGATACAGCAACTTGAATCTCTGCTTCATGCTCCGTTACAAATTCCGTCTGTCGTCCGAAAAGGCAATGATGTGGCGGTCCGGTCGAATTTCGAGAAGAAGGAATACCTCGAGTCTGTCAGCAAGGCGAAGGAATACATTGCTGCCGGCGATATTTTTCAAGTTGTGCTGTCACAGCGGTTCGAAGTGGATTTGCCCACAGCACCGTTCGAAATCTATCGTGCTCTACGGATCGTCAATCCCTCGCCCTATATGTATTTCCTCAAGATGCCCGAAACCTGCATTGTCGGATCTTCACCTGAAATGCTTGTGCGCGTTCGAGACCGCGAACTCGAATATCGGCCGATTGCCGGCACGCTGCCGAGAGGCAGCACGAATGCGGAAGACGAAGCTAATGCCGAGATGCTCAAAGCCGACGAAAAAGAGCGCGCCGAACATATCATGCTCGTCGACCTTGGCCGCAACGATTTGGGACGCGTGTCGCAATACGGCTCGGTTCATGTGGAAGAACTGATGTGCATCGAGCGTTACTCCCATGTGATGCACCTTGTCTCGTCCCTTCGCGGCGAGTTGCGCAAGGACGTTGATCGCTGGGATAGCCTGATGGCGTGTTTTCCTGCCGGAACTGTCTCCGGCGCTCCGAAGGTTCGCGCCATGGAAATCATCGACGAACTTGAGCCTACGAAACGCGGTGTGTATGCGGGGGCAGTGATGTACGCGGATTTCAGCAATAATCTGGATTCGTGTATCGCCATTCGCACACTCGTTGTTCGTGGCAACAAAGGCTACATCCAGGCCGGCGGCGGTATTGTTGCTGATTCGATCCCTGAAAACGAATACATGGAAACCGTGAACAAATCGAAGGCGCTGCTTCGAGCGATTACGCTCGCCCAGCGAGGTTTTGAGCTGTGATTCTGGTCATCGATAATTACGATTCGTTCACTTATAACCTCGTTCAATATTTGGGAGAACTTGGTGAAGAGCTGCGGGTTTACCGCAACGACAAAATCACGATCGACGAAATCGAACGGCTGAAACCTTCGCGGATTGTGATTTCCCCAGGCCCGGGCGTTCCGGCAGCGGCTGGAATCACTGAGGAAGCCATTGGCCATTTTCACGCTTCGATTCCCATATTGGGTGTGTGCCTCGGGCACCAAGCCATAGGCGAAGTGTTTGGTGGAAAGATCGTGCGCGCACCCACTCTGATGCACGGTAAGGTGAGCGAAATATTTCATGACAGCAAAGGCCTGTTCGCAGGTTTGCCACAGGGATTTCCAGCCACGCGATACCACTCGCTTATGGTCACGCAGATTCCCGCAACTCTCGAAATCAGCGCCGAGACTAAAGACGGAGTTGTCATGGGCCTGCGGCATCGAAACTTTCCGACCGAAGGGATCCAATTCCACTGTGAATCGATCATGACGGTAGTTGGAAAGAACCTTCTGAAAAATTTCCTGAAGTCATGATCAGCGATTTGATCCAAAAGATGATCGACCGCATCGACCTGACCGAGCAAGAGGCCCGAGAGGCAATGGAAACGGTGATGGCAGGTCAGGCAAGCGATGCTGAAATTGCCGGATTTCTCACAGCATTAAGAATGAAGGGCGAGACGGCCCCGGAGTTGATCGGTTTTGCCCGCGTTATGCGAGAAAGAGCAGAACCATTTTGGGATGTCGAAGCCTTGCCGGTATTGGATACGGCAGGTACCGGAGGCGATCGTTCCGGCACTTTCAATATTTCCACGGCGGCGGCCTTCGTTGCAGCGGGCGCAGGGATTCGGGTTGCAAAGCATGGAAACCGATCGGCCGGCAGCCGCTGCGGAAGCGCAGATGTCATGGAAGCTCTCGGGATCGACATCCAGATGCCGATCGATCGCCTGCGCGAAGCAGTTAAGGACGTAGGTATCGGGTTCTTGTTCGCACAACGATTTCATACATCGATGAAGCATGTAATGCCTGTGCGCACGCAATTGAAGGTGCGAACGGTTTTCAACATTCTCGGGCCCCTGGCGAATCCGGCGTTCGCGCGTTTCCAAGTCGTGGGCGTCTCTTCGCCCGATATTCTGGAGCTAATGGCGAACGCGTTGCAGGGCTTGGGTCTGGATCATGCATTCGTGGTCCATGGGGCAAATGGGCTGGACGAAGTCTCGATTTCGAGCCGCACCTTTGTCGTCGAAATTCGTGGCGGCGACATCCGGCAATTCTTGATGACTCCCGAAGACTTTGGCTTCGCGTCCGCCAGAATCGATACGATTCTAGGTGGCGATGCAGCGCAAAATGCCGCAATCATAGAAACCGTCCTGCGCGGCGAGCGCGGGCCAAGACGCGACGTCGTTCTGTTGAATGCCGCCCCGGCAATCGTCGCCGCCGGCGCCGCGGCGACGTGGAAGGAAGGAATCCGTTTAGCCGCCGACTCAATCGACAGCGGGGCTGCGCTGAGGAAGTTGCAAGCACTGAGAGAAATGTAAACGACCAATGAAACATCTGGATCGATCACATATTTTGACGCGGATCATCGAGGCCAAGCAGGCACGCCTCCAGACGGCAAGATTACGTGTGCCCGAACCGATCGTGAAGCGAATGGCAGAAACCGCAAAAGGAGTGCCTTCATTTCGTGCCGCATTGGAAACGCCGCAAGGTGTCCGCATCGTCGCGGAAGTGAAGAAGGCATCACCTTCGAAGGGCGTTCTTAAAGCGGATTTGGATCCGGTGAAGCAAGCGGCGACTTATAAAGACGCGGGCGCCTGTGCCGTGTCCGTGGTAACAGAAGAAGACTTTTTTCAAGGGCAGCTCGGTTGGATCAACACGATTCGAGACACCACAACTCTCCCCCTGTTGCGTAAGGACTTCGTTTACCTCCCTTACCAGGTTTATGAAACGCGAGCGGCCGGTTCGAGTGCCATCCTCTTAATAGCTGCAATGCTCGAACCGCGAGAGTTGAAAGATCTCGTCGAGTTGGCCAGGCTTATCCACCTTGAACCGCTGGTCGAGGTTCACGATGAGGCTGAGCTGGGTGAAGCTTTGGAGGCAGGGGCATCAATCATCGGTGTTAACAATCGCGATCTGAAAACGTTCAATGTAGACGTAAATACGTCTGTTAGGCTGGCGAAGCTGATTCCCGACGACCGGTTGTTCATTGTCGAAAGCGGCATCCGCAGCAAAGCTGACATCGATCTGCTACTCGAGGCAGGAGCCGACGCGTTCCTGATCGGCGAACATCTCATTGCGTCGATCGACCCTGCGTCGGCGATCCGGAGTCTGTCATGACACGCGTGAAGATCTGTGGCATCACTAATTATGAAGATGCTCGTGATGCGGCATTGCTCGGCGCCGATGCAGTTGGGTTGAACTTTTACCCAAACAGCCCTCGCTATGTCGAGCCGGCCGATGCCGCACAGATTATCGAAAAACTTCCACCATTCGTTTCCGTCGTTGGAGTTTTTGTTAATCATCCGGATCCGCAGAACCTGGAAGATTTCGCTGGATCGCTTGGCTTGCACGCCGTTCAACTTCATGGAAATGAGACGCCCGATTATTGCTCGATGATTCAGCGCGTAAAGGTGATCAAGTCGTTTCGGGTCGATTCAAACTTCCGCGTTGACGCGCTCCGCAGTTACGGCAGTGGGACTTTTCTTTTGGACGGATGCGCGCCTGACCAATTTGGTGGAAGTGGCAAATCTTTCAACTGGGAACTGGCGTTCGGCGCAAACGCTTTCGGCTCGATCATCATTGCCGGCGGGTTGACGCCGGAAAACGTTTCCACGGTAGTGAATACGCTTCATCCTTTCGCTGTCGATGTTGCAAGCGGCGTCGAATCGAAACCCGGCAAAAAGGATTACGAGAAAATGCGGCGCTTTATCGAAGCGGTCCACCGCACGGACGTCGCGTTGATGGGTGCACTATGAAAGGTCATTTCGGTAATTACGGAGGGCAGTTCGTGCCCGAAACGCTAATGCATCCCCTGGAAGAACTCGAGGGTGCATATTCGCAGGCACAGCATGACTCAAATTTTCAGGCGGAACTCGACCGCTTGTTTCACAACTATTCGGGCCGCCCGACGGCACTCTACTTCGCTGAGCGTCTTACTCGGACTTGGGGCGGCGCCAAAATATACCTCAAGCGGGAGGACCTGAATCACACCGGCGCGCACAAGATCAATAACTGCCTGGGCCAGGGACTATTGGCGCGGCGCATGGGCAAGAGACGCATTATCGCCGAGACCGGCGCGGGACAGCACGGGGTCGCCACCGCTACAGTGTGTGCGCTGCTTGGGCTCGAGTGCGATGTGTATATGGGAGAAGAAGACATTCGCCGTCAGGAACTGAATGTGTTCCGGATGAAATTGCTCGGAGCTCGTGTGATTCCTGTCTCCGCCGGCAGCAAAACACTCAAAGATGCAATTAACGAATCCATGCGCGACTGGGTGACGAATGTCCGAACGACATACTACATGCTCGGCTCGGTCCTCGGACCTCATCCGTATCCGACAATGGTTCGCGATTTCCAATCAGTAATCGGTAGAGAGGCTCGCGCACAGATTCTGGAGGCGGAAGGTCGATTACCGGACGTTCTGGTAGCGTGCGTCGGCGGCGGAAGTAATTCCATCGGCCTGTTTTACGACTTTGTGGCAGACAAAAACGTCCGCATGATCGGTGTTGAGGCTGGCGGCCGGGGACCTGGGTTAGGCGACCACGCTGCGCGTTTTTCGGGCGGCAGGCCGGGCGTTCTGCATGGAACATACTCGTACGTTCTCCAGGATGCAGACGGTCAGATTGTGCCCACGCATTCTGTGTCCGCCGGATTAGATTATCCGTCCGTTGGCCCCGAACACGCCGCGTTGCACGACATCGGGCGCGTCGAATACACCAACGTCGACGATGCCGAGGCCCTCGAAGCTTTTCACGAATTGAGCCGTTTGGAAGGAATCATTCCGGCTTTGGAAAGCGCCCATGCGATCGCGCAGGCCAAGAAAATGAAATTTCCGAAGGACTATGTACTCATTGTGAATCTGTCCGGCCGTGGCGACAAGGATGTAACGGAAGTGATAAGACTGAAGCAAAATGACGCGCATTGAAAAAAAATTCGCCGAACTGAAGTCGGAAGGCAGAAAAGGATTTATCCCCTACGTCACGGCCGGCGATCCGACGCTCGATGCGACATTGAAACTGGTTCCGGCATTGGAGAAGGCAGGAGCTGATATTGTTGAATTGGGTGTTCCCTTTTCCGACCCTATTGCGGATGGGCCGGTGATCCAGCGCGCCACTGAGCGGGCGCTGCATAACGGCGTCACCCTGCGGGACGTTCTCCGACTTGCCGGCGAGATCCGGAAAAAGTCCGACGTTCCGCTTGTTTTGTTCAGCTATTTCAATCCTCTGCTGAACTACGGGTTAGAAAAACTGGCGATTGATGCAATCGGAGCAGGATTCGACGGAGTTCTCGCAAGCGATCTCACTGTCGAGGAATCCGACAAATTTGTTCGCGTTATGCGTAGTGCGGGCCTGAATACGGTGTTCCTGGTTGCCCCAACAAGCTCCCCGGAACGAATGAAGAAAATCGCAAAGGCGTCCAATGGTTTTCTGTATGCGGTCTCCCGGACCGGTGTCACTGGCGAACAGAACGAACTGGAACAGGATCTGAAACAGTTTTTGCAAGCGCTGCGATCACATACGAACGCGCCAATTGCTGTGGGATTCGGCATCTCGCGGCCGGAGCATGTACGTGCAGTCTGGCAGCAGGCGGATGCGGCCATTGTTGGCAGTTCGATTGTCAAAGAAATCGAACTGCACAGCGGCAAGCCGGATTTCGTCGAAAGCGTGACCCGATTTGTCGAGTGGCTGAAAGGTTCTCCGTTGACATGAGCATCGAAGATTGGCGACGCAAAATTGATGAGATCGATAGCAAGCTCGTCGAGCTATTCAACGAACGTTCAAAATGCGCGATCGAGATCGGTAAGATCAAGCACGATCTAAGGCTCAGAGTCTACGATCCGCAAAGGGAGCGGGAAATTCTCCAAAGGATTAAAGGTGTGAATCACGGCCCTTTGGACGATGAAGGATTGCAGCGTCTGTTCGAGCGAGTCATCGACGAGTGCCGGCGCATTGAACGTCTAGAACGCGAAAAGAAAGATTGAGTAAGTAACTATGATAGTGGTGATGCAAGAAGGGGCGGCCGAAGAGCAGATTCAAAGCGTAATCGATCGCCTGATCCAAATGGGATTTGACGTGCACCGCTCAACCGGCTCTTCACATACGGTGTTAGGTGCTGTCGGTGGCGTTCCCGTCGATCATCGAGATATTGAACTGCTGGAAGGCGTGCGAGAGGTTGTTAAGATCTCGGCGTCATACAAGCTTGCAAGCCGCGCGTTCAACCCTGGAGGCACTGTCGTTAAAATCGGCCCCCCCGGCCGGCAACTTGAAGTAGGCGGTCGCGCGGTTGTGATGATGGCGGGCCCCTGCACAGTGGAAAGCGAAGAACAGGTTACGGCAATTGCCGACATCATGAATGACTGCGGTATTCGCATCCTTCGTGGCGGGGCGTTCAAACCGAGAACATCACCGTATAGTTTTCAAGGCATGGGTGAGGAAGGTCTGAGGTTTTTGCGCAAAGCCGCCGACCGACACCACCTTCTTGTTGTTTCGGAAATCATGAACCATACGCAGATTCCGATGTTTCTCGATTACGTGGACATCCTTCAAGTCGGCGCACGCAATATGCAAAATTTCGACCTGCTGAAGGAATTGGCGAAGGTTCGTCATCCTGTCCTGCTAAAGCGCGGCGCCTCGGCGACTATCGAGGAGTGGCTGCTCTCAGCCGAGTACATTATGACGGGCGGTAATCATGATGTGATGCTGTGTGAGCGTGGTATTCGTACGTTTGAGAATTACACGAGAAACACACTCGACATTTCAGCGATCCCAGTGATTAAAAAGCTGTCGCACCTCCCGATCTTAGTTGATCCATCTCATGGAACCGGCCGACGCGACAAAGTTCCGCCCATGGCGCGAGCCGCAGTGGCTGCCGGTGCGGATGGACTACTCATCGAAGTTCACCACTCACCCGAAACAGCGTTATGCGATGGAGCGCAGTCGCTGTATCCCACACAGTTCCGCGAATTGATGTCGCAACTCAACATCATCGCTCCTGCAGTGCAACGCACGATGGTGTGATGGACGGCGACTCTATTCAAACGGTGACAATGTTCGGAACCGGCTTGATCGGCGGATCGGTCGCACTCGCCCTCAAGCGCGCGTTTCCGGGTATCCGTATTTCTGGGGTAGATAAGCCGGACGTGCTGGATCGCGCGCTTCATTTGAAGATTATCGATCTCACCGGGCCGCAACGCTCCGATCTCATTATTTTAGCGACACCGGTGTCCGACATCCTCAGGCTGTTGGATCAGTTTGTCGGTGAACAAACCTTGGTTACCGACGTCGGAAGCACGAAAGCGGCAATCTGCCGTAAGGCGGAACGGATAGGCTTGTCATTTATCGGTGGCCACCCCATGGCCGGCCTCGAGCAATCCGGACCTGATGCGGCGACTGCGGATCTGTTTCAAAGTGCCCCTTACTTTTTGTGTCCTGTGAAATCCACTCCGGATAGAGCCACTGAACAAATGCGAGAAATCGCGAAGGCGATAGGAGCCGTGCCCCAGGTTATTTCACCCGAAGAACACGATCGGCTCGTCGCTCAGATCAGCCATTTGCCACAAATCATCTCGACCCTTCTAGCCGATCAGACATCCGTGCACAAAGACCTGGCCGGACCCGGTCTGCGCTCGATGACGCGGCTGGCAGGCAGTCCGTTTCATGTCTGGCGTGATATCTTTAGGACGTCCAGCGGCTTACCGCACGAACTTCAGTCGTTTATAGAACGCCTGCAGCGCATAGTGGACTCACTGGAAGCAGGTAACCTCGATGAAATTGAACAATTATTCAAACGGGGAGGAGGGCAGTGAATAAGATTGTCCGCGACGCGCAGGAAGCCATTGCCGATCTGCACGATGGCGCCACCATAATGATTGGCGGTTTCGGTCTTTGCGGACTGCCTGAGAACCTCATCAATGCTACGCGCGACAAGGGAGTCAAAAACTTAACCATTATTAGTAACAATGCCGGTGTCGACGGTCGGGGCGTGGGCCTGCTACTGGAAGCGCGTCAAATTCGAAAAATAATAGGAACCTACGTCGGTGAGAACCAGTTATTCGAAAAGCTGGCGATCTCAGGCGAACTCGAAGTTGAACTTATCCCACAAGGCACTTTCTCCGAACGAATGCGTGCAGGCGGAGCGGGGATTGCGGCTTTCTATACCCCTACGGGATATGGAACGCTCGTATCCGAAGGAAAAGAAACTCGCGAATTCGATGGACGAATGTATGTACTGGAGCTTGGGCTCACCGCTGACTTTGCGTTCGTGAAAGCTTGGAAGGGTGATAGGTGGGGAAACCTCGTCTATCGAAAGACCGCCCGAAACTTCAATCCCGTGATGGCGACAGCGGCCCGGACAACCATCGCTGAGGTTGAACAGTTGGTGAATCTCGGCGATCTCGAGCCGGCCTGCGTCCATACGCCGGCGATTTACGTGAACCGTGTCATTCAAGGCACAAATTACGAAAAACGTATCGAACGCCGAACAGTGAGAAAGAGAGGGACGGAATGAGCGCGCTGCCTAAGCGTGAGATCATCGCCCGCCGCATCGCGCGCGAATTGAAAGACGGTTTCATTGTCAACCTCGGTATCGGGATGCCGACGTTGTGTGCCAATTACATCCCGCCGGGTGTAGAGGTCCTTCTTCAATCGGAAAACGGACTGCTGGGCATCGGCCCTTATCCCTACGAGGGCGAAGAAGATCCCGACCTTATTAATGCAGGAAAGGAAACCGTTACCGCCCTTGCGGGCGCGTCCTATTTCTCCAGTGCCGATTCGTTCGCGATGATCCGCGGCGGGCACGTCGACTTAACGGTGCTTGGCGCCATGGAAGTCGATGAACAAGGAGATCTCGCAAATTGGATGATTCCGGGAAAGATGGTGAAGGGTATGGGCGGTGCGATGGACCTGGTGGCCGGAGCCAAACGTGTAATCGTCGCAATGGAGCATGCCACAAAGGAAGGGAAGCCGAAGATCCTCAAGAAGTGTTCGCTGCCTCTGACTGGAGTGGGCGTCGTTGATACGATCGTCACTGAACTTGCGTTAATTGACGTTACTGACCGTGGCCTCGTGCTAAAAGAAGTGCGGCCTGACGTAAGTATTGACGAAGTCCAGCGATTGACGGAACCCAGGTTGATCGTGCAAGACAACGTCAGAGGTATGGAGTTTTAACAATACGCAATGAGGTTGAATTCCATCGTCATCGTGAATCTGCAGGGGCCGCAGGAACGCTTTTTTGGGCGGCTGCTCGACGTGGCCACTCACGGTGTGACTGTGCGTGGGATCGATCTCAATGCATTTGGCGATTGGATGGATGACGTCACTCATAGGGAAGAGAGCGGAGTTCAGCCGAACACGGTCTTTTTTCCAATGCAACGAATCGAAAAGATCATCTTGGATGAAGGTATCGGCGCCCTGCCGTCATTATCGGATACGTTCTTGACTAAGGTCGGTTCAGCCGTCGAGGAACACTTGGAGTAGCATATGAACATTGCAGTAATTGGAACGGGTTATGTCGGACTTGTGGCAGGCGGATGTTTCGCCGAAAGCGGGAACGACGTTTGGTGCGTGGATATCGACGCCGAGAAAATTGAAAAGCTCAAGAAGGGTATCATTCCGATCTACGAGCCCGGCCTTCCAGAGATTGTCGAAAGAAATGTCCGCGAAGAACGTCTGACCTTCACGACAGATTTCGACGCTGCAGTGAAGAAGTCTCTGGTCATTTTCGTTGCCGTCGGTACACCACCGACCCCAAGCGGCGCCGCCGACTTGACCGCGGTCCTGAATGTCGCACGCTCCATCGGACGCGCCATGGACCGTTACAAAGTGATCGTCGTTAAGTCGACGGTTCCAGTCGGCACCAGCGAGAAAATCCGCGAGGTTCTGAAGAAAGAGACCAAACAACCATTCGACTTGTTGTCGAATCCTGAGTTTCTGAAACAAGGCGCGGCGGTCGAGGACTTTATGAAACCCGACCGAGTGGTCGTCGGTGCTGACGATGTGCGCGCGGGTGAGATCCTGCGTGATCTTTACGCTCCGTTCGTTCGGACCGGAAGTCCAGTGCTACTCGTCGACGTTCGAACTGCGGAAATGTTGAAATATGCCGCGAATGCGTTCCTGGCAGCGCGTATTTCGTTCATGAACGAACTGGCGAATCTTTGCGAGGAAGTCGGCGCCAACGTCGACATGATCCGGAAGGGCCTCGCGTCCGATTCTCGAATCGGTCCCGCGTTCTTATTTCCCGGCGTTGGGTTTGGCGGTAGCTGTTTTCCGAAGGACATTCGTGCACTCATCGATACCGGCCGGCAGCATCAGTACGACATGAAAATCCTCGAGGCAGTTGACGCAGTCAATCAACGCCAGGCGGCCCGTTTCGGTGAAAAAATCCGCAAGCATTTCAAAGATGGCCTGCGCGACAAACGGTTCGGAGTTTGGGGCCTATCGTTCAAGCCGCGCACGAATGACATGCGCTATGCGCCTTCCATAAAAATTATCGAATCGTTGCTGGGGGAGGGTGCGAGTGTGGCGGCTTACGATCCGGAGGCGATGGATGAGGCGAAAAAGATTTTCGGAAACCGAATTCAGCTTTCATCGAGCAATTACGGCTGCATCGAAGGCGCGGACGCGCTATTGATTGTTACGGAATGGCAGGCATTTCGTAATCCCAATTTCGACAGGATCAAAGCTGTTATGCGCCAACACGTCATCTTTGACGGGCGCAACATTTACGATCCTGTGCAATTGCGGCAACTTGGTTTCGCTTATTACAGTGTGGGCAGGGTATGAGAGCAGTTGTTACCGGCGGTGCGGGTTTTCTGGGCAGCCATTTGTCGGATCGTTTGCTGGCGATGGGATATGACGTCCTGTGCATGGACAATTTGCTTACGGGAAACACGGACAACATCGCGCACTTGGCTGGTAACGAACGCTTCAAGTTTGTTAGGCACAACGTTGCGGATTACGTTTTCGTCGAAGGCCCCGTCGATGCAGTGCTGCATTTTGCGTCCCCTGCATCGCCGATCGATTATCTCGAAATGCCTATCCAGACACTGAAAGTCGGATCTCTAGGCACACACAAAGCATTGGGGCTGGCGAAAGAAAAGAATGCTCGATTCCTGCTGGCGAGCACGTCCGAGGTATACGGCGATCCCCTCCTGAATCCTCAACCAGAAACGTATTGGGGTAACGTGAACCCGATCGGACCTCGTGGTGTGTACGATGAGGCGAAACGCTTTGCGGAAGCAATGACGATGGCTTACCGCCGTGCCCACAAAATGGACGCGCGGATCGTCCGGATCTTCAACACATACGGCCCACGCATGCGGCCAAACGATGGGCGTGTCGTTTCGAACTTCATCGTTCAAGCACTCAGGGGAGAGCCGCTAACGGTTTACGGCGAAGGCACCCAGACACGCAGCTTTTGCTATGTTTCGGATCTGATTAGCGGGATCGTCGCGCTCTTGCAGGCGCCACCTTCAAGCGAACTGGACAGCCCTTTCAACATAGGCAATCCGGAAGAACGGACCGTAAAAGATCTGGCAACGAAAGTCCTGACGTTGACCGGAAGCTCGAGCCGTATCGAATATCGCGACTTGCCTGTCGATGATCCTCATGTTCGCTGTCCCGATATCACGCGCGCCAAAACCATCTTGGGATGGCGCCCGGAAGTCAGTACGGATACCGGCCTTCAGCTGACAATCGAATATTTCAGAAGAATCGCCCGATGATCCTGGTCACCGGGGGCGCCGGTTACATCGGAAGCCACACTGTTAAGGCTCTGAAAGCATCCGGCCTTCAGCCTCTTATTTTCGATAACTTCTCCACGGGGCACCGGTCCTTCCTGAAAAACACTCCAGCATTCGAAGGCGATCTCTGCAATCCTTCAGATCTCGAAGACGTTTTCAGCCAAAACGTGATCGAAGGCGTGTTGCATTTCGCTGGAAGAGCTCTCGTCGCCGAATCGGTCCAGAGACCCGAGTTGTACTACGAGACGAATTTTCTCGGAGGCCTGAATTTGTTGAAAGCCATGCACAACCATGGCGTCAGGTATTTGATCTTTTCTTCAACTTGCGCGACGTACGGCATGCCCCACCAGGTCCCCATCCGCGAAGAGCATCCTCAAAACCCGATCAATCCCTACGGCGATACGAAACTCGCCTTTGAGCGAGCCATGCGATGGTTTCATGAGGCCTACGGGTTAGAGTACCTATCGTTGCGTTATTTCAACGCGGCCGGTGCAGATTCTGCGGGTGAATTTGGAGAAGATCACGATCCGGAAACTCACCTGATCCCTTTGACTCTGCAGGCCGCCTCGGGCCGGCGCCCCAGTGTTCAAATTCTCGGTACGGATTATCCAACTCCCGATGGAACATGCATTCGCGACTATATTCATGTTTCCGATCTTGCGCGTGCCCATGTCGTGGGTCTGCAGGCCCTAATCGACAAGCGGATGCCCTCCCAGGCGTTCAATCTCGGCACAGGGCAGGGTTACTCGGTGCGACAGGTTATCGACGCGGTGCGTCGAGTAACAAACAGGCACTTCACTGTTGTCGAGTCCGCACGCCGTCCCGGAGATCCGCCGGAACTTGTAGCCGCCGTGAATCGTGCTGCCGAGCAATTGGGCTGGACCGCTGTGGAGAGCGATCTGGAGCATATTGTTCGCACCGCTTGGAATTGGTTCCAGAGGAAAGAGTAGCTTCTTGTGGCTACTCTTCTTCTTTTTCGAGGACCCGCGAAATGCCCGCCGCAAACGCTATCGCCGAGTATGCGGGCGCCGCGATGACATCTGTTACCTTTTGTGTGCCGCCGTTGATACCGTTGGCAACAAGATCCAGCCTTTCATCGACCTTCGCGAGGCCCTCGCGGCATTTCTCCTGGAACCGGCCTAGCTTCGGATCAAATTCTGCGACTCGCCGCTTTGCGGTTTCAGTCGCGGCAGCGGCTTGCTGCGCTGCGTTGTGCGCAGAATCGATCCATTCTCTGACTTGGCTACCCTTTCCAACTTCGTTTGCTGCGCCCGTCACTTTTGTCGTGAGTCGGGATAAAGACAAATACGCAGAGATAAAGACGGTAAGATTCAAAACACCATAGACAAAGATGAGGCCGATGAGAACGAGTATGCGAATTTCCATCGCAGGCTATCTAAACACAAAGCAACACGCGCTATCAATGACCCGCCGCGACAGGTCGACCGGGTTTTGGCTTTCGCATGATGAAGACGAGGGGTATAACAACCGCAAAGACGAGAGCCAGAATCCGAAATAGCTGAACGAAGGCGACCATCACGGCTTGCTGGCTCACCATGCCTGATAGAGCAGCGTATGCTGCGCGGCCTGCCGTAGAAAAATCCATACCTCCACTTATGAAGGCGCCGCGCATTTGCTCCAGCAACATCCGAGTGCGAGCATCGAATGCGCTGACGTGTGTACCCAAAATATTGTACTGAGACTGAGTGTTGCGGCTGAGCATGGTCGCGATCACGGCAATACCGACGCTTCCTCCGAGATTGCGCATCAGATTAAAGAGGCTGGTTGCGTTGCCCATCTCTTCACGCGAAATGAGGCTCATTGAAATGGTCGTTAGCGGAACGAAGATCAAACCCATGGCCAGTCCCTGGAAGAACTGCGGCCAAAAGATATCCCAATAACCGACTTGCAGGTTCAGAGAGCCGAGCTGGAACAACGTAATGGCACCCCCAACCAGACCGACGCTAAGCAGCTTGCGCGCATCGATTTTTGCTGTGAGAAATCCGACAATCGGCATCGCAATAAATGAGCCCAGCCCGCGAGGGGCCATCGCGATGCCGGCTTCGATGGCTGGATAGCCAAGGACTGTTTGCAGAAACAGGGGTAGGAGGACCAGACTGCCATAAAGTACAAATCCGAGTGTGGTCATCAGGAATACGCCGGTTGAGTACGTTCGCTCCTTGAAAACACGCAGATGGAGTACCGGTTCTTTGCTGAGCAGTTCATGCACGATGAACAATGCGAGCATGAGGACCGAAATGACAGTGAGTGAAGTAATCCAGGTGGATGAAAACCAGTCTTCCTGTTGGCCTTTATCGAGAACGATCTGGAGACCGCCGATACCGACTGCCAACATTCCGATGCCCCACGTATCGACCTTCGCTGTTGTTCGTCTGATGTAAGGCGGATCGAAAATGAACATCTTCGTCATGATTATCGAAGCAATCCCGACCGGAATGTTGACGTAGAAGACCCATCGCCACGAGTAGTTGTCCGTGAGCCAGCCGCCTAGAACCGGGCCAAGCATTGGCGCGACCACAATGCCCAATCCCCAAAAGCCCATCGCTTTTCCGCGCTGGTCTTGAGGAAAAGCTTCGAGCATGACGGCTTGCGAAACGGGTTGCAGCACACCTCCCGTGAGGCCCTGGACGATACGAAATAGCACGAGCCACGCGAGGTTCGGCGCGAAGCCGCACATGAAGGACGACATCGTGAAGCCGATTACGGAGGACATTAGCAACCGCTTGCGTCCAAAGTAGTTCGCGAGCCATCCCGTAATTGGTAGCACTATGGCATTAGCCACCAGGTATGACGTGAGTGCCCACGTCGCCTCCTGTGGTGTTACTGACAAGCTGCCCGCGATGTGAGGCAATGAAACATTGACTACCGTCGTGTCCAGAACCTCCATAAAGGTTCCAAACATGACTGCCACAGCGATGATCCACGGATTAACGTGCTGGTCTTCCAAATGCTGCCTCTTGCGTCGTGCTCGATCTTCTACTTGACTCTTACTTTCACGACAACGGACATGCCCGGGCGTAATTGGCGCTGGACCTCTTCACCGCCATCCAAAACGATTTTCACGGGGATGCGCTGGACAACCTTCACGTAATTGCCGGTGGCGTTCTCCGGCGGCAGCAGGCTGAATTTTGCACCTGTCGCAGAAGCGATGCTGTCGACGTGCCCGTTGAAGCCCCGGCCCCCGTAAGCGTCGACCGATACACTGGCGCTTTGGCCGGGTTGCATATTGGCCAGCTGGGTCTCTTTGAAGTTGGCCGTCACCCAAATGTCTTCCTGAGGAACGATTGCCATCAATGGCTGTCCAGGCTGCATGACTTGCCCAGCCTCGACGGTTTTCTTACTGACGATGCCCGCAACCGGCGCCTTGATGGTCGTGTATTCCAAATTGAGACGTGCCTGATCCAAAGCGGCTTTTGCAAGTTGCGCACGCGCTTCCTCAGATTGAGCCTGAGCTTTCGTTATGATCACCTGTTGCGGCGCGGTCTTGGCACCTTGCGCCTCCGCTTGCGCCTGCTGCAATTCTGCTTGTGACTGTGACGTCCTCGCCTGGGCAGCGGCGACCTCATGCTGTGCCTGCGCCGCACCTGCCTCAGCAGACTCGACAGTGGCATGAGCGGCGTCTGCGGCGCCGACGGCAGCATCATATTGCTGCTCGGAGATTTCATCCTTCGCGACGAGCTGTTTCAAGCGCTCGAGATCTTTTGCTGCCTTGGTGAAATTCGCCTGCGCCTCGCGCACGCGCGCTTGCGCGGAATTCAATCGGGCTTGAGCAGCGGCTAATTCCTTACCGGCGACTTCGACGCCGCTTTTTGCCCGCTCCGCAATAGCTTCGGATGACGTGATCTGCGTTCCGGCAGCACTCGAAGCAACCGGTACACCTGCGCGTGCGGCCACGACGGTAGCTTCTGCCTGAGCCAATTCCGCCTCGGCCCGCTTAACGGGAATTTCGTAATCGCGCGGATCAATTTGGGCGAGGATCGTTCCGGCATCGACGTGCTGATTTTCATTGACGTTTACCGTCAGAACCGTCCCACCGACTTTCGCATTGACGGGATGGATATGCCCATCGACCTGAGCGTCATCTGTCGATTCCCATGTGGAGAAATACTGCCAAGCCGCGTACCCGCCCGCAATCACGATGAGGATGATCGGAATCAGGAGCCACTTGGCACGTAGTAGCCTCGCCATTACTTTCCTCCAAAGAATGATTTGACCGTCTTCTCGGCGCTACCTATGGCGCGCCCGAGCGCGACTTCGGCCACATTCAATCCGAAGAGGCTTGAGATGTAGTTCTCGTCGGCTCCAGCTACGGCCTCTTGTGCTTGCGTAACCTCTAAACCGTTCACAACTCCGGCTGCGAAACGGTCCTGTGCCTGGGTGAGCTGTTGTTGCGCAAGATCTCGAGCGGCTTGCGCCACTCGCACTTGGTCGGCGGCCGCCTGAATATCGAGATTTGCGGTCCGGATCTGATATTCGATTTGGTCGCGAAGGTTCGAGGCTTCCGCTTTTCGTTGTTCCAGGAGACTCTCAGACTCGAGGATCTCGGCACGGGCGCGCTCGCCCGTATAAATCGGAATAAGCAACGTACCTTGAACGAGCATCGTCCCGTGAGCAAACGTAGGATTTGTACCAAGCGCACCATAATCCGCATCGAGCCTCAAAGAAGGCAGGCGCCGGCCCGTCGCTGCTTTGCGGGACTCTTCTGCAGAGCGAATCAAGGTCATTGCACGGCGATAGTCCGGTCTCGAATCCAACGCTGTACTTAGAGTCTGTTCGAGAGGCGGAATATTCAATGGATCCGTCACAAACTGATTCGACTGCGTGAACTCCTGGGCTTGGGGCAACCCG
>Ga0114129_10000550_pt1 | contig 45963 bp, 36 predicted proteins | sample RhiMetdeltSRZDD1_FD_80071 | JGI IMG/M metagenome (GOLD analysis project Ga0114129, IMG submission 80071) | Populus rhizosphere microbial communities from Tennessee, USA - Rhizosphere MetaG P. deltoides SRZDD1 (version 2) (version 2) | ecosystem: Host-associated > Plants > Roots > Rhizosphere >...
TGAGCAGCGGCAGCGTGCGGCTCGACGCCTCCCACACGCGCCGCACCACCATGCCCCAGGCGCCGCCCGAGAGGTGATGGATCATCATCAGCCCCATCGAGCCGAGCGCGATACCCAGCCACAGCATGTAGCCGATGAGCCAGGCGCGGAAGAATTGATCGCGGTTGATGAAGAAGCCGACGGCGCACAGCACAAGCGCACCGACACCGATCATCAGCGCGCGCGAACGGCGCGCGTCGAGATCGGCGGGCGGGTAATAGGTCATGGCGTTCACTTACCGGCCCTCCGGCCTGGGGACCTCGCCGGCTGGCGGCGTGGCGGGCCGATCGAGCGCGTTGCGAAGGGGCTCGGGCACGTCGTCGATCGCCGCGTGCTGGCTGAACTGCAGCGCGCGTTCATACGCCACAATCGCCCAGCGGTCTAACACGGGGACTTGTGCCGCGTAGTCCTGCATCGCGCCGAAACCGTGCGTCATCACATCGAAGAAGTAGCCGGCCGCGGCGTTGCGGAGACGATCCTCCATGAACGACGGCGGCTGCCGCATGCCGCGCTGCACGATCATCCCGTCGCCCTTGCCGGTGCGGCCGTGGCATGGCGCGCAGAAGATGTTGTAGCGCTCCTCACCGCGCGCGAGCACCGCGGCGGTGATGGGCATCGGGAACGCGTTCGCGAGCGTGCCGTTGATCTTGCCCGTGTACAGCAGCTCGTCGGTGTCGGTCAGCGGATTCCGCGAGATCGTGTTCGCGACCGGCATCCGCGCGGACGAGCCGTCGGTGAAGAACGCGCTCGCCTCGAGCGGCTCGTACCTCGGCGCGTCATGCATGTCCTGACGGCAGGCGGCGAGGGCGACGACCGCGAGAAGCAGCGCAACACGCGCGCTGGTCCGCCTGAAGGCGGGCCCCACCGATGCTCGTTGGTGGGGTCCGGCTTTAGCCGGACCAGCGATGGCAATTTCACGCGGCAACTTCGGACACTCCGAGCGGGTGAAGACCCTTGAGAAACGACCCGGTCGCGTGGCGATCGAACTTCGGATCCGTGGATTCGATGCAGAGAAAGAACCGGTCGCGAGACGCGCGGTCGAACGCCGGCACGTTGAACACCGGGTGATACGGCTTCGGCAGCCGGTTGAGCACCAGCATCCCGACAAACGCCGCGAGCGAGGCGCCCAGCACCGTGCACTCGAAGGTCACAGGGATGAAGTGCGGCCAGCTGTTGAAGGGGCGGCCGCCGATGTTCATCGGCCAGGCGATCACCTGCGTCCAGTACTGGAGAAAATACCCGCCGCCGCCGCCAAAAATCCCGCCGAGCAGCACGATGAGCGGCAGCGAATTCCTTTTGAGGCCGAGCGCGTCGTCCAGCTCTTCGATCGGAAACGGCGTGTATGCATCCATGGACGTGTAGCCCGCCAGCCGGGCACGATTGGCCGCGTCGACGAGATCCGTCGGGTTGTCGAATTCGGCCAGCAGGCCGTGAAGCGGTTCGCGCTGTGGTTGGGGCGCCATTTAGAGCAGGTGCTCCGCCGTCGATCCCCCCTTCAGCCTCGCCTCGGGCAGCAGCGTGCGCACCTCGAAAATCGAGATCGCGGGCAGAAGGCGGACGAAGAGGAAGAAGAGCGACAGGAAAAGTCCGATCGTCCCGGTGAACATCCCCCAGTCCCACATCGTCGGTGCATACATGCCCCACGACGAGGGGAGGAAGTCACGGTGAAGGCTCACGGCGATGATGACGAAGCGCTCGAGCCACATGCCGACGTTCACGAAGAGCGAGAGGATGAACAGCAGCACGACGTTGTCGCGCACCTTGCGGAACCAGAACAGCTGGATCATGCAAGCATTGATCGCGATCAGCATCCAGTAGAACGGGCCGTAGGGGCCTGCCTGCCGGTTCTGCATCATGAACTGCTCGTAGAGGTTGCCGCTGTACCACGCGTAGAAGACTTCGTTCACGTATGCGTAGGCGACGATCATGCCGGTGGCGAGCATGATCTTCGTCATGTTGTGGATGTGCCGCATCGTGATCAGATCGTCGAGCTTGAATGCCGCGCGCATCGGCACGGCGAGCGTCATGACCATCGCGAAGCCCGAATAAATGGCGCCGGCGACGAAGTACGGCGGAAACATCGTCGCGTGCCACCCTGGAATTTCAGAGACCGCGAAGTCGAAGCTCACAACCGTGTGGACCGATAGAACCAGCGGCGTCGAGAGGCCCGCAAGCAGCAGGTAGATCGTCTCGTAGCGCTGCCAGTGACGCGCCGATCCGCGCCAGCCGAGCGCCACCACACCGAAGGTCTTCTGCGCCCACTTCGATTGCGCCGAGTCGCGCAGTGTCGCCAGGTCGGGAATCAGGCCGGTGAACCAGAACAGCAGCGAGACCGTGAAGTACGTGGAGACGGCAAAGACGTCCCAGATGAGCGGGCTGCGGAACTGCGGCCACAGCTGCATCGTGTTCGGATACGGGAACAGCCAGTACGCCGCGAGCCACGGACGGCCGGTGTGCAGCAGTGGGTACATCGCCGCACAGGCGACGGCGAAGAGCGTCATCGCTTCGGCGAAGCGGTTGATCGACGTGCGCCACTGCTGCCGGAAGAGCAGCAGAATCGCGGAGATCAGCGTGCCGGCGTGGCCGATGCCGATCCACCAGACGAAGTTGATGATGTCGAACGCCCAGGCGACCGGGATGTTGTTGCCCCAGATGCCGATGCCGGTGAACAGCAACTTGACGATCGTCACGTTCAGGATCATGAGGAACAGGAACGCGACGCCGAACGCCAGGAACCACCCGGTCGGTGTCCGGTGCGTCAGGACGATCCCGGCGATCTTGTCCGTGACCGAACCGAAGGTCTGACCCGATGCGATGACGTCGGGTGTGCGTGCGAGCAGCTCGCGGCGCGCGGCGGTCATGCTGCCGGCCTCAGGGGGCGCCTGCAACGGCTGCTGCGGTGCGCCCATCATCGCGCCTTTCCGTCCGTCGCAACCGCCTGCGGCGTCTCGAGCTCGACGTTCGGGTTGCGCACGAGCGCCAGATACGACGTGCGCGGACGATTGTTGAGTTCAGCCAGCAGCGTGTAGTTGCGCGGACTCGATTTCTGTCTGGACACCTGGCTTCCCGGGTCGTTGATGTTGCCGAAGACGATGGCGTTGGTCGGGCAGGCTGCCTGGCACGCCGTCAGGATTTCGCCGTCGCGGATCTGCCGGTCGTCCAGCTCGGCGGTGATGCGAGCCTGGCTGATGCGCTGCACACAGTAGGTGCACTTTTCCATGACGCCGCGGCTTCGGACCGTGACGTCGGGGTTACGCATCGGCCACAGGCTCTGTGTATTCCAATCCTGGTAGAGCAGAAAGTTGAACCGGCGCACCTTGTACGGGCAGTTGTTCGAGCAGTAACGCGTCCCGACGCAGCGGTTGTAGACCATGTCGTTCAGGCCTTCGCCGCTGTGCGTTGTCGCCGCTACCGGGCACACGACCTCGCACGACGCGTTCTCGCACTGCTGGCACGGCATCGGCTGGTAATACGTGTCGGGGTTCTCGATGTCGCCGGTGTAGTAGCGGTCAACGCGCAGCCAGTGCATTTCTCGGCCGTTCATCACCTGCGCCTTGCCGACGACCGGCACGTTGTTCTCGGCCACGCAGGCCACCACGCAGGAGTTACAGCCCGTGCAGACGTTCTGATCGATCGTCATACCCCAGGCGTAGCCCTCGTACTTGAAGGTCTGCCAGTACATCGACAGTTGGCGGCCGTCGCCCTCCTCCATCTTCTGGGCGAACTTCGGATCCGCGTCGTACTGCGTCTTGGTCGCCACACGAACAAGGTTGCGTCCTTCGAGCGACCAGTGGTTCTGGGTGCAGGCTAGGTTGTAGCTTTCGCCGGTCTTCGTCAGCTCGACGCCCCGCAAGATGTCTTGTGCGTCGAAGGTCCGAAGCGCGGTCACGTCGAAGCCGGTGCCGTTGCCCGTCCGGCCGGCGCGCGTGCGACCATAGCCAAGGTTCAGTGTCACCGTGTCCGGGGCCTGGCCTGGCGAGAGCCACACAGCGATGCGGAGCGAACGACCGCCCTGCTTCAACTCGACAACGTCGCCGCTGATCAGGCGGAGACGATCCGCGGTCGCGGGAGAAATCAGCGCCGCGTTGTCCCATGTCAGCTTCGTCAGCGATTTCGGGACCTCCTGTAGCCAGGCGTTGTTGGCGAAGCGGCCGTCGTAAATGGTCGGATCCGGACGGAAGACGGCCTCGAGTCCCTGCACGACCGGGCGGGGCGCAGCCTGCACGGCGAAGTTCGCCTTGATCGCAACTGTCTTCGGCGCGAACGCGGTATCGGGGACTACGCCGTCGTGCAGCCACTGGCGCCAGTCGCGGTCGAATTGCGACGTGTTTGCGCGGACTGGAGCGGCGGCAACGGCGGGCGGCGTTACTGCCGCACTCTGCCGAGCGGGGGGAGCGTTCGCGGCGCCGCGGTTCGCGCCCGCCACAGGGTCAGCCGCTGGTCGCGCACCGCCGGATGCGCCCGCGGTCGCGGCACCAGCCGCCGCCGGCGCGTCAGCTTCGGCAGCGGGTGGCGCGCCACTGATCCTTCCCGCGCCACTCGCAGCGCCCGGACTGCTCCAGTACGCGCGAACCAGGTCGTATCCCGGCCGCTCGCCATTGCCGCTCAGCGCCGCCATCACTTCGTGAGCCGACTTGCCCCCATAGAGCGGCGCGATCAGGGGCTGAATGATCGTCACCGTCCCGTCGTCGGCGCGCACGTCGCTCCACGATTCGAGGTAGTGCGCTTCGCAGATGTGCCAATGGCAGAGCGCCGCCGTCTCGTCTTCGTAGAGGCCGAGGTGGAGGCGCAGCGCGACCCTCTGCATTGCCTCGGCGAACTTCAAATCGACCGGCGCGCTGTACACGGGATTGGCGCCCATGACGATTAGCAGTGCGACTGTCCCCGCGTTCATGTCGCTGACCAACGTCTGGAGCGCCGCGCGTTGATCCATCGGCTGCACTTCAGCCGTCTGCGTGTAGGTGACGGTGGCGCCGATGTTGCCGAGCGCGTCGTTCATGGCATGCGCGAGCGCATGCACGATGGCCGGCTGGCCGTCGCCGGCGATTACCAGGCTGCCGCCTCTGCTGGCCTGGAGGTCGCTGACAAGCGGATCGACCCAGCGTATCGCCGCCTGCGGAACTGTGGCATCGCCCACGCCAGCGACGCCGACCTTCGATGCAACGGCACGCGCAAAGTTCTCGATCTCGCTCGCCTTCAGCGGCAGCCGATGATCGGCGCGCGAGCCGGTGTTGGTGGGATCGCTTTCGACGGCGTACAGACGATTGAGCTGCGCATCGCCCTCGAGCCGGCGGCGCGAGGCGAACGCGCGCGAATGACGGATGCCCGAGGCCCCCGTGCAGAGGAAGTCGGCGTCGAGCGAAAGGATGACGTCCGCCTTCTCGATGGCGTACTGCGCATCGACGTATTCGCCGAAGGCGAGCTGGCTGCCCGCTCGCGCGTTATGACGGCCGGCAGGCTCCCACTGGATCCACTTCGCCTGCGGGAAGCGGGTCAGGAACTCGCGCATCTGGGCGCCGAGGGTCGGCGAGGCGATCGTGTCCGTGAGGATCCTGATGCCCGCGCCCTTGCTGGCTTCCTGCGCCTTCAGTGGGCCCTGGAGCGCGGTCGTGAACGCACTGAACGGACGCACGTCGCCGAGGTTCGTGATGTTTCGCGATCGATCGGGGTCGTAGAGACCGAGGATGGATGCTTGGGCGAACAGGTCGGTCGCGCCACGACTCGACGGATGGTCCGGGTTCCCTTCAACCTTCGTAGGATGGCCCTCGTGGCTCTCGACCAGCAACCCGACGCCCGCGCCGTTCATCGGCATCGCGGTCGCAAAAAAGAGCGGCTTACCGGGAATCTCTTCTTCCGGCTGGCGCACGTACGGAACGATTTCCTCATCCGGCTGGCGCGTGCAGGCGCTGACACCCGCAAGCGCCAACGACGCGCCCATCAATTTCAGGAAGCTGCGTCGGCCGACCGGATCGAGCCATTCGGAGGCGTTCTGCGGAAACTCCCGATGGAGGAATTCCTTGAACTCGGGGGTCTCGGCAAGTGATTCGAGGCTGCGCCAGTATTCCCGCCCGCGCGTGGCTTCAAGCCTGCCCCGCAGTGCCACCAGGTCGTTGCGTTCGTTCATGGTCCCGTCTGTCATCGGTGGCACGTCGAGCAGCTTATGGAGGGATGAACGTTGTAGGCTTTCATCAATTCCGGTCCGAGCTCGGCCTGGTCCTTCGCCGGCCGGTACCCCATCGTCGTGATTTCAGCGCGCGGGCGAAGGTTCGGCGCGGGGTTCCTATGGCAGTCGACGCACCACCCCATGAGCAGCGAGTTCTGCTGGTAGGTCAACGGCATCTGGTCGATTCGGCCGTGACACGTCTCGCACCCCACGCCTTTCTTGATGTGGATGCTGTGGTTGAAGTAGACGAAGTCCGGAAGATCGTGAACGCGGACCCAGTGCAGCGGGCGGTTGTCCCGGAAGCTCGCGCGCACCGGCTCGAGGAACGCCGCATTGGCGAACAGCACCGAATGGCAATTCATGCACGTCTTCGTCGGGGGAATTCCCGCGAACGAAGACGTCTCGACCGACGTATGACAGTACCGGCAGTCGATGCCGTCGTCGGTGACGTGGTGCATGTGACTGAACTGGAGCGGCTGCTCGACGAAGATCTGCTGCCTGGTGACGTAGCTTGATCGCGCAAGCACGATCGCCAATAAAATCAAGCCGCCAACGAGGGAAAGAAGACCGAAAATGCTGCCTCTCGAAAGCGTGTTGGCGCTTTTGCGGAATATTTGCGGCATCTGACGTTGTTCGGCCCGACCACCGCGTGCACTTGAGGTTGCTTACACGGAAGACGTTCTGGCGATACCCTACAAACGATGTACCACACTTGTGAAAAAAAGATCAAGGAAGGACAATTACCCCGATGAGCGACGAACGGAAGTACCGGCAGCGCGGCTACCAGGACGACGAACGCGACCGCACGCCGAAGCCCGCGGCGCGCAAACCACCTGAACCGGGCGCGCCCGCCGGGACGCGCCGCATCTCACAGGACGCGCCGAAAAACATCAACATGCCCGGCTTCCGCGAAGTCGTCCGCTGCTCACAATGCGGCAATCCGGTTTCGTCCGAGATCGGATTCGATTCCCGGTGCCCACGATGCGGAACCGATCTCCACACGTGCTCGCAGTGCGTGTCATTCGACCCTGGTAGTCGTTTCGAATGCATGGATCAAGCGCTCACGGCGCGCGTGTCGCCAAAGAACGCGCGCAACGCATGCACGCTGTTCTCGCCCCGCACGACCGTCGAGCGCGAGACGACGACGCCTCGCAGCGATGACGCGCGCAAAGCGTTTGACGATCTCTTCAAGTTCTAACGAACCGGCAGCCGCAACCGTACCACGTCAGTCGTGCAGCGCTGACTGCCAGGCTTCGAGATATTTGTATCCACTGCCGGTGTTGAACAGCACGACCGATTCGGTCGACCGGATTTTCTTCTGCGCAACGAGTTGGCGGATTGCGCCAAGGCCCGCGCCGCCTTCGGGCGCACCCAGAATGCCTTCGAGTTTCGCGATGTCGATACACGCGGCCATCAGGGCCTGATCGCTGACGGCGACGGCTTCGCCGTGGCTCGCATAGACGTCCGCCAGAATCAGAAAATCCCCGAGCGGTTTCGGGACGCGCAGCCCCGCCGCAACCGTTGCGGCGTTCTCCCACATCACGGATGCCGACTCGTGCCGGTCGAAAGCGCGAACGATTGGCGCGCACCCTTCGGCTTGCGCAGCGATCATGCGCGGGCGGCTGTTGCCAGTCAGTCCCATCGCCTCGAGCTCGTCGAACGCTTTCCACATCCCGATCAGGCCAACCCCGCCTCCGGTCGGATAGACGATGACGTCTGGCAATGTGCCGTCGAACTCCTCCCACAGCTCATATCCCATGGTCTTCTTGCCTTCGATGCGGTACGGCTCCTTCAAGGTCGAGACTTCAAACCATCCGTGAGCGGCAGCGTTGCTCGCGATGAACGCGCCGCAGTCGGAAATCAACCCGTCGATGAGGTGAACTTCGGCGCCGAAGGCGCGGCATTCAAGAACGATCGCCGCAGGTGTGTCACGCGGCATCGCGATCACGCATCGGATGCTGGCGTGCGCTGCATACGCGGCGGCGGCACCGCCGGCGTTTCCCGCCGTGGGAAGCGCGATCGTGTCGATGCCGAGTGCTTTCGCCATGCTCACCGCCGCGGAGAGCCCGCGCGCCTTGAATGAGTTGGTTGGATTCTGCCCTTCGTCTTTGATGAACAGTCGTTCGAGGCCGAGCTGCTCGCCAAGGTTGCGTGCGTGGACCAGTGGCGTCACGCCTTCGCCGAGTGTCACGGGTTCCGCGGCGGGCATCACTTCCTCGTAACGCCACATCGATCGCTCGCGGGTGCGCAGTGCGTCGCGCGTCAACGTGCGACGTGCAGTCTGGAGGTCATACCGCGCAAGCAGAGGGGCGCGGCAGACTGGACAGAGATTTTGCGGTTGCGAATACGGGACGGTGGTTCTACATCCCGGGCGTGAGCATTCGAGATGCGTCAGGGTCGATGGCACGGCGGCTCGCCAACCGTAGCTCGAATATCTCCGTCTGGTCCACCTCCGTCCGCCTCCGCTAAAGCCTACGGCGGACAAGCGCTCACGAGGCTTGCCAACGGTAGCTCGCGAAGGTTGGCGGAGAGGAAGGGATTCGAACCCCTGGAAGCCTTCCGGCTTCAACGGTTTTCAAGACCGCCGCCTTAAACCACTCGGCCACCTCTCCGCGCGCGATCGGAAGTGTAACCTCCGCCAGCCTCCCGACAATATCGTCAGTGATGCTCCAAAACGGAACATCAGATAGGTTTGCTGCCCGGTTGTGGTACGGAGACGTAGTCGACGTGTATTCACGCTAAACATCTTTTTAACAACATGTTAACTAGCTATTGCGGTGAAATATTGGTCGGCGATTGGTCCAAAGCGAGTCAGGCATTATCGTTGCGACTGTGGCGTTCGATGCTTCTGAAGTCGTTCGGAGTCAGTCGCGGTGGGATGAAACGACGGAATTCCGACCGCTCCACGTTCGGGGGCCTGCCACCGGTCGCTCGTGGCTACGTTGCGGCCGTGGTCGCCGCAGGCGTGTTGTGCCTCGTGGCAGCGATGCTTCGCGTTCGGCTCAACCTCGAGAACATCCTCCTGTTTGTCACGCTACTTATCACCGGGGTCGCCACCTCTGCGGCCAAGATCGAACTGCCGCTGGGACGAAGTCAATCGAACCTTTCGTTGTCGCACGCCGTGAACTTCTGGGCACTGTTTGCGATGCCGCCGACTGACGCCGTCTGCATCGCGGCAGTGAGCGCGTGGGTGCAGTCCACCGTGTACGCCTCGGGCCGTAATCCGCTGCACCGTGTCTTGTTCAACATCTCGTCGCTGGTCGTAACGGTATCGCTCGCCGCAGTGCCGCTCCTCTGGTCCGGTCTCTCGTCCGACGCACCGACCGCCGCTTTGGTTCGCGCCGCCGCGCTTGTCGCGCCGTTCTACTTCCTCGTGAACAGCCTGCTCGTCGCCGGGGCTATTTCGCTTTCGACTCGACAGCGCATCGGTGCCACGTGGCAACAAAACTTCCTGTGGAGCGCACCGAGCTATTTCGCGGGCGCGGCGCTTGCGGCGCTCGCCCACGTCGCGTGGACGAGAGGCTGGTTCGGGTGGCTCGCGCTGCTTGCGTTGCCGCTGTATCTCGTCTTCCGGAGCTATGACACGGTGGTCGCACGCCTCCGTAAAGAGCAGGCGGACACGCGGCGCGCAATGGAGGTGCAGCTGGCGACGATCGAGGCCCTCGCGCTCGCGATTGAAGCGAAGGCGGGCTGTACTCCGGAGCACGTCCGATCAATTCAGCATTACGCGGCATCGCTTGCCGAAGCGGCCGGCATGTCGGATACGGAAGTGCAAACGGTGCGAACAGCGGCGTTGCTGCACGACGTCGGCAACCTGGCGGTTCCCGAGCACATCCTAGCCAAACCGGCAGCGCTGACCGCTCAGGAGTTCGAGCGCGTCAAGATTCATCCGCGCATCGGTGCCGAGATCCTGCGCAACGTGCCATTTGCCGGTCCCGTCAACGATCTCGTGCTTTGCCACCATGAGCGCTGGGACGGCCTCGGGTACCCGAGCGGTCTGCGTGGAACAGAGATCCCGCTCGGGGCGCGGATCCTTGCGATCGCCGATTGCTTCAGCGCGCTTCAGTCCGATCGCCCGTATCGACCGCAGCGCAGTGAAGCCGACGCGCTCGCCGTCATTCGGGAGCATTCGGGCACGGCGTACGATCCGTCGCTCGTCGAATTACTCACCAACCGTGTTCAGGTCGTCGGTCCCGTGACGAACAACGGCGCGACGACGAGCGGTGAGCTGGCGTTACAGGACATCGCTGGCGCGCACCGCGAGGCGCAGACCCTGTACGAGATTGCGGAAGCGCTCGGCTCGAGCCTCGGGGTCGCCGCGGCGATGGCGCTTATCCAGCAGAAAATGAGCCGGCTCGTCCCGTTTGTCACCTGCGCTCTCTTCCTCGGTGACGACGAACATGGGTACACCTGTCGCTACGCACACGGCCCTGGCACAGAAGCTCTCTTCAAGTCGACTCCAAAGTCGTGGAGCGAGCTGTCGCTGCAGATTCCGGTGTGCGCGGATGGGCGCGCCGGACATGGCGAGGACCTCGCGTCGGTGCTGGCGTGTCCGCTGCGATTCGGCGGGCGGCTGATTGGCGGCCTTGTCATCTACCACTCGGTCGATCGTTGCTTCACCGAGGAGCACCGCCGCATCGTCGGCCGGGTGAGCGATCAGGTCGCCGCGGTAATCTACAACTCGACGCGCTTCGAACAGACGCAGCACGAGTCGCATACGGATCCGTTGACCGGCCTGGCCAATCGTCGGTCGCTGGATCGCCAGGTCGAAGCGGGTCTCGCCCACGCCGCGCGCGCGAAGACCAGTTTCAGTGTCGTGGTGCTCGACCTCGATCGGCTGAAGGAGATCAACGACACATTCGGGCACGAAGCCGGCGACCTCGCCATCCGTACTGTCGGCAACGCGCTCCGCTCGACCGTGCGCCAAACCGACATCTGCGCTCGATTCGCCGGCGACGAGTTCGTCGTGATTCTGTGGGATTACAGCCGCGAACATGAAAGCCGGCGCGTGCTCGAGATACAGAATGCCGTCAGCGCGCATCCGTTCGAACCGCGTCCGGGCGTGCGAATGGCGCTCTCGATCAGCGCGGGCCCGGCACGGTTCCCCGACGACGGGACGACGTTCCAGGAGCTGCTGGCCGCTGCGGACGAACGCATGTATCGAGACAAGGCCCGGCGCCGATCGCGCAGCGTCGGACGACGCCCCGCGATTGAACTCAAAGCCGTCTGAGAACGGTTACCCGCGGGTAATCTTGTCGCGACCGTCCATATACGGCCGCAGGGCCGCAGGAATCGTCACCGAACCGTCTTCCTGCTGGTAATTCTCGAGGATCGCAATCAGCGTCCGGCCAACGGCAAGACCGGATCCGTTGAGCGTGTGGACGAATTCTGTCCGGCCACCCGCTTCCCGTTTGAACTTGATGTTCGCGCGTCGCGCCTGAAACGCTTCGGTGTTGCTGCAGGAAGAGATCTCGCGGTAGGTCTGCTGGCTGGGGAGCCACACCTCAAGGTCGTACGTCTTCGCCGATGCGAAGCCCATGTCTCCGGTGCACAGCAGCATCGTCCGGTAAGGAAGTTCGAGCCGCTTCAACACTTCCTCGGCGTTGCTCGTCAGTCGTTCCAGTTCGTCGTACGAATCCTCCGGTCGCGCAAACGCCATCAGTTCAACCTTGTCGAACTGATGTTGACGGATCAGCCCGCGGACGTCGGCGCCGTACGATCCCGCTTCGCTGCGGAAACATGGTGTGTACGCGGTGTACCGAATCGGGAGTGAGCGGACATCGAGGATCTCGCCGCGATGCAGGTTGGTGAGCGGCACTTCGGCTGTGGGCACCAGGTAAAGATCCCAATCCCCGGCAATCTTGAACAAATCCGCTTCGAACTTCGGCAAATTGCCCGTGCCGGTGAGCGTGGCCGTGTTCGCCATGAACGGCGGTTCCACCTCGGTATATCCGTGGTCCTTCGTGTGCAGCTCGAGCATGAAGTTGATGAGCGCGCGCGCCAGACGGGCACCCGCACCCAGCAACACCGTAAAACGGGCGCCGGCGATCTTGGTCCCGCGTTCGAAATCGATGATGCCAAGTGCCGGCCCGAGATCCCAATGCGGCTGCGGCGCAAACGTGAACGGTCGAGGCGTGCCGACACGACGTACCTCTCGGTTGTCGTTTGCGCTGTTCCCAACGGGAACGCTTGAATGCGGAATGTTCGGGATGACCAGTAGTCGGTGATTGCGTCGCTGCTCGAGCAGATCGAGCTCCACCCCAAGCTGCTTGATCTGAGCAGCGCGCTGACGATTCGCTTCCTGAATCTTGCTTGTATCCTGTCCCTGCCGCTTCGCCTTCGCGACTTCGTCCGCAGCGGTGCTTTGTTCGCGTCTTAGCCTTTCCAGCTCCGGGATCAGGCGCCTGCGGCGCGCCTCGAGCGCCGCAAGCTCCTCGAGCTCGCGGGTCATGTCGACGCCGCGATTGGCGAGCGCGGTTCGGACAGCTTCAAGGTTGTCTCTGAAAAGGGCGGGATCGATCACGTGCGCGCTCGCGTTCACATCGTATAACAGCGCTCGCAGGTTCCTGCGATACGATCAGCGCCATGGCTGGCACGATTCGCAAGGCGGTCTTCCCGGCTGCAGGGCTCGGAACGCGGTTTCTCCCGGCAACCAAAGCGCAGCCGAAAGAGATGCTCGTGCTCGTCGACAAGCCGGTGATTCAGTACGGCGTCGAGGAGGCCGTCCAATCCGGCGTCAGCAACATTGTCATCGTGACAGGTCGCGGCAAGAACGCGATCGAAGATCATTTCGATGTCGCCGTCGAACTGGAAAGCTACCTGGAGCAGCGCGGCAAGACGTCGCTGCTCGAAGAGATCCGCAAGATCACGCAGCTGATCAACGTGTCGTACGTCCGACAGGGCGAGCCGCTTGGCCTCGGCCACGCTGTGCTCGTGACGCAGAATCTGATTGGCGACGAGCCGTTCGCGGTGATCCTTGGCGATGACGTCATCGATGCGACGCCGCCGGCGCTCAAGCAGATGATCGACGTCTTCGCCCGAGTGGATGGACCTGTGCTGGCCGTGGAGCGTGTTCCGGCCGATCAGGTCTCGAATTACGGCGTCGTGAAAGTCGACGAGTCGGCCGGCAATCTCGGCCACGGTGTCTACCGTGTCGCCGACCTGGTGGAGAAACCGCGCCGCGAGGACGCGCCGTCGAACCTGGCGATCATCGGACGTTACATTCTCACGCCCGATATTTTTCCTTCACTGGCGGCGACTGCGAGCGATCGCACGGGGGAGATTCAACTGACCAACGGACTTCGCGATCTCCTCCGCTCCCGGCCGATTTACGCGTACGAGATCGACGGCGTTCGACACGATACCGGCAACAAGCTGGGATTTTTGAAGGCGCTGGTCTACTTCGCGATGCGCCGGCCCGATCTTGCAGAACCGTTCCGCAAATACCTCGAGGACGTGTTCAGCCTTTCGACTCCTTCGCGGTAGACGAGGCGGAGGAGGTGTCGCTCTTTGCGGCATCGCCCTTCGATGATGTGCTGTCCCCCGTCGCCGCATCCGACTTGGCCGTGTCGCTCTTCGCTGGCCCCGTCGATGTGTCCGACTTGGCTTTCTGCGCGTAGTCAGTGATGTACCAGCCGGTCCCTTTGAACTGAATCGCGGGTGAGGACAACAACCGGCGAACCGGACCCTTGCCGCACTCCTTGCACGATTCGACGGGGGGATCGGAGAACTTCTGAATCACTTCGAACCGGCATCCGCACGCGTCGCACTGGTACTCGTACAAAGGCACGTCGTTACTCCAGCACCGCGTCGAATCCATCCGTGAGCAGCAGCCGACGCATCGCCGGAAACGGCGCGCAGCCCTGGTCAAGCACCGCGTCGTGAAATGACCGCAGCGAATACTTGTTGCCCTGCTGCTCCTTGTAGTCGTGACGCAGTTTCAGCATCATCAGCTTTCCCACCGAGTACACCAAATACGTGGGATCGAACGTTCCGCGTTCGGCTTCACGTCGCGCCGTTGCTTCTTCGAGGAACGCCTCGTCGCGGAAGAAGCGCATGCCCTGCTCGACCGACATGTCCTCGCAGTGCAGGCGGATGCACACGACGAAACGGGCCAGGCGCACGAGCGCTTCCGCAAGCTGTCCAAGTTTGATGGCCGGTTCGTTCCGACGGAATCCCGCCTCCACCATCATCTGCTCGCAGTAGTGAGCCCACCCTTCGACGAACGAGGCCGGCGCAAAGAAGATCGACTTGCGCACCTTGGAGTCGACCTGTCTCAGATGCTGGAAATGGAGAAAGTGGCCCGGATAGACCTCGTGGATTGAGATGTGCCAGAGCGTCGGGACGTTGAAATACCGCAGGTGCTCTTCCTGACGCTCCGGTGGCCAGCTTCGGTCGGCATCGGTCAGATAGTAGTACGCGCGGCTTGGCTTGGTTTCGAACGGGCCGGGCGTCCACATCGACGCAAACGTCCAGCGATAGAAGTCCGGTGTCGGTGCCACGACCACGGGCTCGCCGTCGGGCAGCGTCACAATCGACTGCTTGCGGAGGAACTGCTCGAGTTCCTTGACCTGTCCCTGCGCGGCCTTGACCAGCTCGCCGGGGGCCGGATGCTGCTCGGTCGCAGCGCGCCACGCCGTCTGGACGTCGCCACCCGGCAGCCGTCCGGCAAGGGAGCGAAACTCCTCCTGCACCTCATGAAGCTCTCGGAGCGCGATGCTCAGGAGGCGGTCGGCCGTAAAGCTGATTCCCTCGTCAAGGCGGAGTTTCTTTTCGAACTTGTCCCGTCCGAGACGAAATGACGCTTTGGCGCGCGGTGCCAGATCGTTTTCTAGATAGTCGATGTACGCCTTAATCGAGGTCGAAGCCTCGGCGGAGGTGTCGGCGAGATCGCCGAGGATGTGGAGGTCGTCGAGGGAGACGAACGCGCGCGGGAGATCGACATCCACGAACTTGAGGATCCCGCGCCAGCCTTCAAGCCCCATCTTCACGAAGATGCCGGGACTCTCCTTGATGTTGTCGCGGGCGGCCTGCACTAACCGTGGCACTTGACGCAGTTTCGACACGATTCGCCGCGCCCGCTCCGCCTCCGGTGCGTACGCAAACAGCGCCTGGCCGGCCAGACTCGCCCCGATGATGTCGGCGTAGAGCTGCGGATTCCGCTCCCAGGTGCGCACCTCCTCGAACTCGAACATGCGGGCTTCGATGTTGGAGGCGACGATGGGGTGCTCTATGGCCTCAGTGGGCGGCAGCGTCGTGGCGTCGATCTGGTGCAACCGACGGCCAAATCCGGATAGCGCCCGGACGTGGGCGTCAATGGCTGGACGACTCAGATCCTCGAGGTGGTCGTCGTGGAGATGGGTGCCGTCGAGCGTCGCCTGAGTTGGACACACCTCGTATAGATAGGCGAGGTAATCGTCCACAAAGTGGGGAAAGGGCTCCGATGGGTACATGCCTGATCATGCTGGCGCTCTGCTGCTCCACTCGGTGAGCGCACATCCCGCAATGGTACAATAATCCGTCTGTCCCTCCCGATGTCCGGCACGTTGTACGTGGTCGCGACCCCCATCGGAAATCTCGAAGACATCACGCTCCGGGCGCTTCGCGTTCTGCGAGAAGTTGACGTCATAGCCGTCGAGGACACGAGGAGAACAGCCCGGTTGTTGAATCATCACGCCATTTCGACGCGAACCATCAGCTTTCACGCTCACAACGCGCGATCTCGCGTGCCGCAGCTGATAAGCCGTCTAGAGGCCGGCTCGAGTGTGGCTATTGTCACCGACGCCGGAACACCGGGTATCTCTGATCCTGGCCTTGAACTGGTGCAGGCGGCCATTTCGAAGGGAATTGCTGTCGATCCGGTGCCGGGTGCCAGCGCTCCGCTTACGGCGCTCGTCGCTTCGGGCTTCCCGCTGATGCCGTTCACCGTGTTTGGATTCCCGCCGACTAAGTCAAAGGCCAGATTCGATTGGCTCAAAACGGTTTGCTCAACGCAGCACGTATTTTCGTTCTTCGAGGCACCGCATCGGATCCGCACGACCTTAGGTGACGCCGAACAATTTTTGGGTTTTAGACCAATAGTCGTGGCCCGGGAAATCACCAAGGTCCATCAGGAGTTCATCAGAGGCACCGTGTCGGAGCTGTTGGAGCGATTGGGCGAGCCTCGCGGCGAGTTCACCGTGATTGTTGGCCCGACCGATAATCAACATAAAAACAATCTGTTGCCGGTATCTGATGACCAGGTCGTCAGTGAATTCTGTCGTTTAACAGAATCTGGTAGAACTTCACGGCGTGAGGCCATTCGTCTAGTCGCGCACGGCTCTGGACGAAGCGCCAAGGATGTCTACTCCGCAATCGAGCGCGCCAAGAAATTGGTCTAATAACACAAATTGTGGCCTCTGATATCCACGTAGTCATCCTAGCCGCCGGACAGGGCACGCGAATGAAATCGCGGATGCCCAAGGTGCTTCATCGTCTCGCCGGAAAAGCACTGATCGAGCATGTCCTGGGAACCGCTCAGGCCCTGAATCCAGAGACCGTGACGATCGTCGTCGGACACGAAGCGGAATCGGTTCGCGAGTCTGTGGGCAATAGACCGAATATTGGGTGGGCTTTGCAGGAACCGCAGCTGGGGACTGCCCACGCCCTCCAGCAGACCGAATCCCGCCTCGCGGGAAAGCAAGGAACCCTGATTCTTCTTTCTGGCGATGTCCCTATGCTGAGCGCTGCCAGCCTCAGGCGCCTTGTCGACACGCATCAGACCGCGCGCGCGGCCGCAACGGTTGTAACCGCGATTGTCGATCGCCCGTACGGGTACGGCCGAATCGTCAGGACCCGAGGGCGAATTGCCCGGATTGTCGAAGAACGCGATGCGTCGCCGCACGTCCGGCAGATTCGGGAGATCAACGGCGGCATCTATGCGTTCGACCTGGCGCCGCTCTTTGACGCCTTACGCGGGATCGCATCGCAGAACGCCCAGGGCGAGTACTACCTCACAGATCTGATCGCAATCTACCGTCGTCGGAAGATGCGTCTTGAGACGTTGCTGGTCGATAACCCAGAGGAAATCCGCGGCATCAACAGCCGTACGGAACTCGCGGAAGTGAGCCGAATCGTGAGACAGACAAAGAACGAAGAACTGATGGCGGCCGGCGTCACGATCATCGACCCGGCCACGACGTATATCGACGCCGACGTCCAGGTCGGCCTCGACACAATCATTCACCCCGGTGTGGCGATAGAGGGACAAAGCCGAATAGGCGCTGCCTGCGAAATCCACAGCAGTGTGAGGATTGTCGACTCGGAAATCGCTGACAAGGCCGTCGTTCAGAACTTTTGCCTCATCCTCGGTTCGCGTATTGCAGAGGGCGCTTCGGTCGGTCCGTTCGCTCACCTTCGGCCAGAGAGCGTGGTGGCGGAGGGAGCCAAAGTCGGCAATTTCGTGGAGCTGAAGAAGACCACGCTAGGGCCAGGGTCGAAAGCCAACCATTTGGCGTATCTGGGCGATGCGACGATCGGCGCCAAGGTCAACATTGGAGCCGGCACCATCACGTGCAATTACGACGGCACGTCGAAGCACCAGACGGTGATCGAGGACGGGGCCTTTATCGGAAGCGACACGCAGTTGATTGCGCCGGTCCGCATCGGCAAGGGCGCGTATGTGGGTGCTGGCTCGTCAATTACCGAAGATGTTCCTCCCGGGGCCCTCGGCATTGCTCGCGGGCGTCAAACAAATGTGGCCGGGTGGGTGGAGCGGAAGAAAACAGAACCCAAGGATTAGGTCATGTGCGGAATTATCGGCTACATCGGTTCGAAACCTGTTGTCCCAGTCCTGCTGGAAGGACTGCGCCGCATGGAATACCGCGGCTACGATTCCGCCGGCGTGGCGGTCGTCAGTCCTGAAGGGATTGCCCTCCGACGGTCAGCGGGCAAGCTCGCGAACCTCGAACAGGCGATTCGCGTGGAGCCCGTCGACGGACTCTACGGCGTCGGCCACACGCGATGGGCGACACATGGCCGTCCGACCGAAGAGAACGCCCACCCGCACCGGGACTGCACCGGCCGCATCGTGGTCGTCCATAACGGCATCATCGAGAACTACCTCGAGCTGAAAAAGGAGCTCCAAACAGAGGGTCACGAGTTCAAGACCGAGACCGACACGGAAATCGTGGCGCACCTCGTCGAGCGCGAAATGCGAGACGACGGCCTGGAGAATGCGGTCCGCCGCGCGCTGACCTACATGCGCGGCATGTTCGCGATTGTGCTCGTCTCAGTTGAAGACCCGGAAAAGATCGTGGCGGTTCGCAACGGCCCCCCGATTGTGGTCGGTCTGGGCAAGGACGAATTCTTCGTCGCCTCGGATATTCCGGCCATTCTGGCGCACACACGGGACGTCGTGTTTCTCGGCGACGAAGAGATGGCGGTGATCACCCGCTCGGGTGTCCAGTTCACGGATTACCAGGGACGCGCGGTTTCGAAGACGACGCAGCGGGTGATGTGGGATCCGATCGCGGCCGAGAAGGGCGGCCACAAGCACTTCATGCTCAAGGAAATTTATGAGCAGCCGACGGCCGCACGCGACACGATTCTCGGACGCGTGTCGCTGGATCGGGGCCAGATCTTTCTTGAGGATCTGAACATCTCCGACGAGACGCTCCGCGCGGTCCAGAAGGTGAGCATCATCGCCTGCGGCACCTCGTGGCATGCGGGTCTCGTCGGGAAGTACCTCATCGAGGCGCTCGCACAGATCCCGGTCGAAGTCGACTACGGCTCCGAATATCGCTATCGCAGTCCCATCGTCGCGTCGAATGAGCTGGCGGTTGTCATCACCCAGTCAGGCGAGACGGCGGACACGCTCGCAGCGCTTCGCGAAGCGAAGCGGAAAGGCGCTCACAGCATTGCCATCTGCAATGTCGTCGGCAGCATGGCAACGAGGGAGGCGGAAGGCACCGTCTATACGCATGCTGGTCCGGAAATCGGGGTCGCCTCCACGAAGGCGTTCACCTCGCAGCTTGTGGCGCTGCAGCTCCTCGCGCTGTACCTCGCGCAGGTTCGAGGGTCCCTCACGTCCACGCAGATCCGCAATCACATCGCCGAACTGCTCCAGATGCCACAGACGATCGAGCAGACGATCAAGGCTTCCGCGGTCATGGAAAAGGTTGCGGAGCGCTTCTACAACCGGTCCGATTTTCTGTTCCTTGGGCGCGGCATCAACTATCCGATCGCGCTCGAAGGCGCGCTCAAGCTGAAGGAAATCTCGTACATCCACGCCGAGGGTTATCCGGCAGGCGAGATGAAACATGGGCCAATCGCGCTCATCGACGAATTGATGCCCGTTGTCGCCATCGCGCCCAACGATCACGTGTTCGAAAAAATGATCGGGAATGTGCAGGAAGCGAAAGCCCGTGGCGGATCGGTCATCGCCTTGACGACGGCTGGTGATGCGCGGATGGCGGCGGTGCTCGACCGTCACACCGACGTGATCGTGCCGCTTCCCGCGACGACAGCCCTGCTGACGCCCGTTGTGATGACGGTGCCACTGCAGTTGCTCGCGTATCACATCGCCGTGCGGCGCGGCTGTGATGTCGATCAGCCGAGGAACCTCGCGAAGAGCGTCACCGTCGAGTAAATTGGTGATTAGCGATTTGTGATTAGCGATTGACGCCGTGGCGCGACGACGGTTCAATCACAAATCACAACTCGCCGATCACAAATGGACTTGCTCTCCGCCCTCAACCCTGAACAACAGGACGCCGTTCTTCATACCGGCGGACCGCTGCTGATTCTGGCCGGCGCCGGTTCCGGAAAGACGCGTGTCATCGCACACCGTATCGCGTACCTGGTGAGCGAAGGATTGTGCGAGCCCGACCGGTTGCTGGCGGTCACCTTTACCAACAAGGCGGCGGAAGAGATGCGCACGCGGGTCGAAACGCTGCTCGGCATTGACTGCCGCAGCATGTGGATCTCGACGTTCCACGCCTTGTGCGCACGCCTGCTTCGCAGGGAAGCGCCGCATATCGGCCTCTCGCGGGATTTTGTGATCTACGACTCGACCGACCAGCTCACCGTCATGAAGCAGGCGCTGCGGCAGATTGGAGCGGACGAAAGCGCCGTGCAGCCGCGGCTCGCCTTGTCGAGAATCAGTCACGCCAAGAATCGTATGGAGGGGCCGGAGGTCTTTACCGCGAACTCGTGGCATCCGCGCGACGCGCAAATCGGCAAGCTCTACGAGCTCTACGCACGCGCGCTGCGCGATGCCAACGCGCTCGATTTCGACGATCTGCTGCTCAAGACGGTCGAACTGTTCGAGAAGGCTGAAGTCGTGCAGGAGCGGTACAGCAAGAAGTTCGTTCACGTCATGGTGGACGAGTACCAGGACACGAACCGGCCGCAGTACCTCCTCATTCAGCGGCTCGCCGGTCGCCATCGGAACCTTTGCGTCGTTGGGGATCCCGATCAGTCAATTTACAAATGGCGCGGCGCCGATCTGCGCAACATCCTCGATTTCGAGCACGACTTTCCGGAGGCACGCATCGTCAAGCTCGAACGCAACTATCGTTCGACCCAGGTAATCCTGAATGCGGCCTCCTCGGTGATTTCGCAGAACCGCAATCGGAAGGACAAACGGCTTTACACCGAACGGAAAGGGGGCGCGAAGATCGTTTATTACCGCGCCGGCGACGACCTCGACGAGGCGGAGTTCATCGCCAGGACGGCGCGAACGGCGCTGCAGGACGACCTCGAGAACACCGTCGCGGTTTTGTATCGGACCAACGCACAGTCGCGAACGCTGGAAGACGCGCTCAGGCGGGGAGGCATCGCCTACAAGATCATTGGCGGCGTCCGGTTCTACGAGCGCAAGGAAGTTAAAGATGCGCTCGCGTACCTGAAGCTGGTTCTGAACCCGCATGACGACGTGAGCCTACGACGGGTGATCAACGTCCCAGCGCGGGGCATCGGCAAAGGCGTGATGGAATCGCTTGAATCGGTCGAACTGCCGACCGATGCGGACGCGCCGCCGCTGCTCGCAGGTCTTCAGCCCGTCGCCACGAACAACTCGTTGTGGGCGCGTCTCGTGCACGCGATCGAGCGACGTATGCTGGCGCCGCGGGCCACACAGTCCTTGGCTGCGTTTCGCGATCTGATTCTCGCGCTCACCGACATGGCGTCACGCGAATCCGTGTCGATCGCGCTCGGGAAGGCGCTCGACCAGAGCGGCTACCTGCAGGACCTCCGTGAGGAACGCAGCGAAGAGGCCGAAAGCCGCATCGAAAACCTCGCCGAACTCGTGTCCGCGGCACGCGAATATGAAGCGCGCAGTCCGGAGCCGTCACTGGCCGGTTTTGTCGATCAGTTGTCCCTGCTATCGGACGTGGACGAGGAGGCGGGGGCGCGCGACGCACGTGTGTTGATGATGACGCTGCATAGCGCGAAGGGCCTCGAGTTCCCGGTCGTGACGATTACGGGCCTGGAGGAAGGGCTCTTTCCACACTCGCGTTCCGCGGAGGACGAGGCCGAACTTGAAGAGGAACGGCGGCTTTGTTACGTCGGGATCACGCGCGCGCAGCGCCGCCTCGTGCTGACGTCCGCCGCGCGCCGACGTGTCTTCGGCGAGTACCAGTCAACCGATCCCTCGCGATTCGTGGACGAAATTCCATCGGAACTGATCGAGGAGGCCCCCTCGTCGTCTGTCGCTCCCCAGATGTCCTTTTCGCACTTCCGCGCGAATCCATATGGGCGCGGTTATCGTGGCGGCCGCGTCCGCGAAGAGACCGATTACGCTTATGCGGACGAGGACCAGTCGATTCCCTCGGGTCTGCATCCCGGTGTTCGGGTCCGCCATCCGCAGTTCGGTGTCGGAACGGTGTTGTCGGTCGAGCAGCTTGACGACGACATCAAGCTGCTCGTGCGGTTCAATACGGTGGGCCAGAAAACGCTTCGCGCCAAGTACGCGAAGCTCGAAATGGTCAGTTAGTCTGCGGCGTTGCGGCGCCGCCCTGCGGCTGAATCGACGTGATGATCCAGCGCCCTTCCAGCGTCTGGCCGTCCTTCTTGCCGGACGCGCGCTGGAGCGTCACCACCATGGTCTTCGGCGTGGTTTTACCGTCCGGAGTCTGCACCTGTGCAGTCACCGTGACGGGCTCGCTGACGATGTCCACGTCCATGCCGGTCACGTCGACATCGTCGCGGCCGGGCGGCGTCAGGCTGGCAACGGCGAACGATTTTTCCTTCGCGACTTTCTGACGTGCCTGTGACAGCTTGCGTTCCAGATCGCGGCTATCGGTATCCCACTTCTTCCATTCGGCCAGAAGCTCCGCGTCTTTCCCGCGAACCGGCTGCCCGGCCTGATCCGCCTTCATGACGCGATCGATCGTGAGGGAGTTGGACTGATAGAAATCGCGCATCTTCTTGGTGAATTCCACCTGGTCCGAGCGAATCTTGTCCTGTTCCTCGGTGAACTCCTGCACCTGGAGTTTGCGGTTCTGCGGCGCGCCGATGCTGTCGATTTTGAAGTCCTCCACCGAGCCTTCGGTGCGCGGGTCGAACGTCACCGCCGACATGCCCGCGAGTGTCGTGTTGTCGCGGACGCGGGCGGCGCGGAAGAACTGCGTCAGAAGTTGCTGTTCGATCGGTGTCGAACCACACGCGAAGACGACGAGAAGGGCACAGGCAAAGAGCACGCGACGCGACATCGGGATTCCTCCTCGACTGCTAGGCTCGCAGGGAGCCTACTCTTCTTCGTCCTTCTCAGCAAGCCGCGCGATCGAGACTGCGCGATCGTCGCCTTCGATGTCGATCAGCTTTACCCCCTGGGTGGCGCGGCCGATGGTCCGGATGTCTTTCGCCGCCATTCGCAGAATCTTGCCCTGCTGCGTGATGAGCATCAACTCCGCGTCATCGGACACCTGCGCAATACCAATGACCTTGCCGTTGCGCTCGGATGTCTGGATGTTGATGATGCCGATGCCACCGCGCGACTGAACGCGGTACTCGTCGAGCTCGGTGCGCTTCCCGTACCCCTGTTCCGTCACGGAGAGGATCGTCCCGCCTGGGGTCAATACCTCCATGGCCACCACTGCATCGCCTTCACGCAATGAAATCCCGCGAACGCCGTAGGCGCCGCGTCCCATGGCGCGGACGTCGCTTTCCGGGAACCGGATGGCCATGCCGTCGCGGGTGCCGATGAAGATCTCGTGATTGCCGTCCGAGACGTTGGCCGCGATGACTGCGTCGTCTTCCTCCACGCCCATCGCGATGATGCCCCCCGCGCGGGGGTTGCTGAAGGCGCTCAGCTCCGTCTTCTTGACGACGCCTTTGCGCGTCCCCATCACGATGAACTTATCCTCGGCGAACTCCTTGACCGCGAGCAGCGCCGCAATCCGTTCGCCTTCCTCCATCGAGACGAGGTTCGCGATCGCCTTTCCGCGTCCATCCGGACCCACATCGGGGATCTCGTGGACCTTGAGCCAGTACGCGCGGCCGCGGTCCGAAAAAATCATGATGTAGGCGTGCGTCGACGCCACGAACAGATGCGACACGAAATCTTCTTCGCGCGTACGCATGCCGATGCGCCCTTTGCCGCCCCGACGCTGGTTGCGGTAATTGGTGATTGCGGTCCGCTTGATGTAGCCCGTATTGCTGACCGTGATCGCCATGTCTTCTTCGGCGATCAGGTCTTCGATGCGGAACTCGCCTTCCTCGGCGAGGATTTCCGTCCGGCGCGCATCGCTGTACTTCTCCTGAACCTTCCGGAGCTCCTCGACGACGATCTGCATCACGAGTTTGTCGCTCGAGAGAATGGCGAGCAGTCGCTCGATCAGCTTGAGCAGTTCGGCCAGCTCGTCGAGGATCTTCTGCCGCTCGAGGCCAGTCAGCCGCTGCAGCTGCATGTCGAGAATGGCCTGCGCCTGAATCTGCGACAGCGAGAACTGGGTTATCAGGCCGTCGCGTGCCTCGCCGGGATTCTTCGCCGCGCGAATCAGCGCGATCACGGCGTCGAGATGGTCGAGGGCGATCTTCAGCCCTTCGAGAATGTGGCGTCGCGCCTCGGCCTTGCGGAGCTCGAACTCGGTCCGTCGGCGGACGACTTCCCGGCGGAATTCGACGAAGCTGTCGATCAGCTCCACGAGCGGCAGCACTTTCGGCCGCCCGCCGACGATGGCGAGCATGATGATGCCGAAGCTGCTTTGCAGGGCAGTGTGCTTGTACAGGTTGTTCAGAATGACGTCGCCGATCTCGCCGCGTTTGAGATCGATGACGACCCGTAGCCCGTCACGATCGGACTCATCGCGGATGTCGGAGATGCCTTCGATCGTCTTGTCGCGGACGAGTTCCGCAATCCGCTCGATTAACTTCGCCTTGTTGACCTGAAATGGGATCGCGGTGACCACGATCGAGGAACGATCGCCTTTCTTCGATACCTCAATCTCGGCCTTCGCACGCATGATGACCGTGCCGCGTCCTGTCAGGTACGCCTGCTGAATTCCCTGGCGCCCAACGATGTAGCCGCCGGTGGGAAAGTCGGGCCCGGGAACCAGCTCGAGGAGCTTGCGCTGCTTCTCGGGTAGCGTCGGCGGGTTGTCGGATTGCGCCGACTCGATCGTCCAGATCGCCGCGTCGATCACCTCGCGCATGTTGTGCGGCGGGATGTTGGTCGCCATGCCGACCGCAATGCCCGCCGACCCATTGACGAGCAGGTTGGGAAACGGCGCCGGCAGTACGGTCGGCTCCTCGGTGGTCTCGTCGTAGTTCGGGACGAAATCGACGGTCTCTTTGTCGAGATCCGTCATCATCTCGTCGCCGAGAGATTCGAGCCGCGCCTCGGTGTATCGCATCGCCGCCGGCGGATCGCCGTCGATCGAGCCGAAGTTCCCCTGACCGTCGACGAGCGGCGATCGCATGTTGAAGTCCTGCGCGAGTCGGACGAGCGTGTCGTAGATCGAGGCGTCGCCGTGGGGATGGAAATTGCCCATCACCTCGCCGACGATCTTGGCGCACTTGCGATAACCGCGCGTCGCCGAAAGCCCCATCGTCTTCATGCCGTACAGCACACGGCGATGCGCGGGCTTGAGGCCGTCTCGTACGTCGGGCAGCGCGCGCCCGATGATTACGCTCATCGCGTAATCCATGTACGAACGTTTCATCTCGTCTTCGATGTTGATCGGAAGACGATTCGGCGGTGTGTTTGGCGGATTCATTTAGACGTCGAGATTCCTTACGTCGAGCGCGTTGTCCTCGATGAATTTCCGACGCGGCTCGACTTGATCGCCCATCAGTGTGGTGAACATCTGATCCGCCTCGGCGTGGTCCTCCGCGCGGACCTGCAGCAGCGTGCGGTTCTCCGGATCCATCGTTGTCGTCCAGAGCGTATCGGGATTCATTTCACCGAGGCCCTTGTAGCGGTTGACGGCGATCCCCTTCTTGCCGGCCGCGATGAAGTAATCGACAAACGCATCGACGTCGGCGAGCGTTGCATCCGGTTCGCGACGGCCCCGCGCTGCGATCGGCGCCGCAGGTGAGGGCTTCGGTTCCGCAGCGAGTTTGGTCGCGTCGTCGACCGGTGCGCCGCCGATCATGGTGTCATCCGCCGCTGCGGTCTCGTCGTCTGGTGTATCGTCAACAGCGGAAGTAGTTTTCACGACAACCGGGAACTTGATCTCCTGAATTTCGCGATACGCGGCGTGAAGGGTCCTGTATTCGCCGGATGTGACGAAATCAACCCCCATTTTGTATTTCCGCGGATACCCCTGTGACCGGTCCTCGATCGAAAGCTCGAACGCGTTGTGCTCGTCGTCGCGGCTCACGACAACGCTACGCGTCGGCGTCGTCATCCGTGCCGCGATGACATCCAGCTTTTCACGCTGCTCGAAGAACGCCTTGTCGCGAGCATCGAGCTGCAGAAGCGCGGTCACGATGTCCGGCGGATTTCCGCGGCGCGTCACCTGCTGAAGCAGCTTGCGATACGCCATCATCCGCTGCAGGTAGCGTTGCAGTGCGTCCCCGAATACTTCGCTGCCGTCGGCGAGTCTCGCCACGCGCGATTCCACCGCCCGTCGGATCAAGTAGTTCTCCAGCTCGCGTTCGTCCTTGATGTACGTCTCGGTCCGCCCTCGTTTCGCGCGGAACAGCGGTGGCTGCGCAATGAAGATGTGACCGCGATCGATCAGGGGTGCCATCTGGCGATAGAAGAACGTGAGCAGCAGCGTCCGGATATGCGAGCCGTCTACGTCGGCGTCCGTCATGATGATGACGCGGTGATAGCGCAGCTTGTCCGGGTCGAAATCCTCGTTGCCGATGCCGCAGCCGAGTGCCGCAATCATCGTCTTGATTTCGTCGCTGCTCAGCATCTTGTCGAAGCGCGCTTTTTCGACATTCAGGATCTTTCCCTTGATGGGAAGGATGGCCTGGAACCGGCGATCGCGTCCCTGCTTCGCGGAACCGCCTGCTGATTCGCCTTCGACGATGTAGAGCTCGCTCTGGGCGGGATCGCGCTCCTGGCAATCGGCGAGCTTGCCCGGCAGGCTGCTGCCATCCAGCGCGCCCTTGCGCCGGACGAGATCGCGCGCTTTGCGTGCCGCCTCACGCGCCCGCGCCGCGTCGACCGCTTTCCCAATGATCCTCTTGGCAACGACGGGATTCTCTTCGAGGAATTGTCCCAGCTTGTCGTTGACGATGGTCTCGATGATGCCCTTGACTTCGGTGTTCCCGAGCTTCGTCTTCGTCTGCCCTTCAAATTGCGGCTGCGGAATCTTGACGCTCACCACCGCCGTCAGGCCTTCGCGGATGTCGTCGCCGCTGATGCTGGCATCCTTGAGGTCCTTCGCGAGATTGCTCTTGGTCGCGTAGGCGTTAATCGTTCGCGTCAGCGCCGAACGGAACCCAGAGAGATGCGTGCCGCCTTCATGCGTGTTGATGTTGTTCGCGAAGGTAAAGACCAGCTCCGAATAACCGTCGTTCCACTGCAGGGCAATTTCGGCGTCGATACCGTCCTTGCTGCCTTTCATGAACATCGGCTTGTCGTTGACGGCAGCCTTGTTCTTATTCAGGTGCTCGACGAAAGAAACGATCCCGCCGTCGTACTGGAACTTGTGGGTCTTGCCGTCGCGCTCGTCATCGATCGTGATGAGAATTCCACCGTTGAGGAACGCGAGCTCGCGCAGCCGCTGCGCCAGCGTGTCGAAGCTGTATTCCGTCGTTTCGAAAATCTGAGGGTCGGCCTTGAAGGTGACCTTCGTCCCGCGACGCTGCGTGGTGCCGGTTACTTCAAGCGGTTTGATCGGCGTTCCGCGCTCATAGCTCTGTTGATAGACCTGGCCGTTGCGCCAGATCTCGAGATCGAGCCGCTCGGACAGTGCGTTCACCACGGAGACGCCGACACCGTGCAACCCCCCGGACACCTTGTACGCCGCGTTCTCGAACTTGCCGCCTGCATGTAGCACCGTGAGCACGACTTCCGCGGCCGAGCGTCCATCCGGCATCGCATCGACGGGAATGCCGCGACCGTTGTCGACGACGGTAATCGAGTGGTCGATGTGAATCGTGACGTTGATCTGGTCGCAGAAACCGGCCAGCGCCTCGTCGATGGAGTTGTCGACAACTTCGTAGACGAGATGGTGCAAGCCCGGCTCGCCCGTCGACCCGATGTACATCGCGGGCCGCTTCCGAACCGCCTCGAGGCCTTCGAGAACTTTGATCTTGTCGGCGCCGTAGTCGTCGACAGATCCGTTCCCATTCGGGCCCGGCGATGCCGGAGTGTCGGGAGTCAGGAGCTCGTCGGTCGGGTCGATCTGCTGCTGGTCGGGATGTTCCACGCGTATCCTTAAAGTTCTCCGTCAGATTCGCATCGGCATGATCACGTAGGTGTAGTCGTACCCCTGCGCGCCGACGGGCTGCATGACTGCCTGGCTGACTTCGTCCTTCAGGGAGAGCGCGACCACGTCGGTGTCGGCGACGTTGAGGAAATCGAGCACGTACTGCGCGTTGAACGAGATCGCGAGCGGCGCTCCCTGATATTCCACCGTGAGCTGTTCACGCGCCTCGCCGAATTCCGAACTGCTCGACGTCACGTCGACCGTGCCTTTGTCGATTTCAAACTTGACGGCACGAGAGCGCTCGTTTGACAGCAACGCGACACGCTTGACCGCGTTTGTCAGCCGCTCGCGCTCGAATTCAATTTCCTTGTCGTTGCCTTTGGGAATGACCCGTTCGTACGCGGGAAACTGACCATCGATCATTCGCGAGATCAGCACGCGATCGCCGACGGCGAAAAAGAGATGATTCTCGCCGCGCTCGTATCGGATGTCGCCGTCCGCCTCTGAAAGCAGCTTCCCGAGTTCGAGAAGTGTTTTCTTTGGAAGAATCACTTTGACTTCCTCGCCGGCCTTGACGGCTTGATCCGCCCCTTCACGCCTGACTGTGACCAGTGCAAGACGATGACCATCGGTGGCGACAAGGCTCATCGAATCGGACCGCAACACGAACAACGCCCCGTTGAGGAAGTACCGCGTATCCTCGCCAGTGATGGCGAATTGTGTCTTGGCCACCATCTCCCGCAGCGCCTCACGCGGCAAGGTCGCGCTTGCAGCACCGGTGGTTTCCGGCAGCGATGGGAAATCCTCGCGCGGCAACGTCTGCATGCGCGAATCGAATTTGTCGGCGGCAACCTTCACGCCGTTCTTGTCTTCCTGGATGCGAACGTCCGTTTCGGGAAGTGCCTTGACGATCTCGTACAGCTTCTTGGCAGGAAGCGTCAGCGATCCACCTTTGGAAACCGCCGCATCACATCGGCTGCGCAACGCCACCTCCAAGTCAGTGGCGAGCATGCGGACCTCGTTCCCTTTCGCTTCGATCAGCACGTTTGCAAGAATCGGGATCGTGTTCTTGCGCTCGACGATCCCCTGGAAAAGTTGCAGTTCTCGCAGAAGCTGGGTTTTCCCGACGACGAGTTCCATATGCGTGCTGTGACCTCGAAGCGGCGCGGTTGATCCGCTGTGAAGGAGCCTTTCAGTCAGGTTCTTACGCTCTGAATCAGAGGAGCAGAAGAGATAAAGAATTATACCGAAAATAAGGGGTTGTGGAAAGAACGATCGATAAAGATTAGTCCTTGAATTTCAATAACTTAAGGTGTGGAAAAAACTGTGAATCTGAACCGGTGAACACGTTGGTTTTTTGTGGGAATTTCGAGCTCTGGAACGGTCCACAACCCGCCCTCGACGTCAGCTGTTAGCGGCTGCTGAAATCACCGGAAAGACTCAAGGAAATTCGTCAATAGGCTGTTGAAATCTCCATCCGTTTTTCGCATTTCCTCGACCTTCTTGATCGAGTGAATGACGGTTGAATGGTGCTTTCCCCCAAAGCTTCGTCCGATTTCCGGCAGCGATGCATGCGTCAGCGTCTTGCACAGGTACATCGCGATCTGTCGCGGAAGCGCGATTGACTTGGAATTGTTCTTTGACTTCAGCTCGAACAATTTCAACTGGTAATAGTCGGACACAAATTTCTGAATCGTCTCGATCGTGACCGCCTTCTCGTCCTGATCGATGACGTTTTTCAGAACCTCCTGAGTCAGCTCGAGCGAAATCTCGCGTCCTGTCAACGACGCGTAGGCAATGAGTCGAATGAGCGAGCCCTCGAGTTCGCGGATGTTCGACTTGATGCGTCCGGCGATGTATATCGCGACGTTGTCGGGCAGCGGAACGGCTTCAGCCTCGGCTTTGCGCTTCAGAATCGCAACTTTCGTTTCCAGATCGGGCGGCTGAATGTCGGCAATCAGGCCCCATTCAAAGCGCGATCGCAGACGCTCTTCGAGCGCAGGGATTTCATGCGGCGGGCGATCGCTGCTGAGCACAATCTGTTTCTGTGCGTCATAGAGCGCATTGAACGTGTGAAAGAACTCCGTCTGCGTTCCTTCTTTGCCGGACACGAACTGGATGTCGTCCACGAGCAGAATGTCGACCGTTCGGTATCGCTCACGAAAGTCGAGGATGCGGTCGTAACGAACGGCGTTGATCATCTCGTTCATGAACCGCTCGGACGAGATGTAGGTCAATTTGAGCGTGCGATCGTGCTCCAGTACGAACTGCCCGACCGCGTGCATCAGGTGCGTCTTGCCAAGACCGACACCGCCGTAGATGAAGAGTGGGTTGTACGAGCGCGATGGGGCCTCGGCGACGGCGCGGCACGCCGCATGTGCGAACTGGTTCGATGGGCCGACGATGAATGTGTCGAATGTGTAGCGCGGGTTCAATCCTGCCGGCGTGCGCCCGTCAGCGGTGACTTCGTCGGCATCGTCGGGAGGAGCAACGGGCTCCTCGGCGGCGGTTGGTAGCGCTGCTCCGGGTTCGGCGACAAACACCAGGGATGTCTCAGGACGCCGGACCTCCGCGAGGGCTTCCGACAGCACCACCGAATAGTGTTTGGTGAGCCAGTCCTTGAAGAGGGGATTCGGGACGCGAACCGTGATTGACCGCCCACCGTCTGCGACAAAGGCCGTCGGCTTGAACCAGGTGGAGAAGCTGTGGCGGTTAACTTTCGTTTCGACGCGGGCGAGGATCTGGTCCCAGATGCTCGTTTCCATGCAAGATCACCCGAAAAATCGTGAACGCGGGACTTTCGCCCACACCAAAGCGCCACCACTGCAGGCATTTCGCGTTTCACTCGTTGCGCGGAGGCCGTAAAACGCGGTAGTACCACCTTCGCCTGCGCCATTTCCCTAGAGATTGATGCACTCCGCGATCAGCTCAGCCGCCGATCGAGGTTTTCCACAGTGTTTTCCACAGTTGTGGAAATCTTGGGGAACAAACCGAAGGGTGAAGCGAAAGCGACCCCTGAAGCGGCAAATCGGAAGCGGGGACTGTAGCACAAGGACGTCAGTTCAGATCCTGCGTTGACACCCCGTTTCGGCGACGACTACTATTAACAGTTCGCCCAACTCGGCTGAGCCCAGCCTTCCTATAGGCTCCAGCGAGGGCAGGTTCAGAAGGACACGATGAAAGGGAAGCGCACCTACCAGCCCAATACCCGTCGCCGCAAGAAAACGCACGGCTTCCGGGTACGCATGTCGACGAAAAATGGCCGGATCGTCCTCAAACGGCGCCGCGCCAAGGGGCGGAAGCGCCTGACTGTCGCCGACGAACGGTAGACTGGCAGCTTCAGCCGCCGTGGACGGACGTGGCCTGCCGGCGGCGGATCGCATTCGGCGCCGCGCCGAGTTCGAGCGGATCTACGGCGGCGGGGGAAAGATTCACGGCCGTTACATGACGCTCTTCGTCATGGTTAATGGTGCCGCCACGCCGCGCCTGGGCGTCGCAGCAACGCGGAAACTCGGGTCGGCCGTCGACCGCAACCGGGCGAAACGGCGCGCCCGGGAGTTGTTCAGGCGGCGGAAAGATATTGGCGGTCTCGATATCGTGATCGTGCCGCGCCGGGAAATGCTCGATGCACCGTTCGCAGCTCTCGAAGCCGAATACGTCGCCCTCCTCGCCCGCCGCCGCGATCGTCCTCGGGTTGCTTCGACTGTATAAAGTTCTTTTGTCGCCTCTTTTTGCGGGATCTTGCCGCTTCTATCCATCGTGCGCCGATTACATGCGCGAGGCTGTCGAGGTGCATGGAGCGATCAGGGGCGTTTGGATGGGCACCCGACGGCTGACGCGGTGCCATCCGCTGGGGAGCCACGGCGTGGACCCGGTTCCACGACCCTGAGTAGTTAATGGAACGTCGCGTTTTTATCGCCATCGTCCTCTCGTTCCTGGTGTTGTTCTTCTACCAGACGTACTTCGCGCCGCCACCTGCGCCGGCGGCAAAACCAGCAGCGTCCAGTTCTTCGGCGGGTCCACCCCAGGCGCCGTCAACTGGCACCGTGCCGGAGGCGCCACCATCGACACAGCAATCTGGCGCCGCTGTCTCGAGTGGCTCGCGCGAACCACAGGCGGTTGTGTCCGACACCGCGGAGCGTGAAATCACCGTCGACACGGCCAAAGTCACGGCGGTATTTACCAACCGTGGCGGTCGTCTTCTCCATTGGCGATTGAAAGACTATCGGGACAACCGCGGCGAGCCGGTCGATCTAGTACCCAGCGGGCTCCCCGCGTCGGAAGCGCTGCCGTTCTCGCTGCGCGTGGCCGACGATCCAAACCTGACGGCGCGTCTCAACAACGCGTTGTACCGCGTCAGTGATGGAGGCCGAGTCGATGCGACGCAGTCGCCGGCATCGGTGACCTTCGAGTTCGAGGACGCCGCGGGCCTGCACGTCCGCAAAGATTTTCGATTCGATCCCGCCAACTACGTTGTCGCTCTTTCAGTCGATGCGAAGAACGGCGACGGGACGATCAATCCCAGCATCGTGTGGGGGCCTGGTCCCGGAGACGTCGCCTCGGCGCCTGCTAACCCCGGGTTCTTCAATCGCAGCGGAGCGCTACCGCCCCCGGAGTTGATTCTTCATCGCAACGGCAAGGTCGAACGCATTGCGATCAACAAGATCAGCGAGCAGCCGATCCAGGAGGGTCAATTCCGATTTGCCGGCGTAGACGACCACTACTTCATGATTGCGGCGGTCAATCCCGGGCAGACCCGTCTGGAATCGCGCGCATTGGTCGTGCCTGGTCCTGCGGACCAACGTCGCCAGTTTATTTCCCACGCGATGCGGTTTCCGCAGCCGCCCATGAACGTGCGTTTTTTCGTCGGCCCTAAGCAGTTCGACCTGCTGCGCTCAATCGACAGCGAACTTGTCCGGGCGGTGAACTACGGGATGTTCGGCTGGCTCGCGGTGCCGTTGCTGGGCGCGCTGAAATGGCTGCACGGCATCGTTGGCAACTGGGGATGGTCCATCGTGCTCTTGACGGTGCTGATCAATCTGGCCATGTTCCCTCTGCGCCACAAGAGCGTCGTATCGATGCGACGGATGCAGGAGCTGCAACCGCAACTCAAAGCCATCCAGGATCGCTACGCGAACCTGAAGGTCACCGATCCGGCACGTCAGAAAATGAACACCGAGGTGATGAACCTCTATCGCGAGAAAGGCGTCAACCCGGCGAGCGGCTGCATACCGATGCTTCTCATGATGCCGGTGCTCTTCGCGTTTTACCAACTGCTGGCACAATCAATCGAGTTGCGGGGTGCCGCATTCGGCTGGTGGATCAAGGATCTGTCGCAACCGGATCCGTTTTTCATCATTCCGATTCTGGTTTCGCTGACAATGTTCTGGCAGCAGAAGATGACGCCTGCAGCCGGAGCAGATCCCACGCAGCGCCAGATGATGATGCTCATGCCGATCGTGTTCGGCTTTATCTTTCTGACGACGGCGGCCGGAACAGCGCTGTACTGGTTTGTCAGCAACGTCTGGGCAATCGCGCAGCAGTACTTCACGAACTGGCTGATCGGACCTCCGGTCGTTCACACCGCCCGGCCGGCGGCGGAGCGACGGCTGAAAAATGCCGGAACCGGGCGCACTGCCGGCGCGGAGAAGCATTCTTGACGATGGCGGCGTTGACCCCACAAATCGCGAGGTTCGTACAGGACGTCGTCAATGCAATGGGCGCGGCGTTGACAGTCACGATCGAGGAAACCGCAGAAGGCACCCGCATCAACCTTGAAGGAGAGGACGGGGGAGTTCTCGTCCGGCGCGGCGGTGAAGGACTGCAGGCGCTGCAGCACATCGTCGCCACGGCGTTTCGCAAGCAACTCGGCGACGACAACCGCATTGTGATTGACTGCAACGGCTTCCGGAAAGACAAGGACGCGGAGCTGCGGCAGATGGCGCGATTCGTTGCGGAGAAGGCGCGCTCGAGTGGAATGTCGCAGGAAATGGGTCCGCTCAATCCGTACGAGCGCCGTATCGTGCACCTGGCAATCGCGGAAGATCCGACGGTGACATCGGAAAGCATCGGCGACGCGTTCCTGAAGACCGTCATCATCTCTACGAAAAGATAGTTCGTGGTTGGTGCCAACCACTAACAATGTTTGCCACCGATGACACCATCGTTGCCATTGCGACGCCGGCAGGACGAGGCGCACTCGGCGTAATCAGGCTGAGCGGTCCGGGAGCACTGGACCTTGCGGGCGCGCTGCTCGCATGCGGTGCGGCCCTGCAGCCGCGGCATGCAACGCTCACGCGCGTCACCTCCAACGACGGCGCCGGCGCGGTTGACGAAGTGGTCGCTACGTTTTTTCCCGCCCCGCATTCGTATACCGGCGAGCATGTCGTCGAAATCACCGGCCATGGAAGTCCGGTGCTGCTGCAGGCGATGCTGAAGCGGGCGATAGTGAGCGGTGCGCGACTTGCGGAACCCGGCGAATTTACCCTTCGGTCGTTTCTGAACGGCAAACGGGACCTGGTCCAATCAGAAGCCGTCGCGGATCTGATTGACGCCGCGACGCCATTGCAGGCGCGAATCGCCTTCGATCAGCTCGAAGGCACGCTGACCGAACGTATCGCAGTGATCGACTCGAAACTCTTCGATCTGATCGTGAGACTCGAGGCCTCTCTTGATTTTCCTGACGAAGGGTTTCACTTTATCGAGCCGGCGCGCGCTGCGGCCGACATCGACGAGGTGATTGCGGCGCTGGACAATTTGCTCACAGGCGCCCGGGCTGGACGCATGATTCGCGAGGGCGCGATGGTCGTCATCGCCGGACGAACGAATGTTGGCAAGTCCAGCATATTCAATGAGTTAGCTGGAACACAACGCGCGATTGTGACTCCGATTCCAGGCACGACGCGCGATCTGGTAACCGAGAACGTGAACATCGGCGGCATCGAAGTTACGCTCGTCGATACCGCTGGCTGGCGCGAAACACTCGACGTCGTCGAGTCCGAGGGCGTCTCGCGAGGCAGTCGGGCGCGTCGCATCGCCGATCTTGTGCTGCTCGTGCTCGACAGTAGTGAACCGCTCACCGACGCAGACGAACAACTGCTTGGAGAGACCGCCTCAATCAATCGGATTGTTGTGTCGAACAAGACCGACTTGCGACGCCATCGATCAATCGCGGAGCCAAGCTTCGAGCTCCCGGCAAGCGTTCCGGTGAGTGCGCTCACCGGGGACGGCTTCGACAAACTGCGTCACGCAGTCACTGACGCTCTTGTTGGAGAAGAGCGGTTGCGGGACGCCGCACCGATCTCGAATGCGCGTCACATCACGTTGCTCGAGCGGTGCCGCGTTTCTCTCGTCACGGCGCGTGATGCGGCAACAGCGGCGAACGTTCCAGAGGAATTTCTGCTGACGGATCTGCAAGCTTCGCGCGCGTGCCTGGACGAGATCGTCGGCCGTCGCACGAGCGAAGATGTATTGCGCCATATCTTCGAGCGGTTCTGCATAGGCAAGTAGGATGCGATTCGACGTCATCGTCATCGGTGCCGGGCACGCGGGGGTCGAAGCCGCGTATGCGGCTGCGCGACTCGGATGCAGCGTCGGTCTGTGCACGCTCTCGAAGGAGACGGTCGCGCACATGCCCTGCAATCCCGCCGTTGGCGGAACCGCGAAGGGACATCTCGTTCGAGAGATCGACGCGCTGGGCGGATTGATGGGTCGCGCGATCGACGCGACAGGCATCCAGTTCAAACTGCTCAATCGCAGCCGCGGGCCTGCCGTATGGTCGCCACGTGCGCAGGCAGATAAGAAGCGCTACGCGGAGTGGGTTGCCGCCGCATTGTCAGCAGAACCCAACATCACATGGCTGCTTGGCAAGGCGGGACGAATTCTGACGACGCACGGACGCGTTGTGGGTCTCGCAATGGAAGGCGGCGACGCGTTTGAGTGCGACGCGCTCGTTGTCACGACCGGCACGTTTCTAAATGGCCTGATTCATATCGGCCCTGAACAGCGGCCCGCGGGCCGACACGGCGAGCCACCGTCACGTGACCTGGCTGCGTCGATTCGTTCGTTCGGCTTCGAGATGGGGCGTCTGAAGACAGGCACGCCGCCTCGCCTCGATCGGAAAAGCATCGATTTCGAGACGCAGGTTCGCGGCGGTGTGTTCGTCGAGGAGCCAGGCGACGCTGTGCCGGTTCCGTTCTCGTTCGACACGACGGAGCCGCTTCGGAATCAGGTTCGCTGCTGGCTGATTCACACGAACGAGTGCATTCGCGAAATCGTACGCCGCAACATCGAACGAAGTCCCCTGTTCAATGGCCAGATTCAGGGGATTGGGCCGCGCTATTGTCCGTCGCTCGAGGACAAGATCATGCGGTTTCCCGATCGGGAGCGGCATCAGATCTACCTGGAACCGGAGGGACTCGACGTTGACGAGATCTACGTGAACGGTTTCTCGATGTCATTACCTCGCGACGTTCAACTCAATCTCGTGCACGCGCTGCCAGGGTTGAGCGACGCGGTGATGATGCGTCCGGCGTACGCCATCGAGTACGACTTCGTTCAGCCCACCGAGCTGAGGTCGACGCTTGAAGCGCATCGGGTTCGTGGGTTGTTCTTCGCCGGACAGATTAATGGGACCTCGGGGTACGAAGAAGCAGCCGCACAGGGAATCGTCGCGGGTCTGAATGGGGCTAGGGCCGTCCGCGACGAATCACCCGTCGTGTTCCGAAGAGATGAGGCCTACATCGGCATTCTTGTTGACGACCTCGTCACCCGCGGTTGTCTCGAGCCGTACCGGATGTTCACCTCGCGTGCCGAGCATCGATTGCTGCTACGCGTCGACAATGCCGACCTGCGCCTGACGCCGATCGGGCGTTCAGCCGGTCTGATTACTGACGAACGGTGGGAACGATTCGAGGCGCGGCGTCGCAGGTACGAAACGAATCTCGATCTCCTGCACCGCACGGACGTTCGCGACGACGGCGGTGCGCGGGTCAGCGCGGCACGGCTGCTGAAGCAGCCAGCGGTTCGTCTCGAACGCCTTGTCGAGGAGAAGCGGGTCGCGCTGTCGATTGCGGAGGAGACTCGGGCGATCGATCTCGCCAGCGTCGAGACAACGGTGAAATACGACGGCTATTTGAGACAGGAGCAGGCCCGGGCGGAACGGGCGCGACGGGAAGAGCGACGCCGCATTCCCTGCGATTTTCCGTTCGGCCGCGTGCCTGGCTTGTCGCGGGAAGTCGTCCAGCGCCTGTCGCAGGTACGGCCGGAAACACTCGGTCAGGCATCGAGGATTCCCGGGATGACCCCAGCCGCCGTTGCAGTGCTCGGTGTGTTCCTGGGGCGGATCTCTGCCGGTTCGTGACGAGCCGCGAGTTCCAGGACCGACTGGGGCGCCGCGCGAAACGCGCCGGCGTGAACGTCCCGCCGAAGCTGGCCTCGCGTCTCGAAACCTATTTCCGCCTTCTCGAAACCTGGAATCGCAAGATCAATCTGACGGGCCTCAATCTCGCGGAAGCGACCCCGGAGACGATCGATCGGCTGCTGATCGAGCCGCTCGTCGCGGCGCGGCACATTCCGACGGGCTTCGCCCGAATGCTTGACGTCGGTAGCGGCGGAGGATCGCCAGCGATACCGATTGCGCTTGCGTTCCCGTCGGTCCGACTGTTGATGGTCGAATCGAAAACCCGCAAGTCTGTGTTTCTCCGCGAAGCGATTCGGGCCGTGGAACTTGAAGGGGCCGACGTCGCCGCCTCACGTTTCGAAGAATTGCTGACCCGTCCGGAACTGCATGAAGCGCACGACCTCGTGACGATTCGCGCGGTTCGCATCGAGCCGCGGGTGCTTTCCACCCTTCAGGCGTTCCTGAAAACGCGCGGGCTCCTGTTCCTGCTTCGCGGTGCAACGACCGCCGACCCGTCCGAGACGGTCCCACCGCCGCTCGCCTGGTCGGCCACCTATCCCCTCCTTGAGTCGTTGCGAAGCAGACTTGTCGTCTTAGAAAAGCGGCCCGTAGGACAGCAGCGTATCGTTCCACGTGAAACAAAAGGGTTGACACGCGATTAGCTGCGTACTACATTCTCAGTGACCACAAGATGTTGGTTGGGCATATACCAGAAGACGAGCCAAAGGACAGAGCTCATCCACTTCAGGCGAGAGTCGTCGCGGTCGCAAACCAAAAGGGCGGGGTCGGCAAAACCACGACCGCAATCAACGTGGCGACCTCGTTGGCGCTTGAGGGCCGCGAGGTGCTCGTCGTTGACGTCGATCCGCAGGCGAATCTGACCAGCGGCATTGGGTTCAAAGGCCAACGCGCAGCCGGCGGCACGGCCTACGAAGCCGTCATGACCGAGGGGGCCCCCGAATCGTTTGTCCTGGCGACACGTGTCGAACACCTTTCGCTGATTCCCGCGGATCGGAATCTCACCGGCGCCGAAATCGAGATGGTGCCGATGCTCGCGCGCGAGCGACGGCTGCAGCGCGTGCTGGAGCCGCTTCGTTCTCGCTTCGAGTTCATCTTCATCGACTGTCCGCCGTCGCTCGGGCTGCTGACATTGAATGCGCTGGTCGCCGCCGACGCCGTGCTGATACCGCTCCACTGTGAATATTTCGCGCTCGAAGGGCTCGCGGATCTCGTCGGAACCATGCGCCGCGTACGAGGCGTGCTGAATCCTTCACTTGATATCGAAGGCGTGCTGCTGACGATGTACGACGACCGCACGAACCTCGGTCAGCTCGTTGCGCGGGACGTCCGCGATTTCTTCAAAGAAAAAGTGTTCAACACAATCATTCCGCGCAATGTGCGGCTCGGCGAGGCGCCGAGTCACGGGATGCCCGGCGTGTTGTACGACACGAAATCACGCGGCGCCGCAGCCTACATCGCGCTCGCGAGAGAACTGCTTTCACGCCACGCGGATCGCGCCGCGTGATCCATCGGGGGTGAACATGATCGAGAAACGTCCGGCTCTCGGCAAAGGATTGAGCGCGCTGATTCCCGACGCACCGGAACCGACCCGACAGGGAACAGTCGAAGTGGACATCGATCTGCTCGCCCCAAACGAGAAACAGCCTCGCGTGCAGATGGATGACGCGAAGCTCGAGGAGCTGGCGCAATCGATCCGGGAAAACGGCGTGATTCAGCCGATCCTGGTGCAGAAGATTGGCGAGCTTTATCGCATCATCGCCGGTGAGCGGCGGTGGCGCGCGGCGCAGCGCGCGGGCTTGCTGAAAGTGCCGGTGGTTGTCCGCGAGGTTCCGATTGACGATGAACGGCAGCTGCTGCAGCTCGCTCTCATCGAGAACATTCAGCGCGAGAATCTGAATGCGATTGACGAAGCGGCGGCGTATCAGCGGCTCGCCGACGACTTCGGTTTGACACACGATCAGATCGCCGCCGCGGTCGGAAAGGATCGCAGTTCGGTCGCGAACTACGTGCGGTTGCTGAAGCTGGTCGATGAAGTGCGCGCCGAGCTCGCAGCGGGGCGGCTCACAATGGGGCACGCGCGCGCACTGCTCGCGCTGGCCGATCCCGCACAGCAGCGCGCGGCGTCGCGGGAGGTCATTTCACGCGGGTTGTCTGTTCGTGAGACGGAGGCACTCGCGAAACGAATCGCGTCACCCCTGGTACCAAAGCTCGAGAAATCGACCGCTCCAACAAACGATGTCCACACGCGCGCCGCCGAGGATCGCCTCCGGTTCGCGCTCGGAACGAAGGTTCGGATCCTGCGCCGCGCGCAGGGGGGCACGATTGAAATTTCGTTCGGGTCGGAAGCTGAACTGAATCGAATCTACGAACAAATCACGAACACTCGGTAGCGCTCCCTTCACACTGACCTCATTTCCTGATATAAATAGCGAGTTTGTGCCGTTCAGGTACAAGCTGGCCTTGCGCGTCCGTTCGTAAAGAGAACGCCATCACCGCCTGACACGATGCCATCTCGAGCTTCCGCCGCGCGCTACGCGAGAGCCCTGTTCGACGTTGCGCTGAAAGAATCCGATCCGGTCCAGATCGAGCGCGACCTCGCCGCATTTGCCGGGCTGATGTCGTCGAACGCCGAGCTGCACGCCGCGCTCACCAATCCGGCCATTCCCGTCAGCGCCAAGCGTCGGATCGCAGAGGCGCTCAGCACGCGACTGAATGCAGCGTCGCCCGTGCGGAAACTTCTCCTGCTGCTGGCCGATCGCGATCGCCTCGGAATCGTGCCGGACCTGCTCGCCATCTATCGTGAGCGGCTGATGGAGCACCAGCAGGTGGTCCGCGCCGAAGTCACGACGGCGGCGCCGATGACGCCCGAACGCGTGACGCAGATCGAGCAGAAGCTTGCGGCGTTGACCGGGCGCAAGGTGAACATGACGACGAGCGTCGATCCCGCGATCATTGGCGGCGTCGTGACGCGGATCGGCAGCACCGTGTACGACGGCAGCATCGCGACCCAGTTGGCCAGGCTGAAAGAGAAATTGACAGTGTAGGCCCGCGTCCGTTGGACCCGGCACAAGGACAGAGATGGACATCAGAGCCGACGAAATTTCCAAACTCATTCGCGACCAGATCGGCAGCTACACGGCGACCGTTGATGTGGCCGAAGTTGGAACCGTGATCTCGATAGGCGACGGCATTTCGCGTGTGCACGGGATCGAACGCGCGATGGCCGGCGAGATGCTCGAGTTTCCGCACGGCGTGTTTGGCATCGCGCTCAATCTCGAAGAGGAAAGCGTTGGCGCCGTTCTCCTCGGCGAGTACACGGAAATCAAAGAAGGCGACCAGGTGAAGCGTACGGGCCGCATCATCTCCGTTCCCGTTGGCGACGAGATGCTTGGGCGTGTCGTGAACGCCCTTGGTCAGCCGATCGACGGCAAAGGTCCTATCACCACGAAACAATTTCTCCCGATCGAACGCCTTGCCCCGGGCGTCGTCGACCGTCAGCCGGTCAAAGAACCGCTACAGACAGGTCTGAAGGCCATCGACGGCATGGTGCCGATCGGCCGCGGACAGCGCGAGCTGATCATTGGCGACCGGCAGACCGGAAAGACCGCCGTTGCTGTCGACACCATCATCAATCAGCGCGGCACGGGCGTGATCTGCATCTACAACGCAATTGGTCAGAAGCAGTCCACGGTCGCGCAGGTCGTCCGCACGTTCGAAGAGTACGACGCAATGAGCTACACGATCGTCGTCGCTGCCGCGGCGTCGGATCCCGCGCCGATGCTGTACATCAGCCCGTATTCAGCGTGCGCGATTGGCGAGTACTTCCGCGACAGCAATCGCCACGCGCTCTGCGTTTACGACGATCTGTCCAAGCATGCACAGGCGTACCGCGAGATTTCGCTGTTGCTGCGTCGTCCACCGGGGCGGGAGGCGTATCCAGGCGACGTGTTCTACCTGCATTCGCGGCTGCTCGAGCGCGCGGCGAAATTGAACAACGCGCACGGCGGCGGATCGTTGACGGCGCTTCCGATCATCGAGACACAGGCCGGCGATCTTTCTGCCTACATTCCGACGAACGTCATTTCCATTACTGACGGCCAGATCTTCTTGGAAAGTGACTTGTTCCACCAGGGCGTCCGTCCCGCGATCAACGTGGGCAACTCAGTGTCGCGCGTCGGCGGCTCGGCGCAGATTCGCGCGATGAGGCAGGTCGCCGGGTCGCTGCGTCTGGATCTCGCCCAGTATCGTGAGCTTGCCGCGTTCGCGCAGTTTGGCAGCGACCTCGACAAGGCCACGCAGGCGCAGCTCAATCGCGGCCGCCGTCTCGTCGAGATCCTCAAGCAGCCGCAGTATCAGCCACTGCCGGTCGAAAAACAGGTGGCGATTATCTATGCCGCGACGAAGGGCTACCTCGACGCGGTGCCGGTCGAGGAGGTGCGCCGCTACGAGGAGGAGCTCTATCGTTTCCTCGAGACGCGCGCGCCAGCCGTGGTGACCGGCATCGCCGAAAAGAAGATCCTGGACGACGAGGTGAGGCCGGCTCTCGAAGCGGCGCTGAAGGAATTCACGACGCAGTTTACGAGCACCGTTGCCACGACCGCAGCCGCGTAGCAGATGCCGTCACTGATCGATCTCCGGCGCCGGATCCGCGCGGTCAAGTCGACGCAGCAGATCACCAAGGCGATGAAGATGATCGCCGCATCGCGACTGAAGCGTGCGCAGGATCGAGTGATCGCGGCGCGTCCCTTCGCCCAGCGGATGTTGAAGGTGCTGAACGGCCTGGTATCGCGGGTCGATCAGGACGCACATCCGCTGCTTCGTATTCCGCCACAGGGCACCGGGCGGCCGCTGCTGATTGTCATTACGGCGGATCGCGGCCTGTGCGGCAGCTTCAATTCCAACGTCATCAAAGCCGCCGGACAGTTCATCCTCAACGAAGCACCCGGACGCGACATTGCCCTCGGTCTGGTCGGCCGTAAAGGACGCGACTTCTTCCGTCGTCGTGGATTTGACGTCCGCTATGAAACGGTCGGTATCTTTCAGAAGATGACGTTTGCCGACGCGATTGATATTGCGGATGCGGCCATCGAGGATTTCACATCCGGCGCCGCGTCGAGCGTCTATCTCGTTTACAACGAGTTCAAGTCAGTGATGACGCAGCGGATCGTCGTCGAGCGTTTGCTCCCGATTCCGAGGCTTGAAGGCGGCGCGGCACAGCAGGAAGGTAAAGGCGCGGGTCCGACCGTCGACTACCTCTACGAGCCGGCGCCGGAAGAAATCTTCCGCGATCTGCTGCCGCGTCACGTCCAGACTCAGGTGTATCGCGCGCTGCTTGAATCCAACGCGGCATTCTTTGCAGCGCAGATGACCGCGATGGATGCGGCGTCGAGGAACTCGACCGATATGATCGAGAACCTCACGCTCTATATGAACAAGGTCAGGCAGGCTGCGATCACGCGCGAGATCATCGAGGTGGTCTCCGGCGCCGCGGCGACATAGTGGAGGCCGGGCTCTGTTGGACCCGGCAATCGAATGGCACAAACAGCAACCGCACAGCGAACCGGCAAGGTGGTCCAGGTCATCGGACCCGTCATCGACATCGAATTCCCCGAGGGGCTGCCCGCGATTTACAACGCGGTGCGCATCGTCTCTGACGGCAGCGGCGGCGGCGACAAGATCGACGTGGTCGCGGAAGTCGAACAGCATCTCGGTGAAAATCGCGTCCGTGCGGTCGCGATGAAGCCGACCGACGGGATGACGCGCGGCATGCAGGTCATCGACACCGGCGCACCGATATCGGTGCCCGTAGGGCCCGAGACGCTCGGCCGCGTCCTCAACGTGCTTGGCGAGCCGGTGGATTTCCCGGACCGCCCGGTCAACGCGAAGGATCACTGGCCAATCCATCGACACGCACCGACACTCGAACAGCAGTCCACCGAACTGAAGATGTTCGAGACGGGTATCAAGGTCATCGATCTGCTCGAGCCGTACCTCCAAGGGGGCAAGATTGGCCTCTTCGGCGGCGCCGGTGTCGGCAAGACCGTGATCATCATGGAGCTGATTCACAACATCGCGCTGAAGCACGGCGGCGTCTCTGTGTTCGGCGGTGTCGGTGAACGCACGCGCGAAGGCAACGACCTGTGGCTCGAATTCCAGGAGTCCGGCGTGATCGACATGAAAGACATGTCGAAGTCGCGCGCCGCGCTGGTCTACGGACAGATGACGGAACCGCCGGGCGCGCGCCTCCGCGTCGGCCTTTCGGCGCTGACCGTCGCCGAATACTTCCGCGACGCGGAAGGGAAGGACGTGCTCCTCTTCATCGACAACATCTTCCGATTCACGCAGGCCGGCTCGGAGGTGTCCGCGCTGCTCGGCCGGATGCCGTCCGCCGTCGGTTATCAGCCGACGCTGCTGACAGAAATGGGCGAGCTGCAGGAGCGCATCACGTCCACGAAAAAAGGCTCGATCACGTCGGTCCAGGCGATTTACGTCCCTGCTGACGACTACACCGATCCGGCGCCAGCCACGACCTTCGCGCACCTGGATGCGACGACCAATCTGTCGCGGCAGATCGCGGAGCTGGGCATTTATCCGGCCGTCGATCCGCTCGCCTCGACGTCGCGCATTCTCGACCCGCGCATTCTCGGGGACGAGCACTACACGGTTGCGCGATCCGTGAAACAGATCCTGCAGCGCTACAAGGATCTGCAGGACATCATCGCGATCCTCGGCATCGACGAGTTGTCGGAAGACGACAAATTGACCGTCGCTCGCGCGCGCAAGATCCAGCGGTTCCTTTCGCAACCGTTCTTCGTGGCGCAGCAGTTCACCGGCTTCGAAGGCAAGTACGTGCAGATTGCCGACACGGTCCGCGGGTTCAAGGAGATCACGGAAGGGAAGCACGACGAGTTGCCGGAGCAGGCGTTCTACATGGTCGGCACGATCGAAGAGGCCGTGGAGAAGGCGCGCGGCATGAAGGCTGCCGCGTAACATGGCGCTGCCGACGAAGCTGACGCTCGAAATCGTGACGCCGGACCGCGCGCTCTTGCGCGAGGAGGTGGACGAGGTCGTTGTCCCCGGCAGCGAGGGGGAATTCGGCGTGCTGCCGGGGCACACTCCGTTGCTCTCGACGCTGCAGATCGGCGAGCTGTGGTACCGGCAGGGACAGGAGAAGCATTTCCTCGCGATCGCGTTCGGCTTTGTCGAAGTGCTGCCCGATCGGGTCACGGTGCTCGCGCAGGTGGGCGAGCGCGCGCAGGAAATCGACGTACAGCGTGCTGAACGCGCCAAACAGCGCGCCGAGCAGCGGCTGGCACAGGGGCAGCCGCACCTGACGCAGATCGACTTCGACATCGAGCGTGCCAGGATCGCGCTCATGAAGTCGTTGCTTCGGCTGCAGGTCGCGTCGCGGGCGCGGACTCGCGTCTGAAGTAGGTGACTGATACCTTATTGCTGATCTGCTCGCCAATCTCCAGCAGCTATTCCGCTATCGGGCGCTCATCTCGAGTCTGGTCGCGCGTGAACTGAAGGCGCGGTATCGCGGCTCGTGGCTGGGAGTCGTCTGGTCGTTCATCAATCCGCTCCTGCTCCTCCTGATCTACTCATTCGTATTCACCGTGGTGCTGCCCGGAGCGCACCCGCGGGAACTCGAGCCGTTTGCCCTGTTTCTGTTCTGCGGCATTCTTCCCTGGAGTTGGTTTTCCTCGTCGCTCCTTGAATCCGCAAATGTGCTGATTGCCGGTGGCAATCTGATCAAGAAGGTGTTGTTTCCTGCGGAAGTGCTTCCGATCGTCGTCGTGCTCGCGGGCCTTGTACACTTCTGCCTTGGCCTTCCAATCCTTGCCGCTTTTCTGATCTATTACCGTGTGCCGCTGTGGCCCACGGACCTCCTCTGGTTTCCCATCATCGTCGGCGTTCAACTCGTGCTGACGATTGGCATCGCCCTCATCGTGTCCGCGCTGACGGTGCATTTCCGCGACGTCCGTGATCTGCTGGCCAATCTCCTGACGCTCTGGTTCTTCGCCACGCCGATCATTTATCCGCTGAATCAGGCACCCGAACGCGTGCGGCGACTGTTGAATCTGAATCCGCTCACACAGCTGGTGATCGCGTATCAGGAGGTCCTCTTCCGCCCCGGTCCCTTTACGCAAGTGACCCGCCTGTTCATTCTGGCGGTGGCGTCGCTGCTGATCTTTCTACTCGGTTATTTCGTGTTCGACCGCCTCAGGGACACTCTGCCGGAGGAAGTGTGAACAGCGGGCAGCGGGCAGGGGGCAGGGGACAGGAAAATACGGACGTTGCGATTCAGGTCCGTGACGTACACAAGGTCTATCGCCGCTACAGTCGCCGTAAACGGTTCGCGACCCTGAAGAGCGCCTTGCTGTCCGGGAGTGTGCTGAAAGATCTGCGCCCTGACGCGGTGTTCGAGGCGCTCAAAGGTGTCTCGTTCGATGTGGCAAAGGGCAAGACGTTTGGCATCGTCGGGCGCAATGGATCCGGCAAGAGCACCATGCTCAAGCTGATTGCGGGAA
>Ga0114129_10000551_pt1 | contig 45956 bp, 39 predicted proteins | sample RhiMetdeltSRZDD1_FD_80071 | JGI IMG/M metagenome (GOLD analysis project Ga0114129, IMG submission 80071) | Populus rhizosphere microbial communities from Tennessee, USA - Rhizosphere MetaG P. deltoides SRZDD1 (version 2) (version 2) | ecosystem: Host-associated > Plants > Roots > Rhizosphere >...
CAGATCTCCCCGCCCTGTGAGGGACAGAACGACTACTTCGTCAAGACCGGAGGCTACTTCGACTTCTTCGTCGGGCTCTTGGTAGCCGCCTTCTTCTCGACCGCTGTCGCGTGCATGCTGTAGTGGATCGTGACCGTATCGCCGACCTGGATGCTGTCCTGGCCCGGCATCTTCGTGTCCGCGTCCCGCCGGATCTCCCAGTGCTCGCTCCCCTTCATCACGATGATCGCGTCGGGCAAGACCTCAACGACTTTCCCTGTTACCTGATAGGTCTTCGTGGCCGCGAAGGCGAGTGTCGAGAGCAACATCCCTGTGACGAGAACGGCGACGACCGCGAGCTTTTTCGCCATGACTACCCTCCTCTTAGCCAGTAATCCTATTCCGAGGTGGTTTGCGTCCATTACGCGAGGATACTCATTCAAACGGCCAGTTCGACCGGGGATTAGCAGGACGGGTCTTCCCCGACACCCTCCTACCACTGCTCGGGTGCCGCCTGACGAGCGCTCTGCACATTGCGATCAGGCTCTGAGGCAGGTTTGCGGGAAGGCCCGTATGGGCTATCAGATCTCCCCGACGCTACCAGCGAGACGCTGCTCCAATGCATTCCGTGATCGGGACCGAGCCCGTCTTTCAAGAGCGGATCGGTCGAGCTGAGATTTGAGCGCTCCATTTCACGGCGCGGTGCCCAGGATGTAGCTCAGCGCCTTGTCCCAGACCACGCCGGCGACCTGCCGGCCGAGCGCACGCGCGAGCAGGTCTCCCTCTTCGAAGTGGATGCCGCCGTAGCGCCGGGACATTCCCGCCTCGTCGGCAGCCTCGGTAAAGGTCGCCCACGACAGCGTGATGTCGTTCTGCGGAGTCAGCCCGGGCTCGACGCGCGAGGAACCGGCTGGAAGGGTCACCGAGCCGCGGAAGTCGTCGCTTCCCGTGAAGCGCCTCAAGATCTCCGCCCCGGCGGAGCTGAACGCGCTGTGGCCGGAAACGTACTCGGGGAACGGAGGTGTGATGAACGTCGAAGGCTGGTAAGGAAGCCAGTCCTCGCCGTTGATGACTTGCTTTCCCAGGAAAGGCACGGTGGCGAGGATTCGCTTTCCCGCCTTCAGAAAGCGGATCGCAGTGATCGGACGCTCGGAGTCGTAGAACCGTTTGCATTCCCAGACCGCGATCCCCGCGTCGAATACCGCGTTGCCCAGCTCGAAGAAGAGCCGGACGTCCTCGTCGAATGTGTGATTGTCACGGCGCGAGACGAATTCCGCGAACAGGGTCCAGTGACCCGGAGGCAGCTCGGAGTGGGGCCCGTCTGCCCAGTACTCCGCGATCATCTTCTGCCGGTCGTCCAGTTGAGCGTTCAACTGGAGAACGTGCTCCGCCTGAGCGACGTACCCGCCGTGGGGCCATTGCTGCGGCGGGCCGGGGCGAAACTGGGGTGGCGAAGAAAGAGCGAAGGGTACGACGTTGCCCCACTGGGGCCCTATGTATCCGGGCGTGACGAATCCGCCCTGCCCGTCGGAGAACTGGATCGGCTGCCAGCGGTTCGGATCGTTGATGTGATCGGGATCGTTGACCGGTACATAGCCGGTGTAGTCGGAGTAGGGACCCGGGTGAAGGTCGCCGAGCTGGTTGGCGCCGTCGTGGTGGCGGAACTCCGTGACGGCGCCGGCCGCGACGTTGCCAATGCCCTGCGGCGTCGTGGTGTCGGTCGATGTGTCGTCGGGGTCGTAGCCCAGGTTCGCCATCTGGGACCGGATGTAATCCGTCTGGCCCGGGAAGAGATCGAGGAGGCATCGAAATTCGCCGTAGCTGAAGGCTTCCTGCTTGTTTGGCTGCATGCGCTCGGCGGCCGGGCGACGCAGGCTCGCACCCAGACGCGTCCCAACCGCGACGTCGTCGTAGGCGGCCCAGGCGTCGAAGCCACACGTGTGGACGATTCCGATCGCGCGCGCGACCATCGGGGGACCGAGCTTGCTCTCACGGATGGATTCGAGCAGGACGTCGTTCCATTGGACGACGAGGGTGTCTTCCCCGGACGCCCACTCCCGAGCGCCAAGCAGGACGAGCGACGCGAGAAATACGAGGCGGGGACACGGAAGCATTCTTTTCATTGTGGCTCCCTCGGGCGGGGGGAAGGCCGACCCTAGTGATGTCCGTCGAGGCATCGTCTGGGTCAGAGCCCAGGACCTCCCTCGAACCCTTGCGAGTTGAGTGCGGTGCGGAAGACCCCTGAGCTCTCGCCGACCGGAGGCGGCGTGCAAGGAGCAGAGGTTTCCTTGCCTACTGAACGTGAAAGTTGGTGCGGTTAGCGTCTACTCCTGGCACCGGCGCCGTGCCGTTCCAATAATCCACGTAGCCTTTGGATGCCCTGACCCCCTCGAATATCGTGTCGGGCGCTCCCACGGGGAGGTGGCAACTGACAACGAGAACTCCTCGGCTTCCGTCCGAGTACCCGATGCGCAGAACCGCGAGGCCTGAGCGCACGTCGGCCACGTTGCCGATGTTGTCGCAGATCGGCAAGGTTCCGGCCGCCTCTTCCCACCTCACAAGGCCCGTTACCGAATACGTCCCGCTCCCAGTTGAGTTGCTGCTCGCATCGAAAGTCTCCCAGTCTCCTCCGCCTGTCACAGCGCTGGATCCCCCTCCGCCCCCGTCGGGCGCGACGAAAGTCCCGGAGCCGTGGAGAACGATCATCGAGCCATCCTGGGCTATCGCCGATGCAATCCCGCCGGCCGACGCACATGTCGGAGAGCCGCCGAGGCTGATGATGTCCCACCGCATGTGAGCCGCCTGGCCATATGCGGCCGTGCCGGTGGCCATCAACAGCGACGCCAGCGCGATTGCCGAAACCCCCACTTTGTTCATTCTCATGTCCCTACTCGTTTCTCGACCCGAAAGTGACTTCTTAGATCCAAAAAGCGCCAATGATTGATTTCAGTTCACCTCGATGTTGCCCGTCGCAAGAGTGCCTGCGAACGTAGCCGGGCTGCCGAAGAGGTCAAACTGATCCAGATCCGGTGTGTCGGCATACAGCACTGTCAGGGAGAAGACGTCGCCGTCCGCTCCCGGAATGCCGTTGTCCTGGCCAAACATGACGAAAGGGACGTTCTCCGTCAGAGTTGCGTCGCCTCCGCTGGCGAATCGTAGCCGCACCATGGACACCATCGTTCCAGTGACAACGACTGTCTTCGCCACGCTGTCGATCACGACCGAATCAATCGTCTCGCTCGCCATGAACATCTGCAGGGTCGTACCGTCGGCCATGACGGCGTGACCGATCTTGCACTGTACGTGGCTCTGATTGAATTGGAACTCGCTGCGGATGCCCGGCTCCACGAAATAGGTTCCGCCCCCGCTCGCGTGCTGATCCAGAGCTCGGGCCGACGGCGAGCTCACGGCCAAGAAGAAGGCGCCAAGAAGTACAGCGGCGACCTGCTTCGAAGGCCGGATCGAAATTGACCTCGGAGTTGCGAACACTAAGTGTGACCCGCGGGTCGAGAGTGCCTTCCTCGGAAGCCGATGGTTCGTTTTCATAGGTTTGCCCTCTCGCAAGAGAGACCGAACTCGATTTCGCCTCGCGGCGGCGCCTGCGCGCAACGCGACGCAACCGATTCGAGTGAGGCGGGGCCCGGCAGCAGAAGCCCGGGATCCAGCCTGGTACTTCTTCGTCTCTTCCTTGGCCGGGGCTGACCAGGGACTCCGAGAGAGGAAAACCGGGAACCAGCGGCTGCATCGGCGAGCCTCGGGGCACGTTATCACCGACATAGATCGGAGAGAATGCGGCCCGAAGGACTCGCCGTCGAACGATGGATGTAGAACGTCTACATCCATGAGATCGCGAAGGAAGCGGGCCATCTGGTTCCAGCGCGCGCCCGCGGGCTACCAGATTCCGTATGGGCTACCAGACCTTCCGGAGCCGCAAGACTTCGTTGCCTCGCGGACGTAACCCTCTCTCGGCCAGGACGCGCTCAAGTCATTGACACAAATCCACCTTCGAAAGGTTCGAGTGTGACGCCGGCTGATCACGCGTGGGGGGTCATTCGCTCAATTTCATTTACCGGGATCCTTCGCGGCTTCCGAAATGTCATCGGCTTGACCTGTTCCTCTGGACAGGCATAGTGTACGGTTGGCCAGGGAAGGCCAAAACCTCGCAAGTGACAAATCCGACGACCAGAGCCACCGTGATGGCTTTCGTTCGACGCCGGTTGCTCATCCCGCTGTTCAGCGTTGGAGCAGCCGCGGGGCTTACCTCCGCGGCGAGAGCACAGTCCTGCGTCTCCGATGTTCCGAACATCACCGGTCAATGGATGACGTTGCCTTACCAGATGCCGATCAACCCGATCTCCGCAACGCTCTTGCGTACCGGGCAGGTACTGATCGTGGCCGGATCGGAGAACGATGCGCACAACAACTCGGAGGGTTCCGAGAGCTACCGCGCGGCGGTTTGGGATCCAGCGGGCGCCACCCAAAGCAGCATCGCCGTGCAGAACCTCACCTACGACGTCTTCTGCAGCGGCACCGCCTCCCTGCCCGATGGGCGACCGCTCGTGGTCGGAGGCACGTCCGACTACTCGTTCACTGGCGATAACCGTGCCTCTTTCTTCGACCCGGCGACCGGAAACTTCGTCCAGTCCCAAAGCATGGTGGACGGCCGCTGGTACGCGACCGCAATGACGCTCGGCGATGGCCGCATCATGGCGTTCTCCGGGCTCAAGCTCGCCGGCGGAACAAACAACACGGTGGAGATCTACGGCATCGGGACCACCGGAGCCGGATGGAGCAGTCCGACTTCGGCCGCACCCTTCGTCCCGCCCCTCTATCCGCGAATGGCGCTGCTGCCGAACGGCAAGGTCTTCTACACGGGGCATGGGAGCGGCATGTCGAACGCCAACGGCTGGATCTTCGATCCGGCGGCGGGGAACTGGACGTCCTCGGTTCCGACGACTCGGAACCGGAGCTACGGCTCGGCCGTGATCCTGCCTCTCCTCCCGCCGGCGTATACGCCGAAGGTCATGGCCTTCGGTGGCGGCAATCCGGCAACCAGCTCGACCGACATCATCGACCTCTCCGCGGCCTCCCCGTCCTGGACGTCGGGTCCCAGCATGTCCACGGGAAGAATCCAGATGGATGCGGTCATCCTGCCCGACGGCACAGTCCTCGCGATGGGCGGATCGGTGAACAACGAGGCCCCGAACGGGCCCGGAAAAACGGCCGACCTCTACGATCCCGTCACCAACACCTTCCGCTCTGCCGGTACCGCCTCCTATTCGCGGCTCTATCACTCCACGGCGCTGCTCCTTCCGGACGCCAGAGTCATGAGCATCGGGAGCAATCCCGGGTCGCGTGGCCGCTACGAAGCCGCCATCGAGATCTACACACCGGCCTACCTCTTCGACAGTAACGACCTGTTGATCACCACCGGCCGGCCCAGCATTACCGCCGTCACGCCTTCTTCGGGAGTCGTCGGCTACAACGCGCCGTTCTCGGTGAACTTTTCGAGCGCGTCGCCGATCGCCTCCGCGGTGCTGGTGCGGCCGGGCTCCGTGACGCACGCCTTCGACATGGAACAGCGGCTGATCGGCCTGTGCGGTCCGTCGCCGCAGCCCCCATGCAGCGCCGGCGGGGGAACTTTGAACCTCACGAGCCCTCCGAACGGCAACATCGCGCCTCCCGGTTACTACATGCTGTTTCTGCTCGACAGCGCCGGTGTGCCGTCGAAGGCGCAGTTCATACAGCTTTCGGCCCACAGCACGTCGCCACCGTCCGGAGCGATCGCGTCACCCGTTTCCGACGTGACCATTCCGGCCGGCGGATCCGTTGTCTTCAGCACGAACACCTCGGCCGCGAATTACTCGTGGATCTTTCCCGGAGGTTCGCCGACGACCTCCGTCGCGCAGGCCCCGGGGAGTGTCACCTTCGGTGTCCCGGGCACCTATGTCACCTCTCTGACCGTCATCGACGCCGACGGAAACTCCGATCCCAGTCCGCCGACGCGCACGATCACGGTGACTCCGCCGACCCCCGATTTCTCGATCACCTCGAGCCCGCCCGCACAGGTCGTCACTCCGGGCCAGGCGACGACGTTCACCGTGACGGTCACACCCATCACCGGCTTCGCGGGATCCGTGACCCTGACCGTCGACAGCGAGTCGCCCTTCCCGACGGGGGTCACGAGCGGCGGGTTCAGCCCCGCTTCGATCAGCGGCTCGGGCTCCTCGACCCTCACCATGAACACGACCACGAGCACCGTTCCTTTCGCGCTCTCCCTCACGATCAACGGCACCAGCGGAACGCTCACCCACACTACGTCGACCACTCTTCTGGTAAGCCTCGCACCACCGGCGAGTTTGACGGCCACACCGGGTGACGCCCAGGTGTCGCTGTCATGGCCGGCGTCGACCGGGGCCAACGGCTACCACGTAAAGCGCGCGGCGGTGAGCGGGGGACCGTACGTGGGGATCGCGTGTCCGACGGGTACGAGTTACGTGGACACCGGACTCACCAATGGCACGACCTATTACTACGTGGTGTCGGCAAGCTACACCGGGGGCCCGGACGCGGGTGGCGAGAGCGCGGACTCGAGTGAGGCGAGCACGAAACCCCAGCCGCCCTCGGCTTCGTTGACGGTCACCCGGACCGGAACCGGCGCCGCCACCAGCGCGGTGACGAGCACGCCCGCGGGCATCGACTGCGGGGCGACGTGCGTGAAGAGCTTCGACACCGGAACCGTGGTGACGCTCCTACCCGTGCCGGGCGCGACTTACGTCTTTGGCGGCTGGTCGGGTGACGCCGACTGCGCGGACGGCGTCGTCACGATGGACGCCGACAAGACCTGCACCGCGGCCTTCAACAACAAGCCCGACCTGACCGTCTCCGCTCTCACCGCTCCCGCCTCCGCCGGGGCCGGCGCGACGATCTCGGTCACCGACACGACCAAGAATCTCTCGGGCGGGCCCGCGTTCCCGGGCACCAGCAACACGAAGATCTGGCTGTCCACCGACGGCGTGCTGGACGGCGGCGATACCCTCCTCGGAACCCGGCCCGTGCCGTCGCTCAACCCGCTCGCCTCCAGCATCGGCACCACGAGCGTCGTCATCCCGGCGGGACAGGCTCCCGGCAGCTACTTCCTGATCGCGAACGCCGACGCGGACGGATCGGTTCCGGAATCCAACGAGACCAACAACGTGCGGACCAAGGCGTTCACGGTCAACGGCCCGGATCTGACGGTCACCACGCTCACGGTGCCGGCCTCCTCGGGAGCGAACCGCACGATCTCGATCACGGATACGACGCGCAACGCCACCGGCGCCAGTGCCGCTCCGGCTTCCACGACGAGCTACTACCTCTCCACCGACAACGTCTGGGACGGCGCCGACATCCCCTTCGGCAGCCGCGCCGTCCCCGCCCTGGCGGGCGGAACGCAGAGCGCGCTGACGAGCAGCCAGACCCTTCCCTCGGTGCCGAACGGCAACTACTTCGTCATCGCGAAGGCGGACGGGCCTCTCGCCGTCGCCGAGAGCAACGAAGCCAACAACACCTTCGCCAAGGCGATCGTGATCGGCGCGGAGCTCAGCGTGTCGGTGCTCGGGGCCCCGGGGAAGTCGGGAGAGGGCCTCTCCATCATGGTGACGGACACGACCGCGAACGCCGCGGGTCGGAGCGACGTGGCGGATTCCACGACGGCCTTCTACTTCTCGTCGGATTCCGTACTCGGGGGTGACACGTTGATCGGCAGCCGGACTACCGGCGCGATCGCCTCCGGCAGCAACAGTCAGGGATCGACGATGGTGACGATCCCCGCCGGGACGGCCACGGGGACCTGGTACATCATCGCGAAGGCGGACGACCCGAACGCCGTCTTCGAGACCAACGAGACCAACAACACCCGCGCAAAGTCGATCGCGATCGGTCCGGACCTGATCGTCTTGTCCATCTCGGCTCCGGTCTCGGCGAATCCCGGGCAGACGATCAACGTCACCCCGACGACCAAGAACCAGGGAGGCGGGTCGAGCGGAATCAGCTCGACCACGAACATCTACCTGCGGCCTCCGAGCGGTCCGGATACATTCCTGGGAACCCGCACCGTGCTGGCGCTGGCTCCGGGTGCCTCATCGGGTGGAATCGTGTCGGTGACGATCCCGGTCGGAACGCCGACGGGGAGCTACAACCTCTTCGTGGTCGCCGACGATGGCAACGCGGTGGTGGAAACCAACGAGACCAACAACACGAAACTGAAGGCCATCACCATCAACTGACGGCGCGACGGCTCGCTCCCGCGACATCCTCGACGCGGCGGTTGCGGAATATCCCGGCGAAGGCAACGGCGAGCCCAACAAGCATCACCGTGCACAACCAGCTTCCCTCGGGGCCGACCGTGCCCCCGGAGAGCGCCGCTTGCCCTGCGAACGTCGACGTGAAGAGGTGGCCGGGCACCGTTACACCGCTCGCGGGCACGCCATAGAAGTAGACCTGGGCCCAATTGAACGAGGTGTGAAACCCGATCGGGAGCCAGAGGTTGCCGGTTCTTCTCAGAAACAGGCAGAGGACCAGCCCTCCCAAGCCCGCGTTCAACGCTCCGATCCAGTTCTCGGTCGCGCGGCCGAGGTGACTGATCCCGAAATACAAGCTCAGCAGAATCGCCGCAGGCCAGAACCCGATCCCCGTCGAAGCGGTGAACTGCGGGTAGCCGCGGTAGAAGAACTCCTCGGAGAAGCCGATGATCATACAGATCAAGCCGTATGCGAGGGCGTACTTCCAGATATCGGCGCCCGACGTGGCGATCGGCCCAAGACGAAAAACTCCGGCCGCGCGCATCATGGCGAGAAGGATGCTCACGGCGAAAAAGCCGATCAGGATTCCCTGCCAGAAACGCAGGCGGAACGACTGGCGCCACGGAAGGCCGTAATCCGCTATGGCCCTTCCCTCGAATCTCCCCATAATCCCGGCGGCGAAGAGGCAAAAGAGAAACCGCATGCCCTGATTGAGCACGTAAAGCGCGACGCCGTCGATACTCCCGGCCTGCCGAATGACCGCGGTGCGGATCAACATCAGGGATTCGAGGATCGCGAAGAAAACGAGCAGACGCCATCCCGCGCGGAGCCCGGATGGGCCGAAAAGAAAGCGGCGCCACGGGCTGGAAGGAGCTGCGGGATGCGGGCTCTCGGACATCTCGCTCCTTGAGTCGCACCAGGGCTAAACGACGGCAGTGAGGAAAGGTTCCGCTGGAAGCGAAACGGGCCGGGGCGCCGCCGACAGCTCCGCCGGAGGAGCGCGTCGGCCGTCGGCGGTCGCCCGCAGCCACGTGTCGCGTCGATTCAGGAGTTGGATGAAGAAATCAAGGGAACAGTTCGAGTCCCGTCGGTCCCTGGGAGGAGAGCGCCGCGGGTCCGGAGACGCCATCGCCGTCGAACACGGTCGTCGCGCCACCGAAGCAGGCGGGAACCTGAGTCGGATCGGCAAACCAGAGGACGAGGTGATCCAGGTCGGCGCGCTTGCGATCGCCGGCGACGAAGCTGACGAACGCCTCGCCGATGATCGCATCGACCTTCAGCGACCCCTTACCGGCCGCGTTCGTCGTGAAGTCTCCGATGTACTCGACCGCGCCGAAAGCCGGATCCGCAAAGCCATCGGCGGAGGTCAGGAAGACGGCGAAGTCCGTGTTGGCGGGAAGACCGCTGGCGCTCAGGTGGAGGGTATCCACGCCGAGCGTTTCTTCCTTGTGAAAGACCGTGACCTGTCCGCTGGCACCCTGCAAGCAGGGCGACTTGGGGACGAGGTCGAACGAACTGGTGTCGAGCGCCCGCGCCGTGTGGACGCCGCTCAAAGCAGCCAGCGCGAAGCTCGCGATCATTGTCAGCAAACGGGGCCGTTTCATGGTGTCTTTTCCCTTTCGCATGAATGAGTGGTTCGAGTTGGTTTCCCGGGTTTCGATACGTCTGCGGCAGCCGCCTCCTTTCGCGACCCATCTGGCCAGGTGCGGAGTGATACAGGAGTGGGCCGGCGAGAGAAGCGCGACTTTGATGTCGCGCTAATCGGATGTTGATCTGTCCTTAATGGTGTGAAGAAAACCGATCCCCGATCGCCTCAGATAACATCGACCTTCGATGGATCGCTCTGGTGCGTCGGCGACTCGAAGCGCGGACCGCCCCCGGGTCAGCGTCGTCCTGCCCGTCTACAACGGCGCGCATTGCGTCCAGCGCGCCGTCCGGTCGATCCAGTCGCAGACCTTCCAAGACTGGGAGCTGGTGATCTGCGACGACGGCAGTCGGGACGACTCGCTACGAATCTGCCGGGCTCTCGAAGCCGAGGATCCTCGGATCCGCGTAATGGCGAATCCCGAAAACAAGGGGATCGCCGCGACACTGAACCGGCTCGTCGCGGAGGCGCGCGGGGACTTCTACGCGATCCAGGAGCAGGACGATTCCTCGGTGCCGGAACGCCTCGAATGGGAGGTCGCGGAGCTCGACCGGCATCCGGAGGCGGGCGTCGTCAGCGGAGTCGCCGCCTGGCTGGGAGACGACCAGAAAGTCTTCACGCATTTCCCCTGGTTCCTGAAACAGGGACAGCCCTACCCCGACGTTCGGAAAGAGCTCATCGAGTTTCTCTATGTCCAGCAATCCAAGATCGTCAACGCGGCGTCGATGATGCGGATGAGCCTGGTTCGCGAGGCCGGGCTCCGGTACGACGAAGGCGCCCGCATGTCGATCGACTTTCAGTTTTTCGTGGATGCCGCACACCGGACGATGGTGGTCGGAGTTCCTCGGGTTCTGGTCTTCATGGCGCGCGGTCTGCACCGGGAATCGATGACGAGGCACAAGGAGCTCCAGTTTCGTGAAGCGCGGCGCTGCGTGAAAATCCTCTATCAGCGATATCGCCGGGACCCGACTTCTCCGATCCGCCGGTCGCTCTACCGAAAGGCGATGGCGTACCAGTTGAGGATCGAGGCTCGATACCACGGCCGGATCCGCGGCGCCGTCCGGCTCGCCGGCTCGCTGCTCCTCGACCCGCGCGACCGCAACTCGTGGAAGACCGTCGAGGAGTTCTGGGAACATTTGCGGCGGCGCCTCATTGCTTCCGCGGCTCCGTCCTCGAGGGAGGGCTGAGGCGGGCGTAAGCCCGCATTGCCCTTGGCTCGAGAACCTCCGGGGCCGCCGCCAGCCAGGCGGCTCCGGAGAACGATGGCGGTATCCCGAGGATCGCCTCAGAATCCAAACTTCCTCGTTCTCGCGCCGTAGATGGGACGAGGAGGCTTTCCATGAAGCACGCCCTCCGTCTGTCGACGGCGCTCTTCTTCTTTTCCTTCGTCCGGGCCGCGACCGGCGAACCTGCGGCCGGACGGCCGGTAGACCTGAAGGCCTCCGACGGGACGAAGCTCGCCGCGACCTACTATTCGTCGAGCGAGCGTCCCGGACCGGGGATCCTATTGCTTCACCAGTGCAACCGCGACCGGTCTTCATGGAACGATCTCGCTTCCGACCTGTCGGGGAACGGCTTCCACGTCCTGACCATGGACTATCGCGGCTACGGCGACAGCGGCGGCACGCCGTACACCAAGCTGACCGTCGCGGAACAGAGACAGGTCGGGCAGAAGTGGCCCGGCGACGTCGACGTTGCCTTCGCCTACCTCGTGTCGCAGCCGGGTGTCCGCCGGGACGTGATCGGCGCCGGCGGCGCGAGCTGCGGAGTCAACCAGTCGATCCAGCTCTCGCGCCGGCATCCGGAGGTCAAGTCTCTGGTGCTGCTCTCGGGCAACACCAACCGGGATGGCCGGCAGTACCTGCGGAGTGCGAAGACGCTCCCGCTCCTGCTCGCGGCCGCCGAGGATGACGGCGGGGCCGTGGAGTTGATGGCCTGGCTCGACGCGTCGTCCGGCAATCCCGCCAACGAGTTCGTTCAATACAGCGTCGGCGGCCACGGCACGGAGATGTTCAAAGCGCATCCGGACCTTCCGGCTGCGATCGTCGCGTGGTACGAGACGACTCTCAACGGCAAACCGGCCGCGGTCCCGGCGGCCGCGCGAGCTCGGCCCGACGATCCGAGGATCCGTCTCCTGGTCATGATGGATGAGCCCGGCGGACCCGCCCGAGCCGCTGGGATCCTGGCGGACGAGCAGAAGAAGAGCCCCGATTCGAAAGCCCTCCAGCCGGGCTTCGTCAATCAGCTCGGCTACGTGGCCATCGAGGCGCAGGATCCGAAGGCCGCCGTGGCGATCATGCAGGTCAACGTCGACGGTCACCCCAAGTCGTCCAATGCATGGGACAGCCTCGGGGACGCCCTTCTGGCAGCCGGCCAGAAGGACAAGGCGCGGGAAGCGGCGCAGAAGGCCCTGACACTGGTGGACTCCGACACGGCCGAAACCGAGCAGCAGCGCGCGCTGATCCGCGAGAGCGCGCAGGCGAAGCTGAACCAGCTCAAGGACGCGACGGCGAAGAAATAGCCGGAGCGCGAGGGGAACCTTTCGCCGGACTCGTTCGTAACTCCTCGAAAGAGAACGGGGTGAGCCGATGTCCAAGTTCCTCGCCGACCTGAAGTACGCGCGCCGGTTCGTCACGCGAAGCCCGGGATTTTCGGCGGCCGCGGCGGCCACACTCGCGCTCGGGATCGGGGCCAACACCGCGATCTTCAGCGTCGTCTACTCCGTCCTTCTGCGGCCGCTGCCCTACCCCGCCTCCGAGCGCATCGTCTCCGTCGGAGAGGCCAACGAGGCCCGGCACGAGATGCGGCTGTGCGATCCGAATTTCCGCGACATGCGCGAGCAGAACCGAACCCTCGCGGCGTTCGCCGAGCACGCGTCCTGGGACGCCTCGGTCTCGGGCGGCACCGAGCCCGTTCGCGCCACTCGCGCGGTCGTCTCGCGCGACTTCTTCGCGGCGATGGGTGTCCAGCCGGTGCTCGGCCGCGTCTTCGCGGAGGACGAGATGCGTCCGGGAGGGACTCCCGCGGCGATCGTGTCTCACATCTACTGGGAACGCTACCTGTCCGCCGACCGGGACCTCTCGCGTTTCCCGCTGCGGATGGACGGCGACGTCTATCGCATCGTCGGCGTGATGCCTCGCGGCTTCGCGTTCCCGGAGGACGCCCAGGTCTGGACGGCGCGGGAGCGTCTGGATCCGGAGGAGAGCCGGTCCGCCCACAACTGGAGCGGCGTGGGGAGGCTGCGCGACGGCGTCTCTCTGGCCTCGGCGCGAGCGGATCTCTCCGCGATCGCCGCGCGTATCCGCCGCGAGCACGGCGACGACGCGGACCTCGCGAGCGCCGCGGTCTCGCCGCTGAAGGACTCCGTGGTCGGCCGCGTCCGTCCGGCGCTGCTGATGCTCCTGTCGGCGGTGGGTTTCCTCATGCTCGTCGCCGCCGCCAACGTGACGAACCTCTCTCTCGCGCGCGCCGCGTCGCGAAGGAGGGAGCTCGCCGTGCGCGCCGCCCTCGGCGCGACGCGAGGCGACCTGTTTCGTGCCGTGTTTGCCGAGACCCTCGTCCTGTCGCTCGCGGGCGCCACGGTCGGCGTCTTTCTCTGCATCGGGAGCCTGGGTCTGATCCGCTCCCTGTCCGGCGCGAGCTTGCCGCGTGTCGCGGAGATCTCCGTCGACGCGCCGGTGTTCGTCTTCGCGTCGCTCCTCTCGCTGGCCGCCGCTATCCTCGTGGCCGCGGCCGCGTCCCGGCGATCCCCGGAAGCCCAGCAGCGGGACCTCGCGGCGGGCCGCTCGGGCCAGGCCGGCGCGGTCTCTCGCGCGCAGCGCATCCTGCTCGGCGTCCAGGCCGCGGTCACGGCCGTCCTTCTCGCGGGCCTGGCTCTCTTCGCGCGAAGCTTCCTCCGGGTGCTCGACGTCCAGCCCGGCTTCCGCGCCGCGAGCGTCGTCGCGATGGACCTGTTTCCGCCGCCCGCGGAATCGGACGCCGACAAGGTGGCCCGCGTCGAGATGATCGACCGTCTCTTGGAGCGGCTCTCCGCGATTCGGGGCGTCGAGCGCACAGGGGCTGTCGCCGACCTTCCTCTGGCTTCCGATCTCGCCGACGGAACCTTCCTGCTTCTCGGTCCGCAGGAGCCTCCGCCCTCGTCGTGGGAGGATTTCGGGCGGCTCGCGAAGGATCCCGAGCGCGCGGGACACGCGGACTACGCCGCGGTCGCCGGCGGATATTTCGAAACGATGGGCATTCCGCTCAAGCGCGGCCGGATCTTCGACGCCCGCGATACGCGCGACAGCGTCCACGTCGCGCTCATTTCCGAGACGTTGGCGCGGCGGAGGTTCGCGGGCCGCGACCCGATCGGGCAGCGGATCGAGTTCGGGAACATGGACGGCGACGTCACGCCCGTGACCGTCGTGGGGATTGTCGGGGACGTCCACCATCGCAGCCTCGAAGCCGCTCCCGAGGCGGTCCTGTACGTGAACCTGCGCCAGCGGCCTCAAAAGTCGACGACTCTGACCTCGGTCCTGCTGGTGGCAAGCGATCCCGCCGCGGTGATGGCTGCGGCCCGGGGAGCCGTCCGCGACCTCGATCCGACGCTTCCGCCGCGCTTCCGCCGTCTCGCGGACGTCGTGACGGAGTCGATGGCGGCGCGCCGCTTCAGCCTCACGCTCCTCGCCCTGTTCGGGGCGCTGGCGCTCCTTCTCGCGACGAGCGGCATCGCGAGCCTCACCGCGTTCGCGGTGGCGCGGCGGAGGTCCGAGCTCGGCATCCGCCTCGCCCTCGGCGCCCGGCCGTCGGATCTCCTGCGCCTGGTCGTTTCGAGCCACCTGCGGATCATCGGCATCGGAGCGGCGGCCGGACTTACGGCGGCGTTCCTGCTCGCGAGGCTTCTGCAGTCGCAACTCTACGGCGTCGCCCCGACGGATCCCTGGAGCCTCGTCGCGAGCCTCGGAATCCTGGGCGCCGTCGGCGTGGCGGCCTGTGCGCTGCCGGCGCGGAGGGTCGGAAGAATCCAGCCGACCGAGGCGCTGCGGGCGGAGTGATCGACCGTTACTGCGACTCCTCGGCGAGGCCGGGGCCCGTGGTCAGCTGCATGTGGCGGATGTCGAGAACGTGCCGCTTCAGGAGGACCACGACGCCGGGGATGAGCCACACGATCTCGCGCGCGCGACGGACGAGGCCGTAGGCGATCCCCTGCGCCGCCGTGAAGCCGACCATGACCCACAGCGCGGCGCGAACGCCCTCCGCCGTCCCGATCCTCGCCGGGATGAAGAACAGAGCGGTATTCACCAGCATCGCGAGCGTCTCGACCGCCACGGCCTCGAAGAAGCCGGCCTTCGGCGAGAGCAGTCGCATGATGATGTAGGTTTCGAGAATTCCTCCGCACCAGCCCGGGAAACACCACGCCACCGATTCGAGGAAGTGCTCCTGGCGGCGCTGGTAGATCTCGCCGATGCGCTCGTCGAGCTTTCCTGCGGCCGTGCGGAATCGAGCCAGCGACTTGAGGGGTCCCCGGGCCACGCGGTCCAGGAGCGCTCCGAAGGCGCCGCGGCGCAGAGCGATCGTCATCCACAGGATCACGGCGCCGAAGAGCACCAGACTGCCCAGCGCCGCCCAGCGCAGGAGCGCGGGCAAGTGGAAGTGCGCGAGCGTGAGCCCGGCGCCGAGGAGCAGGTAGATGAATTGTGAGGTCATCTCGGCGTGCCGGTGCACCGTCGCCGTCGCCAGCGCGCGGGAGTAGCCGATCTTGCCGGCGAGGAGGCTCGCGCGAATTGGCTCTCCCCCGACGGCCGTGAAGTAGTTGACGGAGGAGGACGCCAGATACGCCGCGAACGTCTCCGCGAAAGTGACCGGACCGTCGCGCCTCCGGCCGATGATCACCTTCCACCCGTACGCGAACGCGAGCTCCACGAAGGCGTAGAGGAGCACCAGGACCGGGAACCACCACCCGATCATCTCCAGATTCGCGGCCACCGGACGCCAGCCCACGACCGCGAGGATCGCGGCGAGGACACCCACTCCGATCGCGAACAGAAAGATCCGAAGGGCGCGGCGGCCGGACCGGCGTTTGTCCGCCGCCGCCGGGGAAGAGGCGGGAGGTGCGTCCGAGCTCATTGCCCAGATAGCTTACGCTGGCGAAAACTCGCTCCCCCCTCACCCCGACCCTCTCCCCCCGCTTGGGGGGAGAGGGGGATCGTCTTGCCGCACAGTTTCAGTAGTTCCCGGCGCGACGAGTCTCCGCGAAGTAACCGAGCGGAGGAGCGTCGCGCCGCGGGAGCCGGAGCGCAGCGCGGAGACCATGCCGTCCGTCGAGCCTCTTTTCGGCGAGCGGACGGCCGGTGCGCCCGTAGGGCGCAGGTCTCCTCGCAAGCGAAGGCGACGGCTAGTAGTGCAGTCCTTCTTTTTCCGCCGCCCGGCGGATCGCGGCGCGGATACGCAGGTAGGTCCCGCAACGGCAGAGGTTGTCGTTCATCGCGACGTCGATCTCGTCCTCTTCGGGCTTCGGTGTCCTGCCGAGCAGCCCCGCAGCCTGCATGATCTGCCCGGGCTGGCAATAGCCGCACTGCGCGACGTCTTCGATCAGCCACGCCTGCCGGAGCGCTTCCGCCTGCACGCCCTCGATCGTCGTCACGCGCTTGCCTGCGATTTCGCCGACGGGAACCTGGCAGGACCGGAACGGCTCGCCGTCGAGATGGACGGTGCACGCGCCGCAGACGCCCATGCCGCAGCCGAATTTCGTGCCGGTCATCCCGAGGCGGTCCCGCAGGACCCAAAGCAGCGGCATGTCGGCCGGAACGTCGACCTGCCGGGACTGGCCGTTGACCAGGATCGTGACTCGCGGCACGTCAGGCTCCTTTCAGATCCTCCGGTTTGACCGGCACGCGCCGCAGCCGGCGTCCCGACGCGGCCGAGAGCGCGTTGACGATCGCCGCCAGCGCGATCGGGACGGGAGGTTCCCCCATCCCCGAAGGCGCGGCCTCGCTCGCGACGATGTGCGTCTCGACTTTCGGCATGTCGCGAAAACGCAGGATCGGGAAATCGCTGTAGCTCGACTGCTCGACGCGTCCGTTCTTCAGCGTGATCTCGGTTCCGAGACCCGAAAGCGCCCAGGCTACCGACCCTTCGGTCTGCGCGCGGATTCCCATCGGGTTGACGGCAATGCCGCAATCGACCGCGCACACGACCCGGTCGACGCGCCACCCGCCGCGGTCCAGAGTGACTTCGGCGATGGCCGCGGCCGGCGTGCGGCCGTCGTACGACGCACAGGCGACGCCCCGGCCTCGGCCCTTCGGCAATGCGACGGACCAGCGCGCCTTCTCGCCGGCGAGCGCGAGCGCGGATGCGAGGCGAGCGCGATCGACGGGCGCGCCGTCGCGGCCGCCCGGCACGGAAGCCTCTTTTCGCAGCAGGGCGATCCGATACTCGAGAGGATCCTTTCCCGCCGCGCGCGCGAGCTCGTCGAAGAAACACTCGGTCGCGAACACGTTGTGGTTGTGCTGAACTCCCCGCCAGGCCCCCAGCCGCAGCGGCGAGGACGCCTCGGCCGCCGAGACTTCGACCGCGCCGATCGCATACGGAACGTCGTACGCGCCGCGCAGCACGGCGCGAAGCCCTTCCTCGTTCATGGGCTCGGAGGCCGGACGATTCGACGCGGCCACGACCGTATGCTTCCAGGCCGCCGGCATCCCCGAGGCGTCGAGGCCGGCGCGGACACGGTGGAGCGTCGCCGAGTGATAGGCGTCGTGACGCAGGTCGTCGGCGCGCGTCCAGACAACCTGCACCGGAGCCTTCGCCGCGCGCGACGCCTCGACCGCGTCGAGCACGAAGTCGGGCTGACTCTTTCGCCCGAATCCGCCTCCGAGCAGCGTCACGTGAACGGTCACGGCCGACGCCGGGATCTGGAGCGTCTTGGCGGCTTCGTCCTGCGCGCGGTTGGGATGCTGCGTCCCGACCCAGATCTCGCAGCGCCCGGCGCCGACGTCGGCGAGCGCGCACATCGGCTCGAGCGGCGCGTGGGCCTGGAACGGGTAGACGTATTCCGCTTCGAGACTGCGCGCCGATGAGCGGAGGGCCGCTTCGACGTCTCCCCCCCTCTTGAGCGTTCCGGCGGTGCGCGCGTTCGGAGAGGACAGCCGCGCCAGGAACTCTGCGGAGGAGACGCCGGCATTCTCCCCCTCGTCCCACACGATCGTGGGTTCGAGGGCCTCACGGCCCTGGAATGCCGACCAAGTGTCGTCGGCGACCACGGCCAGGCCCGATGAGATCGCCGCGACGAGACGAACTCCGGCGACGGCCTTCGCTTTCTCGGCGTCCCAGGAGCGGGGCTTGCCGCCCGTGACCGGACAGCGCACGACGCTGGCGAACTTCATCCCCGGCCGCCGCACGTCGCCGGCGAAGACAGCCTCGCCCGCCACGATGCGCGGCCCGTCCACACGGCGGCGGTCCTTGCCCACGAGACGGAATTGCGACTTCGGTTTCAGCGCCGGCGACGACGGCACCGGCAGACGCGCGGCGGCTGAGGCGAGCTCGCCGTACGAGAGCGATCGCTGCGACACCGGATGCATGACGCGCCCGTTTTCCGCGCGGCAGGACGCGGGCTCGACACTCCACTTCGCCGCCGCGGCGGCGACCAGCATCTCGCGCGCCGCGGCGGCCGCCGTGGTGAGCGGGAGGTACATCGTCCGGAGACTGCGGCTTCCGAACGTGCCGAGGTCCTGGAAGTCGGGGCCGGGAGACGCCTGCACCAGTTCCACCTGCTCCACATCGACCTCGAGCTGCTCCGCCAGGATCATCGGCAGAGACGTCCGCACGCCCTGTCCCATCTCGGACTTGCCGACGGTCAGAAACACTTTCCCCGACGGATCGACGCGAATCCAGGCGTTCGGCCGGAAGTCTCCGCCCTGGGAACCCTGCGCCTCGCCGGGGCGGCCGCACCGGATACCGAGGACCAGTCCTCCCGCCGAGATCGCGGTAATGCGCAGGAAGTCGCGCCGCGTCGCGGGAAGCAGAGCGCTCATTTGGCGTCGCCCTGCCTGACGTACAGAAGTCCGACGATTTTCCACTGACCCCCCACCTTCAGGAGAGAAGCGTAGTCGATCCAGTGCCCGGTGGGGAGATCGTGCTCGAGTTTCGCGACCGCCGCATCGCCGTCGGAATCCACCATCGCGACCTGCCGCGATCCCTTCGAGGCCTCGCCGGCAGCCTTGCGCGCCGCCAGCCGCGCCTGCCCCTCGGCCGCGGAGATCCCGACGAGCTGGCCGGAGATCAGCGTGTAGGCGGTCGCACGCGGGTCGGTCACGCTCGCCGCAAGGGCGGCATCGTTTTCGTCCAGAGCGGTGTTGAGCGTCTGCAGCGTCGTGCGAATCGCGTCGTTGTCCGCCGTGACCGCCGCTGCCGCCGGAGGCGGCGCATCGTGCGGGACGGTCCGGTGGAAGATCTTGCCGACAATCCACCATCTCCCGCCGAGCTTCATCAGCGACATGTAGTCCGCGAACCGGTGAGTCGGGTAGTCGGAGAGGATCTTGGCGACGGCCGCGTCGCCCGTGACGTCGACGACCGGGATCTTCCGCGAGAGCGCGACGACGGGAGTCTTGTTGGCGTCCGTGCGCTGCCACCACTCCGGCTGCGAAACGCCCGTCAGGGCGCCGTCCTTGATGAAGAACATCATGCACGCCGGGTGGAAGGCGAGGCGCAGCTCCTGCGAGCTCGAGGTGTCGCCGGCTTTGAAGTAGTGCCCGATCGTCTCCTCGATGGCGGCGCGATCGGCGGGCACGGAGGGCGGCGCGGGTATCGCGGCCAGCAGGGTCAGGGCGAGTGCGAGCATGTGCGATCTCCTTTCGCGGCGCAGTTTCGTGCGCGGGGCCGGAAACCGGCAAGTATCGGAAGGCATCCCCGGAGCGTGTGCCTTTCGGTACATCTCCCCTTCGCTCTCGTTCCCATAGACTTTGCGTGTGCCGATACCCATCTCGCGCGCGGTCCGCATCACGAGTCTGGTGACCTGGATCGTCGTCGGTATTTCCGTCTTCGCGAAGCACGCGTCCAGTCGCGACGTCTGGATGGACTACTGCGCGTGGGTGTGGCTTGTGGCCTTCGCCGCCGGGATCCTAGCCTCGGCTCTTTCGTGGAGGGACCGGGGAGAGCGCCGAGGAGTCGTTCTGGCCTTACTCGCGGTCGCCTCGATCTCGATTCTCTTCGTGAACCGGTGGTGGCCGTCGCACCTGGGAGGCCTCCCGCTGGTCTTCGTGGCCTGGGAGGTCGCGAACCGGCTGGACCTGAAGCGCGCCGCGGCGTGGGTCGCCGCGCAGTCGGCCGCGTTCGCGCTGCTGATGGTTCCATTCCCCGGCAACCACCCGAAGTTCGCGATTCCGCTGTCGATCTGGCTGTCGAACACGCTCGCGCTCGCGGGCCTGCAGGCGTTCGCCGTCCTCGTGGCCCACCTGATGCAGCGTGAGCGCGCGACGCGCGAGCTCCTCGTGCGCGGAAGCCGCGCCTCCGAGAGGCTGCGTATCGCCCGCGAGTTGCACGACGTGATCGGGCACCATCTCTCCGCGCTGTCGCTCAACCTGGAGGTCGCGAACCTCGAGCTCCAGCGCTCCTCATCTGGCGAGGTCGGACGCCCTCTCGAAAAGGCGCAGGCCCTGACGCGCACGATGCTCGCCGAAGTGCGCGACGTCGTCAGCCGACTTCGCGCGGACGAGACCACGGACCTCTCCGCGGCGCTGCGCGCCCTCGTGGCTCCGATCCCTTCGCCGCGCATCCACCTCAGCGTCCCCGATCGCCTGCCGCCGGTGGACGGTACGCGCGCCCTGGCCGTGCTGCGCTGCGCCCAGGAGTGCGTCACCAATGCGATCCGCCATGCGTCCGCCCAGAATCTCTGGATCGAGCTCGACCTGAAGGCGGGCGGCATCGACCTGCGGGTACGCGACGACGGAAAAGGCGCGGCGGATCTCTCCGAGGGCAACGGCATCTCCGGGATGCGCGAGCGCATCGCGGCGCTCTCCGGACGTCTGCGCCTGAATCCCGGCCCGCCCGGATTCGAGGCCGAGGTCTGGGTGCCGTGACGGCACCGACGCGCATCCTGCTCGTCGAGGACCAGACGCTCGTGCGCGAGGGCCTCCGGAGCCTGCTCGCGTTCGCCAGGGACCTCGAGGTCGCCGGGGAGGCGGGCGACGGCGAGGAGGCGCTCGCGGCGATTCTGAGAGTGCGGCCGGACGTCGTCCTGCTCGACATCCGGCTTCCCCGGAAAAACGGCCTCGAGGTGCTGCAGGAGCTGTCGCGGGCGGGCGCGCTTCCGCCCACGATCATCCTGACCACGTTCGACGACGACACCCTCCTCTTCGAAGCCCTGCGCGCCGGAGCGCGCGGCTTCCTTCTGAAGGACGTCACGTTCGATCAGCTCACCAGCGCCATACGCCAGGTCGCCGCCGGCGGACGCCTGATCCAGCCGGCCGTGACCGAGCGCGCGATCCGCAGCCTCTCGGAAGCGCCGCGTCACTTCGAGAGCTCGGAGATGCCCGAGCCCCTGACCGGGAGGGAGCGGGAAGTGCTCCGCCTCTTCTCGGCGGGGATGTCGAACCGGGAGATCGGCGAGGCCCTCGGCGTCGTGGAGGGCACCGTCAAGAACCACGTCCACAGCATCCTGCAGAAGCTGGGGGTGCGCGACCGCAATCGCGCCATGCTCAAGGCGATCGAGCTCGGCTATTTCTAGCAGGCGGCAGACCGCCCACTGCAGGCCGCAGACCGAATAGTATTTCCCGCGTGAGTCCCGACGAATCCGCTCGGGTGGACCTGCGCCAGGCGCCGGGTGATGGGGCCGTGCTGACTCTCGGCGGTGCTCTCGACGTTTCGACCGCCGCCGAGGCGCGCCGCGAGGTCGTCGCGCGGCTGGCGCAGACCCGCGTCGCCTCGCTCCAGATCGACGCCAGCGGGATCGACCGCGGAGACGTTTCGGGGATGGCGATCCTCTACGAGCTGACCCAGGGACTCCTGACGCCGGGCGTGTCGCCGAAGCTGACGGGTCTGAAGCCCGAGTTCGAGCATCTGCTCAAGGCCTTTCCGGCCGAGGACGCGTTGCGCGCGCTCCACCCGCCGCCGGCGCGACGGGGAATCTTCGAGGAACTCGGGGCGGCGACGGTCTCGATGCTGCAGGACCTGCGCGCGCAGCTGACCTTTGTCGGCGCGATCGTGCAGGGTTTCGCGGCGGCGCTCCGGCGGCCGCGACTGATGCGCTGGCACGAGGTCGCGGTCGTTTTCGAGAAGGCCGGCGTCAACGCCCTGCCGATCGTCTCGCTGATCAGCCTGCTCATGGGGCTCGTCATCGCCTTCGAGGCGGCCCAGCCGCTGGAGATGTTCGGCGCTCGGATCTTCATCGCCGACATGATCGGGCTCGTCATGGTCCGGGAGTTCTCGCCCATCTTCACCGCGATCATCCTGGCGGGCCGCTCGGGGGCGGCCTTCGCCGCCGAGATCGGCACCATGAAGGTCAACGAGGAGCTCAACGCGCTGGAGACCATGGGCCTGGATCCCATCCGGTTCCTCGTCATCCAGCGTGTGTTCGCCGGAACGATGCTGATGCCGGTGCTGTCGGCTTATTCGATGCTCATCGGGGTTTTCGGCGGGGTCGTCGTGATGGTCACGATGGGATTCACGTTCGCCCAGATCTGGGCGCAGCTGATTGGTGCGCTCCATGTCCGCGACGTTCTGGTGGGCACGAGCAAGTCGTTCGTCTTCGGCGCGATCGTGGCGGGACTCGGGTGCCTGCGGGGCATGCAGACCAAGGAGGGCCCCAACGCCGTCGGCGACTCGACGACCCGGGCGGTGGTCGCCGGGATCCTGATGATCATCGTCGTCGATTCCGTTTTCGCCGTCCTGACCTACGTGCTGCACGTATGAGCGCCACCGCTACGGTCATTTCGGTCGAAGATGTCACGATCGCCTACGGCGACAACGTGATCCAGAAGAACGTGACGTTCGACGTCCACGCCGGCGAAGTCTTCATCATTCTCGGCGGCTCGGGCAGCGGGAAGAGCTCGCTGCTGAAGGCCATGATCGGCCTCGATCGCCCGGCCTCCGGGCGGATCCTCTTCGACGGCGATGACATCGTGACGGCGGAGGGAGAGGACCGGCTCCGCCTTCTGCGCAAGTTCGGCGTGATGTACCAGAGCGGGGCGCTGTTCGGCTCGATGACGGTGCTCGAGAACGTACGGCTTCCCCTCGACGAGTTCACGGACCTCGGACCGGAGGAGAAGGATCTCGTCGCCGCGGCGAAGCTCAACCAGGTGGGCCTGCTCCCCGCCGCCGCGCGCAAGCCGTCGGCTCTCTCGGGCGGAATGCAGAAACGCGCGGGCATCGCCCGGGCCATGGCTCTGGACCCGGGAATCCTCTTTCTCGACGAGCCGTCGGCGGGGCTCGACCCGATCACCTCCGCCGGTCTCGACGAGACGATCCGTTCGCTCTCGCGGGATCTCGGCATCACGTTCGTCGTCGTGACACACGAGCTCCAAAGCATCTACGCGATCGGGGACCGCTGCATCATGCTCGACGGGCGGACGAAGACGATGATCGCCGAGGGCAAACCGATGGACCTGCGAGACCATTCGACAGACCCTTACGTCCGCCAGTTCTTCCTTCGTCAGGCCGAGCCGGCCGCGACCGGCAACGGAGGGACCCGGGCCTCATGAGCGAAAAGGCGAGCCAGCTCCGCATCGGCATCTTCGTCGTCGTGGGCGTGGCCATCCTCCTCGCCGCGCTCTTCCTCTTCGGCATCCGGAGCGCGTTCCAGCCGACGTACAAGGCCGAGACATACGTGACCGGCGACGTGCAAGGGCTTTCGGTCGGCTCGGTCGTCAAGCTGCGGGGCGTGGACGTCGGAAAGGTCACCGAGATCGGCTTCAGCTGGAATTTCTACGGCTTCATCCAACCCGCGTGCGTCGTCGTACGCTTCGAGGTCAGGCAGGCGATCAGCCCGGAGATGTTTCGAAGAGATTTCAACCAAGCCCTCGACACGGTTGTGCAGCAGGGCGTCCGCGCCATCGTCCAGGGCCAGGGAATCACCGGAACGAGCATCCTCGCGCTCGAGACGCTCGATCCGAAGCAGTATCCGCCGCTCAAGGTCCCCTGGACGCCGAAGTACCCCGTTATTCCTTCGGCGCCGAGCCAGTTCGGCCAGCTCCTCGCGTCCCTCGAAAAGACCTTGTCGAACCTCAAACAGTTCGACGTCGAGAGGCTCGTCAATAGCCTCGACCGGACGCTCCGGTCGGCCGAGGCGGCGTTCCACAAGCTGGACGACCTCGACGTCAAACGCATCTCGAAGGAAGCCGTCGGAACTTTGACCACCGCGGAGTCCGCGATCCAGGAAGTCGAGGGGCTCGCCCGCGACGCTCGGACGACGATCCGGAACATGAAGCTCGAGGGCCTCGGCGAAAACGCGAACCAGCTGCTCGTGAACGTCGACGCCCGGCTCGCCATCCTTCTCGACAAGCTTTCGGCGATCGACGTGCGGGCCCTCAACGACACACTGGCCGGCACGCGCGAGGCGGCCCGAAGCCTCAACGAAGCCCTCGAAGACCTCAAGCGCTATCCCTCCGGTTTCCTGCTCGGCGGCGCTCCGGCGCCCGCCACCGGCCTCCAGAAGGAGCAGCCAAAGTGAGGGAGGGCATCGGCAAGGGTCGGTCGGCGGCGGGCGTGCTCGGCCTCGCCGCGGTCGTGGCAGCCATCTCCTGCATCTCGAAGCCGCCGCTGGTGACCCGATCGTATTCGATCGACCCGCCGGCGACCCGCGCGGAGTCCGCGCTTCCCGACGCCGCGATCGTCTCCCTGACGAGCGTCCGTGTCGCGGCCCCCTACGGCGGAACCTCGTTCGTATATCGGACCGGCGAGCACCGCATCGAGCGCGATCCGTACGCGCTGTTCGCGGCGCCCCCCGGATGGATGCTGACGCAGGCGATCGGCGGATACCTTCGCGACGCGGACTTCATCCGCGACGTCGTGTATCCGGCGGGCGGAATCCCGGTCGCCGCGGCGATCGAGGCCGACGCCACCGAGCTCTGCGCCGAGCTCGGCGGTCCCGGTGAGGCCACCGCCATCCTGGCCCTGCGGTTCCGGGTTGTGACGCCTCCCGCCGGCACGACGCCGGCGAAGGATCTCCTGCTGAAGACGTACACCCAGCGTGTTCCGATGCCGGAGCGCACCGCCGTGGCCGCGGCGGACGCCTGGAACAAGGCCCTCGCCGCGATCATGAAGGAGTTCCTGGCCGACCTGAAGGCCGTCCTCCTGCCGCGCCGCTAGATCTCTGCCGGCCGGAACAGAAAATTGTTGCGGTACCCCGGCTCCTTCCAGAAGCGGCCGGGACCACGACGCTGGTGCAGCGTTTCGTCGAACTGCGCCACCGGCATCAGCCCGTCGGGCGTGAAAAACCCGCCCCGGTAGCCGCGCGCCTCCAGAAACGCGAATACGTCCCGCGGCGTGTGCCGGGTCAAGTGCCTCGCCTCGCACTCGAAGAGGAGCGTCGGACGCGATTGCGCCAACGTACGTTCGGCGCCCCGGAAAACGGCGAGCTCGTGCCCTTCGACGTCGACCTTGATCAGCGCGACCTTCTCCCCCGCGAGCTGCCGGTCGAGCGTGTCGACCTCGCAGATTTCGTCGCGGCAGGCCCCGGCGGTCAGAACCGCGTCCTCGAGAGAAGCTCCCGGCGAGTCCCCCGTCCCGGGGACGTGAAGGGTCCGGGTTCCCGGCGCGTCCGAAAGAGCGACGTCGCGGATCGAGACGTTCGACCAGCGCATTCGCTTGACGAGCCCGCGCAGATACGCCGCGAGGCGGGCCTGCGGCTCGAAGGCAAATACTTTTCCGTCCGCCCCGACGGCGCGACGCATCCAGTAGAGGTACGCGCCCTTGTTGGCGCCCACGTCCACCGCCGCGTCTCCCGCCGAAAGAGAAGACAGCAGAGCGCGAATCTCCGGCCGCTGGTCGCGGTACCGGGCCTTGAAGGCCCGATACAGGAAACGCGCTTTCATCGTGCGGCCCGTGAGCCTCGGCCGAGCGTATCAGGGCGAGAAGCGATTCGAAACCGGACCGGCCGTGATACAAGGCTCGCACCTAACACGCCGAAAGGAAGGGAGGCCATGAAGAAGACCGCATTCATCGTATGTGCATTCATCCTCTCTCTGGGACTCGCGGCCGCGTGCAAGAAGTCCGAGACGGCCGAGGCCGTCGAGGCAGCGAAGGACGCCGCAAAGCAAGCGGGCGATGCCGCCAAGCAAGCCGGTGAAGCCGCCAAGGACGCGGCCCAAGCGGCGGCCGACACGGCAAAGGAAGTCGGTCAGGCGGCCGGCGACGCGGCCAAGGACGCAGCCCAGGCCGCCGGCGACGCCGCCAAGGAAGCGGGCCAGGCCGCGGGCGACGCGGCCAAGCAAGCGGGACAGAAAGCGAAGGAAGCGGGCGAGAAGGCCGCCGACACGGCCAAGAAAGGGGCGGAGGAAGTCAAGAAGGCGATCACGCCCAAGTCGTAGCGGCAACGCCGCCGCCGGCCCGTCCGGCGGCGGTTTCGTTTTCGCCAGCCTGCTAACCTGTCTCCTCGTGCCGCGCACCAAGATCGTCTGCACCATCGGTCCCGCCTCCCGATCGCCCGAAGCTCTGGCGCGGCTGGTCGCCGCGGGAATGGACGTCGCGAGGCTGAACTTCTCGCACGGCACACACGCGGAGCACGCGGCCGTGATCGGCGCCGTGCGCGCGATCGCTGAGCGTGCCGGCCGGCCCGTGGCGATCCTGCAGGATCTGGCCGGCATCAAGCTGCGGATCGGCGACATCGCCAGCGGCAAGGCACTGCTGGCCCCGGGCGCGCCCTTCACGCTGACGGCGCGCGGCGTTCCCGGAGACGCGCGCGAGGTCTCGGTCAACGAAGCTTCCCTGCCGCGGTTCGTCCGGGCGGGAGACCGCCTCCTTCTGTGCGATGGCGAGATCGAGCTCGTCGTCGAAGAGGCCGCCGGCGGTGACATCCGCTGCCGCGTGGTCGCGGGAGGCATGCTGACCTCGCACAAGGGAATCAGTCTGCCGGCGACTCCCTTCGGCGCGCCCGGCCTGACGGCCAAGGACCGCGAGGACCTCGCTTTCGGCGTCGCGCACGGCGTCGACTACGTTGCGCTCTCCTTCGTCCGCACCGCCGAAGACGTGCGGGCGGCCCGCGCCTTCCTCGACGAGCGCGGCGCCAGGATCCCCCTCGTCGCCAAGATCGAGAAGCGCGAAGCGATCGCGCGAATCGACGAAATCCTCTCCGCCGCCGACGGACTGATGGTGGCGCGCGGCGACCTCGGCGTGGAAACGCCCCTGGAGCACGTGCCGCTGCTCCAGAAGATGCTGATCGATCGCGCCAACCGCGCCGGGAAGCCCGTCATCACGGCCACCCAGATGCTGTTGTCGATGGTCGAGAACCCGAGACCCACGCGCGCCGAGGTCGGCGACGTCGCCAACGCGATCCTGGACGGCACCGACGCCGTGATGTTGTCGGAGGAGACGGCGTCGGGGCGCTATCCCGTGGAAGCGGTCGCAACGATGAAGCGCATCGCCGAAGACACCGAGACGGCGTTTCCGTTCGACCGATGGATGCGGAAGTTCGAGGACAAGTCGCTCCAGACTTTGCCCGAGGCGGTGGCGGGAGCGGCGGTGGAGCTCGCCGAGCACATCGGCGCCGCGGCGATCCTGGCCTGGACCGAATCGGGCGCCACCGCGCGCCTGGTCGCGCGCCACCGTCCCCGCCCCTCTATCGTCGCGCTCGCGACCCGACAGGAAACGGCCCGGCGGCTGGCTCTGGTCTGGGGGGTCGTGCCTCTGCTCGCGAGCGCCGCCGACGGGCCGGACGCCATGCTGGAGAAGGCGCCTGCGCTCGCCGTCGCGAAGGGACTGCTTCGGCCGGGCGAGAGGGCCGTCATCACTGCGGGCCTTCCGATGGGTGTCCCGGGCAGCACGAACCTCATCAAGGCCGCCGTGGCGTCGCCATGACGGCCGCGCGCCACCCGACGCCTCTCCACAAGCGGCGGACGCGGAACCTCGTCCTCGGCATCTTCTTCTTCGTGCTGGGAGTCATCGGAGTGCTGATTCCGGTGATGCCCCAGATCCCGTTCTTCGTGATGAGCCTGCTCTTTTTCTCCCTCGTGTTTCCGAAAGTGCGCCGCGCCCTTCGCCGCTGGCGCCACCGTCATCCGAAGGTCGACCAGGCGTACCGGAAGTGGCGCGAGAAAGCGCGCAATCGGCGGAGAAAGAAGATCCACAAGAAGCGCCGTGCCACCGAGAAAACGGGCCCGCGCGGCTATGCGGGGGGGACTCGGTAGACGGCGAGCCGTCTAATTCTGGTTTCTCAACAGGTTGTTCCCGGTCCGCGGCGCCGCCGCGGTCGGCACGCGTCGGCAGGCCTCCATGAGTTCTTTCCGGCCGGCGCTGAGTCCGTAGGCCCACCCGCCTCTCCCCGTTCGATCTTGTCGGTGTGGGCCTCCGGACATCACCTCCCGCCGGCGGCGCCGCAGCCCTACGGATAGCGGCCCGCCGCCCAGAGCGAGGTGACGGGTGAGGAGCTCGACGTGAACGGCCAGACCCGCCGCTGCGACGAACCCTCAGCGGCGGCCGGTCAGTGTTGGAGAGGACGGCCGCCGCGTGCCGAGCGAGAGCGGCGGGCCGCAAAACCGTGAACAACGTGTTGAGAAATCACACCTAATCCATTTGTCTCCGCAGCACCGTCGGGATGTCGAAGTCGTCGCGAGAGGACGCATTAGGGCCGAACCCTCCCGAGTCGTCGCCGCGGAGGAACGGCGGACGGAGGGGTTTGGATCCCACGGACAGCGGCTTGACTTCTTCCTGATCGATCTCGGCGAGGTCACGCTCGAGGCGATCGAAGCCCGTCGCGATGACGGTGACTTTGACGTTGCCGGCCATCTTCTCGTCGTGGACGCACCCGAAGAGGATCTCGGCCTCGGGATCCGCGGCCTGCTGGATGATCTGGGCCGCCTCGGTGACCTCGAAGAGCGTGAGGTCGTGTCCGCCGGTGACGTTGATCAGAACTCCGCGTGCGCCCTCGATCGACGCGTCCTCGAGCAGCGGCGAGGAGATCGCGGCCTGCGCGGCGTGGATCGCGCGGTTCTCGCCGTCGGCGACGGCGGTGCCCATCAGCGCCCGGCCCATGTCGGACATGATCTTGCGCACGTCGGCGAAGTCCAGGTTGATCTCGCCGGGACAGTTGATCAGGTCGGAGATGCCCTGGATCGCCTGCCGCAGGACGTCGTCGGCGATCTTGAAGGACTCCTGGAGGGGAGTGTTGCGCTCGACGAAGGCCAGCAGGCGCTGGTTCGGAATCGTGATCAGCGTATCGACGTGGTCGCGCAGCTCGCGCGAGGCGCGCTCGGCCTGGCGCATGCGCTTCTTGCCTTCGAACTCGAAGGGCTTGGTCACCACGGCGACGGCCAGCGCCCCGGCCTCGGCCGCGAGCTTGGCGATGATGGGTCCGGCGCCCGAGCCCGTGCCGCCGCCCAGGCCCATCGCCAGAAACACCATGTCGGCGCCTGAAACCGCCTGCGACAGCCGGTCCTGGTCTTCGAGGGCCGCGTTGCGTCCGACGTCGGGGTCGGCGCCTGCGCCGAGTCCCTTGGTCAGCCGGCCTCCGATCTGGAGCTTGTTCGGAGCGGCGCAGCGCCGCAGCGCCTGGAGGTCGGTATTGCACGCGAAGTACTCCACGCCGCGCACACCCGCCGAGATCATGCGGTTGACGGCGTTGGATCCGCCGCCTCCCACGCCGATCACGCGGATGGTCGCGGGCGAGGCGTCTCCGCCGTCCAGCTCGATGGAGAGCTTGTGCGTGTCGTCTTCCAGGAACTCGATCATGGGACCTTCCCTCCCCCGACGCTTGCGTCTCGAAGCCATCAAAAGAAATCCCGGATGAACCGCGACACCGAGTTGGCTGCCTGGAAGAACGCCTTGGCGCGCCGGCGTGCCGGCTTGTAGCGGTGACCGTATAACAACAGCCCCGTCGCCGTCGCCCACTCGGGCCGCGACACGACGTCCACGAGGCCTCCCACGCCGGACGGGATCCCGCGGCGGACCGGTCCGTCGAAGATACTTTCGGCGATCTCGACGACGCCTTCGAGCTCGGCGCCTCCTCCGGTCAGGACGAGACCCGAGCGGATCTCCTTGTCCAGTCCGAGCCGCTTGATGTCGTCGTGGACGAGGCCCAGAAGCTCCTCCGCCCGCGGCTGGAGGATGTCGGAGAGGGTCGAACGGGGACAGAGCTTGGGCGCGCGCCCGCCCACCATCGGAACCTCGACCATCTCGTCGTCGGAGACCGCGCTGCGGAGAGCGCAGCCGTACTTCTTCTTCAGACGCTCGGCATCGGTGATCGGAGCGCGCAGCACCACGGCGAGGTCGTTGGTGAAGTGATCGCCTCCGATCGGGATGACCGCGGTGTGGGCGATCGTGCCCTTCTGATAGACCGCGACCTCCGTGGTTCCGCCTCCGATGTCCACGAGACAGATGCCCAGCTCCCGCTCGTCGGGCGTGAGGACCGCCTCCGCCGCCGCGAACTGTTCGAGCACGAGCTGCACGACCTCGATGCCCGCCTTGTTCATGCACGTCACGATGTTCTGCGTGACGGCCACGGGCGCGGTGACGACGTGGACGTCGGCCTCGAGGCGGCTCCCGATCATGCCCACCGGGTCGGCCACTCCGTCCTGCCCGTCGACCGCGAAGTCGCGCGGCACGACGTGCACAACTTCATGATCCTGAGGGATTTGCACGCCGCGGGCAGCATCCACGACCCGGGCGACGTCATCCTTGGTGATCTCCCGATCCTTGCCCGCGACGGCGACGACCCCCCGGCTGTTGAAGGACCGGACATGCGAGCCCGAAATGCCCACCCAGGAGCGCGAGATCTGGACACCGGCCATGATCTCGGCTTCCTCGGCGGCCCGCTTGATGGCCTCGATCGTCGCGTCGACGTTGATGATGTTGCCCTTGCGGGTGCCGCGGTTCGCGGCGGCGCCCTTGCCGATGACGTCGAGCGCGGCGCCGGGGTTTTGCTCACCGATGAGGACGCAGATCTTGGATGTACCGATGTCGCAGGCGACCAGGAAAGACTCGGGCTTCGACATCAACGCGCCCCGGATTTCATCAGAGACGATTCCCTGCGCCGTAGGCGCCCACGAGAATCAGCCGATCGGCAAAACGGAGATCGATGACCCGAGCCTCCCACCCGCGACTCTCCACGAAACCCCGCGCGTCCAGCAAAGCGCGAATCTTGCCCGGGGCGTCCGTACGGAGAACGCGAACCGGTTTTCGAAAGATCGCATCCATCATACCGAATCCCCCGTCCGGGAGCGAGGCGATTTCCGAGAGCGACGCGACGTACTCGGGAAGCGCGGCGCGAAGGTCTTCGAGAAGTCCCACGGCTTCCGAAAGAGTGCGGCGCTCCCCCGTCAGAATGACGTATTCCGTTCGGTCCCGGCGCGGATCGTAGGGGGCGATCAGGTTTCCCTCGGCGCCCACCCACCAGAAATGGCCGTCCTCCCGGAAGAGGGCGACAGGCTTGCGTTCGGTCACGCGGATTGCGAGACCGTCGGGGAAACGCTTGGAGAGCGTCGCGCGCTCGATCCAGGGTTGCGCCGCCACGCGGCTCGCGATCGGCGCGAGGTCGAGGGAGACGAGGTTGGATCCGCTCCACGCAGAGACGATTGCCAGGATGTCCTCGGTGCGCGTGCGCGCATTTCCCGAGACGTCGAAGCGGTGGAGCGCAAAGCGCGGTCCCGCGAGAAACTTCCAGACGCCGAACGCCGCGACGAGCGCGAGCACCGCGGCGGCGGCGAGGCGAAACTTCCGGGGGCGCCGCGGTTTGCGTGGAGCCGCGCGCGCGCGCAGGAAGGGAGGTTCCCGCTCCGGGCTAGCCACGGCGGAGGTACTCCTCTCCGAACTTCACGACATCCCCGGCGCCCAGTGTCAGTAGCAAATCGCCGGGCTTGAGGGACTTCTCCAGAAAGTCCACAACCTCCCTCTTTTCAGCGATATAGCTCACCGGCGGACTGCTCCCGTTGCGGCCCACGGCGGCGGCGACGAGCTCTCCCGTCACCCCCGGAAGAGGCTTTTCGCGAGACGGGTACACGTCCATAACGACCGTCGCGTCGGCCGCTGAGAGTGCCCGGCCGAACTCTGCCGCGAAGTCGCGCGTGCGCGTGAAGAGGTGCGGCTGGAAAAGCGCCACGAGCCGACGGTCGGGATAGACCTGGCGTGCCGCGGCGAGCGTTGCGGCCACCTCGGTGGGATGGTGCGCGTAATCGTCGACGACCAGGACGCCGCCGCGCTCGCCCTTTCTCTCGAAGCGACGCACGACGCCGGTGAAGGATTCCAGGGCCCGGGCGATCGCGTCGAACGGGACGAGGAGCTCCCGGCCCACCGCGATCGCGGCCAGCGCGTTCGCGACGTTGTGGCGGCCGGGCAGGCGCAGCCGCACGGACCCCAGGCGCCCCTGCTCTCCGTTCCAGACCTCGAAGGTGGTGCCGGCGGCTTCGAGGCGGATCGAGCGCGCCGAGAGCAAGGCCTCCGTCGACTCGCCATAGGTCACCAGGCGCCGCTTGATGCGCGGGATGAGACTTCGCGCTCCGGGGTCGTCGGCACAGAGGACCACCGCGCCGTAGAACGGAACGCGGTTGGCGAAGGCCGCGAAGGCGTCCCGGATGTCCTCGACGTCTCTATACGTGTCGAGATGATCCGCCTCGACGTTGGTGATGACCGCGACAACCGGTGTGAGCTCCAGGAACGAACGGTCGTATTCGTCGGCTTCGGCGACGAGGTAGTCACCCTTGCCCAGTCGAGCGTTCGTACCGAGGATATGCACCTGGCCGCCCACCACGATCGTCGGGTCGAAGCCCGCCTCGGTCAGGACCATTCCGGTCAACGAGGTCGTGGTCGTCTTCCCGTGCGTGCCGGCGACCCCGATGCCCTGTTTCAGGCGCATGATCTCGCCGAGCATCTCGGCCCGGCGGATGACCGGAATCCCGCGCGCGCGGGCGGCCGCGACCTCGGGGTTGGACTCCGCCACCGCCGAGGAAATGACCAGAAGGTCCGCGCCGTCGACGTGCGAGGGGTCGTGGCCCAGGGCGATCCGGGCTCCCAGCTTCTGCAGGCGCGCCACGGTTTCCGAGTGCACCAGATCGCAGCCCGAGATCTCCAGAGGCGTGGCCAGGAGCAGCAGCTCTGCGATGCCGCTCATCCCGACGCCTCCCGCGCCGACGAAGTGGATGCGGGAGAGACGGAGAAACCTCACTTCCTCGACTCCGTGGAAAAGAGAAGCTTGGCGAGCTCCCGAGCCGCATCGGGCTTGCCGAGGTTTTTCGCTTTCTGTCCCATCAGCACGAGCTTCGGACGATCCTTGAGGAGCTGGTCGATTCCTCCCGCGAGGTTCTCGGCCGTCAGATCCTTCTCTTCCATGACCGCGGCGGCGCCGGCGCGGTAGAGGGCCTTCGCGTTCTCCATCTGGTGCCCGCCGGCCGCGGCGACGAAGGGCACGAGGATCGAGGGCCGTCCGGCCGCGGCCAGCTCGGCCACGGTCATCGCTCCGGACCGGCACACGACGAGGTCCGCCCAGGCCATCTCCGCGGCGAGCTTCGGGAGAAAAGCAACGAGCTTCCAGCCCGCCGGGATCCGGGGATATCGCTGGCGCGTGGCGGCGAGGTCCATGTCTCCGGTCTGGTGGACGACCTCGATCCCCTTCTTCTCCAGCAGCACCGCGACGCGCGACATCGCCCGATTGATGACCCGAGAGCCCTGGCTGCCGCCGAAGACGAGCACGCGGCGCGTCGTCGCCGCAGGATCCACCGGCGGAATCGCGAAGAATTCGGAGCGTACCGGCGTGCCCGTCACAACGCCCGCGCGGCGGAAGTGCGTGTTCGCCGCCGCCAGACCGACCGCGGTGGCCGTCGCGAAGCGATTGAGGAAACGGTTGGCCGCGCCGGGCAGCGCGTTGGACTCGTGGATCAACGTCGGAATCCCGAGGGCACGCGCCGCGGAGAGCACCGGGACGGTGACGTAGCCTCCCACGCCGACGACCGCGCGGGCGCGATGCTTCTTCAGAAGGGCCCGCGCCTGGAGAAATCCGGACGGGAGACGCGCGAGCGACTGGACCTGCTTTCCGATCGTCTTGCCCACGAAGCCGGACGCGTCGACGAGCTCGAGCGGATAGCCGGCCGCGGGAACGATCTTCCCCTCGAGTCCCTGAGCGGTACCGACGAACACGATGTCGGCGCTGGGCCTCTGCGCGCGGATCTCGTCGGCCAGAGCGATTCCCGGCAGGATGTGGCCTCCCGTGCCTCCTGCAGCGATGACGTAGGTTCCGAGAACTCCGGTCATCCGCTCTCCGCGACCTCGTGCTGCGAAATGTTCAAGAGGATTCCTCCGGCGATCCAGGATGCGACCAGGGAGGAGCCGCCGTAGGAGACGAACGGCAGCGGGATCCCCTTCGTCGGAACCAGGGCCAGGACGACCGACAGGTTGATCGCCGCCTGGACGACGATCATGGCCGTGGCGCCCGCGGCCAGAAATCCGGCGAAGGCGTCGGGCGCCCGGCGAGCCGCGCGGAGTCCCCGCCAGGCCACGATGCCGAAGCAGATCACCAGCGCCGCCGCCCCCACGAAGCCCAGCTCTTCGCCGACGATCGCGAAGATGAAATCGGTGTGCGGGTACGGCAGGAAGAAGAGTTTCTGCCGGCTGCCGCCGAGGCCGTTCCCGAACCAGCCGCCCGCGCCGACGGCGATCAGCGACTGGATCGCCTGGAAGCCTGAGCCCAGAGGATCCGCGCTGGGATTCAGGAACGCCAGAAGCCGAGCGCGCCGATAGTCCGCAGAGAGAAGCAGCACGGCGAGCACGGGAACGAGGGCCAGCGCGCCGAAGAAAAACCATCTCGCGCGCGCGCCGGCCAGCCACAGGAGTACCGCGCACAGCACGACGTAGCACGCGGCCGTGCCCAGATCCGGCTGCAGGACCACGACGCCGGCTGCAGCTGCGGTGAAGACGACCGCGGGGATGAGGGCGCGCTCGGCGTCCCCGCCCTTCTCCGCCTTGCGGGCGAGCTGGTAAGCGAGAAGCAGGACGAGCGCCACCTTCAGCAGCTCCGAAGGCTGAAGCATCGTCACGCCGAGGGGGATCCAGCGCCGCGCGCCGTTGATCGGAGGACGGATGAGGGCGAAGGCGGCCAGCCCCAGCGTCGCCGCATACGTGCCGTAGACGACCCAGGGGCGCGCGAGCTTGCGGTAGTCGGTCCGGTAGATCGCGAACGCGGCGAGCCCGCCCAGCGCCAGCGCGCCGATCTGCTTGATCAGGAACCGGTATGGATTGCCGGAGGTCTCCCCGGCCGAGACCGCCGACGCGCTGTAGATCATGACGCAGCCGAAAAGCGACAGCGCGACGAGAGCGCCGAAGAGGACTTTGTCGGAGGCGAGCTTGCGGGCCATGGTCTTACTCCGCCGCCGCCGCGGCACGCGCGAGCGCGGCGAAGTGTCGGCCCCGCTCTTCGAAGTTCTTGTACTGGTCGAACGAAGCGCAAGCCGGCGAGAGCAGGATCGTGTCGCCGGGCTTCGCGACCTCGCGCGCCCGCGCGACCGCCTGCTCCATCGTGAACAGGCGCTCGACGGTCGCCCTGCCGGCCAGCGCGGCTTCGATCGTCCCCGCGGCTTCTCCGATCGTGAGCACCAGCCGGGCCCGCTTGCCCACGAGGTCCGCGAGGGCGGCGAAGTCCCCGTGCTTGTCGCGGCCCCCGAGGATCAGGATCACGCTCCCGTCCGGATATCCCTCCAGCGACTTGGCCGTCGCGTCCACGTTGGTCCCCTTGGAGTCGTCCACCCAGCGCACCCCGCCGCTCGACGCGACCAGCTGACTGCGATGCGGGAGGCCTTCGAAGCGCGTCAACGTGTCCAGGATCGCGGCGGCCGGCGTTGCGAGACACTCCGCCGCGGCGAGCACCGCCATGGCGTTCTCGAGGTTGTGTGCCCCGGGAAGCGCGAGCTCCGAGGCCGCGACGACCGATCGCCGGGAATTTCCCTCGCCCCAAATGATCTCGCCGCCCTCGACCCAGGCGGCGGCGCCGCGCGTCTCCGGGCGTCCGCGCCGCGAGAAGAGGACCCGGCGCGATGGGACCTCGATCGCGGCCGACGCCGGATCATCGGCGTTGACGACGGCGAAGTCCGCGGGTTCCTGGTTCTCGAAGATCCGGGCCTTCGCCGCGGCGTAGTCCGAAAAATCGGCGTAGCGATCGAGGTGATCCGGCGTGATGTTGGTGAGCACGGCGACGTGCGGCCGGAAGCGGTCGATCGCCTCGAGCTGGAAGGACGAGAGCTCGCACACGAAGTCGCGGGATTCCCGCGTTTCGAGAAACCCCGACAGAGGCGACCCGATGTTGCCGGCGAGCGCCACGGGACGGCCGGCGCGTTTGAGGATCTCGGCGATCCAGGCCGTCGTCGTGGACTTGCCGTTGGTTCCGGTGATCGCGACCCAGCGGTTCTCGCCCGGGGACTCCGCCTCGGCGATGCGAAACGCGATCTCGACCTCGGCGAGGACCGGTATCCCGCGCTCCCGAGCGGCGGCGACCGGCGGCACGGTCAGGGGAACTCCCGGCGAGACCGCCAGCCAGTCGGCGCCCTCCAGAAACTCCGTGCCCGAGTCGCCCAGGAAGAACTCGACGCCCCGGCGTCGCAGCTCCTCCACGCCCGAGAGCTCCTTCTCCGAACGAACGTCCGCGACCGCCACCGACACTCCTCTCTCCACCAGCGCTTCGGCCAGCGCCCGGCCGCTGCGCGCGAAGCCGAGCACCGCGATCCGGCGGGGAAGCGGTTCGGCGGCGGCGTGGGGTCGCGTCATCGTTCTGGGGAGTGCACTCATCGCAGCTTGAGCGTCGAGAGTCCCACGACCGCGAAGAGCAGCGCCACGATCCAGAACCGGATGATGACGCGCGACTCCGCCCAGCCCAGCAGCTCGAAGTGGTGATGCAGAGGCGCCATCTTGAAGACGCGCCTGCCGGTGAGCTTGAACGAGGCGACCTGGATGATGACCGAGAGCGCCTCGACCACGAAAAGGCCCCCGACGATCGCGAGCAGCACTTCCTGCTTCGTCATCACGGCGGCCGCGGCGATCGCGGCCCCGAGGGAAAGTGCGCCGACGTCGCCCATCATGATCTCGGCGGGATGACAGTTGAACCATAGAAACCCCAGCGACGCGCCGACCAGAGCGCCGCAGAAGACGGCCAGCTCTCCGGACTGCGGAATGTAGGGGATCTGGAGGTAACGGGCCGCCACGGCGTTGCCCGTCACGTAGGCGAGCACGCCGTAGGTCGCGCCGGCGATGCCCACGGCCCCGATGGCGAGTCCGTCGAGACCGTCGGTCAGGTTGACCGCGTTGGAAGAACCCACCAGGACCATCGCCACGAACGGAATATAGAAGATGCCGAGGTCCACCATCAGCTTCTTCAAGAAAGGGAACGTGACCACGGAGGAGAACACGCCGTGACCCGCCCAGTGCTCGATGGCGTACCCGACCGCCAGAGCCATGAGGAACTGGGGCATGAGCTTTCCCCTCCCCGTCAGGCCGAGGCTGCGGCGCTTGGTCACCTTGACCCAGTCGTCGGCGAAGCCGACCGCCCCCATGCCCGCCAGCGCACCCATGGCGATCCAGACGAAGCGGTTGGGCAGGTCCATCCACAGAAACGTCGCGACGATGACCGCGAAGAGGATCAGCAGGCCCCCCATCGTCGGAGTTCCGGCTTTCGCCAGGTGCGTCTTGGGCCCTTCCTCGCGGATCGACTGCTTGACCTGGAAGCGCTTCAGCATTCGGATCGTCGCCGGGCCCAGCACCAGCGAGAGGGCGAGCGCCGTGACGGCGGCCATCGCGGTCCGGAACGTGATGTACCGGAAGACGTTGAAGGCGGGCACGCGGCCGGCCAGCGGGAAGAGAAGCCAGTACAGCATCAGGCCTCCCCGGAAAGCGCCGCGACAGCGCGTTCGAGCCCGACGCCCCGCGACGCCTTGAAGAGCACGGCGTCATTTTCCGAGAGGAGCGGCGCGAGAAGCGCGGCCGCCTCCTCCGCGCTCGCGGCATAGCGGACCGCATCCGGCGACAGTCCCGCGGCGACGGCGCCTTCGCAGAGGAAGCGGCTCCGCGGACCGACGCAGACCAGCAGATCCGCGCTCTTCGCCGCGGCGGCGCCGGTCTCGCGGTGCCACATCTCTTCGTCCGGGCCCAGCTCGAGCATCTCTCCGAGGACCGCGATGCGCCGGCGCGGCGCCTGCGCTGCGAGAGTGGCCAGGGCGGCGCGCATCGACGCCGGGTTCGCGTTGTACGCGTCATCGTAGAGGCGCGCTCCGGAGGAATGCCGGCGCCACACGCCGCGATGCGCGGCCGGCCGCAGACTCGCGGCAGCGGCCGCGCTGTCCTCGGGCGACAGTCCGACCGCGAAGGCGATCGCGGAAGCCGCCAGGAAATTGGAGACCTGGTGTGCACCGGCAAGCGGCAGACGCACCGGCGCCTCCCCCGCCGGCGTGCGCAGGAGGAAGCGCGAAGCGTCGGCTTCGAGCGCGACGTCGCGCGCCGTGACGTCGGCGGCCGCCGAGAGTCCGAAGCGCACGACCCGCCGGGTTTGCCGGCGTGCAATCGCCTCGACACGCGGGTCGTCAGCGTTGGCTACGACCGTACCGCCGAGTTTGAGCCCCTCGAGGATCTCGGCCTTCGCGTCGGCGATGGCGTCGACGGATGCGAAAAACTGGAGATGCGCGGCGGCGACCAGAAGGATCGCGGCCAGATCCGGTTCGAAGGCGCGGGAGAGCTTCGAGAGGTCTCCGGGCTCCGACAGCCCCATCTCGCCGACCATCCACTCCGGGTCGCTTTCGAGATTGCAGATCGACATCGCGAAGCCGATCTGGCTGTTCTGGTTGCCCGGCGTCTTATCCACTTTGAAGCGGCGGGCCAGGATCTCCGCGGCGAAGTCCTTGGTCGTCGTCTTGCCTACCGAGCCCGTAATGGCCGCGAGCCGGAAGCCCATGCGCCTCTTGAGGGCGGCGGCGAGCTTCTGGAGCGCTTCGACCGGCCGGGCGACGAGGACTGCAGGGAATCCCGCCGGCAGATTCGCGGGCCGGCGCTCCCCCAGAAGCGCCAGCGCACCGCGCGCCGCCGCCTGCGCCGCGAAGTCGTGCCCGTCGGCCCGCTCGCCGCGGATCGCCACGAAGAGATCCCCCGGCTTGACGTTGCGCGAATCCACCGCCACTCCGGACAGGACGGCAACGCCCTCGGCCTTCCCCGCCGCCGCAGCGGCGAGCTCCGCGAGCGTGAACTTCATCCCCGCCTCGCGAATGCGGCGGCGACCCGGCGGTCGTCGAAGGGGATCTCCTTCTCGCCGATCACCTGCGTCGTCTCGTGGCCCTTGCCCGCGATGACCACCACGGTTCCGGGATTGGCGAGCTCGATGGCCTGGCGGATCGCGTCGCCGCGGTCCACGACCTTCAGGTACTTCGTGTTGCCGGAGGCCTGGAGCCCTTGTTCCACCGCCCTGAGGATCGTCTCCGGATTCTCCGACCGGGGATTGTCGGACGTCGCGATCGGGATGTCCGCGAGGCGTCCGGCGATCTCTCCCATGGGCGCCCGCTTGCCGGGGTCGCGGTCTCCGCCGCAGCCGAAGACGAGGATGACCTTGCGGTCGGTCAGCTCGCGGACCGAGAGGAGCAGCCGCTCGAGGGCGTCGGGAGTGTGCGCGTAGTCCACCAGAATCGTGTACGGCTGCCCGGCCTCGACGCGCTCGAGCCTTCCCGGCACGTCCCGCACGCTCGCGACCGCCGCCGCGATTTCCTCCGGCACGACTCCGAGGCAGAGTCCCGCCGCCGCGGCGCCGAGAAGGTTGCCGATCTGGAAGCGACCGAGGAGAGGCGAAGTCAGCCGGAAGCGCCCCGCCCCGTGCACGACGTCGAAGGTGGTGCCCGAGAGATCGCAGCGCGCCGACTCGGCGCGGTAGTCGGCCGGATTCCCCGACGGCGAGAACCCCTCCATGGGGGCGGCCGCTTCGGAGAGCAGCCGCCGCCCGTAAGAGTCGTCTACGTTGACGACGCCGCGGGCGCCGCGCTTGCGCATCTCGAAGAGGAGCTCCTTGGCGGCGTAATAGCTCTCCATGTCGCCGTGGAAGTCGAGGTGGTCGCGCGTCAAGTTCGTGAACACGGCCACGTCGAAGCGGCAGCCGGCCACGCGGTCGAGCGAGAGGGCGTGCGAGGAGACCTCGAGGGACGCGGCCCGGACGCCCTCCTCGACCAGTTCCGCCAGGATCTCCTGGATCAACGGCGCCTCGGGAGTCGTCCGGCCGGCCGGAACCTCACGGCGCGGCGTGCGATAGACCGTCGTCGCGAGGAGTCCCGCTCTCCCGTAGCGTCTGGCGAGGATCGCCTCGATGAGGGTCGCGGTGGAGGTCTTTCCGTTCGTCCCGGTCACACCGGCGAGCACGAGCTTTTCGGAAGGGTTGCCGCGCAGCCGGGCCGACAGCTCGCCCAAGGCGCGGCGCGGCGCTTCGACTTCGATCCAGGGAACCGAGACGCCCGGCTTGGCCGCGCGGTCGGAGACGACGGCGACCGCCCCGCGCGCCACCGCGTCCTCGACGTGCGCGAAGCCGTCGAACCTCGCGCCGCGGATCGCCACGAAGAGGTCTCCCGGCCGGATGCTCCGGGAATCGCTCTGGACGCCCGCGACCTCCACGTCCTGCGCTTCGCGAGCGATGGAGACGCCCGGCAGGATGCCCGCGAGCTCCATCAGTCTCACGGGGCCGAAGGAGGCGGAGCCGTCTCCTCCGCGCGGCGGCCGGCCTCCGGGGCCGGAGACTCCGCGCTGTCGGCGAGAAAGAGAGTGGCCACGGAGCCGGGCCGGAGGGGCGAGCCGGCCGGCGGATCCTGGGCGACGACGAAACCGGTTCCCTGGAGCCTCGCGAGCACGCCGGCGCGCGCGAACGTCGCTACGGCCTGGCGTGCGGAAAAACCGAGCACGCTCGGCGCGCGGTCGTCCACGACGTCCTCGCGCGAGACGGGCGGGCTCTTGCGGACCGACGCCGGAACGACGCCCGCCGGCAGATCGACGCCGCGCGCCGGCCGGCCTTCCGCGAGCACTGTCGAGGGCACCTGCTGCTCCCGCGGCGCGACGCGCAGGATCCCGAGCGTCTGCGACATGACCCGGGCAAAAAGTGGCGCCGCGACGTCGGCGGCGTAGTACTTGCCCTGCGGCTCCTCGAGGACGACGACGGCGACGCACCGCGGCTTCTCCGCCGGAGCGAAGCCCGCGAAGTTGGGCACGTGACGCCCTGCCTGATAGCCGCCGACGCCGGCCTTCTGCGCCGTGCCGGTCTTGCCGGCGACGGCGAACCCGGGGATCGCCGCCTTGCTGCCGGTGCCGTGCTCGACGACGCCGACGAGGATGCGCGCGATCGCTTGCGCCGTCTCCTGCGAGACGGCGCGCACCGGCTCGCGCACGGCCACCGGCTTTGCGATGCCTCCGGGCTCGACGATCCGCGTGACGATCCGCGGCTGCACGAGCATGCCTCCGTTGGCGACGACGGCCGTGATCCGGGCGAGCTGCAGGGCGTTCAATGCGACTTCCTGGCCCATCGAGATCGAGGCCGTGGAGAGTCCGGACCATTTCGGCAGAGGACGGAAGATGCCGGCGTTCTCGCCGGGAAGATCCACGCCGGTGGGCCTGCCGACGCCGAAAGCCTGCGCGCCCTGGTAGAGCCGCCGGGCTCCCAGGCGCATCCCGACCCGGATGATGCCGATGTTGGAGGAGTGCTCGAAGACCCCGGCCAGCGTCAGGGCGCCGTAGCGGTGGTGATCGGCTTCCTGGATCGTGGTGTTGGCCACGCGAATCGTTCCGTCGCCGGTGTCGATGATCTCGTCGAGCGAAACGACGTCGGCATCCAGCGCGACCGAGCCCGTGACGATCTTGAACGTCGAGCCCGGCTCGTAGGCGTCGGCGATGGCGCGATTGCGCCGCACTTCCGGCGGATACTTCGCGAAGTCGTTGGGGTCGAAGTCCGGGGCCGAGGCCATCGCCAGCACGTCGCCGTTCCAGGGGTCCATGACGACGATCGAGCCCGAGCGCGCGTGGTGCTCGGTCATCGCCGTCGCGAGCTCGCGCTCGGCGGCGAACTGCACGCCCGCGTCGAGAGCCAGGACCAGCGACGCTCCCTCCTCGGCCGGACGGCTCTGGCCGGTCTCGGCTTCGCCGTAGCGGCTGCGGCGCGCGTCCGTCAGCGCGATGATCTCGCCGGGCTTGCCGCGGATGGTTTCGTCGTAGAGGTGCTCGAGGCCGGCCAGGCCGTTGGCGTCGGTGCCGACGAACCCGAGCACGGCTCCGGCGAGCGGGCCCCTCGGGTAGAAGCGCCGCGGCTCGGTCACGAAGTGGATGCCCGGAAGCTTCAGAGCCCGGATCTTCGCGGCGTCGTCGGGATCCATCTGCCGGCGGATCCAGACGAAGCCGTGCTCGCTCTTCAACTTATCGAGCATCTCGCGCACGGAGGCGTCGCAGTACGGCGCCAGCTTCTCCGCCGCGCGCCGCGGGTTCTCGACGTCGTCCGGAATCGCGTAGATCGATGAGGCCTCGACGGACACGGCCAGCTCGCGGCCCTCGCGATCCAGGATCGAGCCTCTCTGACCGCGGATCTCGATCCGCCGCTCCTGCTGGCGCTGCGCCTTCGCGCGATAGTGCGGCCCCTGCGCAATCTGGATCTGAACGAGGCGGCCCACGACGACCGCTCCCCAGAGAACCATCAGCAGCGCGAAGAGGCGCGTGCGGCCGCGGCGCACTCCGTTCACGGTTGAGGTCCCCCGCCGACGAATTGCACCTGTCCGGGATGCGGCGGGCGAAGGCCCTTTCGCGCGGCGACCGCCTCGACGCGCTCGGCCGAGGAGGCCCGCGCGAGCTCGGCGCGCAAACGCCGATTCTCCTCGGTCAGCGCCGCCATCGTCTTCTGGCGGGCCTCGCGGAGGTATCCGACCCGCACGGTCTCGATGTGGAGCGCGGCGTACGCGAGCAGCGCGCAGGCGACCGGGAGCCCGGCGAGCACGAACGTCGCCAGCTCCCGCCCCCGTCGGCGGTCGCGCTCGCGCGTCAGATGGAGGTTCTCGACGCGCTTGGTCTGTGAGTACGAAGTGCTCATCCGGTCTGGGCCATCGTTTCCCGCGTGGGATCCAGCGCGATCCGCCGTGCGGCACGCAGTCGGGCGCTCCGCGCGCGCGGATTGCGGCGCTGCTCGGCTTCCGAGGGGCGGATCGGGCGGCGCGTCAGCACCTCGAGCGCGCGGCGGGCGCCACAGATGCAGCCCGGCAGCTTGGGCGGGCAGGTGCACACCCCCGACTCGCGGCGGAACGTGTCTTTGACGATGCGATCCTCGAGCGAGTGGTACGAAAGGACCGCGAGGGTCCCGCCCTCCTTGAGCCGATTGACCGCGGCGGCGAGGAAGCTTGCGAGCGAGGTCAGCTCCTGGTTGACCTCGATGCGGAGGGCCTGGAAGACGCGGGTCGCGGGATCGATCTTTTCGCGATCCCCCTTCTGGCTCGCCACGATGCGGGCGAGCTGACGCGTCGTCTGGATGGGGCCTTTCATCCGCTCCGCTACGATTCCGCGCGCGATCTTTGCCGCCATTCGTTCCTCCCCAAAATCACGGAAGATCCGTGTGAGTTCTTCGACCGAAGCCGTGGCCACGATGTCGGCCGCGCTTCGGCCGCTTCGGCCCATGCGCATGTCGAGGGGACCGTCCCGTCGAAACGAGAAGCCCCTCCGTGCTTCGTCCAACTGCATCGAGGAAACGCCCAGGTCCGCCAGGATCCCGTCCGGAGCGGGCTGCGCTTTGAGAACCTCGTCGAGTTCGCCGAAGTCCGCCTCCACGTATGCAACGCGATCGCCGAACCGCTCCAGGCGTTCCCGCGCGAGGGCGAGCGCCTCGGGATCGCGGTCGAGGCCGAGCACGCGCGCGCGGGGTCCGCGCTCGAGCAGCGCCGCGGCGTGGCCTCCGGCCCCGAGCGTCGCGTCCACGAAGAACCCGCCGCGCTCGGGCTGGAGCAGCGCGAGCGTTTCTTCGAGGAGGACGGGCGTGTGCGGCGATTCAATCGGAATGCCCTCTTCCGTTCGGGTTCACAGCAGGAGCTTGGAGAGCTCGTCGTAGTCCTCCGGACCGAACTCTTCGGTCGCGAGCTTCTTGGCCAGGCCGCCGCGGTCGGAGACGACGAGGTGATCGATGTTTCCGGTCACGACCACGTCCGGCGGCAGCTTCGCCGAGTCGCGCAGGATCTGCGGGATCAGGACGCGCCCCTGGGCGTCGATCGCCGCGTCCTGCCCGAAGTAGTTGACGCGCTCGAGAAATTTGTTCTTGGCGCGGTGAATGGCGGGAAGCTCGGCGAGCTTCTCCTCGAGCGCTCGCCACACGGTCAGCGGATAGAGGAGGAAGTTGCGGCCGTGAATCGATGTGACGAAGAGATCGCGTCCGAAGGCCTCCTCGATCTGTTGTCGGAAGAGATTCGGCACCTTCAGCCGGCCCTTCTCGTCGAGACGGGCCGGCGCGCTTCCCCGAAAGCGATCCATCCTTCAAACTGTCGTCCCGCGCGATATTCGGGACCACTTTCTCCCACTTTTAGCCAGTTTTGGCCACTTGCGCGATCATGGAGTGCCGAGAGTTATTAGTCAAGAAAACTTCTTTGCCTAAAAAAATTAGGAGCGTGAAAAAGGCGTAAGAGCGATGTGAGGACGGCGCGAAGAGTCTGCACAAGCAGTTGTGCAGAGCGCGCGCCTCATCGCGAGGGCGTGTGTCTCAGGCCTTCTTTTCGTGCCAGTGGCTCGTCATCTCGAGCCACATGGCGAGACCGCGGAAGCTCTCGTAGCGGGCATATCGGCGGGCGATCGCCCGGTCCACGGTTTTCGCAGGGCCGGGATGGGCGCGCCGGTATTGCTTGCGCACCCAGGAGTCGATCGCCAGGAAGTCGTGCCGTCCCAGGATCCGCATCAGGCCCTCCGCGGCATAGGGCCCGAAGCCGTGCTCGGCGAGAATCGCGTCGCGCAATTCGGTCGAAGGCGAATCGGGCTTCTCCCACAGCGAAAGATCCAGCCGTCCCGATGCGACGCGTCGCGCGAACCGCGCGAGAGCTCCCGCTCGGTATCCGCAGCGCACTTTCGTCTTGAGCACCGATGGGGAGAAGCGCGCGACGGCCTCCGGAGAAGGGAACGCCTCTCCTCCGGGGCCACAGACGGCGATCAACCGGACCACCATCCCCCGCGTCGCCTCCCACGAGCAGTTCGTGGTCAGCAGCATCTTGACCGCGTCCTCGAAGACCGACGGTGAGCGGAGCATGCGGCCTCCCCCGCGCGCAAGGCCCCGACGCAGAACGGCTTCGCGCCGGACCATCGCCTGAAACGGCGAGAGGTCCACGTCGAGTGAGAACACGCGCCGCGCCACCGCCCGCAGCTTCTCCGGCGGGACTCCGTCTCCGGCAACGACGAGCCGGTCTCCGCGCTGCGAAAAGACGATCCGGCGCGGAGTGGGGTCGTGATCGGTCGCGACAACCGTCGTCAGCGCGCCGGCTCCGGAGTGGTAGGAAAAAGGAGGAAGGTCGTACCAGCCGTGCGAGCGAACGACCCCGTCGAACGAGAAGTCCGCAGGCAGCGGGAGACGGAGCGTCAAGCTTTACGAAGTCTTCTTGGAGTTGGCGTCGAGCTTGGCCAGATCGTCGTCGTAGATCTTTACGAACGCGTCGCGCCGCAGCTTGTCCATGTACTCGGTGAAGCGCTTCTCGTAGAGGTCGTCGGAGATCCGCTTCCTCAGGTCGTCCTTGACCTCGGCGAAGGGCTTGTAGCCGGCGGCCTTGCGGTCCATGACGTGAAAGATGTGGATCGAGTCGGCCGTCAGGACTGCCGGCGGGTACTCGGCCGGGGGGTTGACGAAGATGCCGGCGTCGAGGGCCTCGACGAGCTCTCCCTTGGAGACGACGCCGAGGTCTCCGCCCCTGTCCCTCGTGCCGCCCTCCGAGTACTCCTTCGCGAGGTCG
>Ga0114129_10000552_pt1 | contig 45946 bp, 45 predicted proteins | sample RhiMetdeltSRZDD1_FD_80071 | JGI IMG/M metagenome (GOLD analysis project Ga0114129, IMG submission 80071) | Populus rhizosphere microbial communities from Tennessee, USA - Rhizosphere MetaG P. deltoides SRZDD1 (version 2) (version 2) | ecosystem: Host-associated > Plants > Roots > Rhizosphere >...
CCGCGCGGAGCTGCTCGACAAGATCAAGGGGCACGTGATTGCCAAGGGATTGCTGATCGGCACCTACGAGCGCTGATTGGCAGAGAGCGCAGCTAGCGCGCTGTAGGTCGGGCTTTAGCCCGACTCTTCTTCCATAAATACCGTGCGCCGATCACGGCGATTCCCACCATTCCCGCCAGCAAGCAGAACCCATGCAGCGTGTTCAGAAACACCGCGCCCAGCAGCGGATTCGCATCGCTGAACGGCGCGAACGGTTCCATATCGGCGTGCATCACGCTGTCGAAGAGGACATGCGAGTACGTCCCTGCGAATGCGCCAAGCGTCACTGCCCGAACAGTGAGCTTGGGCACGAGGTTTCGCACAAGCACGAACAGCCCGATGACGATGCCCGCTGCGACCGTCGCTCCGATGTACGTGTGAAAGAAGCGGTGGATCGGGTACTGATGAGTCAGCATGAAATACAGCGGCTCGACGTCGACGAGCACGTTGGCGCCGCAGAAGGCGAGGAAGCTGATGTGCTTCGGCGCGGCGGAGTGGAGGAGAGCGCCGGGGCCGAAATGAAAGGGAGTGAAGGGCATAGACAGCGTAAAAATCAGCGCATCGAGCAGGCCAAGCCGGGGCAAAAAAAAAACGCCGGAGGGTGAGTCCGGCGCCTGGTCGCTCCGAAATCAGCGTCTGGAACTATTCGCGCGTGCGCGAGACCGTCTCGGTCGGCGCGGAGGCCTCGTCGACGTAGCGGAAGCGCACTACGCCGTACAGCATCTCGTCCCACGTCTGCTGGCCCCAGGGCACTTCGCGATTCGGATCGGGGTTCGCCTTGTTCTGGGTCGAGTTGTCCCACGTAGTGCTGTGCGTGACCTTCGTGCCGGCGGGCAGCCGCTTCGGCGTCGTCAGCTCGTACGTCGTCTGCCAGTTGAAGTCGTAGTTCGGCACCGAGAGCAGCGTCTCCGTAGTGCCGTCCGGATACGTCGCGATGAAGTTCGACGCCTTGCCGCGGAAGTGCGAGTGCGGCAGCAGGCTGTACACGATCACGTCGCGATCGAACGTGCGCGACGCCGACTCGGTGTGCGCCTTCGTGTTCGCCGGAATCTTCAGCGACGGCTTCGCCATCACGGCGCTGCGGAACTGGTACTGCGGCACGTCCTTGCGGAAGTACAGGCCCATGCGGCTCGTGTCGCGCGCCTGCTTGCCGCTCGCGGTGTAGTGCATCTGGAAGAAGAACTTCGCGCCCTTCTTCATCAGCACGCCGGTTTCCGTCGGCAGCACCATCGGGCCCGCGCCGGGCACGTAGCCGCCGAGGCTGCCGCCATCGCGAATGCCGGCACCATCCACACCCATCGTCGCGATGATGTGATGGAGCACGGTGCGATCGCCCGGCAGGAAGTCGACCGCGCGCACCCACACGTCGTGATCGAGCGGATTCGCGACGCTCGGCATCTGGTACGGAATCGTGCCGGTCGCCGGCACGTCGAACGCCGGAATCTCGACGATCAGGTCGGGCTCGCCGAGCGACCACTCGGGCCACGTGCGCTTCAGCTCCGCGAGCGGGTCGCCGCCGGTACCGCGCGGCGAGCCGGCTTCGATCCAGTGCACGAGCGTCTTGACCTCGTCCTTCGACAACGAGCGGTCGTTCTGGAACGTCTGGTAATGCGGGTCCGCATGCCACGGCGGCATGCGCTCGGTGCGCACGACTTCACGGATCATCGGCGCGAAGCCCTTGACCATGTCGTAGCTCGTCATCGCCCACGGACCGATGCCGCCGGCGCGATGGCACGCGACACAGTTGTCGATGAGCATCGGCGCGATCGTCTTCGAGTACGAGATCTTCGCGTGCGCCGCCTTCTTGTCGCGTTCGGGCATCGCGACGGGGCAGCCCTTGATATCGACCTTCGCAGTCTTCACCGGCTGCCCGTTCACGAGGGCGTCGACCGCATCGCCGGCCTTCGACACCGGGCCGCGATACGCGAGCTTCCAGCCCTGCGGATTGATGACGAGCACTTCGCCAGCGCGCCGCAGATCCAGCGCCTCGCCGATGAGCTGCGTGTCGTCGATCAGGATCGGCATGTCGATGCCGGCCGCGGTGGCTTCCTTGACGATGGCCGTCGACGTGTCGGCCAGATTCGAATCGATGAGCAGGACTTCGACGCCTTGCGCGCGGTACTGGTCGCGCAGCGCCTTCAGGCCCGGCACGGACTGTCGCGAAGCTTCGCAACCGTTCCCCTGGGCCATCAGCACGACGGCCTTCATGTCCGAGAGGTAATAGAGCTCGCGCGAACCGCCCTGGTGGTCGAGCAGGCGGAAGTTGTCGACGGTCTCCCCGGGGCTCAGCGCGAAGGCGAATCTCGCTGCGCAGAACGTGGCGACGGCGACGATGAGTTTCGAACGATTATTCATACAGTTGCAGTCCTGCTGCTTCGGATGCGCGCAAGTCTGCGACTGCAAGCCAGTCCAGTCCATCGCGCAGCCGCGGATTCAGTGCAAAGAATCGTGTCGATCGGTGTCGATTCCATAATCGGTCGCGCGTCGTCAGGTCGCATCCATCCAAAGTCACCCAGAGGACCTGAGTCATGAGCGACCTGCAGATCATCGGCGCGCCGGCCAGCAACTTCGTGTGGACGACGCGCATCGCCTGCGCCGAGAAGGGCGTGCCGTATACGCTCGTTCCGACATTGCCGCATACGCCGGAAGTGCGCGCGATTCATCCGTTCGGCAAGATCCCCGTCGCGCGCGACGGGGCCGTGAGCCTGTGCGAGTCACGCGCCATCTGCGTGTACATCGACCGCGCATTTCCAGGACCGGCGCTCGTGCCGGCCGAGCCCGCGGCCGCGGCGCTCGTGGAGCAGTGGCTGTCCCTCATCAACACGCAGATCGATCCGCTGCTGATGCGCCGCTATCTGCGCGCGTACCTCTTCCCGGACACCGCCGACGGCAGCCCGGACCGCAAGGCGATCGAGGCGGCGTTGCCGGACATGCGCACGCAATTCGGCGTGCTCGATGAAGCCGTCCGTGCGACCGGCTACCTCGCCGGCAGCTCGTTCACGCTTGCGGACATCGGCCTGTTGCCGATCCTGTTCTACATGAACAAGATGCCTGAGAGCCGGGCGATGCTGGCGCAGGCGAAGCATCTCCAGGCGTACTTCGCGCGCCACATGGAGCGGCCGAGCGTCAAGCGCACCTATCCGGAGTCGATGCCGGAGCGCTTCGTGCACGTGCTGGCGCAGGTCGCGTAGTCATTCGAGCCGAGGAGCATGCTCATGCGTTACATCTTTCTCATCTACAGCCGCGAGACGGATCGCGCGAGCATGTCCTCCGAAGAGGGCCAGGCCATCATGTCGCAGCATCGCGCGGTCCAGGACGAGGCAGGGCGCAAGGGCGTACTGCAGGCTGCGCAACCGCTGCAGCGAACCAACACTGCGACAACGGTGCGCATGCAGGACGGCAAGCCGCTGATCGTCGACGGCCCGTTCGCGGAAACGAAGGAGCAACTCGCGGGCTACTACTTGATCGACTGTCGCGACCTCGACGAGGCGATCGAGTGGGCCAAGAAGATTCCCAGCGGCTGCCGCGGCGGGCTGGGTTGCATTGAGATCAGGCCATTGATGCAGCTGCCCTCTCCTGTAGGTCAGGCTTTAGCCTGACTCCTTCGATGGCGGAACGCACGCGTGCGGTTGCCGAGGCCACGTTCCGCCGCGAGCACGGGCGGATCATCGCTGCGCTGATTCGCCTGTGCGGCTCTTTCGATCGCGCCGAAGAGGCGATGCAGGATGCGTTCGCCTCCGCGCTCGCGCATTGGACCGAGCAAGGCATCCCCGACAATCCCGGTGCGTGGATCACTGCTGCGTCTCATCGCAAGCTCATCGATGGCGCACGCCGCGAGCGGACGCGGCGTGAGAAGCGCGAGCTGTTGCGCGATGGAGCGGATGACTCGGCGTCAGAGGAAGCGGCATCGTTCGACGAAGCTGCAGTTGGGCTGCCGGACGACCGGCTGCGGCTGATCTTCACGTGCTGCCATCCCGCGTTGAATCGCGAGGCGCAGGTCGCGCTCACACTGCGCACGCTCGGCGGCCTGACGACCGACGAAATCGCGCGCGCCTTCCTGCTGCCGGAGGCGACACTCGCGCAACGGTTGGTGCGTGCCAAGCGCAAGATCCAGGATGCGCGCATTCCCTACGAAGTGCCGCCCGAGCACGCGTTGCCTGAGCGGCGTGCGTCGGTGCAGGCGGTCATCTATCTCATATTTAATGAGGGATACCTGGCCACGAGCGGCGACAGCCTGGTGCGGCGCGAGCTGTGTGCGGAAGCGATTCGTCTCGCACGCTTGCTGCGCGAGTTGTATCCGCAGGACGCGGAGACTGCGGGACTGCTCGCGTTGATGCTGCTGCATGACTCGCGTCGTCATGCGCGTGTCGATGCCAGCGGGGCTTTGGTTACGCTCGAGGAACAGGATCGCAGCCGCTGGGATAGAGCGCAGATAGAGGAAGGTCTCGCACTGGTAGAGTTCGCGTTGAGTTTGGGCGCGCCGGGCGCGTACCAGATTCAGGCGGCGATCGGCGCCTTGCACGCGCAAGCCGCGACGCCGGCGGAAACCGATTGGCCGCAGATCGCTGCGCTCTACGCCGAGCTTGCGAAGCTGAATCCGTCGCCGGTCGTGCTGCTCAACCGTGCGGTGGCGATCGGGATGAGCGAAGGACCGGAACGCGGGTTGATGTTGATGGACGGTTTGGGAGTCTCCGGGGCGCTGAACGAGTACTACTTGTTGCATGCGGCGCGTGCCGAACTGTTGCGAAGATCGGATCGGCGTGAAGCGGCGGCGGAAGCGTACAGGCGGGCGCTGGCGTTGGCGACGAATGAGACGGAGCGCCGATTCTTGCAGCGCCGGTTGGGGGAACTCGGATCGGAGTCGGGCTAAAGCCCGACCTACAGCGTGCTATTGGGCTGCAGGTCGGGCTTCAGCCCGACTCTGCAATCTGGCTCAACTTCCCCTCCACATCGGGACTCTCCGGCACCGCAATTCGGAAGGTCTCGCTCAACACTCCTCTCAACTCCGCTGCGCTGGTTACCTTGCGCCGCTCCGTCTCCTCACCAAGCTCGTGCACAGCCAGCTCGTTGTCGAGCAACGCATACCGACGCCGCTCATCCGTCCGCGCGGCAATCAACCGCCTTACGAAGTGCGACTCCGGGTGATTCGACAGATACCAATTCGTCACTTCGTAGTCCGGCAGCACCTGTTGCTGCAGATCGAATCGATACAACGTACGCCACGCTCCGCGAACTTCCGCTTGCAGAGCGTAGTCGCCGTCGGATCGCATCAACCGGAACGGCTCATGCGGCGTCGCCTGCGGCACGTGCTCGACGAGCCGCAGCGGCGCCGTCAACGTCATTCCGCCGAAGCCGACGTCCGCGATCCAGATCTCGTTCTCGATGTCGACCTGCAGCAGCATGTGCGTGCGCGGCCGGATCGCGTCTTCCGGATGGTTCCAGAGCACGCGCGCCGCAAGACCCGCGACCTTGAAGCCGCTGCGCTCCAGTGCATGCTTGAGCAGCAGATTGTGCTCGTAGCAATAACCGCCGCGCCGTTGCTTCACGAGCTTGCGTTGCAACGATCGCGAGTCGAGGGGCACCGGCCAGTGCAGCAGCGGATTCAGATTCTCGAACGCGATCGTCTGCGGGTGCAGGCGATGGATCGCGCACAGCGTTTCCAGCCGCGGCGCTGCCGGTCCGTCGTAGCCGATGCGCTCGAAGTATGCGCTGAGGTCGAAGAGGTCCTGCATGCGGCGAGTCTACCTCCGTATTAAGATCGGCGCGTGCTGCAGACCTATCAAGAAACGCGCCGTCGTTTCTTCGACCACCCCGCCGTGCTGGTCGAAGGCGCGGCTGCGCGAGCTGCGCGAAATTGCCGGACGCCGGAAGCGCTGACGCCGGAGCCGCAGATCGTGCTGACGCTGCGCGGTGCGTTCGTCTACGAGCGCGGTTCGTCGCACTCGTTGCTGACGGCAAATCATGCGCTGTTCATCGCGGCGGGCGACGTGAGCCGCGATCGATTTCTCGACGATCAGCCGCTCGACTACATGCTGGTCACGCCGCATGTCGATGCGGTGACGGCGATGCTCGGCGAAGCAGCCGCGGCGCGCCTCGCGAAGCTGGCGCGCGAGACAACGGTCACGGGTGCGTCGGCGCGATTGCAGCGCGCGGCATCGGCGCTGTGGAATGTTTGCCTGCGCGATGACGATATCGAGATCGAAGAGTCGGTCATCGAGCTCTTGACGTGCATCGTGAACGCGGCTCCGTCCCCCGCATCGCGGGGGAAGGCAGGGAGGGGGCGCGCCAGGCTCATCGGTGCCGCCAAAGAACTCATCGGTGCCGCTCGCGAGCCCCGATCGCTCACCAGCATCGCCGCGCAACTCGACATCTCCCCTGCATACCTCACTGATGTATTCCGGCGCCACGAGGGCGTGTCGATCGCGCGCTATCAGCGTCGGCTGCGCCTCAGTCGCGCGCTGGTCGAGCTCCCGCACACGCAGGACATCGCGGCGCTCGCGCTGGAGCTGGGCTTTTCGAGCCACGCGCACTTCTCGACAGCGTTCCGCGCAGCCTACGGCGAGACTCCGTCCGGTTATCGAAAAAATCTGAAAGCGCGGTGCGCGCCGCGCCCGCAGAATACGACGCATGCGCACGTCGATTCTGCTGTTCCTGACTGCGATCCTGAGTTGTCAGTCCGCGCCCGCCGCTAGCTGGGATGCACTGTTTCCCGCGAGCGACGCCACTCCGAAGGTTCTGGCACCCGACGTTCTCAGCACGGGCGACGACGAATCCCACGCCAGCGTGTTCCCGGACGGACACACGCTGTACTTCCTGAAGAACACACCGTCGTTCGACTTCTACACGATCGTCTACAGCGAGCTGCGCGATGGAAAATGGAGCAAGCCGCAGGTTGCGCCGTTCTCCGGTCGCTATTCGGACGCCGACATCGTGTTCACGCCCGACGGTCGTCGCGCCTATTTCGTATCGGCGCGCCCGGTGAACGGCAAGCCGCGCGACGACATGGAGATCTGGACGATCGAGCGCGATGCGAGCGGCACCTGGGGCGAGCCGCGCCACGTGACTGAACTATCGAGTCCCACCGACGAATGGTTTCCGACGCTGACGGCGGACGGCACGATCTACTTCGGCTCCGATCGACCCGGCGGCGTCGGCGGCACCGACATCTGGCGTGCGCGCTTCGCGAAGGGAACATTCCAGCCGCCGGAGAATCTCGGCGCGCCGGTGAATTCGCAGGGCGACGAGATCGAGCCGTTCGTCTCGGCGGACGAGCACACATTGATCATCTCAGCGCGCAATCGCGGCGATGCAGTCGGTGCGTACGATCTGTATGTGGCGAAGCGCAACGGCGATCGCTGGGACACTCCGCGCCATCCCGGTCCGCCGCTCAACTCGACCGGCTGGGATTTCGCGCCGCGCCTGTCGCCAGACGGCAGGATCTTCGTATTCACGAGCAACCGCCGGGACGATCGCTATGGCGGCTCGCAAGGCCGCGATCGCCAGCTCACATTCGATGAACTGCAGCGTCGGCTGCACGCGCCGGGAAATGGGCTCCGCGATATCTACTATGTGAGGGCCGAGACGCTACTGAGATAAGAAATTCTCTCGCCAAGACGCCAAGACGCCAAGGTCCGGATTCCGAAATTTCAGAGTTCTTCTTGGCGTTCTTGGCGTCTTGGCGAGAGTTACTTCCGGTTCGCGGCCAGCGTCTCGCGCTCGATCACGTCGCCGTGCAGGATCACCTTCTCGATCTGCGCCCACGCGCGCATCGTCTCCAGCGGGTTCCCCGTGAGCAGCAGCAGGTTTGCCATCTTGCCGGGCTCGACGGTGCCGTAGTCCTTGTCGAGGCCGAACTGACGCGCGTTGTTGAGCGTCGCTGCACGGAAGATCGCCGGCAGCGGCACGCCGGACTGCGCCATCAGGCGCATCTCGCGATACGTGTCGTAACCGGGCTGACTGCCATACGTCGGTGCTGACGGCGTATCGCTGCCGACGAGCAGCGGATGGCCGAGCTCCTGCATGTAGCGCAATGCGCGCATGCCTTGCTCGTTCTGCTTCAGCCAGCCATGCATGATCTTCATGTCGGCGGACGGCGGAGCACCTTCGCGCATGATCTGCTTGAACCACTGGCCCGGCTCGGTCGCGTACCACCCGAGCACCGCGGGCGGCACGACCTTGGCGTACATCGGATCCTTCAGCGTGTCCTCGCGGAACATGTCCGCCGTGCCGGGCAGAACGCGCAGCGTCGCCTGGTAGCCGATGTTCTTCGCGTGGATCTTGCGCAAGTGCTCGGCAATCGGTGCCGGCAGGTTCGGCTGCCCGTCGTACTCGCCCCAGTTCCATAAGCCGTGTGCGAGCACGTCGACGCCGGTATCGAGCGCGATGCGCTGCATGTCGAGCGCGTTCGCGTGCGCGATCAGGAGCAGCTTGTGCTTGCGAGTCGCCGCGCGGACGCGCGTGAGCGTGTCCTTGCTCATGATCGGCCAGTTCGAGGCCGGACCGAAGCCGTCCTCGATGAAGATCTTGAAGCAGCGCGCGCCGCCTTGCGCCGCGCGCTCGATCACTGCTTCGGGCGTGTGCTCGGCTTCCTTGGCACCGGCAGGCAGCGGATGCTCCTTCGCGTTCGCGGGCTCGAAGATGTAGTCCGGAAACGCCTGGTAACGCACCTCCTGAGGAATCATCGCGGTCGGATAGCCGTCGAGTACCGGCGCCGAGCCGCAATGGAAGAGATCCGGCTTGACCGGCTGACTCTCGAAGCGCTTCAGACCCTCACCGAAGCTTGCGAGATCGAGCACTTGCGTGACGCCGAAATACAGGTAGCTGCGCGGCTGCTGGCGCTGGTACGCATCGCGGAGTGCGACGAGCGCGGGATCGTCGCCCAACGGCGGAATGCCCGCCGAGTCGCTCGCGTGCACGTGCGAATCCATCAGCCCCGGCGTGAGGAACTTGCCGCGCCCGTCGATCTTGCGCGTCTCTGCCTTGGCAGCGACGGCCTGCTGACTCACCGAGACGATGCGCCCATCGCGAATCAGGACGTTGCGGTCAGCGAGTGGCTGAGATTGCTCCGGGGAGAGGACCGTGACGTGCTCGATCAACAGGTCAGCGGCGGACGCGTCGACAGCTATCAACGCGAGGACCAGCAGGGGGACATGCTTCATTTTCCGTTCCTTAGATGAATCCGCGGACATTGCCGTCCAGTTGGGACTTCGCCGCCGCGTATTCGGTTGCAAGGCGCTCGACGAGCGCACTCACCGGCAGGATCTCGTGAATGTCGGCGACGCCCTGGCCGCTGCCCCAGATGTCGCGCCACGCTTTGCTCTTCGTGTTGCCGCCGCTGCCGAAGTTCATCTTGCTCTTGTCCGCGACTGGCAGCGCATCCGGATCGAGCCCGGCATTGACGATGCTCGAGCGCAGGTAGTTGCCGTGCACGCCGGTGAACAGGTTCGTGTAGACGATGTCCTCGGCCTGGCTGTCGACCAGCGCCTGCTTGTAGGCGGCGCTGGCGTTCGCTTCTTCGGTCGCGATGAAGCGCGTGCCCATGTATGCGAAGTCCGCACCCATCGCCTGCGTGGCGAGAATCGCCGCGCCGTTCGCAATCGCGCCCGAGAGGATGACGGTCCCGTCGTAGAACTCGCGCACTTCGGCGAGCAAGGCGAACGGTGAGAGCGAACCGGCGTGACCGCCTGCACCTGTACAGACGAGGATCAATCCATCGACGCCGTCTTGCAGCGCGCGCTTGGCGTGCTTCACGTTCGTGATGTCGTGATACACGAGCCCGCCGTACGAGTGCGCCGACTGCACGACTTCGGCCGGTGCGCGCAGGCTGGTGATCTGGATCGGCACGCGATACTTCTCGCACAGCGCGACGTCGCTCGCGAGCCGGTCGTTCGATGCATGCACGATCTGGTTGACGGCAAACGGCGCGACCTTGCGCTCGGGATGCTGCCGCTTGAATGCTGCGAGCTCCTCCGTGATCTGCAGGAGCCATTCTTCGAGCACCGGCGCAGGCCGCGCGTTCAACGCCGGGAAGGAACCGACCACACCGGCCTTGCACTGCTCGATGACGAGCCGCGGATTCGAGACGATGAACAAGGGCGAGCCGATGACGGGCAGCCGCAGCTGCCCGCGCAGCGATTCAGGAATAGCCATGCAGTGATCCCCTGGAGCGTGACCAGGGGATCATAACTGAGCTTGTCTTACTTCGGATCGGGCGACCGACTCAGCGCCGCATCACCTTGTTCACGTCCATCAGGCGGTCGAGGTACGTGAACGTGCCTTTTTCCTTCACTTCGCGGGCTGCCTCGTGCAGGCCCGTCATGGCGGCGCGGAACAGCGACGTGGCAAGACTGATGCGCTTCACACCCGCGTCCGCCAGCTCCGCGACGCTGAAGGATTTGCCGGGCACGCCAACCATGAAATTGACGGGCTTCGACACCGCCGAGCAGACCGCGCGCACGGCGGCCAGGTCAGGCAGGAGCGGCGCGAACAGCACATCCGCGCCCGCCTTCTCGAACGCCTGCAGACGCTTGATCGTGTCGTCGAGGTTCGGGTTGCCGCGCAGAAAATTCTCGGAGCGCGCAGTCAGCGTGAACGGGAAGGGCAGGGAGCGCGCCACCTGTACCGCTGCCGCGACGCGCTCGACCGCGTGACCGAAATCGAACAGCGGCCGATCGCTCTGACCGGTCGCATCCTCGATCGAACAGCCCGCGAGGCCTGCAGCGGCGGCGAGTCGCACGGTCTCGGCCACGATCTCCGGCGTATCGCCGAACCCCTTCTCGAGGTCCGCCGAGACGGGCAGGTCGGTTGCCTCGACGATGACACGAACCTGCGACAGCGCTTCGTCGCGCGTGATCTTGCCGTCGAGCCGGCCGAGCACACCGGCGGCAGCGCCGCTCGACGTCGCGATCGCTTCGAATCCGAGAGCCTGCAGCACGCGTACGGAGCCGCCATCCCACGCGTTGGCGATGACGAACGTGCCGGGGTTTCGATGCAGCGCCTGAAAGGCGGCTGCCTTGTCAGCTTGAGTGGGCATGGCGTGTCTCCGAAGACCGGGCGCGGATGATTACACGGAAGCCCTGTCGGAATCTGTCATAAAATTTAGCTTGGAGGTGCTTCATGGCGATCTCGATCGTGCGGCTCGGCAGTCCGCGCGCCAAGGGCGAAGGGTTGCGCATCGGCACGGTGCGGCGCCCGCCGCGCGGCGTACCGAAGGCCGACTGGGCAAGTCGTGATTTCTATGATGTATGGCTGCCGTCGCTCGCGCCGAGCGAAGCGCTGCTGAAGCTCGGCCAATCGGCAGAGACCGACGCGCAGTGGAAAACATTCGAGCGTCGCTACCTCGCCGAGATGAAAGACTCCGACAAGTCGCGCCTCCTCGACACACTCGCTGCGCTCTCTCATCACGGCTCGTTTGCCGTCGGTTGCTATTGCGAGAATGAAGCCCGTTGCCACCGCTCGGTGTTGCGCGAATTGCTCGCACAGCGCGGCGCCGACATCGTTACTGGATGACACGCATGCGTACAGCACTCAGCGGATCGATTGCCCTCGTCGTTGTCAGTCTGCTCGCTGGCATCGCCTGCGCTGCCGAGCAGGTGCCGGGCACGGCGCGGAAGATGGTCATCGAAAAAGCCGAGACCGGCTATCGCTGGAAGCTCGTCGATGCACCGGTGCCGCAGCCGGGCGATCGCCAGGTGCTCGTGCGCGTGCGCGCGGTCGGACTGAATCGCGGCGATTGGGAAATGCTCGGCTTCAACAACAGCAATGGTGCGCTGGTCGGGCGCATTCCGGGTTCGGATGCGGCCGGCGATATCGTCGCAGTCGGCAAGGGCGTGAAAGGTCTGCGTCCCGGCACGCGCGTAACTAGCCTGTATTTCCGCAACTGGACGGACGGCACCGCGAGCAAGGAAATCCTCAACGCCGCGCACGGCATCGACGTCGATGGTGTGCTCGGCGAGTACGTCCTGCTCGACGACACTGCAGTGGTCGCTGCGCCGAAGAGCCTCACTTACGAAGAAGCCGCGACGTTACCCACCGCGGGCCTCACTGCATGGAACGCGACGGCGGGCAAGAACGACCTGCGCGATCGCGTCGTGCTCGTGCAGGGTACCGGCGGCGTGTCGCTGTTCGCGCTGCAGTTCGCGAACGCGGCGAAAGCGCGAGTCATCGCCACCAGCAGCTCCGACGACAAGCTCGCACGCGTGCGTGAGCTCGGCGCCCGCGACGGCATCAACTATCGCACGTACCCGAAGTGGAGCGAGCAGCTGATGGTGCTGACGAACGGTCACGGCGCCGATCTCGTCGTCGACGTCGGCGGCAAGGAAACGCTCGAGCAGTCGGTGAAGAGCCTCGCGTACGGCGGCATGCTGTCGATCGTCGGTGGCCTGTCCGGGTACGACGGCACGATTTCGTCGCTCGGCCTGCTGAACAAGACCGCCAGCGCGCGCGGCGTCTACGTGGGCTCGCGCGTCGACTACCAGCGCATGAGCGCGTTCATCGACGAGCACAAGCTCCATCCGGTCATCGACAAGGTGTTTCCGCTCGATCAGTTCGATGCAGCGCTGGAGCACCTGCGTACCGGCAATCCGGTCGGCCGCGTGGTGCTGAAGCTCTGAACGTTACTGCTTGCGGCGATCGCGGAGCCGCTCCGTCGCTTCGCGGGCAGCCTCCAGCTCCTTCGCATCGAGCTCGCCGTTCTTGTCGGCGTCGAAGCGATCGAACAGCATCGCCGGCGCGTTGACGAACTCTTCCTTCGTGATCTTGCCGTCGTTGTTGGCATCGACCCGCCCACGCATCGCGCCTGCCGCACGCTGGGCGCGTTCCGAACGATTGCCGGTGTCGCGCGAGTCGGCGTCGTCGATGACGCCGTCGCCATTGCGATCGAGCCGTGCGAATTGCCCGGCGCGGGCGTCGAGGTATTCCTGCTTCGTGATTTTGCCGTCGTGATTCGCATCGGCGCCCTCCAGGGGGGTGCCGTCGCGGCCCTGGGCGAGCACGACGGAGCTGGACAATAACAGAACGGCAGCAGTCGCAAATTTCGTGAACATCGAGCGGGCCTCCTGGGCGTGAGAGTAACTCAACGCACGATGGCCCCCTCGGTTGACGTGAGTGAGATCAGTCTGCCGCGTTTCAGTTGGCCGTATCGGGCGTGTTGTCCACGATGCCCGCGCGGCCCGGGAAGCGTGCGAAGAGCTGGGTTACGACCCGCGAGATCGACTCGCGCGGGTTGTTCATGTCCTCGTCGCGCAGGCGGCCCTGTGCGACGCCTTCCCAGATCATCTGCTTCTTGCGCGCGTCGACGACGTCGATGTTCGCGGTGCCGATCGGATAGGTCACGGTGTAGACGTCGCTGTCGTAGAGAGGCCACGCGCCGTACAGGCCGTAGCGGTAGCCGTAGTAGCCATAGGCTGCCGAGTACGTCGGGTCCGAGCGCGTTTCGGTCCGCTCGTGCACCTTGGCGTAGAAGTTCACCAGCAGGTCCGGGTTCTCGTCGACGTAGTGATAGCCGCGCTGCTCCATCTGGTCGCGTACCGCGCTCTTGAAGTAGCTGGTGACGAGCGTCGAGTAGCCGCCGCGATCGGTGCCGGTCTGTTCAGGAAAACCGAAGGTGCTGTACTGCCTGAGGTTGGCGTCGGGCGCGACATGCACGCGGATGTCCGGTGTCGGGTTGCTCGCGCAGCCGGCGAGCACCGCCAGGCCGACGGCACACAGTGCGGGCGAAAGCTTCACGTATTTCATGGGACAATCCTCTGAACGTTGTCGTCCCCACTATGGTGGTTGGAACGCGTCTGCATGAGGCCAGTTCCGTGACTGTCATCGAATTCCGCGCGCCCTGGAGCAACACGGTGCGCAACGTGACCGTGCTGTCGCTCGTCATTCTCGCGCTGCCCATGCTCGCGGCATTCTTCGCGCCGACTCAGCCGCCGCTGCTGGCTGCAATCCTGTTGATCGGCGTGCCGCCATTCATCGCCGCAGTAACGTTCGCGGGCAGAGTGCGGGGTTACACGCTGACGGAGGATGCGATCACGGTGCGGCGTGGCTTGCGGGACACGCGCTTACCGCTCGAAGGACTGCGTTCCGTCACCGGTGATGTGGATGCCATGCGCGGCTCGATCCGCGTCTTCGGCAACGGCGGAATGTTCTCCATCACCGGCCGCTTCTGGAACGGGAAGCTCGGCTGGTATCGCGCGTTCGCCACCGACCCGAGCCGCGCAGTGATCCTGCGCTATCCGAAGCGCACCATCGTCATCACGCCGCACGATCCGCAGCACTTCATCATGCGCGCGGGGACGTTCATCAAGGTCGCGGGGTTTCCGAAGTAGCGACGAGCGCCCGCGGGCGCGGCGCGATCGCCAGTACGAGAATGCCGGAAGCCACGACGAATCCCGCGAGCGTGCACAATGCTGCTGCGTAACTGCCCGTCGCGTCGGTGACGAAGCCGACGAGCGTCGGTCCGAGAAAGCCGCCGGTGTTGCCGATCGAGTTCACGAGCGCGATGCCTGCGGCGGCGGCGCTGCCTGCGAGCATGGAAGTCGGCATCGTCCAGAACACCGGCAGAGCGGAGTACAAGCCCATCACGCACACACACAGCGCGGCGAGAGCCAGCGCTGGTGTGTTGCCCCAGTAGGCACTGAAAGCCAGGCCCAGCGCGCCGACGAACGTTGGCAGCGCAACGTGCCAGGTGCGTTCGCCCGACCGGTCGGAGTGACTGCCCCACAGGTACATGGTCAGTGCTGCGACCGCGTAGGGCAGCGCGGTTGCCAACCCGACTTCGAAGTATGAGAGGTTGCCCAGTCCCTTCACGATCTGCGGCAACCAGAAACCGACGCCGTACGTGCCGACGAGCATCCCGAAGTAGACGAGCCCGAGGAACCACACGCGCGGCTCGCGCAGTCCTGCGAGGCTCGAATGCGCTGCCGTGCCGAGCGCAGCGCGCTCGACTGCTAGCTGGCCCTGCAACCAGTTCCGTTCGTCGTCGGCCAGCCACGCCGCCTTCGCCGGACCGTCGCGCAAGACTGCCAGCACTGCTACACCGCACAGCACTGCTGGTATGCCTTCGATCAGGAACATCCATTGCCAGCCGTGCAGACCGTAAGCGTCCAGCGACAACATCGCAGTGGAGACGGGACTGCCGATGACGGTGGAGATCGGCAGCGCGACCATGAATGCGCTCACGATCCGTGCGCGCGAGGCGGCCGGGAACCAGTACGTCAGGTACAGGATCATGCCCGGGAAGAAGCCGGCTTCCGCGACGCCGAGCAGGAAGCGCAGCACATACAGGCTGGTTGGGGTCGACACGAACGCCGTACTCGTCGAGATCAGGCCCCACGTGATCATGATGCGCGCGATCCACAGACGCGCGCCGACCTTCTCCATGACGATGTTGCTCGGCACCTCGAACAGCACGTAGCCGATGAAGAAGATGCCGGACGCAAACCCGAACATGCTGGCGCTGAGACCGAGGTCCGCGTTCATCGTCAGCGCGGCGAAGCCGATGTTGACCCGGTCGACGAACGCGAGGAAGTACAGCAGCCCCATGAACGGGATCAGTCGCCAGGCGACCTTGCGCAGCGTCCGCTTGCCCAGTTCGGAGTGCGCGTCGCTCACAGGAAGATCTTTCCGGGATTGAGGATGCCCTGCGGATCCCATGCCCCCTTGATCGCACGCATCAGCTCGATGACATCCGCACCGTATTCGTCCACGAGCTTCTTGCGCTTGCCTTGCCCAATGCCGTGCTCGCCCGTGCACGTGCCGCCAACGCGCAGCGCACGCTCGATCATTGCGTCATAGACTTCTTCGGCGCGCAGGTACTCGTCCGTCGCGCCGGGCTGCAGCAGGAACAGGACGTGGAAATTGCCGTCGCCGACGTGGCCCACGATCGGTGCCAGCAATCCTGCCGCGTCGATCTCGCGCCGTGCATCGTCGACTGCGTCGGCGAGTTGTGAAATAGGTACGCACACATCTGCGACGAGACACTCGCAGCCGGGTCGTAGTGCCAGCGCGGCGAAGTAGGCCGCGTGACGTGCCTTCCACAGTCGCGCGCGTTCGGCATCATCCGCCGCCCATTGAAACGCCGCGCCGCCATTCGACCGTGCGATTTCTTCCGCGCGTGCAACCTGGCCGCCGACGCTGTCGGACGTGCCGCTGAACTCGAGGAACAGCGTCGGCTGCTCGGGCATCGAGAGCTGCGAGTACCGGTTGCAGGCGCGCACCTGCAGCTCGTCGAGGAACTCGATGCGCGACACCGATGCACCCGATTGGATGATCTCGACGACTGCATCGACTGCGCCACGCAGCGCCGGGAACAAGCACGTCGCACCCACGGTCGTTTCCGGGACACCGTAGAGACGCAACGCGATCTCGGTGATCACGCCAAGCGTGCCTTCCGAGCCGACCAGCAAGCGCACGAGGTCATAGCCCGTCGAAGATTTCGCGGCACGCGTGCCGACGCGCACGATGCGACCGTCGGCGAGCACGATCTGCAACGCAAGGACGTTGCGCGTCATCGCGCCGTAGCGGATCGTGGTCGTGCCCGATGCGCGTGTCGACACCATGCCGCCGAGTGTCGCATTGGCACCGGGATCGACCGGGAAGAACAACCCCGTGTCGCGCAGGTAGGAGTTGAGTTGCTCGCGCGTGACACCGGGCTGCACGATGCAATCCGCGTCTGCGGTATTCACCGACAGCACTTCATTCATGCGCGAGAAGTCGATGCAGACGCCGCCGTAGGGCGCGGTCACATGACCTTCGAGCGAGGTCCCGGCACCAAATGCGATCACCGGGGTCTGATGGCGGGAGCACGTCGCGACGATGCGGCTGACTTCTTCGGCGCTTTCCGGCCACGCGACGGCGTCCGGCGGTTGCAAGCAGGAGTAACCCTCGCCGCGACCGTGCTGGGCGCGCACCGCTTCGGCGGTGCTCAGCCGCGAGCCAAGCCACTCGTGCAACTCGGCGACAGCCTGTTGCGTGCGTGCACGCCCGGCCGCGCCGAGGAAGCGTGCAGCCCGTTCGTCGCTGGGTGGCGTCGAGGCGATCACCGCGTCAGTATAGGGCATACTCAGTCACGTCAACTTTGCAGGGGCAGATTTCGAGGGACGGTCCATGCTTTATTCCATCCTCATTTACGGCACCGACGCCGACATCGCGAACCTGAGCAAGGCGGAAGAGGAGCGGCTGATCGGCCAGCACATCGTCGTACAGGGCAAGCTGGCGGCGGAGCGCAAGCTCGGACCGGTGGTGCGCCTGCATCCGAGCACGACGGCGATGACCCTGCGCAAGGGGCCCGAGGCCTACATCATCGACGGCCCATTCGCCGAGACCAAGGAGCAGTTGCTGGGCTTCTACGTCGTCGACTGCGAGACGCAGGAAGAAGCACTGGAAGCGGCGCGCATGATCGGCGCTGCGTGCACGTCGCGCGCACTGGAAGTGCGGCCGATTTCGTGGTTCCAGCTCACGGACAGCATCGATCACACCAAAGCCCAGGTCCGAGTCGAACCGAAGCCTGCGTGACCTGGGTCAGGCTTTAGCCTGACATCCTCAGAACACGCTGACGACGCGCTGGATCATCCAGAACGCTGCCGCTGCGCCCAGCGAATAGCCCGCGCCCACTTCGATACGTCGGCGCAGACCCGCGGCGCGGCTCGCGATCCAGCGCGCCAGCGGCACCGCGACCGCGACGATCATGAGCTGACCGGTCTCGACGCCGAGATTGAACAACAGCAGCGCGCCGAGCTTCGCATTCTGCGGCAGCCCGATTTCCGCGAGCGCGCCGGCGAAGCCGAAGCCGTGTAACAGCCCGAAACCGAACGCGACAGCCCACGGCATCGCATACGTCAGGCCGGTCTTGCCGCGCGCCGCGCGCACGACTTCATAGCCGACGACGAGAATGCTGAGCGCGATCACCACTTCGACCGCAGCCTGCGGCAGTCCCGCGAATCCCAGCGCCGCTGCGCCAAGCGTGATGCTGTGCGCGACCGTGAATGCGGTGAGCGCTCCGACGAGCCGCCAGAGTGCCGGCACCAGCAAGATCAGGCCGAGCACGAAGAACACGTGATCGATGCCCCCCAAGATGTGCTCGATGCCGAGCGTGAAATACGCGGGCAGCATCGGTCGTGCCGCTGCGAACTGAAAGGAAGGATCGGATGCCTGCACGACGCCGGCGATCGTCCTGCCGTCGGCGAGTTGAGTGCGGACGAAGGTCGACGTCAGCGTGCGCTCGAGTCCGGCAATCCGGATCGTCTGGCCCGCGAGTCCGCCTGGGCACCGAACCTGCCAGCGAGCGACGAATGCGCCGTCGGCGACTTCGACGTGGCGCTCGCCTAGTGGAGTGCAGGCCGTGGGGAGTTCCGGGTCGATCGCGATGCGCGCTTCGGCCAGGGAGGGTTGTTTCCAGGTCAGTGAGTAGCGGCCGTCGGACTGTTCGATGATTTCGAAGTAGGCCGGGCGAACTTCATGAGCGTGTGCAGAGCAGGCAACGAGCAGCACAAACCAAAAAAGTCGCTTCATGATCCGCTCCCTTCGGCGGTCTCGACCACGATCTGGTATTGCTGCCGTAGTTTCGCGCGCAGCGCGGCGTTCGCTTCGCGTTGCTTCTGCCCGAGGTACGCGTCGCGCACGCGATCGCGCACCTCCTCGAAACGCGCGGTGCTGGGCGGCGTGTGCGATTCGAGCTTGACCAGATGAACGCCGAACGGCGATCGCACCGGACCGCTCCAGCTTCCGGGCGCCGAACCGGTTACGGCATCCGCAAACGACGAGCCGAAGTCGCGTGCGATGTCGTCGCGGGACACGTCCGCCAGTTCGAGCGGCAACATGAACGGATCGCCGACCTCGTTCGCATTCGCGCCGCGCGCGAGCCGTTGCAGCGCGCGTTGCGCGTCGGCATCGAGAGTCGTGTGTCGATCGGGATTGAAGTAGACGTGGCGGAGTGCGTAGAGATCGGGTGTGGTGTAGCTCTCGCGGTGGGTATCGAAGTATTCGCGCAGCTTGTCTTCGGCCGGCTCCGCGACCACGGCGAGGTCGTCGCTCACGAACGCCATTTTCTGCGCGAGACGCCGGCGCACGATGACGTCGTCGCGATCCAGGCCGAGACGCACCGCCTCGCGCGCCAGCACTTCTTCGTCGATGCGCTCTTCGATCAAGCCGCGCAGCTCTGCGGCTGTCGGTCGGCGCTGTGCCTGTGTTTCCCAGAACGCCGCGAGCTGCGCGACTTCGCCCGCGCTGATGCGGATCTCGGCGTGCTCGACCTGTTTCTGGCGCAGCGCCGTGACGGCGAACAGCAGTGCGCCGATCAATACGAAGTGCAGCAGCGGCTCACGCAGAGCCGCGCGTACGAAGTTCAACGAAAGTCTCCCGTGTCCTCAGCGCTGCGGAACGTAACAGATCGGCGAGCTCCAGGCGCGTTCCTGGATGGTCTTCGCCAGCTTCGGATTCGGCTCGACGCCGGCGCGGATCGCATCCCACGTCGACCAGCGGCACGATGGATTCTCCAGCACGCGCACGTAGTAGAACGCACGCTGGCGCGGATCGAACGTCGGGTCGGACCAGAGCGCGCGCAGCTCGACGGCACCCTTGTTCTCGCTCACTGCGCAAGTGCGCAAGTCGACCGTCGCGCCATTGTCCGCGCAGCGCCAGGTCTGGCTGTCCGGAGTGAGCCCGTCGGAACACGCGACGTCGAACACGCGCTCCTGCGCCTTGCCGTTCTCGATCCAGCCCTTGACGATCTGCACGCGTTGCAGCCACCCGGCGTGCGGATCGCGCAGTGCCCAAGCGAGGAATCGCGGCGCGCTCGTGCCTTTCGGCAGCAGATCGCCGCCCATTGGCACGCCGCGCGCGTAGCTCTGCGACACCATGTCGCGCCGATTGTCGAGGTCGTTCGGCAATTCATAGCCCGCGAAGAAGCGCACGCGCATGCGTGGCCCGGAGGTCGCGAACGTTTCCTTGCGGCGCAAGGCTGCGAAGATCGACTCGCGCGTATTCTCTTCCGCCCACACGCCGGTCAGGCCCGACGCGCCCCAGGTCTGGTAGCGCGCCGCGTTGTTCTGCGGCTCGTAGTTGTCCCACGTCTTGCCAGCGGGCGGCACGGAACCGCGCTGCTCCGGCTTGCCGTCGAGGATGCCGACCTTGCTGAAGTAGCGGCTCTCTTCGAATGGCCCGGCGGCGTTGTGCGTGTCGCTCGAGCCCGTGAAGCCGAAGCGATACGGATTGAATCCCTCTGCCTGGTCGAACTCCAGGCCTGCTTTGAGCGCGTCGCGCGTGTAGCCGCCGGCGAACCTGGTCACCTTCGTCGCCGAGCCGATGTACGTGTCCATGATTTCGAACGAGGACCACTCATCGTTCGGCGACAGCGACGGATGCGTCTCCGAGGTGCCCTTCACCTGCGTGATCTCCGCCAGCGGTTCGTTGCGCATGCGCAGGTCCGCGTAGCCGCGATCCATCGGTCGGCCGTCGAATTGCGTGCGCTGGAACATGCGACCATCGCTGCCGTTCGAGTTGTGCGGGATCGCGAGCGCTTCGATGCCTTGCTTGCGCTGCCCGTCCATCCAGCGCCACAACTCTTCCGGATTCTGCGATTCGAGCGCCGTGAACGGCAGATCCGGCGCGCGCGCGCCAGCAAAGATCACGTTGCGATGCAGGTTCTGGCCGTCCGGCGCGGACGTGTACTCGTAACCGCGGAAGGTCGTGAACCTGCCCGGCACGTAGTGTCGATCGGCGGACTCCGTGATCGTGCGCCATGCGGAGCGCGAGGTGTCCGGGTCCTTCATCTCCGGCAGGTACTGGCCGCTGCGCAGGCTCGTGCCGATCCGCTGGAACGCGGCGTTGATCTTGTCGCGCTCGGTGCTGAACAGGTCGGGCGCATAGGGGATCTTCGATAGCGGATGCTTGGGATCGTTCATCGCCGGAATGATGCCGAGATACTCGGAGTGATCCGTGACGGCCAGGAAATCCAGCGGCGCGTCGGTCAAGCGCACGTCGTAGCCCGCGGCGTGATGGATCGACTCGCCCTTGGCGTAGCGATACGCGTCGTCCGGCGTGGCGCGCACGTTGAAGATGTATGCGTCGAAGGACAGCTTGGTGTGGACGTGCAGGTCGCCGAAGTACGCGTTGCGATCGCGGTTCTGCGCGGCCGCGCCGGTGGCGAACGCCACAGCGACGACTGCGCCGGCCAGCAATGATTGTTTTTTCATAGAGTGCTCCGGAACAGCGCAATCAATCGTTCCCAGTGCCGCTCCGCACCGGCTTTCTGATACATGCCCTCGCGCTTCGGGAATACGAAGCCATGCTGAGTATCGGGATACGTTTCGATGCGATAGCGCACCGGCGTCGTGCGCAGGTGCGCATCGAGCGCTGCGATCATCTCCGGCGGCGCGTAGGAGTCCGTTTGTGCGCAGCCGACGTACAGCTCGCCCTTGATCCTGTCGGCGAAGCGATGCGGCGAATCCGCCGAGTCGGTGCACAAGCGCACGCCGTGGAATGAAGCGGCGGCAGCGACGCGATCCGGATGCTCGGCGGCGGCCCAGAAAACGAACGGCCCGCTCATGCAATAGCCGACGACGCCGACCTTATCGGTACGTGCCGCCTGCTCGCCAGCCGCGAATTTCAGCATCGCCGCCGTGTCGGTGAGGATCTTCGTACGGTCGAGCGAATTCATGTGCTCGAACATGATGCGCCGGGCGTCGTCGCCCGTGCCCATGCGGAAGTCGCGGTCGCGACGGTAGTAGAGATTGGGCAGGACGACGAAGTAGCCGACCGAGCCGAGGCGCCGCGCCATGTCGTGCAACTCGCCACGCTTGCCTGGCGCGTCCATGTAGAAGAGGACGACCGGATGCGGCCCGCCTTCTTCGGGATGCGTGACGAACGTGTTCATCGCGCCATCGGCGGTCTGGATGTCGAGCTCGCGGTCGATCATGCGGGTTCCCCTCTGCCGCGCTATTGAAACACGAGCGCCGAAGGGATAAGTATCAATCAGGGGCGAGGCCCCATGTCACTGTGCAGAAACCCGAGGTTCCGATGCGTCTCGCGCCCACTGTGATGGTCACGCTCTGTGCGTTTGTTTGCGCTGCCGGCAGCGCGGCGGATAACCAACCCGTGCCCGACGCCGCTCAGCTCAAGTCGATGGAAGCGCGGTTCGCCCCGGTCGACGTGCGCGTCGACGTTTCCTATCTGCCCGCCGAGGAGCGCGCCGCCCTGGAGCGGCTCGTCGAAGCATCGCGGCTGATCGACGCGCTGTTCGTCCGGCAGCGCTGGGCCGGCAACGAATCGACGCTGTTGCAGCTCCTGGCGGACGCAACGCCGCTCGGCCGCTCGCGTCTCAGCTACTTCCTGCTGAACAAGGGCCCCTGGTCGGAGCTGGACGAGGATCGCGTGTTCGTGCCGGGCGCCGGCGCCAAGCCGCCCGGCGGCAACTTCTATCCCGCCGGCGCGACGCGCGAGGAAGTCGATGGCTGGATGAAGACGTTGCAGGGCGATCAGCACGCGGCTGCGACCGGATTCTTCACGACGATTCGGCGTGCGGCCGACGGCAAGCTGACCGCGGTTCCGTACTCGCTGGAGTACCAGGGTGAGCTGGCCGAGATGGCGCGCTTGTTGCGTGAGGCCGCGGCGCTGACCAAGCAGCCCACGCTCAAGTCGTTCCTGGAAAAGCGCGCCGACGCGTTCGTGAGCAACGATTACTACGCGAGCGACGTCGCCTGGATGGAGCTGGACGCCTCCATCGAGCCGACGATCGGGCCGTACGAGGTGTACGAAGACGATTGGTTCAACTTCAAGGCAGCGTTCGAGTCGTTCATCACGCTCACGGACCGCGATGCATCGGGGAAGCTCGACCGCTTCAGCAGCGAGCTGCAGGACCTGGAGAATCACCTGCCGATCGACCCGCAGTTGCGCCGCTCCAAGCTCGGCGGCTACTCGCCGATCCGCGTCGTCAACGTCGTGTTCGCGGCGGGCGACGGCAACCACGGCGTGCAGACGGCCGCGTTCAACCTGCCGAACGATGAGCGCGTCGTCGCCGAGAAGGGCTCCAAGCGCGTGCTGCTGAAGAACTTCCAGCAGGCGAAGTTCGAACAGGTGCTGGTACCGATCTCGAAGCAGGCGCTGGCGGCGAGCGACCAGCCGGCCGTCGCGTTCGATTCGTTCTTCACGCACATCCTGATGCACGAGCTGATGCACGGACTCGGGCCGCAGACGATCCGGGTCGGCAGCCGCGACACGACCGTGCGCCAGGAGCTCAAGGAGCTGAACGGTCCGCTGGAAGAAGCGAAGGCGGACATCTCCGGGCTTTGGGCCTTGCAGCACCTGATGGACAAGGGCGTGATCGACAAGAAGCAGGAGCGCAGCATGTACGTGACGTTCCTCGCTTCGACGTTCCGCACGCTGCGGTTCGGCCTGAACGACGCGCATGCGAAGGGCATGACGCTGCAGGTCAACTACCTGCTGGACCACGGCGCCATTCGCATCGACAAGGACGGACTGTTCTCGCTCGACCTGGCGAAGACCAAGAAGGCCGTTACCGGTCTGACGCACGACATCATGACGCTGCAGGCACACGGCGATTACGCCGGCGTGAAGCAGCTCTTGGGGCGCATGGTCGTGATTCGCCCGGAGGTCCAGCACGTGATCGACCGGCTCGCGAGCGTGCCGGTGGACATCGCGCCGAAGTTCGTCACGGCGGCTGAGCTGACCCGCAAAGACTGAAGCGCGATGCGCATCGATCGTCGCAATTTCCACCGGCTGTCCGGCGCCGCCATGCTTGCGGCGCTCGCGCCGGGCTGTGCGAGTGTTCCCGAGGAGTCGAAGATGTACGGATTGATCGGCAAGGCCACGTGCGTGCCGGGGCAGCGCGATGCCTTCGTTGCCATCCTTCTCGAAGGCGTGAGCAAGATGCCGGGCTGCCTGAGCTACGTGGTAGCGCGAGACCCGAAAGACCCTGACGCCGTCTGGATCACTGAAGTATGGGATAGCAAGGAGAGCCATACCGCGTCCCTCCAGTTACCCGCCGTGCGGGCGGCCATCGCCAAGGGACGGCCGCTGATCGCGGGCTTCGGCGAGCAGATCGTGACCGAGCCGGTCGGCGGCCACGGGTTCGCCCCGGCTTAGTCTCCTTCCGAAAGTCAGTGCGGCGCCTGCCGTTACGGCAGTTCTGGCGGTACTGCCGCCTGCGCAGACTGCTGGACTATGAGTCGCCCGGTGAATATCTGCACGTCCACGCTCGCGGCCTTCGCGCTCGAAGATGCGTTCAAGCTCGGCGCCGCCGCGGGCTACGAAGGCGTCGAGCTGCGCGTCCACGGCAATTGTCACGTCAGCCTGCACGAGCTGCAGCGCCGCTGCGACGAGATCAAGCGACGCGTCGAGGCGCACCAGCTCGAATTGCGCGTCTACAGCACGTCGTTCGGCGTCAACGAGCCCGGGGCGATCGACGCGATGATCGACATCTGCGCGCGTACGGGCGTCAGATACTTCCGCGTGATGCTGCCGCTGGCTGGCGTTGCCGCGGTTCGCAATCTCAGCACCGATCGCGCCGTCGTGCCGTCGTACCGCGACTGCATGCCGGTGGGTGAGATCCTGCGCAGCGTGCGTCGTACGCTGCAACACCTCGCCCGACGCACCAAGCTCGCCGGCGTGTGCGCGCTGCTCGAGATCCACTGGGGAACGGTGATGAGCAGTTTCACCAGCGCGCATGCGTTGGTGCGCGATCTCGATCCCGAGGCGATCGCGGTCACGTTCGATCCCGCGAACATGGTCATCGAAGGCAAGGAAGACTGGGAGTACGGCATCGACCTGCTGCGCGAGCACCTGGCGAACGTTCACATCAAGAACGTCTCGTGGATGCGCCAGGACGGCACCTGGACGTGGCAGTGGGACGGCTTGCAGCAAGGCATGGTCGAGTGGCCGCAGTTGTTCCGGCTCCTGAAGTCGCGCGGCTACCGCGGCATGCTGGCGATGGAAGACTTCCTCGTGCCGCGCTCCTACGACGCCGCACTCGAACACCTCACAGCGTTGCGTCGCGAGGCGACGCTGCTGCTCGGCGCCAACGGCTCGCGTCGCGCCGCCTGAAATCCGAACGCAAGATTCGGAGCGTAGTGCGACTCCCGCCCTCGCAGACTGGCACCTGCCAACTGCAAAGCAAGGAGATCGATCATGTCGAGAGAGGATGACAACAAGGCCGTCGTCGGCCGCTGGTTCACGCAGTTCTGGGGCAAGGAGTACGACCCGGCCATCGTCGACGAGCTCGCCGCTCCCGACATGCTGCTGCAGTACTCGCTACACGCCCCGCGTCGTGGCCGCGACGACATCAAGGCCTTCATGAAGGACTTTCGCAAGGCATTCCCGGACCTGAACTTCTGGGGCACGGCTGACCTGATCGCGGAGGGCGACTACGTCGTCGGCCGCTGGGAAGGCGGCGGCACGCACACCGGGCCGGCCTTCGGCGACTTCCTGGTCGGCTCGCTGCCGGCGAGGACCGGAAAGCGCATGAAGTTCACCGGTACGACCGTGCTGAAGGTGAAGGACGGGAAGATCGTCGAGGAGGTCGGGCTGGACGACGGCGTCACCGCGCTCCAGCAGCTCGGGTTGATTCGCGTCGCCTGACCCCTTCCCACGTATTGCTCCCACGCGCCTGCGAGGCAAGCATGCCTCGCAGGTTGCGGAGAATCAGTACGTGGCGTCGACCCTGCCGCTTCTGGAGTGGCTCCCGGACTATCGCAAGCCCTGGCTGCGAGCCGACATCGTGGCCGGGCTCACGACCAGTGCCGTCGTCATTCCCAAGGCGATGGCGTACGCGACCATCGCGGGCCTGCCGATCCAGGTCGGCCTGTACACGGCCTTCATACCGATGATCGTCTATGCGGTGCTGGGCACTTCGCGAGTGCTCAGCGTCAGCACCACTACGACGATCGCGATCCTGACCGGCACCGAGCTGGCGCAGGTCGTTCCGAACGGCGACCCGGCCGCGCTCCTGCAGGCGGCGGTTACGTTGACGCTGCTGGTGGGCATCCTGCTGACGCTGGCATCCGCGTTGCGATTGGGATTCGTCGCGAACTTCATTTCCGAGCCGGTGCTGGTCGGCTTCAAGGCCGGCATCGGCGTCGTCATCGTCGTCGATCAGGTTCCCAAGATCCTCGGCGTGCATTTCGCGAAGGGCGGCTTCCTGGAGAATCTGCTGTCGATCGTGCAGCACCTGCCGGAGACGTCCGTGCCGACGCTCATCGTGGGCGTGCTGACGATAGTCGCGTTGTCGTCGATCGAATGGCTCAGGCCGCGTTGGCCCGCGCCGTTGATCGTCATCGGCTCGGCGATCGCTGCCGTGGTCCTGTTCAAATTGCAGAGCCGCGGCATCGAGCTCGTCGGCGCGATCCCGGTCGGCCCGCCGCCGCTCACGCTGCCCGACGCGAGCCTCGTGAGCCAGATGTGGGCGCCGGCGATGGGCATCGCGCTCATGAGCTTCGCGGAGACGGCGGCCGTCGGACGCGCCTTCATCCGCAGCGACGAGCCCACGCTTCGACCCAATCGCGAGCTGCTCGCGACCGGTGTGGGCAACCTTGCCGGAGCGTTCACCGGCTCGATGCCGTCGGGCGGCGGGATGTCGCAGACCGCGGTCAATCGCATGACCGGTGCGCAGTCGCACGTTGCCTCGCTGGTAACGGCGTCGATGACCTTGCTGACGATGCTCCTGCTGTCGCCTTTCATCGGCCTCATGCCGCACGCGGTGCTCGCGGGCACGGTGATCGTCTACTCGGTCGGCCTGATCAAGCCCGGCGACTTTGTCGGCATCCTGCGCATCCGTCGCACGGAATTCCTGTGGGCGCTGGCCGCGTTCCTCGGCGTGATCCTGCTCGGCACGCTCCAGGGCATTCTGGTGGCGATTATCGTGTCGGTCGTCGCCCTCGCGCAGCAGGTGGCCGATCCGCCCGTCCACGTGCTCGGCCGCAAGCGCGGGACGAACGTCTTCCGGCCGCTCTCGACGGAGCATCCGGACGACGAGTCCTTTGCCGGGTTGCTGTTATTGCGGCCCGAGGGGCGTCTGTTCTTCCTCAACGCCGAGCGCATCGGCGAGAAGATCCGGCCGTTGATCGCGGCGGCACAGCCGAAGGTCGTGGCGTTCGATCTCAGCCGCGTGTTCGACCTCGAGTACTCGGCGCTGAAGATGCTGATCGAGGCCGAGCGACGGCAGCGCGCAGCGGGCATCACGTTGTGGCTGGTGGGGTTGAATCCGCAGGTCTACGCGGTGATCCAGCGTTCGCCGCTCGGAGAAATCCTGGGCCACGAGCGCATGATGTTCGACCTCGAGATCGCGGTCGACCGCTATCAACAACGACAGGAAGGTGCTGCATGAACCTCGATCGGGTCGTCAAGCGGTCGCGCGAGCTCGCGACCGATTTCCGCGTCACGGGCAAGGGCAAGTTCCGTCTGAAGGATTTCGATCCGGGCGACACCGGCGATCTCGGCGACGAAGACAAGCCGCGCGCCAAGGAAATGCTGCAGGCCGGCGTCGAGGCGCTGGCGCATCTGCAGGACAAGCTGTACGCGCAGGATCGCTGGTCGCTGCTGCTGGTGTTCCAGGCGATGGATGCGGCCGGCAAGGACGGCGCCATCAAGCACGTGATGTCGGGCGTGAATCCGCAGGGTTGCCAGGTCGTCTCGTTCAAGTCGCCCTCGTCGGAGGAGCTCGATCACGACTACCTCTGGCGCTGCAACCGCAACCTGCCCGAGCGCGGCCGCATCGGCATCTTCAACCGCTCGTACTACGAGGAAGTGCTCGTGTTGCGCGTCCATCAAGAGCTGCTGGATGCGCAGAAGCTGCCGCCGCAACGGATCACCAAGGACATCTGGAAAGAGCGCTACCGGGACATCCGCGCCTACGAGCGCTATCTCAGCGCCAACGGCGTGATCGTGCGCAAGTTCTTTCTGTACGTGTCGCGCGCGGAGCAGAAGCAGCGCTTCCTGGAGCGCATCGACAACCCGGAGAAGAACTGGAAGCTGTCCACTGCCGACGTGCGCGAGCGCGGTTTCTGGGACGACTACATGTACGCGTACGAAGAGGCCATTCGCGAAACCGCAACGTCGGACTGCCCGTGGTACGTCGTGCCGGCGAACAACAAGTGGTTCACGCGCATCATCGTCGCGTCCGCGATCATCCAGGCGCTGGACTCGCTCGACCTGAAGTACCCGCGGCTCGGCAAGGCGCAGCTCGCGGAGCTCAAGCGGGCGCGCGCGATGCTGATGAAGGAAGGGCGCTGAGCGCTACGCGAACACCGGCCGGAAGAAGCTGCGCTCGTAGCTCAGAAAGCACTGCGTCTCGCGGTAGTAGCGCATTGCCGCCTGGCAGTCCGGATCGACCGCGGCTTTCTGGCGGTAGGTTTCGTATGCAGCAAGCGATGGAAAGGAGAATAACGCCAGCGCCACGTTGCTCGCGCCTTCGCTCGGCATGAAGTAGCCGTGGTGCTGGCCGCCGAATCTCTGCACTAGCGGGATCCACATGCGCGCGTAGGTCTCGAACTCCGTGAGCTTGAGCGGATCGACGATGTAACGCAGATAGCAGGTCACCATGGCGGGTCCTTCAGGCGTTCGCCGGAGTCAGCAGGGCCTTGGGGTTGTGCTGCTCAGCATGGCAGTTCGAGCAGAGTAGGCGGCACTTCCGAGCCTCGTCCGCAATTTGCCGCCATTGCAGGTTGGCAAGCGATCGCATGTCCAGCTGAAAAGTCTTCTGCGCAGGATCGACATGGTGAAACTCGAGTGCCGCATAGTTGCGTCGATACCCGCAGATCGTGCAGCAGCCACCCAACATGCCGATCAGTTTCAGCTTGCGTTCCCGCCCACGCTCCAGTTGTCGTGCGTAGCTTTGGTGGTGGTAGTTCGTGTAACGATTCTTGCACGGGCGGCCGCAGAACTTTCCCTGTCTGCCGTGAAGCGGCGCGGTGCAAATGACGCATGCCTTCATAGCCTTCCTCGTCCAAGCTGAGTGAGCGGCGCAAGTCTTGGTGGGCCTGGCAGGACTCGAACCTGCAACCAAGGGATTCACTTCGCCCCGCCGTTTCCGGCGGGAGTGGACTATCTCTTCACCCGCGAGCTCGCACAGCGAGATCGCTTCGGGTGCGGGACGCTCTTGCCTGTCATCAAGGGCCCTCGCGGCGTCGGCCCGCAGCCCTCAGGTAGTCTCTGCACCTTCCGGCACTGTAGCGCCGGCTTGGCTCAGGGTTGCCATCGGTCGCGCGACCGGAAGGGTTCCCTGAATTCATCCCGTCCACTTCGCGGCTTTCACCGCGAAGGCACCATTGTCGATGAGTCCCCTGCACTAACCATTGTGCTACAGGCCCAACGGGCGCGGATTCTAAAGCACCCCACGAAATCGCGTGCAGGTTCGTGAAGTTTGTGAGCCCGCGGAGCGATTTCGCGGGGGAACCCCGCTGCTGATGCGAAGTTGCGACGGCATTTTCTCTGGGAATTTTGCGGATGGGCTGCTCGCGCAACAGCAGAGTACGAAGTCAGGCTAAAGCCTGACCCACGGGAGAGCGTCGTGGTGCTGCGAAACTTTTTTTGCGGTGAGGGCAAAGTTCATCCGTCTGCCGCTTGACAACGTGAGCGCGTCGTCGTCGAGAAAATTTTTCCGGCACGTCGGAGATATCCACAGAAGCGGTGGAAAACTTCTGGATAACACACGCTTGACTTCGCGCGTACGCGGCGGATCATTGCACGTCGGTTGGATTGCTCGTTCGTTGATCACTGGCCCGCTGCTCGTCGCTCGAACAGCGCCGAATAAAAAATCAAGATGCGTTCGGAGGTTTTTCGCGATGGCCACCCCGACTCGTGCGTTCGCCAGCAACAAGAATCACCAGACGTCGAAGGAAGCCATCGCCAAAGACACTCACACGTCGATGGACGAGGTCGAGAAGCTCTACGAGCAGGAACTCACGCTGCTCGCGTCCGAGGCCAAGATCACGCAATACCTCGGCGTGCTCACGAGCAAGCGCGTGCGCATGAAGCTCCGCAAGCATTGAAGATCCTGGCCGCAGCAGCCCTGCTGGTGTTTGCCGCCGGCAGCGCGACCGCTGCCGAAGAAACCGCAGCCCGTCCGAAGCGCAAGCTGGATGTCTGGTATGTGCCGACACCACCCGAGATCGTCGATCGCATGCTCGACGTGGCGAATGTCCGCATCGGCGACGTTGTCTACGACCTGGGCTGCGGCGACGGCCGCATGGTCATCGCGGCGGCGAAGAAATACGGCACACGCGGTGTGGGCGTTGATCTCGATCCGGCGCGCATTCGCGAAGCGCGCGCCAACGCGAAACAGGCGGGCGTCGAGTCGCTGGTCACCTTCAAGGTGGCGGACCTGTTCCAGACGGACCTCCGCGAAGCGACCGTCGTGCTGCTCTATCTGTTACCGGAGCTCAACCGCCGGTTGAAGCCGAAGCTGTTCGCGGAGTTGCAGCCCGGAGCTCGCGTCGTCTCGCACGATTGGGACATGGGCAAGGACTGGCCGCCCGACCAGTACGTGAAGCTCGGCGGCGACGGCATCTACCTGTGGGTCATGCCCGACTTCGCTGCACGCAAGGCGTTGCCGCAGACCGGCTCGCCCTCACCGCCGCCTCCTAAGCAGCAGTAGCACGACTGCACCGCTGAGCATCACGCCGAACGCGACGTGCGTGGCGTGCTCCGTTTGCGCGTGCACGATGCTCGAATACAGCACGTAGCCGCAGCTCAGCACGAACAACAGCGGCAGCACGGGGTAGAGCGGAACACGGAAGGGGCGCGGCATGGTCGGCTCGCGCCGGCGCAGGATGAACAGCGCGAGGCCGCTCAGCATGAAGAACAACCAGAAGACCGGCGCGGTGAACTCGACCATGGCGGCGAAGCCGTCCTTCTCGAGCGCGCCGAATCCGATCAGCGCCAGCGCGATCGCGGCCTGCACTATGAAACCCATCGCTGGCGTGCTGCGCCGGCCCTGCCACGCTCCCATGAACCCGAGTGCGGGCCAGTCGTGGGCCACGGAGTAGTTGGTCCGCGCGCCGGCGATCATCGTCGAGTTCATCGACGTGAGCGACGAAACCGCGACGAGCAGCCCGACGATCTGTGCACCGACTGCGCCGAGCGCGCGCTCGGCGATGTCGACGCCGACGGCATGGCTCGACTTCAACGCTTCGAACCCTAGCCCGCGCAGGACGCCGAACACGAACAATAGATACACGGCTGTGATGATCGCGATGGAGAGCAACAGCGTTCGCAGGACTGCACGCGGACCTCCGCGCACTTCCGCGGAAACATACGCAGCTTCGTTCCAGCCACCGTACGTGAGCAGCACGAACACCATCGCGAGCCCGAAGGCTGCCGTTCCCGTCGCTGGCTCGCTTGCGTTCACGTTCGCCACAGCAGACGTGCCGTCGCCGAGTGTGAGCGCGGCGAGTGCGACCGCCACAACGCCGCCGATCTCGACGATAGCGAACGCGTTCTGCATGCGTGACGAGCTCTTCAGCCCGATGAGATTGACTGCGGTCAACAACAGCACCGCGCCCGTCGCGTACAGGGCAGAGGAGTGCGAGCCGAGCGGAAACAGGCGGGTGAGGTAGTCGCCGAGGATGAAGCCGAGCAGCGCGATCGAACCGGTGCAGATCACGGTGCTGCGTGCCCACGCGAACAGGAAGCTCACGCTCTTGCCGTACGCGCGCGTGAGAAACGTGTAGTCGCCGCCGGCACTCGGATACGTCGTAGCGAGCTCGGCATAGGTCAGCGCACCGATGAACGACAGCACGCCGCCAAGCACCCAGGCGAGCAGCATCGGACCGGGCGAGCCTGCGATGCTGGCGACCAGCACGGGCGTTTCGAAGATGCCCGCACCGATCACGATGCCGACCGTGATCATCGTGGCATCGAAGACGCTCAGCGTCGGCGCTGGCGCGTCGCGAGCCGAAGCCTCGCGTGCGGCGGAGACTGCCGGGTCGTAACTCGGCGCAGTGCTCATCCGCCGCTGCCGCCTTGCGTGCGCGTGCCGATGTAGCGCGAGGTCTTGTCGCCGCGCGTGACTTGCGCGTCGATCCGACCGCCTTCGACGCGTCCCGCAACCTTCGTCGGCATGCCATTCTCGACGAACGTCATGTCGATCTGCGTGCCGCGCACGCGTGCGTTGGCAACGAGCGGCTCGTCGCCCACGCGTCCGCTGAGCTGCTGAAACGTCTGTTCGAGCTGCGTCACGAAACGGCCCTTGCCCTCCGACTCGCGGAACTCCCACGTGCCTGCAACTTGCGCCGGCACCAGCCACAGGTACGCGGTGCCGTCCTCGGTCATCGAGCGTTCGTCCGGCTCCCAGTCGTCCATCATGAAGGAGTGCGAGACCACTCGCGTGCCGGGCTTCATCTTCAGGATCGTCGGCCGCAATCGCAGGTTGAGCTCGGGCAGCAGGTACAGCGTCACCACCGTCGCCGAGCTGAAGTCGGTTTCGAAGATGTCGCCCTGGATGATGCGCACACGCTCGCCGAGCTTTTCGGCCTGCACGTAACACTGTCCGAGCCGTGCGAGCTGCGGGTTGTATTCGACACCGACGGCCTGTGCGCCGAAGTCCCGGGCGGCGGCAATGGCGATCTTGCCGTCGCCTGCGCCGAGGTCGTAGACGCGGTCGGCGGCGGTGACGTCCGCCATCTTCAGCATCCGCGCGACCAGGGCGTCGTTGGTCGGCACCCAGACGACATCCTTGCCGGGCTGGCCGGTCTGCGGGGTGAACTGACGTTCGCATTCCTCGCGACCTGCGCCGGACGCGGGGAGCGCACAGGCGAACAGCAGGGCGAGTAGGGATGACGTAGCGAACGGTGCCAGGGATTTGCGGTGAGACACGATTGCATCTCCTGCTTGGGCTACGGGCGGATCCAGAACGTTCGTCCGCTGGGAAAGTTCGGGACGTTGGCGGAGAATGACGGAACCCCGGCCGCGAGCGGAACATTCTCGGCCGATTGTCGCAAACCGGAACTTGACTCGCATGCGCGTGGAACGATCGCAATCCCAGGGCCCAGCTTCGCAGCGGGCCGAACTCATCAGCCGCCTGCCGGGCGAGTGGGATGGCGACGATGCCAGCCGCTGCCGCATTCTGCTGCTGACGTCCGGGCTCGGCCTGGGTCATGTCCGGGCGGCGCAGGCGATCGAAGCGGCAGTCAGCGATGCCGCGACCGTGCACACGCTCGACCTGTGGTCGCTGATGCACCCAGGCGTTGCACAGGCAGTCCATGCGACCTATCTCAGTCTCGTCCAGAACTACCCGCAGTTGTACGAGCGCCTGTACACGCTCGACGAGCACACCTGGCGGCAGATTCTGGAGAGCGAGTCGGGGCCGCCGCCGGCGGTGCTCGAAGTCCTCGAACTGATCTCGGCGATTGCCGCGGACGTCGGCGTTCCCTCGGCACGGTCCGCGAAATACGCATCCGACAGGATGCTGTTCTCGTTGCTGTACTCCTCGTTGCCCTACGACGCCAACAGTCTCGCGGGAAATGGCGTGCGCGCGCGGCTCGTCGTGATGAAGTGGTGCTGGCTGCGCCTGATCCGGCGCCTCGAGCCGGCAATCCGCCGTTTCGCGCCGGACGTGATGATCAGCACGCAGATGATTCCGGCTGCAATGGCGTCGTATCTGAAGCAGCGGCGCAAAGCGACCGCGCCGCTGATCGGCGTCATGACCGATTTCGGCGTGCACGATTTCTGGAAGCAACGGGGTGTCGACAGCTACTGCGTGGCGCACGAGTCGATACTCGGCAGCGTCGGTCCGCAGTTTCCCCATGCCCTGGAGGTCGCGACCGGCGTGCCGCTGATGCCGGACTTCGCGCGACCGCTGTCGCAAGCGGATGCGCGTCACGAGCTGCAGCTCCCGCAGTCCGGGCCGATCGTCCTGGTGCTCCGCGGCGGTCTCGGCTTGAGCGTCGATGCAGCAGTGAACGCGCTGCTGGAACGCAAGGACGGGCCGCGGCTCATCGCGATGCCCGGTCGCAACACGAACGCACGCCGTACACTCGAAGTGCTGACGCGCAAATATCCTGATCGGCTGCACGTGTGCGATTGGACCGATCGCATGGACATCTATCTGCGGGCCGCGGACGTGGTCGTCGGCAAGCCCGGCGGAATCAGCGTCGCGGAGGCGCTCGCGTGCGGACGACCGTTGCTTGCGAGCCGCTCGCTCGGCGGCCAGGAAGGATTCAACATCGCGTTCCTGCAGGCGCAAGACGTCGGCGGACTGGTTCCCGACGGCGAGTTGCTCGACCGGCTCGCTGCGTTGTTGCACGACCCGGATGCGTTGCAAGCCATGCAGATGCGTGCGTGGCAGCTCGGCCGGCGCGAGGGTGCACAGCGCGTCGCGCGGCTTGCAGTGGATCTTGCGACTTCCAGCGAGTCGGCGGTGTATCGATCGCCATGAGTGTGGTGCGTCGTATCGGGCGGGGAGTGCTCAGCCTCGTCGATGCCTGGTATTACCGGCGCTATCGGCTGCGCACGCTCGGGCCCGTGTTGTTCCTCGGACATGCGCGCTATCACGGCCCGGAGCTGCGCTTCGAGGACGGCACTCTGCTGCGGGATAACGATCCGATCGGTCGGCTGCACTTCAACAACGCGAGCATCGCCGCGCTCGGCGAAGGCTCGCTGCATCGGGTCGGTTTCAGGTTTGCGAAGCTGATGCGGCAGTCGCTGCGCACGCTCGCGGAAGTGGCGCAGTCGGATCCGTCGTTGCGCGAGGTGACCGTCTTCCAGGGCACGACGTGGCTTCCTGCGCACGGCGAGGTCGTCGGTTTCGTCAGCACGCCGATGCCGAAGACCTGGCGCACGCGTCTGCTCGCCAGCCACTTTCGCCTGCTGATGAGCGTCTTCGCACCGGCGGCACGCATACGCGAGCGCGGCAACGCGGAGCCGCGGCTCTATTGGCTCACGCGCACGGCACTCGTGCGCAACTTGAACAAGCTCAAGGTGAGCGAGCGGTGAACGAGCAGGAGATCTACCTGACGTTCGACGACGGTCCGGATCCGCGCTGGACACCGCAGATCCTCGGCCTGCTCGCGCTGGCACGCATGCACGCCACGTTCTTCGCGATCGGCGAGTTCGCGCAACGCGAGCCGGCGTTGCTGCGATCCATCGCAGCGGCCGGTCATGCGGTCGGCAATCACACGTACAGCCATCGCCATCCATGGCTCATGCAACCGGGCGCGGCCAGAGCACAAGTCCGCGACGGGGCGAAAGCGCTGAGCGATGTGCTCGGGAGCAAACCCGCTTTCTATCGTCCGCCGCACGGCCGCTCGCGCCCGTGCATGACCGATGAAGCGCGGCTGCACGGCGAGCGCATGGTGATGTGGGATCGAAGCGCGATCGACTGGGGCTGGTTCGGCACGGCGCCGCGCATCGCCGAACGTCTGCGGCGCGTGCGCGCGGGTGACATCGTGCTGATGCACGACGGTCGCAATCAGCACAATCGACCTGATCAACTCCTGCAGGTGCTACCGGAGTTCCTGCGCGAGCTGGCGCGCAAGGGACTGCGATCTAGCGCGCTGCCGCTTCATCATCCCGCAGCTTGAAGCGCTGCAGCTTCCAACAGAAACCCAGGTGCGGACTGTTGGTGGCCGAAATGCCATATGTGTGAGCAGCGCGCGATATGTCGTCCGGCTGCCATGCAGGCCCGCACAGCAATAAGAGCAATCTGAGAACCAGCGCACAGTCCGGCGAGACCCCTGCAGACCGCCCGGGCCGGCGGTGGCACATTGCGCGGGCTAGGCGTTCGCGGGCGTGCGGGGATAGATGAGCGCGCGATCTATCAAGAAGACAGGTCAGGCAGACAGCCAGCAGCCGATACCGGACGAGGGCGATTCCAGCGGATATCGCCCCGGCATGGCGCTGCGCGTCGCGATCGGCTTTGCCGCTGTCGCGCTCGCCGTCATTGCCGCCAATTTCATCACTCAGCAGAGCGCGCGCGAGGCGCGCGAACGCGTCCGCGAGTTGCTCGTGCAACACGAGCCGCTGGTGCGTGCGACCGAGACGCTGGCCGCCGCGGTTTCCCTTTATGAGCGAGTGATCGTCGATCAGTCCGAGAACAACGCGATCTCGGTGCACCAGGCCGAGCTCGCCGCGCAGCGCATGAGGGATGCAGCGACTGGCTACGACGAAGCCGCCAAGGACTTTCCCCAGCTCTCGGCCTCGGCGCCGGGCTTTGCCGCCGAGCTCGACACGTTTCGCGCGATGGGTGACGAAATGCTCGCAGACAGCGCCGCGCGCGGCGCACGACTGCGCGAGTACTGGGGACATTTCGACGCGCTGGAAGCGAGCGTCAATGCACCGCACGCCCGTGCCGTGCGCGTCGCCGGCGCTGTGTTCGCGAGCGAGCGGCTCATGGATCTCACGCGCATGCTCAGCGCGATTCGCGAGCGCGTCAGCGCCGCGGCGAGCGTGTCCTCACCGCGCTCGGTGCAGGGGATCGCTTCGGCAGAAGGGGCCTTCAAACTGTATCTGCAGGAGCACTCGGAGGAGCTCGTCAAAGTCCACGGGCAGCAGTGGCTGAAGGACGTCACGCGCAAGCTCGCGACGGTCATCTCCGGCCGGCGAGCAGCGTTCAAGGCCATCGACACTTTCAACGACCGGTCGATGCTATTCCGGGACAAGGGTGCGGAGATTTCGGCGCTGATCGTCACGCAGCTCGTCGAGCCCGCGCGGCGTGCGTTGGCAGATGCCGACCGGCTTGCTGTCGGCGCATCGGACAAAGCCGATCGGCAGCTCGTTTGGGCGAGCGCCGCGGTCATGCTGCTGCTGATCGCAATTGCGATCATCACCGTCACGAGCGTGACTGCGCCGGTGCGCCGCCTCGTCGACGCGACGCGGCGTCTGGCCGGCGGTGCGGTCCGCACCCGAGTGTCGCGCGCCGGCGTTCGCGAGCTCGATGTGCTGGCGGTCGCTTTCAACAGGATGGCCGAACAGCTCCAGCACGCGCAGAGCGCCGTGCGCGCCTACCAGCTCGAGCTGGAATCGAAGGTCGACGAGCGTACGCGCGAGCTGAACCATCTCGCGTATCACGACCCGCTCACCGATCTGCCGAATCGCCGCCAGCTCTTCGTGCACCTGGAAGCCGCGATCGAGCGCGCCAAGGGCAACGGCTCGCGGTTGGCGCTGCTGTCGATCGATCTCGACAATTTCAAGACGATCAATGACAGCCTCGGCCACGCGTTCGGCGACCGCGTGCTGCAGGCGGTAGCCGAGCGGTTGCGTCTCAACGGCTTGCTCGGCAATTCCTTCAGCGCGCGTCTTGGCGGCGACGAGTTCACGGTGGTGTGCGAGAAGATCCAGAGCGTCGCCGAAGTCGAATCGCTGTGCGCGCTGGTGCTCGAAGAATTTCATCGCTCGCTGTCGGTTCATGGCCGCGAGCTGCGCATCAGCGTCAGCGTCGGTGCCTGCATCTATCCCGACCATGCGGGCGATCCGCACGCGTTGCTGCGAGCCGCAGATACGGCGCTGTTCCGTGCGAAGGAGTTGGGGCGCAACGGCTGGAGCCTGTTCGTGCCGCAGCTCCTGGAAGCCGCGTCTTCGCGCTTCAAGGTCGAGCAGTCGCTGCGACGCGCCGTCGAGCGAGGCGAGTTCGAGCTGCTGTATCAGCCCGAGGTCTGTTTCGAGACGCTGGAGACGCACACCGTCGAGGCGCTGCTGCGCTGGCGCCAGCCGGATGGCAACGTGATCGCACCGGCCGACTTCTTCGAGGTCGCTGAGCAGACGGGCCTGATTTCCGATATCAGCGACTGGGCGCTGCGTACTGCGATCGAGGCGGCTGCGTTCTGGCAAAGCGGCCCCTGGCCGCGCGCCCGCGTCGCGGTCAACATTTCCTCGCAACAGTTCCTCGACGGCAATTTCGTCGAGCGGCTCGAAGGCCTGCTCGTGCGGCACGGCTTGCCTGCCGAGTGCCTGGAAATCGAGCTGACCGAGAACGTGCTGCAGACCGGTCCGACGACGATCGCAGCGCTGCATCGGCTGCGCGAGCTCGGCGTCAGCATCGCGCTCGATGACTTCGGTACGGGCTACTCGTCGCTCACTTCGCTCGAGCGGCTGCCGCTCACGCGCGTGAAGATCGACCGCGGCCTGATCGGGTCGCTCGATAGCAGCACGCGCTCGCCGGCGATCGTGCGTTCGATCGTCGGCCTGTGTCACAGCCTGGGGTTGCAGGTCACGGCCGAAGGCGTCGAGCGTGCGTCGCAGCTCGGCCCGCTACTGATGGATCGCGGCGTGCAGATCCAGGGCTATCTCGTTTCGCGCCCGCTCAAGGCCACGGCGGTGCCGAGCTTCCTCGCCGAGGCGCCAAGGCATCTCGAACAGTTGATGCGAACTACGCCTGCACCCACCGCGGATCTCGATGCCAGCGCGACGCGCCTGCGCACGCTGCGCATGCCGTCGACGGCGCGCCCCCCGACGCGCCCGCCGCGGACTACACCCTCCGAAGAAGGGTAGGGAACTGACTCTCTTCCCGCGGAGTTCCTACCGCAAATCCCTATAGCGCCCGCCCGGGCGCGGGTCCGGATCGTGCCGCCGAATCAACCCCGTGTCCGAGTCAACGGCGCCTGGGTGTCGCTGCTGACTCTCGTGCTGGTAGTCGCCGTGCTGTGGGCCGCGAAGGCGATCCTGTTGCCGCTGGCGCTCGGCATCATCCTGGCGTTCGCGCTGACACCGGCCGTCAAAGTGTTCGACCGTTACCGGCTGCCGCGCTTCGCGGGCGTCACTCTGACCATGCTGCTGGCGCTCGGTATCGTCGGCGGCATCGGCTACGTCGTGGTCGATCAGTTCGCAGAGCTGTCGACGCAGCTCACGCGCTACACGTCGTCCATGCGTCACAAGGTGGCCGAGCTGCGGCCGGGCAAGGACGCGACTCTGCAGCAGCTCACTCGCACGGTCGATCGCGTCACCGAGCAACTCGACGACAACGCCGCCGATCTGCGCCGTGCGCAGCCAGTGCGGGTCATCGAGCCTCGTTCGGCAGTCCAGCGCCTGCGCGAAAGCGGCGGCTCCGTTTTCGAGCCCATCGCCAGCGCCATCATCGTCCTCGCGCTGGTCGCGTTCATGCTCGGCCAGCGCGAGGACCTGCGCGACCGTTTCATCCGCCTGCTCGGCTCGGAGAGCGTCAGCCTCACCACGCGCCTGATGGACGAAGCCACGTATCGCGTCAGCCAGTTCCTGCTGTGGCAGACCTTGATCAATGTTCTGTTCGGCGCACTGATCGCTGCGGGCTTGTATTGGATCGGCGTGCCCTATGCAGCGTTGTGGGGCGGTTTCACCGCAGTGCTGCGATTCGTGCCTTACGTCGGCACGCTGCTATCGGTGCTCATGCCGGCGTCGCTGGCGTTCGCAACGTTCCCGGGCTGGGCGGAGACCGTGCAGACTATCGCGCTGTTCCTCACGCTCGACTTCGTCACGGCATGGTTCATCGAGCCGCTCGTCTTCGGACGGCGCACGGGCGTGTCGGCATTCGCGCTGCTGATCTCGGCGCTGTTCTGGATCTGGGTCTGGGGTCCGGTCGGGCTGCTGCTGTCGACGCCGCTGACCGTGTGTATCGCGGTACTCGGGCGCAACGTGCGCTCGCTGCGCTTCCTCGCCGTGATATTCGCGGAGGAGCCGGCGCTGACACCGCACATCCGCTTCTATCAGCGACTGCTGGCGCGCGACGAGGACGAAGCGACGCTGGTCGTCGAACGCGCGCGCGAAGAGTTGGGTGACATCGGCGTCATCCACGAGGTGCTGCTGCCTGCGCTGCTGCTGGTCTCGCAGCATCGCACGCAGAACGAAATCACGGAGGAAGACGAGCTGTTCATCCTGGGCATGATCAACGAGACGGCGCTGCAGATTGCACCGGTCGACGCGAACGGACCTGCCGCGCCGGTGATCGGCCTGGCGGCACGCACATCTGCGGATCAGACGGCGCTCGAGCTGTTGCGGGCAGCGGTCGGTGCAAGGTCGATGACGCTGATCCCGCTCGAACTGTCCGCCGACGAGGCGGTGAGCGATGCGATCCAGCAACGTCCCCTTGCGGTGTGCGTCGGAGCGATCTCGCCGACGCGTGGCGCGGAAGTACGCAACTTCTGCCGCCGCCTGCGCGGCGCAATGCCGGAGACGAAATTGGTCGTGCTGCGACCGCTGGCGCTCGATGTGGACGCCGAACGCTCGTCGTCGCGCATGCAGGATGCCGGCGCCGACATCGTCGTGACGAACGTCAAGGACGCAGTGGAAGCGATCGAACGCCTGCTCAACCCGACTCAGGTTGTCCGACTGAAGTCGGACCCACAGGAAGCAACCAAGCTTCCGGCTTCTGGGGCTCGCCGCTCTTCAGCCAGTTGAACACGAGGTTGTGCCACATGATTCGCTGCACGTACGTGCGCGTCTCGTTGTAGGGGATGTTCTCGATCCACACATCGGCTTCGACCGGCTGCGGCGGAATCCAGCGCGCCGCGGCATTGGGCCCCGCGTTGTACGCAGCCAGCGCTGCAATCGTCTGACCGCCGAACCGATCGATCAGTTCGCTCAAGTGCGCTGCACCGAGCGCAATCGCCACACTCGGATCGAAGAGCGAGTCGGGGCTCGGTCGTGGCTGCTTCCACGCACGCGCGGTGCGACGTGCCGTGTCCGGCACCAGCTGCAGCAGGCCACGCGCGCCTGCCGAAGAAACTGCGTCGGTGCGATACAGGCTTTCCTGTCGCATCACGCTGTAGATGAGCTCACGTGGCAGCTTGCTCAACTGCGCAGCCGCCCGGACCTCGGGGTCGAAGGGCTGCGGATAGAGCAGGGTGTAATCGTTGAACAGGCGCTGTTGCGCGGCCGTCGTGATCGCCTGGTCATACCAGCCCCAGCGCGAGGCGAGCTGGACCGCTTGCGGTCGTGCAGTCTGCGGCAACATCTCGTAGCCGTACGCCCATTCCACGTTCGCGAGATCGCGCATTTCGCTGCGAAACAGCTCGCGCGCGCGGATCAGCGCCGGCAGTTGCTCGATCTCTTTCAGATGAACTTCGTCGACGACGATCCGCTCCGGGTGCGGCGCCAGCGTCTGGCCGAGCCGCGACGCGGCGGCAATCGAGTAAAAATTGTCGTCGGTCAGCGTCGACTCGTAGAGCTGACGCGCCAGCTTCGCGTCGTCGTTGCGTTCGGCAGCACGTCCCGCCCAGTAACGCCAACGAGTGAGGCCGCGTTGCGTGTCGGACATGGCGGCGATCGCGTTGGCGAGCCGCCGCCAATCGCTGCTCCAGATGGCCGCACGGGCTTGCCACTCCAACGCGTAGTCGTCGATGTCGACAGCCGCGACGCGATCGAAGTAGCGCAACGCTTCGGGATTGCGGTCCCACGACAGCGCCAGTGCGAGAGCGAGTGCGTAGCGGCTCGCAGCTTGTTCCGTGAGGCCGCGCGCGCGTGTGAATGCATCGAAGCGCCGCATCGCCAGGTCGCGATTGCTGCGCGCGTAGCGCGTCCAGCCCGCTAGCAACGCTTCGTCTTCGACGGCTGTGGACGGCGCGGCGATCAGCGCTTCGATCTGTCGCTGCGGCTCTTCGAGCAGCGACGCCCATTGCAACAACGGCGCCGCGCGCTCGGGCGGCAGGAATGCAGCAATTTCCCGCGCGAAACCGCTGTTGGCTTCCTTGAGCGCCATGCGTGCACGCTGCTCGATGAGCTCTGCGGACAGCGCGTTCTGTCCCCGCAGCCAATCGAACGCGCGCTCGCAATCCGGCAGGCTGCGCGGAGTCAGCCAGCGCTTCGCGATGAGCGGCGCGAGATCGTCGGTGCGATCGAGTGCAATGCGCGCCGAGAAATTCTGGCATTCGAGCGCATCGTCCGCGAGCTCGCTGCGGTACTGATCGACGAACATCTGCCACTGACCGCGCTCCGCGAGGCTGGCGAGCCACACGCGTCGCAAATTGCGGGCGACCGGTTCGTTCCCGTAGTAGGCGAGGAACGTCTGTGCGCGCTGATCTACGGAACCGAGCTCCTCGCCGGCATCCGCGAGCGCACGCCGGATGCGCGCAGCCTGCAAATAGGGATAGAGCGCATAGGTGCGCAGCGCCTCACTGTCGGGATGGCGCTTCGCTGCTACGTCGTCCACTTCGCCATACGCGCGTCGGAAAGATTCGCGCACCTTTTCGAACGGATCGTGCGCTGTCGCGCCATGTGCAGCGAGCGGCGTCAGCAGCGCGCACGCCAGCGGGATCAGGAACGTCGATACAGTTCGTCGGTAGTCCATGCGCAGGTCTCGATCGGCCCGGCAAGGGTATCGACAAGTGGCGGCGCTCGCTATCCGGGAACCGTGCGATGCGCCGCGACGTTCTCCGCAGAAGTAACCGGACCTGCACATGGAGATCGTCGAATCGCTGTTGGGCTCGTCGATGCACATCCCGCCCTGGGAGGCGTTTCTGCGTCTGCTCGCCGCGGTACTGGTCGGCGCGGTGGTCGGCTTTGACCGCGAGCTGCGCAACAAGCCCGCCGGGTTGCGTACGCACATTCTGGTCTCGCTCGCGGCTGCGCTGTTCACGCTGATCACGTTTGAGCTGCACCATTCGGTGGTCAGCAACAATGCACGCACGACGGCCGATCCGATCCGCATCATCGAGGCCGTGACCGCGGGCGTCGCATTTCTCGCGGCCGGCGCGATCATCCAGAGTCGCGGCAACGTTCGCGGCCTCACGACGGGCGCGAACATGTGGCTCGCCGGCGCGCTCGGAGTCGCCTGCGGCGCGGGCGATTACCTGCTCGCGATATTCGGCACCATCTTCGCGTTGATCGTGCTGGTCGTGCTTGGACGCCTGGAGCAGATAGCCCGCAAGGACAACAAGAGCGCCGAAGATTCAGACCAGTCCTGACGGTTGCCGTTCCGTCGGCGTCAGTCCAAACTTTGCCCATGCACAGAGCGAAATTCGCAGCCGGGGCACTGCTGGTCGCATCGATCGCGGGCTGCGCGACCACCGATGCACCGAACACACGCGTCGACTACGACCGTAAAGCCGACTTCTCCGTTTATCGGACCTTCGGCTTCCCGAAGGAGACCGGCACGGACCGCGGCGGCTACTCGACGCTGGTCACCAGCTACTTCAAGAGCTCGGTCACTACGGCGATGGAGGCGCGCGGCTACAAATACAGCGCGGAGAATCCGGATCTGCTCGTGAACTTTTACATGAACACGCGCGAGCGCACCGAGATCAGGCCGGATACGGGGTTCGGCTACTACGGTTATCGCCGCGGGCTCTACCATGGCTGGCCGATGTACGAGGACCGCACCGTCAACTACGAGGTCGGCACCATCAACCTCGACATCGTCGACGCGGAGAAGAAGCAGCTCGTCTGGGAGGGCGTGTCGGAAGGTCGCGTGACGGAGGAATCGCTGGCGAATCCGAAGGTGACGGTGAACGCGGTCGTCACCGAGCTGATGCGCAAGTATCCGGGCAAGCCGAATATGTGAGACGTCCGACCTACGGGTCGCGTCCGCTCAGCAGCGCGTCCATCTGTTCGGCAGTCAATTCGATTTCGACAGTCTCATCGTAGGCGACAGCGCGCGAGCGTGCCGCCTTGACGGGAGCAGCGGGCAGCGGCGACAGCAGCTCGTCCGCGGGGAGATCGATCGAGATTTCGGGGGATGCTCGCATGGCCGGGCACCTCGCTGTGAACACGCAAGCATGCTGCCAGAGCGCGACGCGCAGGCGCGCAACGCAGTTCACATGAGCGGCGTCAGGCCAATGACGAATTTGTCGTAAGGAACTTAACTTTAATCTTCAACGACGGCGGACCGACGACATTGAGTCAAACGCTCTCGCTCGCAGAAGCCCGCCGCATCGCGCTGGCGGCACAAATGTTCGTTCCTGCGGTCGCTGCGCCGAAAAGCGCGGGAGCGCTCGGCAAACTCGTGCACCGTCTCGGGGCGGTGCAGATCGATTCCGTGAACGTGCTGGTTCGATCGCATTACTTGCCTGTTTATTCGCGCTGCGGCTCGTATACACCGGAGCTGCTCGAGCGCGCGGCGTACGACGGTAGCCGCTCGTTGTTCGAATACTGGGGTCACGAAGCTTCGTTCCTGCCTGTCGAGCTCTACCCGTTGTTCCGTTGGCGCATGGACCGCGCGCGCAACGGCGAGGGCACCTGGAAGCGGCTGCGCCGCTATGCGACTTCGCACAAGGATCTCGTGACCGCGGCGCTCGAACAGATTCGCGAGCATGGCGCGCTGGGCGCGAGCGAGCTCGCCGACTGCGGCAAATCGAAGGGAAGCTGGTGGGGGTGGAGCCAGGGCAAGGAGATCCTCGAATGGCTGTTCTGGATCGGGGACGTGACGACCGCGCGGCGCCGGAATTTCGAGCGTCTGTACGATCTCACCGAGCGGGTGTTGCCGGAGCGCGTGCGGATGGTGAATGTGCCGGCGCCGGAGCAGGCACGTCGTGAGCTAATGGCAGTCTCGGCACGGGCACTCGGAGTCGGGACCGCGCGAGACTTGCGCGATTACTTCCGCCTTCCAGCCGAGGACGCAGCGCTACGCATAGCCGAGCTGGTGGAGGAGGGCACGCTGCAGCCGGTTGCTGTCGAAGGTTGGAAGCAGCAGGCGTATCTGCACAGGGATGCCGCATGTCCGCGACGAGCTGAGGTCAGCGCGCTGCTCTCGCCGTTCGATTCGCTGATCTGGGAGCGCCAGCGCACCGAGCGCTTGTTCGACTTTTATTTCCGCCTGGAAATCTACACGCCGATCCACAAGCGATTGCACGGCTACTACGTCCTGCCGTTCCTGCACGGCGACCGGCTGGTCGGGCGTGTCGATCTCAAAGCCAATCGGCAGGAGGCGCGGCTGGAAGTGCGCGGCGGCAGCGCGGAACAAGGGGTGCGTGTCGGTCAGATCGTCGAGCCGCTGGCAACGGAGCTGGCACAGCTCGCGCGATGGCTCAAATTGGACGGCGTAGCCGTAACTACTCGCCGCGGCGAGCTGATGCGTGAGCTGAAGAAGCTCGTTACTCGACGCGCGTCGAGCGCGACAGCCAGCCGTAAAGGCAGGCAACCGCGAACAGCATGAAGTAGAAGAACAGGCCCATTGGGCAACCTCAAAACTCCACCACTCCTGACTCTTGAGACGTGTCTGGGCCGAGGGGAGTTCCCGCGGGTTCAGTGGCAGAAAACGCACATGAAAAAAGGGCCGGTAGCTTTCGCCACCGGCCCTTTTTGTTCCCTGTGCGTCGCGATCAATCTTCCATCAGGAAGCTGCGGAGTTGCTCGCTGCGGCTTGGATGACGGAGCTTGCGCAGCGCCTTCGCTTCGATCTGGCGGATGCGCTCGCGCGTGACGTCGAACTGCTTGCCGACCTCTTCCAGCGTGTGGTCGGTGTTCATGTCGATGCCGAAGCGCATGCGCAGTACCTTCGCCTCGCGCGGGGTCAGGCCGGCGAGCACGGCGTGCGTGGTCTCGCGCAGCGATTCCATGGTCGCGGAGTCGATCGGCGAGTCCACCGAGGTGTCCTCGATGAAATCCCCCAGGTGCGAATCCTCGTCGTCGCCGATCGGTGTCTCCATGGAGATCGGCTCTTTGGCGATCTTGAGCACGCGGCGGACCTTGTCCTCCGGCATTTCCATGCGCACCGCCAGCTCTTCCGGCGTCGGCTCGCGCCCCATCTCCTGCAGCATCTGCCGGGAAATGCGGTTGAGCTTGTTGATCGTCTCGATCATGTGCACCGGGATGCGGATGGTGCGGGCCTGGTCGGCGATCGAGCGCGTGATCGCCTGCCGGATCCACCACGTCGCGTACGTCGAGAACTTGTAGCCGCGGCGGTATTCGAACTTGTCGACCGCCTTCATCAGGCCGATGTTGCCTTCCTGGATCAGGTCCAGGAACTGCAGGCCGCGGTTCGTGTACTTCTTGGCGATGGAGATCACCAGGCGCAGGTTCGCCTCGACCATCTCCTTCTTGGCGCGCCGCGCCTTCGCCTCGCCGACCGCGA